>OLOV01001914.1_pt1 | contig 15165 bp, 15 predicted proteins | sample 1672931 | NCBI WGS metagenome assembly OLOV01 (sample SAMEA3136738, study PRJEB25190) | human gut metagenome | biome: human gut; feature: human-associated habitat; material: faeces | place: Austria | collected 2013
AAACGCAGAAGATACCGGCCCTCTCGAGCTCTTCCGGGGCGGGGTTTCGCCGCGGCTTTTTTTCGGTCGACGAAGTTTTGGCTCATCACGGAAAGCTGAGGGATGTCCGTCAATCAAGGAACTACGCTCTGGGCGGCGGGCTGGCGGCTTTCCTTCGCAGCTGATTCCATTCACGGCGAAGCCGTGTCAAGCACGGAAGTGGCTTATGCCAAAATCCCACAACTCTCCGTGGGTAATCGGATTTTTTCGGAGAAAGCGGAAAATGTGATTAAAAAAGGGAATCCCTGCGCACAATAGCTGTCGCAAGGGAGGTTGAATTCCATGAAGAAAGCCAATCGTAGGGATGTTCTTACCATTCTGTTTCTCTGTCTCGCCGTCGCGTGCCTGATGACCGCCTGCATGAATTCCACGGGCGACAACCAGAACGCAACCGCGTCTCCTTCCGCGATGACCTCGCCCAGCCCGGCGGCCAGCGCGACGCCCGCCGCCTTTGACTGGACGACGAAGTCCGCCGAGGTGGAGGAGCGCATCGCCCGCATCTCCGAAATCGGCGAGGCGCGCGTGATCACGTCCGGCAACACGGCGCTGGTGGCCGTGAAGTTCGCGCCGGCGTATCAGGGCGACATGACGGCCCGCATCCGCGAGATGATCGCAGGCGAGGTCATGCAGGCGGATCCCGAGATCAAGACCGTCGCCGTGACGTCCGAGGATGACGACGTGACGACCGTGTATCAGCTCAGCGACCGCATTCGCGCCGGTGAAACCATCGATACGCTGAAGACTGACATCGACGAGATCGTCCGCAATACCACCACGCTCACCTGAGGAAATCCCTCAAGAACCCAAGGCCGCCGAAGCAGACAAGGCTCCGGCGGCCTTTCGCGCGTGCGGGAACGGGTGAATATTCCCTTTATTCACCTCGGGAATGTGAACACCCGCCCGAAAAAGAACGCGCTTTGACACACTTTCGCGACAGCTGCCGCGTTGAATCGGCGTTCGGGTCATGTTAAAATAAAAACAGGCGTTTTGTTTTAACGATGAACGGATGCGGGAGGGGCGCGGCGATGAAGATCGGCATCATGCATGTGAATCTGGCCAGCCGGAATTACGGAGCGGTGCTGCACGGGTGGGCGTTTCAGCAATATCTGAGCCGCATTCCCGGCGCGGAGGACAACGAGCTGATTTTCTACACGCGCCCGAATCAGGAAAATCACCGGCTGCGCTTCGGCGTCTGGGATTCGTTTAAGCAGGGGAACATGCGCGGCGTGATTGGAAAGACGCTCAAGCATGTGCGCGGCCGCGTGCGGCACGCGCGGTTCGAGCGCTTTCTGCATACGCATGAAAGGTATTCCCGCAATTACACGCGCGCCCAGCTGAACGCCGCCAAGCTGCCCTACGACACGCTGATCTGCGAGAGCGACGTGATCTGGTCGTCGGAAATCACCGACGGCGTGCTCGACCCGGCGTATTTTCTGGCGCTGGACAGCATGCGCGGGCTGCGCAAAATCGCCTACGCGCCCAGCCTGAACGAGGGGCCGGAGGACGACGGGCAGGCCGGCGAGATCCGGGAATACGCCCGGGAATTCGACGCGCTGTCCTGCCGCGAGGCCGCGGGCGCGGCGTGCCTTTCCGAACTGACCGGCCGCGAGGTCGCGCAGGCGCTCGACCCCGTTCTGCTTCTGAAGCCGGAGGACTACGAGCCGCTCTGCGCCCGCCGGCCGACGCGCAGGCCGTACCTGCTGATGTATATGCCCGTGGACGATAATCCGCATCTGCGCGCCGAGGCGAAGAAGTACGCGCAGGCGCGCGGTCTGAAGCTTATGGAAATTTCCACGCGCCTGCGCCGCGGAAAAGGCGTGCTCGGGCAGGCCGGGCCGCGTGAATTTCTGGCGGCGGTGCGAAACGCCGAGATGATCTTCAGCAACTCGCTGCACGCGGTGCTGTTTTCCATCCTGTTCGAAAAGCAGTTCTACGCCTTCCCGCGCCGCCTCCCGCTGAAGGTGACGGACGCGCTGGCGACCTTCGGCCTGTCCGACCGCTATATGCCGGACGACTTCCGCCCGCAGCCCGAAATCGACTACGCGCCGGTTCGGATAAAGCTTGAAGCGATGCGCAGGTCGTCCCGCGAATTTCTTCTGAACGCGCTCGGGCTGCCCGACGAATGATGGGTTAACGTTTAGTATAGATTTCCTACTCGGAACATGACGGCGTACCACTCCGCGCGCCACTTCGCGCGACGGGAAGCGTGGTGTGGGCACATTTGCAGAAAAAATTCCCCGTGCCGGACAAACACATGCCCGGCGCGGGAGATGATCGGGGAGGTTCTTTAGGGAAGAGGATAGCCGCATCAGAGACCATCGACGCTGTCGTTGCTCTGAATCTTTCGGACTTCTTCTCTGGCCTGCGCATCCTTTAAGGCATGGAGCATGTCAACAGAGTTCGTCTTTCCATATTCGAGCCGTAATTCTTTGTAGGAGGTTTCTTTCGTTACCTTGTCATAGTTATACTCGACATACAGTCTGACACCTGTATGATTTGCGCCATACCATGTGGTGGTTTCTTCGTGCTGGATGTAGTCGTTTCCACTCCAATTTGTAACATTTGTTTGATGGTCAGCTTCTTCCCCTTCTCCATATAAGCGATTCAGTTTCTCTTTAAGGATGGGAAGAACGCTGGCAATGTCTACTGGTTTAAATGTATATGACGCATAATACAGCTCGCTTTTGCTCTCCTCAGTATAAACATGATCACTGTCAAATGAATACATGAAGCGAGCTCTGGTTGTACCTACTGGAATACCAGCAACGGTAGTATCGTCATTCGAATAAAAAATATATCCAGCATCCTTAAGGCTATAGGTATAGTCCGTACTACGACCGGCTCCCCATTCCCAAGAGTTGAGGGTATGGTCTGATGATACGGTTCCAGAAAAACCCGATGTTTCCATCGTCTCAACAAAGTCTGTCAGAGAGATTCCCCACGGCATTCCTCTGAAGAGTATCTCTTTCTGTGTGTCCTCGGCGATTCCGACTGTGCCTGAAAGGAACAAGCAGAAAAGAGTAAGCATTATCAGTGTTCGTTTCATTTTTGTTCCTCCATTTTTTGTTGTTCAAGCTAAATATCATCCGAGAAGTCCGCTTCGCCGGGATCAATCCTCAGACTTTGATAGCTGACAGACATGGATATTTCGTAGTTATCAGCGCTCATATCCATGGAAATGCAGGTGTCGTCCAGAAGCCATATGGTAGAGTAGGTGAGAAAACCAAAGCTGAGAGCGTCTCCCTTCTTATCCGCATAATAGCTTTTCTTCGAGTCATCCTGCCAGTTTTCAAAATCCAATACCGTTTTCCCATATTTCTTCGTAAGAGCGTTCTTAAACGTCGTGTAATCGTCGATATACTTCATGTCGTTGCTATGCTGCTCTGCTAATATATATCGAACCTCGTAAAGGCCTTTGTCGCAGAAGTAATAGGCCAACAGCATATCAAGCCCGACGGCAGTCGCTTCGTAGACAATGTAGGTCGCGGTCGAGCCCTTCACTGTTCCGGAGAAAACCGTGTTCGTACCTTCTACGTCCTGCACCTTCTCCATCGAATCGCCCCACTTAAGACCTTTGAAGCTGAATTCAGATACGCTATCCTCAGCTTCGGCAATTGCGGCTGATGATAGCGCTAAGATTAGTACCAGTAAAAGACAGAGCCATCTCTTCATGGCAGTTACCTCCATCATAGTTTCGAGCACATGACTGCTCTACTGCGCGAATGTCACCTTAACGCGAATGTCACCCTAACACCCTTGAATGCGTTTATTAATTCATCGATGGATTGCATATCGAATCTAAATATGTCGTTTGAATTGAGTTTTATGAAAACTTCATTCAACGCATCTGTGTGGTATCCTCCGACTTCCACACCACTTGATGCGGTATAAATGACTTCTGAGTAATCCTTCAGTTCGTAAATATGATTCTTTATATATTCAAGAGTTGCGATTGCACCATCGATTTCATCTGCATCCATGACACCAATCGCAGAGCTATTACTATAAACGTATTCTAAACGCAATGCATAAAATTTTTCGCCGGTTTCAATATCTATGACACGCGCCCTCTGAAATGTCATAGAAAAGGGACTGCGTGAAGGCCTTACTTGGCAGCAGTCGATCCATTCTTTGAGCAAAAGAGAGCCTTTCTTCAACAGAACTGTCTCAAATTTACTTTCACTCGCGGTCGTCTCTTCTGCAAATGAGGTTGCTACGGAGCAAGCGAGAACAAAAATCAGAAGCAGAGCCAGAAACTTTTTCATGCGTAGATCATCCTTTCATAAGTGCTGAATATTGCATGGATTTGACGTGTGCAAATGGCGATTAAAGGTCACCATCAACTTCTTGGCGTTCTGCCTCTTTCTCTTGGACTTTGGCAATGAACTCCTCGTTGGTAAAGTAATGATAACTTAATGCTGCTTTATAGCTTTTTGTGTATTCACCTATCATGTAATAAGAAACCATGTCAATTTTTACATGATAGCCGTCGCAATCTACAACCCATTCGTCATAGTCGACATAATCTACTTTAAAACCACTGTATGGACCAACTACTAAGGCTGAAATCATTGTATCAATGGCACTTCCGGTAAATGAATGGAGAGTTCCGCCGGTGTTGCCAAGAGGAGTACCGTATTGCCGCTTCAGGCTATCATATAACTTTTTGTAAACGTCATTCATTTCGTCTCTGGTGTCCGAATCGAATAAATATTCCATATCGATGAGTTTGCCATCATCATCAAAAGAGAACACGCAATCGGCATCGGAATATCCCGCAATCTTACCTTCAAACCAGTAACTACTCTTGCCTTCGTAATCATTATCATCGCTATCGCGCGTTAAAGTCTTCTCTTTGGCGAGAATATCTTCCAGCGTGTCACCAAACTTGATGCCGCTTCGCAGGGTGAAGTCTTCGGCTGCGAGGGCGCTTGAGAAACAGGAAACCATCAGGACAAGACTAACCAATACGGATACCAGACGCTTCATTCGTTGTTTCCTCCCTACTGTAATTTTGGATTCGAGTGACCAGTCCAATTCGCAAAAAAGTAGACAATATTCCCGCAATGTGCTACCATACAATCACGGAAGAAAACTGGGTAATAACGGAAAAGGAAGGGGGGAAACGGGGAAGAAACAGGGGTGGGAAAAATGTCTACCTTTTTCACACTTTGACATGTTAATCATGAGTTAAAGATGCCCATTTCATAAAGGTCTTACGGGAAATGCCGAGTTGGCGGCTGGCGGCGGAGGCGGTCAGGCGGCCGGACTGCCACTGGTGGATGAGGGCGGGGGCTTCGGGCGGGACGGGTTTCGCGGGGCGGCCGAAGCGGGCGCCGCGGGCTTTGGCGGCGGCGATGCCCTCAGCCTGTCGCTGGTGGATGAATTCGCGTTCCGTCTGCGCGACGTAGCTGAGCAGCTGAAGCACGATATCGGCGATCAGCGTGCCGGTGAGGTCTTTGCCACGTCTGGTATCCAGAAGGGGCATATCCAGCACGACCACGTCAGCCTGTTTTTCTTTTGTGAGGATGCGCCACTGCTCGATGATTTCGTTGTAGTTGCGTCCCAGCCGGTCGATGCTTTTGACGACGAGGGTGTCGCCCTTTTTCAGCCGTTTCAGAAGCCTTTGATACTGCGGGCGCTGGAAGTCCCTGCCGGACTGCTTGTCCAGAAAAATGCGGGTCTGGCAAATGCCAAAGGCTTCCAGGGCGATGAGCTGGCGCGCTTCGTTCTGATCCTTTGCGGACACGCGCGCGTAGCCGTAGATGATACCGTTCATAATTCCGCCTCCTGCGTTCTTTCTCCCGGTTCATTGTACAACGACAGGAAGCGGGCAGAAAACGCGCCGGACAGGCTGTGTCCGGCGCGAGAGATTAGAAGGGTTCGTCTCCAATGGCATCCGAGGATGGTTGCGCGCGGGCGCGTCGGTCGAGAGGTGTTCGCCGCGCGGAAGGGAGCCCGTCCGGAAGCCGCGGAGATGGCGATTTCGGAAACTCGTGGCTCGTTGCGGCGAAAAATCACGCCGGACAGGGTGTGTCCGGCGCGGGAGGGGTTAGCGGGTTTCTTCTTCCAAGGGTTTGCGGATGATGATTTCGCCGTCCTTGAGTTCCATGCGGACGCGGTTGCCGGCGACGCCGAGCTTTTTGAGCATATCGGCGGGGAGCTGGAGGCGGCCGGCTTTATCGAGCACGGCGTATTCGTCCTGCACCTCCTCGACCTCTGTGAGGGCGGAGATGTCGCTCAGGCGGTCGAGGTAGCTTTCCTTCATGATGCGCTCGCTGGCGATTTTGCCGTCGCGGATGGCGATGACGCGGCTGACCTTTTTGGCCAGCAGCTGGTCGTGGGTGACGATGACGATGGTCAGGCCGGACTCGCGGTTGATGGCGCGCAGCATATCGAGGATGGCGCTGCTGGTTTTCTGGTCGACGGCGCCGGTGGGCTCGTCGGCCAGCAAAAGGCGCGGGTGGTTGGCCAGCGCGATGGCGATGGCGATTCTCTGCTGCTCGCCGCCGGACAGCGCGGACAGGCGGCTGTTTTTGCGGTGGCTCATGTTCACCATGTCCAGAAGCTCCAGCGCGCGCTGGCGGCGCTTGTGCTCGCCGCCGAACAGCATGGGCATCATCACGTTCTGCGTCGCCGTGAGGTAGGGAAGCAGGTTGCGGGCGTTGTTCTGCCACACGAAGCCCACCGTGCGCAGCTTGTATTCCACCAGCTCGCGCTCGCCTAACTTGAAAAGATCCTTGCCGTCCACCAGCAGCCGGCCGGCGGAGGGGCGGTCGAGCCCGCCGAGCATGTTCAGAAACGTGCTCTTGCCGGAGCCGGAATTGCCGATGATCGCCGTCATCTCGCCGTAGTCCACGGTGAGGTCGAGCCCCTGCAGCGCCAGCACCTCGACGTCGGGCGTTTTGTAGATTTTCACCAAGCTGTCGCACTCGATGATGTGCGCCGCTCGCGCGTCAGGCGTGGTCTGCATGGACAATCTCACCGTCCTCGATTTCGTATACGCGGTCGCCGATTTCCATCAGCCCCGTGTCGTGCGTGGTCATGACGATCGTCACGCCCTCGGCTTCGATCAGATCCTTGAAAATCTTCACCACGCGCAGGCTGGTGTTCGTGTCCAGCTCGCCCGTGGGCTCGTCGGCGAAGAGCACGCTGGGGCGATGCGCGATGGCGCGGGCGATGGCCACGCGCTGCTGCTCGCCGCCGGACAGCTCCTGCGGCATGTGGCCGGCGCGCTTGTCCAGCCCCACCAGCCGCAGGCATTCCATGGCGCGCGCGCTCAGGTTTCCGCGAACGCGCGCCAGCCGGAGCGCGAACTCCACGTTCTCCCGCGCGTTCATCATCGGAATCAGCGCCACGGACTGGAACACGAAGCCGATCCTCCTGCGGCGCAGCCGCGTGCGCTCGTCCTCGGACATGCGCGCCACGTCCTGCCCGTCAAACAGCACCTCGCCCGCCGTCGGCCGGTCGAGCGCGCTTAAAATGTTCAGAAGCGTCGTCTTGCCCGAGCCGCTTCGTCCCTTCAGAATGGTGAGCGCGCCGGCGGGAATGTCCGCGTCGATGCCCCTGAGCGCCCAGAATTTGCCCCCGCTCACCGGGAAGGCGCGCGTGACGCCCCGCGCGCGAAGCATAAGCCTTGAATCCGTCATGTGCGTTCCCTCCCGTCAGTCCTCGCCCAGCTTGAGCGCCTGCGCGATCTTCATGCGGCGAATGATCGTGAACAGAATCGCCATGCACGCAATCAGCATCACGGCCACGATCACCAGCAGGCGCAATGTGTCGGAGACGTCCACGGACGTTCGCAGCGGCAGATAGCTGTCGCTGGACGCGTAGGCAATCTGAATCAGCGGCATATACAGCTTCGCCGCCAGATGCCCGACCGCCGCGCCCACGGCGATGGACAATACCGAAATGCACAGCTGCTCGTTTAAAAGCATCGTCAGAATCTCGCGCATGCGCATGCCCATGGCGCGGTAGATGCCGAACTGCAGCGTGCGCTGGCGGATGGACAGAATCCAGTACATCAGAAAGCCGATGAAGCACAGCGCCAGCGCCACGATGAAGCCCACCGTCAGAACGCCGTTCAGGCTCTTGATCATCGGGTCATTTTTCATCTCCACGATCTTCGCGTCCACGTCCTCAAACACGGCGTAGCGCGTGCCGGAGGTCTCCGCGTAGTCGTAGAGGAACTGCGCGCCGTCCTTCGCGCGCACCCACACGGAATACGGCCTGACGCCCATCACGTCCTGCACCTGCGAAAGGTTGGCGACGATCAGGTGGTTCTCCGTCTCGCGGTACACGCCGTCGGCGCTCTTCTCGTGCGTGAACGGCGCGTAGCCCGGCCAGTAGTCCACAAAGCCGTAGATGATGCCGCGGGTGGACTCGCTGTCCGTGTTCCAGTAATTGATCACGTCGCCCAGCTTCAGGCCGTATTCGTCCCGGAAGTTGGCGGACACCAGCACCGCGCGCGCGTTCTGCGCCATGGCGTTCAGGTATTCGTTGATGTGATGCGGAAGGAGCGATTCGTCAAACCACGCCGTGCGCCCGAAGGCGTCCGTGTCGATGGCCGTCAAAAGCGTCTTCTTCAGCGTGCCGCCCGGCACGGAGCAGGAAACGTTCGCGTCCGTGAACACCTTGCACACGCTCGCCGCCCCCTCCATCGTCTGGTACACGCCGTAGTCCGGCTCGTAATAGATGAGGTCGAGCGAGGGGTTCTCGGCCACCTGATCGGCGTTCGATTCCCACTTTTCGCGCAGAACCACGTCCGCGCCGGTGACGTAGCGGGTGTTTTCCTCGGCGCTGTCGTTGATCGTGCGCGCCGTCTGCGCGTTGAACACGCCCAGCGCGATGGTCATCACAAGGAAAATCATGATGAAATCCTGATTCGCGCGCTGACGCAAGACCTTCAAAAACGACGCGTACAGCGCCGGCGACCACAGCCGCCGGAACACGCGGAACACCGCGGAAACAAACAGCGGAATCAGCCGGATGGCCACCAGCCCCGCGCCGATGATGAACAGCGACGAGCACAGGAACAAAAGCGGGTCGGGCACCTCGCCCGCCAGAATGCGCTCCGCCAGCTGCGCCTTCTGCCCGTTAAACGAATACAGCCCGTACAGCGCCGTGCCCAGCGCGATCACGTCCAGAAACGCCTTCTGCCAGAACGGCCGCGCGCGGCGCGCCTTCTTCTGCTTCTGCGCCACGATGGAGACCTTCGCGTACCTGCGCACCGGTAGAACCATCGCGAGAATCGAAACCGCCGCCGCCGCCAGCGCGTACAGCGCGGTCTCGCGGCCGACGCGAACCGGCAGCGCGCGGCGCGACACGAATTCGAGGAACGCGTTCGCCGAGCCCAGCGCCTGCGTGATCAGCGCGCCCAGCGGCACGCCCGCCGCCGTGCCCGCCAGCGCCAGCAGACAGCTTTGCAAAAGATACATCGAAAGAATCTGCCCGCCGCTCACACCGCGGCTCTTGAGCACCGAAATCTCGGCCTCCTCCGTTTCCAGAATCTGCCGCGAGACCATGAACACGAACGCCGCCAGCAGAATGTAAATCGGCGCCTGAAGCACCCACAGCGTCACGCGTACCCTGCGCGCCTGCGAAATGTGGTTTTTCAGAATGTCCGAAAACGCCACCGTGACCGTCAGGTACTGGCGGTTTTTGCCCATCTCCTGATACTTTAGCGCCGTTTCATACAGCGCCTGCGCGTTTCGGGCGCTCATCTGCTCGGCGTCCAGCAGCTCGTACCAGCAGCCGCTCAGCGCCACCGGCAGATCCTCGCGCACGAACAGGCGGTTAAACAGATCGAAGTCCAGCAGGCATTCGCTCTTATAGGAGGAAGGGGAGCGCACCCAGTAGGGATCCTCCACGTCCGATACGTCGTACACGCCGACGACCTCGATCACAATCGGCTGCCCGTCCGCGTCCGTGAGCTTTGGAAATTCGCGCCGTTCGCCCATCAGAAGGTTCAGCTCCACCAGCGCGCGCTGGCTCACGATGACCTCCACCGTGCCGTCCGCCCGGCGCTCGCCGTCAAACATGCGCCCCGCCACAATGCGCGCGTGCGCCGCCACGTCCTCCAGCGCGCCCAATCCAATGGAAGAGATTTTCGCGTCGTCGCGCTCGATGAGCGGCTGGTTCTGCATGGGGCTCGTGAAATACCTTCGAACCTCCATGCGCGCGGGCACGCCGAAATCCGCCGGAACGGCGTGCGCGAGGGCTTCGTTCTCCTTAATAAGCCCGTTTTTCTTCACCGACCCGTTGAAAAACACCGAAACCAGCCCGGGATAGGCGTTTTTCTTCGTGAGATACGCGTCCATGTCGTCGGTCAGCATGCGCTGCATCACCGCGTCCGCGTACAGCGGGTTGGAGGCGGCGATGCCGGTCAGCAGGATGTTTCCGATCAGCAGCGCGATGAACAGCCACTTTTTGCTGATCATCTTGCGAAGAATATACCGCAGCAAGGCCTGTTCCCTCCTTCCGTCAGTCGGCAATCAGCGTTTCGCCCGGAAGCGCGCCGCCCAGCAGCCACGCGCCGGTCTGCGCCGTGCCCCCGGCGTAGTTCACATACCGCTTGGAAACCATGCCGTCCTCGGCCAGCTTGTACACATAGTACCGCCCGCCGTACAGCGTGAGCGCCGCGCGTTTCACGACCATCACGTTTTCCAGATGAACCGGCACATACTCGGCGGTCGGCCGCGTGAGCGCCTTCAGGCTCTTCACCTCGTCCTCGTCGTACTCCGTCACGCGCACCAGCACCAGCTTGCCCACCGGATGGTCGGGCACCGCGTTGAAGCTGGCCACCACGCGCCCGACGCCCGTCACGCGCGAGTTGTTCGGCCCCACGGAAACGGTCACCCGCATGCCCAGCCGCGTCTGCCCCTGCTCGTCCTTCACGGAGAACAGCACCTCGGTGGGATCGTAAATCGTCATCAGCCACGCGCCGTTGTACACCGCTTCGTTGTCGCGCAGGTACTGAATGTCGTCCACCACGCCGTCAATCGGCGAAAGGATCTGCTGATTTTCATACGTCGCCATCAGCTCGCTAAGCGCCTTTTCGCGCGAAGCCAGCTCGCGCGTGCTCTGAAAATCGTACTTTTCCAGCTCCAGCTCCGCGCGCGTCACGCGCAGGGAAAGAATCTCGGCGTCGTCCGCGCTCTGCGCGTCCCGAAGCGACGCGCGCAGGGAAGCCAGCGCCGCTTCCAGCTGCGAAAGCCGTTCCTCCCGCGCTTCCTTCGCGCGGCGAATCTGCAATTTCCTCTCCGCGATGGCCACCTCATCCGTCTCCACGGTGAACACGGCCAGCACGTCGCCCTTCTTCACTTCGCTGCCGCGCCGCACGCGGTATTCCACAAACCGCGCCTTCGCGCCCTCGTAGCGCACATTCACGCGCGAGGGATAATAGGCCGCGGCGTTCGCCGAAACCTTCTTTTCGTATGTGCCCTCTTCCACCGTGGCGGTTTTGTAGTTCACGGTGTTGCCGGTGATTTTGTCCGGCGAAATCAGCGTGTCCTCCGCCCGCGCGCCCGCCAGAAGCAGCGTCAGAAGAAGCGCGAAAAACGCCTTACTTGTCCGTGACATAAATGCGCTCCCCCTCCTCCAGACCCTCCAGCACCTGCGCGTCGATTGCGCCGACGGGCACGCGCAGCTTCACGTCGCGCCGCACGCGCTCGCCGTTTTTGCCCACCACGTACACATACTTGCCCGCCGCGTCGGCCAGCACGGCGTTGGCGGGAATCAGAAGCGCGTCCGCCTGATATGAATTCACGAAAATCAGCGCCGCGTAATCGCCCGCGCGCACGCCGTCCCGCCAGTCCGCGGGGCCTGTGATTTCGAACTCGGAATACACCTTTTTGCCCGCCAGCACGCGCGAAACGTAGTCCGCGTTCTCAATCGGAATGGCCTCCACCTCGTACCGTTCGCCGCCGATTCGCGCGTACACGCCGCCGTTGGCCACGCGCAGCGTCGCCGCGGACACGTAATCGCAGGTGATGCGCAGGCGCGTATCGTCCGCCATGCACACCAGCGGATCATACGCCGTGATCCAGCTTCCCTCCGACACGGTGATTTCCCGCGCCACGATGCCGTCGAACGGCGCGACGATCGCGTCGTTTTCGAGCGTCTCCGCAAGCTGCGAGAGCGTCTTTTCGCTTCGGGACAGCGAAAGCGCGCGCGTTTCCCGCTCGTGCGCAAGGTTCATTTCCGCTTCGCGAACGTCCAGCTCCTTAAGCTCCACCGTCCGCGCGTCCGCGCCGCTTCGCTGAAGCCGGGAAAGCTCCGATTTGAGGATCGCAATGTCGGTCTCCGCCATGCGGAAATCCCAGTCGTTCACGCGTCGGGTCGCGTCGATCTCGTCCTTCAGCGCCTCGTATTGCTCGCGCACGGAATCCAGATCCAGCACGATCAGCCGGTCGCCCGCCTTCACGCGGTCGCCCGCGCGCACCGGAACCTCGCCCACCACGCCGTTCACGGGAAAGCTCAGCTCCTCCGTGTACGCGGACACCCACGCGTCCACCGCCCTGGGAACGCTGGTCTCGCCGCGCCGCACCGCGCAGATGTCCGAAGCCACGCCCGCCGCCGGAAGCAGCTCCGGCGCTTCGACCGCCGCCGGCTTTCCGCACCCGCCTAAAGCCAGCGCCGCCAGCAGCACGCAGGCAAGCCACATCCTCTTTTTCATCCCGCGATCACCGCCCAGTCCGCGAACTCGCGCATCCACGCGCACGTCCACCGCCGCTCGCTTCATCCCGAAGTCAGCTCGCTGTCCACGCGCGCCCTCGTCTCCGCGAACTTGCGCGTCCGCGCGTTCGTACTCCGCCGTCCGCGCGGCGGGAGCGCATGCAAGTTTCTTTTTCATCCCGCGATCACCGCCTCGCCCTCGCTCAGGCCGGACAGCACCTCGTAATAGCCGCCCGCGCACAATCCCAGCTCCACGGGCTTGTACGTCTTCATGCCCTCCGCGTCCTGATAATACACAATCGTCTGCCCGGCGGCGCGGCTGATCGCCTTCTCGCTCACCATCAGAACGTCGTCGCGCCCGTCCAGCGTGATCGTCGTGGAGCCGCGGTCGTTGTCCTCCAGCTCCAGCGCGGGCTGGTCGAGCGTGAAATACAGCGTGCCCTTCTCGCCCGGCGTGTGCGCGGTGACCGCCAGCCCCAGCGCGGCCTCGTCGGCCACGGTGGCGGCGTATTCCGTCTTGCGCACGGTGATCATCACCTGCGTGCCCACGGGCAGCGCGTCCCAGTACTCGGTGGTCGCCCTGAAAAGCGACATCGTGGAGTCCACCACCGTCACGGCGCGCTCGCTTTCGGACGTGACCGTGGATTCCTTGTACTGCTTCACATACGTGACCGTGCCGTCGATGGGCGAAAACAGCTGCCGCTGCGCCTTCTGCCTTTTCAGCGTTTCAAGCCGCAGCGTCTGAATGCCGAGCGAATCCTCCACTGACTGCCTGCGCGCGTCGTAGTCCGCGTTCACAGCGTCCCGCGCGCTTCTGCGCGCCGCTTCGTCGCCGCTGTTTCGCGCGTCGGCCCTTTCCAGCGCCAGCGCCCGGGCTTCCTCCTGCTGCGAAAGCCGCAGCTTCAGCGTGCGAATCGCGTATTCGCACTCGTCGATGCGGTCGTTCACGCCGTCCAGCCGAAGCTGCCCTAAAAGCTGCCCCTTCTTCACCGCGTCGCCGGGCTTCACGAACATCTCGTCCACATACTCCCCGTTCACGGCGAAGCTCAGGCTCTCCTTGCGGATGGGCACATAGGTGCAGCTGATTTTCCGCGTCAGGCGCATGTCTCCCCGCGTCACATACGTCAGCGTGAAGTCCTCCGCCGCCGTTTCCCGCAGAAGCGGCGCCGTCCGGCGCGTCTCCTGCGCGGGCAAAAGCGAGCACCCGCCTAATAAAACGCACCCCGCGATCAGCCCGCCAGCCAGCCATCGTTTTGCTGTCATGTTCATTCTTCCTCGTCCCGATTTTTTAGGTTTCCATCTTACCGCGTCACGCGGGAAAACTAGATCTCTTCCCATAACCGCGCAAGGGAAGGCTTCATCCGTTTCAGATCATCCAGCGTGTATTCCCGATGGGAAGCCCCCATTTCAGCGGGCATGAACGAAAGCGCTGACCACTTGAACGCTTCCCGCGTAAAGCCCGCCTGCTTTACGCGCATGGCGCTTTGATAAAAATCATAGGTGTCGCGATCAAGCGGCTTCACATTCTGCAGGGACTCCCCGAGCAGCTGGGTGACGAAATAATCGTTTCCGTCTTCCTTCCGGAAATATCCCAGCAGAAACAGGGTCTCCCCGTCAAACTCCATGCACTCGAAGACATTTTTCGGTTCCTTCTCAAAAAGCCGCAGCACGGGCTGATAGTCCGCCGTCGAATAGACGGAAAGACGGCTGTTGAGACGATCCCCTTTTCGACCCTCGATGTGGTACAGACAGCTTCCATCCGGCGAAAAGCAGGGAACGCGATCGGTCTGCGCGTCGCTCGCGGCGGAAACGCGGAATTTCGCGATCAGCCGCCGCTCCGAAAGAGCGTAGACGGCCATCATGCCGGTATTCCCGTACACGGCCGCAATCTCGCCGCTCGGATGAAACGCGGGATCATACGCGTAGGGCATGTCCTTGAATTTCGCCAGCTCATTGCCGGACGCGTCCAGCAGATACACCGTCTGCCCCGTGCAGCCGATCTGGTATCGATCGTTGGCGATCAGCGACATAAAAGGCTTCTGCATAGCTCTTCCCTCACAAATCCCAATCTATCGCTTTCCCCAGAACCACGCCCGATTCCGGCAGACGGCGTTTCTGGAATGAGTAATTACAATGCAACTCCAAGTTCTTTGCACTTTTCGATTGCCAAATCATGGCCTTGCAGTGCCGCAAGTCGATACCAATGCTTAGCCTGTTCGGTGTCTCGCTCCACTCCGATTGCATCTTCATAAAACCATGCCAAATTACATTGACCATCTCTATCACCATGCTCGGCGGCACGGCGAGTCCAATACAATGCCTTTTCCAAATCTTTCTCTACACCAAGCCCATCATAGTAGAAATAACCTATTTGACATTCAGCAAGGGGATACCCCTGCTCTGCCAAAACCAAATGTCCTTCAAAGCACTTGTCATATTGTTTTGATTCCC
>OLOV01001917.1_pt1 | contig 15159 bp, 19 predicted proteins | sample 1672931 | NCBI WGS metagenome assembly OLOV01 (sample SAMEA3136738, study PRJEB25190) | human gut metagenome | biome: human gut; feature: human-associated habitat; material: faeces | place: Austria | collected 2013
TGCTCCGGGACTTTTGCCATCTATATGTACCTGACCCTCGTATTTCATACAGAGTCCCGCCAGAATTTTGAGCATCGTGGTTTTACCGCTCCCGTTTGAGCCAAGCAGACCTATTATCTTCCCCTCACCGATTTCCAGTGATACATCATCTAATGCCGTAACAGTATCAAAGGTTTTGGTCAGCTCCTTAATCTCCACTATAGGAGGTGACTCTACCAGTCTTAGTTTTCTCTCCATTTATCCCACCTGCTTTCTCAGCGTTTCTCCATATCTTTCACGAAAAAAATCCAGCATTTCCTCCTCTGAAAAGCCAAGGTCCGCCATCTGTCTGATAAAAGCATCCGCTGCCCTTGAGCCTGCCTCGCGGCGCATCGCATCTATTCTGCTTCTGTCATCAGTCACAAATCTGCCTATGGCTCTCTCCGACACGAGTATGCCCTCTCTCTCAAGCTCCATTAATGCCCTCTGCATGGTATTGGGATTTACCTCAAACTCCGAGGCGAATTCTCTGACAGACGGCACCTTGTCGCCTGCCGCAAGCTCTCCCGAGGCAATGGCATCTCTTATTCTGTTCATTATCTGCATATATATGGGCATATTGTCTTCTAAACTTCTGTCCATAGCAGTTCCCCCTTTCTTTAATTATGTACTATCGTACTAGTTATCTAATACACTAATACATGAGCAATCTTTTGTCAACACCTTTTTCAGAATTTTTTAAACAAGCCTGCACATCTGCACTTAATACCTGTATCTTTTCCATAAAAAAAGAACCCCGGCTGTTCCCAGTCAGGGTCAGATTTTCACGTTCGCGCTGCTTGCAAATCGCACTTTCGCTCTTTTTGGCTTCGCTTGCGTAAAACCCGCCTTGCGAATCGCACCTCTGGTGCTCTTCGGGCGGATTGTTTCACGTTCGCGCTGCTTGCAAATCACACTTCGTGCTCTTTGGCTTCGCTTGCGTAAAATCCGCCTTACGAATCGCACCTCTGGTGCTCTTCGGGCGGATTGTTATGGTGGAGATGGCGGGAGTCGAACCCGCGTCCGAAAGTATTTCCACAGGAATTTCTCCGAGCGCAGCTGATGATTTAAGTTTCGCCTTTTTAAGCACCCATCAGCAGGTTCATAAATCGGCTAGTCCGTTGTTCCCTGACAAGGTCGGACTCACTTGTCAGGTTTTCCTGTATGGTCGATGCCAGATCCCATACCTACAGGTAAATATGGGCTGACACGCGGTGCAGAACTACGCTGCTAATGCGAAATTGTTGTTATTTTTAGCGTTTATATTTAACGTGTCCTTTTTAACGCAGACTGGACAAACTGCGGCTCGCTTATCCGGTTTCCACGCCCCCGTCGAAACCTTTACATCCCCTAATATTAATATCTTGCGGCTTTGGCCATTCTTCTCTCCGCATCACGCTTGGCAATATCATCACGCTTGTCATAAAGCTTCTTGCCTCGCGCAACGGCGATTTCCATTTTGGCCCTGCCGTCCTCATTGATATACACCGTAAGCGGCACAATAGTAAGCCCCTTGAGTGTTGTATAACCTATGAGCTTGCGTATCTCCTGCTTGTGAAGCAGCAGCTTTCTGGGTCTGAGCGGATCAACATTAAATCTGTTGCCCTGCTCATAAGGACTTATATTCATACCGTAGACTATCATCTCTCCGTTTTCTATTTTGGCATAGCTTTCCTTGATGCTCACCTTGCCGGCTCTGATAGATTTAATCTCAGTGCCGGTGAGCACAATGCCCGCCTCATAGACCTCTTCAATAAAATAGTCGTGTCTTGCTTTTTTGTTGTTTGCTACAAGTTTCTTGTTTCTTTTCATCACAATCCCTATATCTTACCTATATTTTTGAACGGGTACAGTCTGAAAAACGCCTTGCCGACAAGGTCCTTGTGCTTGACGCAGCCAACCTCCTCAGACCTGCTGTCTATGCTGTTGCCCCTGTTGTCACCCATTACAAAATACTCGCCCTCAGGTACGGTTATATCCACATCGCCCGGTACAACTCCCGGCTCTCTGATATAGTCCTCCTCTAAAAGCTCTCCATTAATATATACGGAATTATCCTTGATAAAAACGGTGTCGCCGGGCAATCCGATGACTCTTTTTATCAAAAGTTTTTCTCTGCCGTTTTCCTGCGTAAGATTTGAATGAAGCACCACTATATCTCCGCGCTCCGCCTCATTGTGCCTGTATATCTTCTTGTTCATAAGAAGATAATCCCCCGGCTGCAAAGTGTCTGTCATAGAGGTTTCGTGAACCACCACAGGTCTTACAAACTGTATAACTATAAATGCTATTGCCGCCGCTATTACTATATCTCTCAATATCTCTTTCATCAGATAACCCCTTTACAATTTGCCTATATCCCTGAACGGGAACAATCTGAAAAACGCCTTGCCGACCACATCGTCTATTTTAACGCAGCCGACCTCTTCATATCTGCTGTCTATGCTGACTCTCCTGTTGTCACCCATTACAAACAGCTCACCCTCCGGCACAGTAACCTCGACATCTCCCGGCACTACGCCCTGCTCTTTGATATAGTCCTCGTGAAGAAGCGCTCCGTTTAAGTATACACAATTATCGCTTACTTTAACAGTATCTCCCGGAAGTCCTATAATTCTTTTAATTAAAAGCTTCTCGCTGCCGTCCTCTCTTGTAAGTGAGGAATGAAAAACGATTATATCGCCTCTCTTCGGCTCTCCGAAAGTATATGCCTGCTTGTTTAAAAATATATAGTTATTTTCAAATAAAGTAGCCTCCATTGAGCTTTCTTTAACTACTGTCGGCCTTATAAACTGTATGACTATTATCGCTATAATCGCAGCGATAACAACGTCTTTGATAATCTCCTTCACTACCTGATCCTTCCTATGTCACCCAGCGGCCATATTATAACCTTGGCATTTCCCTTGATTTCTTTCATCGGAACAGGACCTATTGTCCTGCTGTCCGCAGTTTTTTTGACCGTTCTGTTGTCTGCCAGAATAAACACGCTGTCCTTATCTATTGTAACACTGTATTCGCCCAGACATTCTGAGCTGCCGTTTACCTCGTGAAGCTTGCCGTTTCGATAAAGATTTCCGTCTTTAATTTCTATTTTGTCACCCGGAAGTCCCACAACTCTTGCAATGATATTGTCATCTGCATAGTCTTCGGAATAAACCTTTTCCATTACCACAACCTCATTAAGATCAGGCTGCCCTCTCTTTGCGGAATATGAGTCCTTGACAACGCATATTGCCTGCCCGTCTGAAATTACCGGCTCCATAGAGTCGCCCTCCATCATTTCGGGCGCCACCAGCATCGTCATAACAAATGCCAGAACAAACGCAATTATGTACGGCCTGTTATTTGCTCTCCAGTTTTTTTTATCTTTACCTGCCATTAATTATTCTCCTAAATATCAATTCCTGTAAGTTCTCTGGTTATTCTCATAAATTCCTGTGACGGCGGTGAAACAAATTTCCTGCCCGAAAGATATGCAAATATACCTCTGCATTCACCGAATTCAATCCTGCAGGCGTGAAGCAGCTGCGTGTTCAGATTAAACCGTCTGCCAACCATTGCATTTACCTTGGGATTGCCGTATTTCCTGTCCCCTATAAGCGGATATCCGGCCTCCGCCAGATGCGCTCTTATCTGATGAGTTCTGCCGGTCACCAGATGAACCTCCGCAAGTGTAAATCCGCCGCCTGTTTCAACAGGCTTTACTGCAGTCTTTATTACTTTACCCGAATCCTGCTCAATAGGCAATACCCTTACGAGATTTTCCCGGTGGTTTTTTTCAATTCTGTCCTCAAGCACAAGTGACTCCGTCATAGTACCGGCAACAACAGTCCTGTAGTATTTACCTATGGCATCGCGTTCTCTCAGCATCTCATTGAGCGCTTTTAGAGCCGCGCTGTTTTTGCCGAAAAGCACAATACCCGTCGTATTCCTGTCAAGCCTGTTGGCAGGCGCAGGTGAAAATGTTTTTTCGGCCCTGGGGTTATAGTCGCCGTTTGCTATAAGGTAGGCTGTAACCTGATTTGCCAAAGTGTTCTTTTTTTCAAACTCATCTCCGTGAGTAAGCAGGCCGAAAGGCTTATCCGCTATAAGCAGGTTTTCGTCCTCGTAGATTATTCCAAACTGCCGCTTTGCCTTTGCGTGAGCCTTAACCGCAGTCAGCTTTGAAAGCTCATCATCTGATATATACAGCGAAAGCTCGTCACCTGCCTGAAGCATATGCTCCTTGGGGCATCTTTTGCCGTTTACCTTGACGTCTTTTCTGATTGCCTTGTATATATAGCTCAGCGGCGCGTTTTTTAAATACTTTTTGAGAAACCTGTCAAGTCTCTGGTTCCCATCGTTTTTCTCTATAATTATCTTAACCATTATTCTATTATACAATAATTTGCCCGCTAAAAAAATGTTTATATCATTTTTAATTAAAATTTCATATAACCGATAGCCTAAAAGCCAAAAATATGATACATTATATATAGTTTTTTAAGTTCAGGAGATACATTATGAGAAACTTTTTATACAACAACAGCGATATACTCGTAGCCTTAGGTATAGTGGTTGCAGCAGGACTGCTCATATTCTGGAAGATGGAGGCGCTGCTCAATTACGCAGGTTAATCGCAAAGGAGATTTAGATGAAACGCAATTTAAAAATACTTACAATTCTGAGCCTTGTGGCAGTGCTGCTTGCTTTTGCGGGCTGCGGCGCAGGCAAAACCGCAAATAAAGAGACTGCAAAGGATTATACTCTGCCGGAGGCTGTGGCAGATGTCAGAGATCAGGCAATGGACTATGTTCAGGATTATGCCAAGAAGCTTGAGGGAGGCTGGACCGACAGACTGGAAATGCTCATCTCGCAAAATCTCGGCGAAGCCACAATGAATTCTTCCGAATACACTGCCTTGAGCGCAACTCTGACAGGCTATATGAATGAATGCGGCGCAACATATATGTACGCCCTTGTACCGAACTCCGAGGGCAGCTACTATATCACAGTTGACGGTTCCGAAGATCCGGATACCTGGGGTACAGACTACGGCAGCGAAGTGCAGTTCAAAGAAGCCTTTGAGGCAGGTCTTGTTGCTTCGGCGCGCTCAGGCTGGCAGGACGGCGACGGCAAATGGTGCTGGTCGGTATTCTCGCCGCTGTACAACACAAACGGCAATATCGTTGCAATCCTCGGCATTGACTATCCTGCGCCTGTCCTTGCAGATTATCCTGAATGGGACAGAGACTCCGAAAGCTGGAACGGCCTGGACAAATAACTGTTAATCTTTTTCCGCAGCATATGCTGCGGATTTTTTCATTCTTCAAGCATTCTCAGCAGACTTTCAAGCTTTGCTCTCTGCATCGGGTTCATCATAGACGAAAGCGATTTTATTGCCGCAACCTGCTTCCTGAAAGTTTCAGGGTCTTTTTTTATCTCGTTTTTAAGCTTTCTTATTTCTGCTTCCATCTGCTGCTGACTCATACTGCTCACATCTTCTATGTTTGCTTCCGTAACAGGCAGTCCCAGCTGCCTTGCCATATCCATAATACTTTTATTATTCATTTTAAATCCTCCTCATATGCACAATATGCGCAGACGCTGCATATTATGTATTACAATAAGGTCCGCTTTGCCGCAGGCGGCCAATCCGGAGGTACATATTATGAATATAAGTCCTGTAAAAATAATTCTGCTGCTGCTGCTTCTGTCAAACGACAGCAGAAATTCCCAGCCTGCATATTTTGATACATTCAGACTTGACCTGCTTTTAGATAGACTGCATCACACTGTAAACGCACTTGAAAACGTAAACAGACTGAGGCAGTTTAACCTTGATACGCTGTCACTTCCCGAAGCAAAGCCTGCGCCTCCGCAGGAGTCTGCTCCTGATATGAGCAAAATGATGGAGTCCTTCGGCCCTATGCTTAATATGCTGATGAACCAAAAATAGTAATGAAAAAAGCTCCCGGCTGGTGTATAATATATTACAGATGTAAGTTGGGAGGTAAATTATGGCTTTAGTTACTACAAAGGAAATGTTTGAAAAGGCCCTCAAGGCAGATTATGCCGTAGGCGCTTTCAATGTAAACAATATGGAGATTATACAGGGCATTGTTGAAGCCGCTCAGGAGGAAAACGCTCCTCTTATTCTGCAGGTTTCGGCAGGCGCAAGAAAATATGCCAAGCCCGCATACCTTATGAAGCTGGTTGAGGCGGCTGTTTTAGATACAGGTCTTGATATAGCTCTTCACCTTGACCACGGCGAAGATTTTGAAATATGCAAGAAATGTGTAGACGACGGTTTTACATCAGTTATGATTGACGGCTCCAAGCACCCGTTTGAAGAAAACATACGCATCACAAAGGAAGTTGTTGAATATGCTCACAGCAAGGGAGCTGTTGTAGAGGCAGAGCTTGGCAAGCTTGCCGGTATCGAAGACGATGTAAACGTAGATGTCAGAAACGCAACCTTTACAGTTCCTGAGGAAGCTGCTGAATTCGTTGAAAGAACAGGCGTTGACTCACTTGCCATAGCAATCGGCACAAGCCACGGCGCATACAAGTTCAAGGGCGAGCCAAAGCTTGACTTTGAAAGATTAAAGACAATCCACAAGCTCATTCCGGATACTCCACTGGTACTTCACGGAGCATCAACAGTCCTGAAAGAATTCGTAGACAAATGCAATCAGTACGGCGGCAATATTCCGGGAGCGCAGGGGGTTCCTGAGGATATGATTAAAGAAGCTGCAAAACACGGAATATGCAAGGTAAATATAGATACCGATTTAAGACTTGCTCTGACCGCAGAGGTAAGAAAGTATCTGAGCGAAAACCCTGCTGAATTTGACCCGAGAAAATATCTGGGACCTGGCAGGGATGCTATCAAATCAATGGTATCTCACAAGATAAGAAATGTCCTGAACGCATCAGGCAGAAGATAGACAGTACAAAAAACCCTAAAGACCGGCGAGAGCCGGTCTTTAAATGCATAATGCTTTAAAGTCAGATTAAGCTTCCTCAGCTACAATCTTATCAAATTCTGCCACTGCGATTTCAAACTCTGCATCATCAATGTCAACGAGGTCGTATTCATCTTCGCCTACTTCCTTGTAGCCGTAGATATATACATCGTCTGTGCCGTCATCAGGTATTAAAGCGATATATTCTTTGCCGGCAGCTTCGAACACGCCCATAATTTCACATTCAACCTCATCACCATCATCAAATTCAAGTGTGATAAATTCAGCCTCTTCATCTATGCCATCATTGTATCCCTTTGATTTGTTATCTGCCATTTTAATATTCCTCCGAATTGTTAATTTCTTAGACTTTACTATATATTATCCCCGAAAATATTTCAATATATTTTGAGCATTTTTTTCTGTTATTCCATCAACTTTAACAAGTTCCTCTGCCGCAGCCGCTTTTATTCTGTCAACACTGCCAAAATATGCAAGAAGGCTGTTTCTTTTGACAGGGCCTATACCCTCTATTTCATCAAGTACAGAGGTAAGCATATTCTTTGTTCGAAGCGTCCTGTGGTAGTCTATTGCAAACCTGTGAACCTCCTCCTGAATATTTCCTACGTATTTAAACAGCAGCGGACTGTCCTTTATCTGTATCGTACTGAACTCTCCGTCCTTTTCATAGACAAGCTCCTTGGTTCTGTGGCTGTCGTCCTTTGCCATACCAAAGGCGGGTATGTCTATCTGCATAGCCCGAAGAACCTTGTTTGCAGCGGCAACATGCCCCTTGCCTCCGTCTATAAATAGCATATCCGGGTATGTGTTAAACGCGGCATCGTCTGCCTGCGCTCTTTTAAATCTCCTGTACAGAACCTCCTGCATACTGCCGTAGTCATCAGATCCCTCAACGGTTTTGACCTTAAATCGTCTGTAGTCTTTTTTGAGCCTGCGGCTTCCGTCAAACACAACCATGGCTCCTACCGAATCCACACCGTTGATGTCGGAAATATCATAGGCCTCCACTCTGTAGCCGTGAGGGCCGTTTTTCAGACAGGAATATACAGCATCTATCTGTTTTCTGAGTGAATCCTCCCGCTCAGCCCTTGCCTCCGCTCTGTCATCTATTGTCTTGGCCATTTCAACAACATCTTTTCTGGCAAGGTCAAGTATGGCTTTTTTCTCGCCTTTAAGAGGCATAAATACAGAAGTCTTCCTGCCCCATAATTGCGACAGATACTCTGACAGGATATTCGCATCGGAAAGCGCCTCCTCTGTGAGAATTTCTTTTGGCCCCGAAGTCAGTTCTCCGTAATACTGCTTGATAAACGAGCTTATCATCTCACCGGAGCTTTCCTCTCCCTCCGTATGCATCTCAAAATTTTCTCTTCCGCTCAGCTTGCCGTCCCTTACATAGAATACGACTATAAATGAGTCCTCTCTGCCTTTGAGTGTCAGAATTATATCCATATCCTTGTCACTTCTCAGCACAACTCTCTGCTTCTCATTTATAGCCTCAAGCGCCATAATGTTATCTCTGTATTTTGCAGCAGTTTCAAAATCAAGCTGCTCTGCCGCAGCCTCAAGCTTTGCTTTCATTTCATTTACAAGAGATTTTGTACTGCCTCCGAGAAACTCTGCAACTTTGTTTACAGTCTCTCTGTATTCATCTTTGGAAACATAACCTGTGCATATGCCCCTGCACTGCTCTATGTGATAGTTGAGGCATGGTCTGAAACCCTTGGGGAACCTCTGAGCGGAGCATTTCTTGAGTCTGTAGATTTCACCCATCAGATCGACTATCCTGTTTACTGCGCCTGCATCGGAATAAGGCCCGAAATATCTGGCGCCGTCGTTTTCGACACGCCTTGTCTTGAGTATACGAGGATAATCCTCTTTCATTGTGATTTTAATATACGGATAGGTTTTGTCATCTCTCAGAAGTATATTGTACTTAGGTGAATATCTCTTGATTAAATTGCACTCTAAAATCAGAGCCTCCATTTCGGTTGCGGTGGTTATATATTCGAACTCCGCAATATGCGACACCATGGCCGATACCTTGCTGTCCATATTCTTCTGGCTCTGAAAATACTGCCTTACTCTGTTTCTGAGGGATACAGCCTTGCCTACATATATTACTTCGCCAAGTCTGTCCTTGTGTATATATACTCCCGGTGAATCGGGAAGTTTTTTGAGGTTTTCTTTAATATCAAACATATCATCACAAAAGGTCATCGTGTTAACGATGACCGTATTTTCTTTCTCTTGCTATTTTCATGGCCTGTCTCTGTCTCTGCTTCATACGCTTACGCCTGTTCACAATTCTGATAATAACTAGCACTATCGCAAGAAGCACCAGAACAATAGCCGCTATAAGGAGGGCCAGCTTGCCTGGATATGCCACGTGACCGTTGTAGAGGAAGCTGAACATTCCCTCTTCAACCTTGTCTGCCGTAACTATATTCGTTGTGGTAACAAGCTTCTTGTTCTTATATAACTTGACCTGACCTACTACCGTACCCTTTGCAATCGGCGCCACTATTTTATCATTCCAAACAATGTCTTTAGTGACAATGTCCCTGCTTTCACTTTTTTTGAGGTTTACCGCAGCATAGTAATCTGTAACGGTTTTAACCTCATCAGGCTTGCCACCCTTAACCTTGATGGTTTCTACGGCTTCTCCCTTGTCATACACAGTATATGTAGAATAATTTGCAAATCCGTACTCAAACAGCGCTATTGTATCTGCAAATCTGCCGAAATCAGACGAATGCATTACAACCGAAATCAGCTCTGTGCCGTTTTTTTCGGCTGCAGCCGTCAGACATCCAAGAGCCACAGGAGTATATCCCGTCTTGATTCCTATGGCATTTTTGTAATACGGTTTGCGGTATTCTCCGTTTACAACTATATCGTTATATTTGTCTGACAGCAGTCTGTTGGTGGTATACAGCGGTCTTTTTTTATTTTTGTTTGTCTTTGGAACCGTATAGCTTGTCATTGCAACGATTTCTCTGAAGGTTTCGTTTTTCATGGCTTCCTTTGCAATCATTGCCATATCGTAGGCTGTAGACACATGCCCCTTGTCATCAAGACCGTTGGGGTTTACAAAGTTTGTGTTCTTTGCCCCCAGCTCCTTTGCCTTGCCGTTCATAAGATTTGAGAAATCTTTGATGGTGCCGGACATAGTCTTTGCAAGCGCCACAGCGCAGTCATTTGCAGATGTCACCAGCATTGCCTTGAGAAGCTGCTCCACTGTGAATTTCTCACCCTTGTGCATATATATGATATTACCCTCTGTGTACGGCGTTTCATCGTCTATGGTAACTACCGTATCCATATCCAGATTCTCTATCGCAAGAAGCGCTGTCATTATTTTGGTCATACTGGCAGGTGTCAGCTGAACGTCTTTGTTTTTGGAAAACAGAATTTCTCCTGTCTTTGCATCAATTAAAATTGCAGTTGTTGCCTCAAGCTCAAGCGCATCTTTTGACGATGCGCCATAGGCACATACCGAAGTCCCCAGAGTCATAGTAAGGGCAACTATAACAGTTAAGGCCACAGTCAATAGTCTTTTCATAAGAAGTGCACTCCTTTATTTTTCAAAGAAATAGTCGGCAAGCTCATAGCCTGATCCGAATTTTGAGCCTGTGGAACCCGAGGTTTCATTAAAGGCTCTTGTATCATCATAAGGTTTCTCGTCCGTACTGTCATACAGAACAAACGGTACAGGCTCAGGTGTATGAGTTCTCACAGCTATAGGAGTTCTGTGATCCGGAACTATGAGAAATCTGAAATCCTCACCGTCTGCCTTGAGTCCCTCTACTATCGGCTTTACTATTTTGTCGTCTATTCTTTCGAGGGAAAGAACCTTGCCCTCTGCATCTCCCTGATGACCGCATTCGTCAGGTCCCTCAAGGTGAACATATACGAAGTCTTTGCCCTCTCTGAAAGCTGCAAGCGCCGCATCTGCCTTGCCCTCATAATTGGTGTTGAGCGTACCTGTACTGCCCTCTACGTCTATTGAGTCAAGTCCTGCGCATATTGCAATGCCCTTAATCAGATCCACCGCCGAAATAGCCGCTCCCGTAATTCCGAATTTATCTTTGAAAGATGAAAGCTTAGGCTTCCTGCCCTCACCCCATATCCACATTGAGTTTGCAGGGTTTAATCCTCTTGCAATTCTGTCTTTGTTTACAGGGTGATCTTTGAGTATATCGTAGCTTTTTTTCATCATATTGATGAACATATCGGCATGCTCGCCCTTAGGCAGATTGTCGCCGACTCTCTGTCCCAGCACATCGTGGGGCGGTGTAAATTCAAGCTCTGTAGTACCATTTTTCCATATCATGCAGTGTCTGTAGCTTACGCCTGTGTAAAGCTGGATTTCATCGTTCTGAAACTCTGCCTGCAGGGCTTTGATAAGCTTATCCGCCTCCGGAGTTGTGATTTCTCCGGAGCTGTGATCGGTTATAATTAAATCCTCGTATTCGCCCTCTCCTGTCAGAGTTATTACATTGACTCTGAACGATACGTCTGTATCCTCCATATCAATTCCTATTGATGCAGCTTCAAGTGGTGATCTGCCTGTCAGATATACCGCAGGGTCATATCCCATTACTGACAGGTTGCCGGCGTCGCTTCCCGGCGCGCAGCCTGTTGGTATTGTCTGTACCATGCCCACCTGTCCTTTTGCTGCAAGCTCTTTAGTGTATTTCATATCTGCCGCTTCAAGAGTTGTTTTTCCGCCAAGAGCCTCAATCGGCTCTCCTCCTGCCCCGTCAGCAAGCACTATCAAGTATTTCATACTGCCTCCATTCTGTATATGAAAAGCCTTTCCGTACAGAAAGGCCTTTGAAAAATACTATTTGTTTTCTGCTTCAAATTTCTTCATAAAATCTATAAGTGTGTCTACGCCCTCCATCGGCATCGCATTGTATATGCTTGCTCTCATACCGCCGATTGATCTATGTCCTCCGAGGTTTACAAGACCTGCGGCTTTGCCCTCTGCAACGAATTTCTTGTCGAGAGCCTCATTGCCTGTAACGAATGTAACGTTCATAAGCGATCTGTCCTCTGCCGCTTTGACAGGGCAGTTGTAAAGTGTGCTCTCATCAATGTATTTATGAAGCTTTGCAGCCTTTTCTCTGTTTACTTTATTAAGCTGTGCTATGCCGCCCATAGCTTTGATGTTCTTGAATACAAGACCTGCCACATAGATACCGAAGCATGGCGGTGTGTTGTATGCCGAGTCGTTGTCTGCGTGAATTTTGTAGTCAAGATATGTAGGGCAGGTTTCAGGTGCATATCCGAGAAGATCCTCTCTGATAATTACTATAGTAACGCCTGCCGGTCCCACATTCTTCTGGGCGCCTGCATATATGAGGCCGAATTTTGATACATCTATCTCCTCTGACAGTATGCACGATGACATATCTGCTACAAGAGGAATGTCTCCGGTGTCCGGAATGTATGAATAGTGGGTGCCGTAAATTGTATTGTTGTAGGTGATATGAACATAGTCCGCATCAGCTCTGAAGTCCTCTTTTTTAACTTTAGGGATAAAGTCATAGGTTGTATCCTCTGATGATGCCGTTATCTGTATATCTCCGAATTTCTTAGCTTCTTTGTATGCTTTTTTTGCCCAGCTTCCTGTGATAATGTAGTCTGCTTTTTTGGAGTTTCTCAAAAGGTTAAGTGGTACCATTGCAAACTGCAGTGTACCACCGCCCTGCAGGAACATTACCTTGTAGTTCTCAGGAATATTCATTATATCTCTTAAATCCGCTTCCGCTTCTGCAAGTATTTTTTTGAACTCTGCCGATCTGTGGCTCATTTCCATTACCGACTGTCCGCAGCCCTGGTAATTAGGCAGATCTTTTGCAGCTTCTTCGATTACGTTAAGAGGGAGCATTGATGGACCTGCTGAGAAATTATATACTCTGTCATATTTACTCATTGTTTTGTCCTCCCGGTTAATTAGTCTATTTTAACCATTGTACCACTTTACTAAGCTCCAGTAAAGTGGTATACTTTTATTATTATTATTTAATTTTCGAGGTGATACAATGTTTAAAATAGCAACACTTAATAAAATTTCACCGGTAGGACTTTCACATCTTACCGATAACTATACTATTACCGAAAACGTTGATGAAGCAAATGCAATTCTGGTAAGAAGCCAGGCTATGCACGATATGGATTTTTCGGACAATCTGCTTTCAATCGCAAGAGCCGGCGCAGGAGTAAACAACATTCCTCTCGACAGATGCGCAGAGGAGGGAATTGTCGTATTCAACACTCCGGGAGCCAATGCCAATGCCGTTAAGGAGCTGGTACTTGCAGGTATGTTTATGGCTGCAAGAAATATCCCTGAGGCTGTAATATGGGCCAAAAGCCTTGACAGCGATGTGCTTAAGGCATACGAGAAAGGCAAGGGCCAGTTTGCGGGAACAGAAATCGCAGGCAAAACTCTGGGAGTTATCGGCCTCGGCGCAATAGGCATCAAGATTGCAAACGCCGCAGAAGCTCTGGGAATGAACGTTATCGGATATGATCCGTTCCTGACTGTAAATGCGGCTCACAGAATTTCAAATACAGCAGAAATCGTAAACGATATGAAAGATATGCTGGGCAAATGCGACTACATAACAATTCACGTTCCTGCTACAGACTCAACCAAGGGTATGATGAACAAGGAAGTGTTTGACCGGATGAAAGACGGCGCTATCTTCCTTAATTTCTCAAGAGACAAGCTGGTAAACGACGCTGACCTTATGGCTGCAATAGACTCAGGCAAAATCAGAAAGTATGTAACCGACTTTGCAACAGATGAGCTGCTTCACTACAACAATGTTATAGCTATTCCTCATCTTGGCGCTTCCTCGGCAGAGGCGGAGGACAACTGCGCTACAATGGCTGCGCTTCAGACTATGGACTACATCGAAAACGGCAATATCGTAAATTCCGTTAATTTCCCTGCTGTAAGCCTGGGAGCAAAAACAGGCACAAGAATAGCTGTGCTTTCAAAGGCAAACGACACTATTATTTCAGATGTAACGGCAGCGCTCAATGCCAAAAACGCCGTAATTTCAAACATCATCAGCAAGACAAAGGGCAACTTTGCATATACGCTGGTTGAAACCCCTGCCGCAGTTGACTCACTTGAAATTGCAAATGACAGTGTAATCAGAGTAAGAATAATCTAGCTGTCTATACAGCAATACGCCGGCTCACACCGGCGTATTTTTTATCTGTTATCAAACCTTTCTTATTACTCTGTTTATTTCCTCGCACAATATGCAAAGTCGTAAAAATACTTTTCGATAAACGCTCTGTCTGTTTTATACTCGTTTTCACCCACAAAATAATCGCACATAACTTCCCTCAATCTAAGGAGTTCTTTAAATATGCCACGATGTTCTGTTCTCTTGAACTGCGCTCCCTGTATGAACAGGTCTAAAAGTTCAAGTCCACGCTCAAAGGCTTTCATTTCTTTTTCCCTGTCACCCTTATCTTTTCTCTTTGCAGCCCTGCCAAACTCACTTCCTATGTTTGCAAGCTGCTGTGCCAGTGTCATCGTCTGCCATCTTCCTGCCGCAAGCTCCCTGTGCTGATATTCTCCTGAATTTCTATCCATTTTTCAACAGCCTCTAAAATTTTATTTCTGATGTTTTCATCTTCTACATCTCGTGAACGGTTATTCTGCTTCGGATGAATATTGATAAGTGAGTCAAACTTCACAAATTCCTCAATTTCGTCCTCGTCTGCAAGAAAATTTATCCCCCACAAATTACGCAATTCAGAACCCTCCTCAATCAAAGCTCCCTCGATATCTGCGTGCAGCTCGACATCAACCCCTATTATCTGCTTTTCGATGTCCGCAGCCGCCTTAATCTTATCCTCAAAATATCCGCTATCCATTTTGTTTAGCTCATCTCTGCTGATTTTTTTAGAAATTATCTCCATTTATATTCTTCCTCGCTCTTTTTTCTCAATAACCACTATATCGTCTTTTATCGCAGGTCGCAATATTTTCTCATGCAAAGTCCGGGTTATTTCGCCACTCTCCATAAGTATTAATCCCTGCAAAACCAAAGCCAAGGTGCAAATAATACCTTGAAAAAAGCCTGTGAACTACTCCGACTTATAGAAGTCGGAGCTTCCTGCTTCAACCACTACTGCG
>OLOV01001925.1_pt1 | contig 15100 bp, 8 predicted proteins | sample 1672931 | NCBI WGS metagenome assembly OLOV01 (sample SAMEA3136738, study PRJEB25190) | human gut metagenome | biome: human gut; feature: human-associated habitat; material: faeces | place: Austria | collected 2013
ATGTTTGTGTGGTAACTTCATTCTACCAGAGCCTGCAAGCTATGTCTTCTTTTATCCCTTTTTCTTTTTGCGCAACTTATTGTACATTATCGCGCCTCGCACGGAAGTGACGAACTTGGTGGAGTATAAGATATAAATAATAAGTATAAGCGCAAAACATCGGGAGGAGCGGAATGCTCCTCCCGATGTGGGTTTAATGTGTGCTGTATTTAGTTTACGTCAATCAATTTGAGCTTGACGTTTGCCGTCTTGTTGCTACCGTCTGTCGCTTTGACCGTTATCGTGACAACGGCGTTCAACTTTATTACTGCGCCCGGTACTATGCTTACGCTTATATTCCCGCTTGGGTCTATCGACGCAGCGACGTCCTTATTGCTTGTCGTCACCGTCCAGCCCTTATAGCTTCGCGCCGGGGAGTTCTCCACACGCAGCGCCAGCTCATCCAGATCGGACATGCTGCCCGCCAGTGTCTTGCCCGTCACAACTTCACTGCCGAGGAATATGTTTACCTTCGTCACTATCGGGTATATCACAACGTCAATGCTCGCTGTTGCGCCGCCGCCATCTGCCGCCGTCGCAGTCACCGTCACATACTTCGGCGCTGTCACGGCCTTCGCCTTCAGCACCCCGGATGCGTTCAGCGTTGCACAGTCTGTGTCGCCCGACAGGCTCCATATGACCTTCTTGTTCGTGGCATACTGGTCGCACACCGCCTTGTACGTCACGCTCTTACCGCCGCCGACTATGTCCGCGCCCGCTATCGCCAGCGTATCCATTTTCCGTGTGAACGTCAGCTTTATGCTCGCGCTCTTGCGGCTGCCGTCTGCCGCCGTTGCCGTGAAGGTAACGGTCCCCGTCTTGGGAAGGCCGGTCTTTGCATCTCTGCATACCGTCACCGTGCCGTCCGCGTCTATCGAGGCAATGTTCGCGCTGCTGCTCTTCCACGTCACGTCCTGCATCGCTTCCACAGGATAGCTCCGCACGCTGAGCTGTACGCTGTCTCTCTCTCCCACGTCTATCACTGACGGCGCATCGGCGTACACCTTCATGTTGTTCACAGCCGGGCTTATCGTCACCGTTATCTCGTCTCTCACTGCCGGGTCGTCATTCGAGACGACGCTCACAACGACTTTGTGCGTATACGTCACCTTTGCCGCCGTAAGAACGCCGCTGGAGTTTATGCCGGCATAGCTTGCATACTCCGGCGCAATGCTCCACGTGACCTTGCTGTTCGTCGGCTTTGCCGGGGTGAGCTGTGCCGTCAGTTTAAGCTTTCCGCCGCCGCATACCGTCTGGTCGCCGCCAACTATGCTTATACTCTGCGCGCGGCTGACTACCGTAAGCTTGAATGTGGCCTTTGTCTTTTTATCTGCCGTTGCGGCAGTGAACGTCACAGTGCCCGCCTTCTTGAGCGTCACCGTGCCATTTGCATCGACCTCCGCTATCGCCTTGCTGCTGCTCGTCCATGTAACGGCCTCATCCGTGGGCTGTACCTCCGCGCTCAGGCTGACAGCGTCCGTCAGATCTACCGTCCGCGTAAGGCCGGTCACGACCTCGCCGTTCATCAGCACGTCCACGCGCTTCGCTATATTCGGCGTGACCGTGATGAGGCACGAGGTGCTCGCCCCTGTCGCCTTCACCGTTGCGATGACCTGTATATCCACCAGCACTGCCGCAGGCTGTACCTTCAGGCTGCCGCTGGCGTTTATGCTGGCATACGGCGCGGAGGCCGCGCTGACGCTCCACACAACGGCCTTATCTGTAAGAGTCTTATCCGTCTGCACATTGGTCTTGAGCGTCACGCTCTTACCGCCGGAGATGACATCCGGGGCATTCAATATCTCTATGCTGTTGGCATATCTGACGAACTTTAGCGTCACGCGCGCGGTCTTATTGCTGCCGTCCGTGGCCTTTGCCGTCAGCGTAACACTGCCAGTCTTACCCTTGAAGCCGTACACACTGACGCTGCCGCCGCTGACGTCATACTCCGCGTACACGTTCTTCGTGTCGCTCACGGTCCACTGGATGTTCTTCTTCGCGTCTGCCGGGAAAGTAACAGCCTCCACCGTCAGCGCGTCCGCCGTGCCGTTGAGGTCCACATTATACGCCGTGCCGCTGAGGGCTTCGCCGTTCACCTTAAGGGCAACTGCATTCACCTTCGGCACTATCCAGACATAGGCGCTGGTCTCACTCGCGCCGTCCTTTGCACGGGCGACGACCTCTATCTCCACGGGATAAGTTACCGCCTTTGCCGTCAGCTTGCCTGCGGCTGTGACCGCGGCATAGGGCGCGTACTCATCAGGAATGCTCCATATGACGGAGTTCGCCTTCGGGCTGCCCAGCACCTGCGCCTTGAGCTGTATGCTCTGCCCGCTGACAAGGGCGTCATCAGGAATGACCTGTGACGGCGCCGAAGCCATGCCGATGATCTCCACGCCCGTGGACACGCGCGTGGTAGTGAGCTTCACGGCCGCTTTCTTGCGGCTGACGGTATCCGTTGCTGTGAGAGTCACAGTGCCGAGCTTGGCATTCGGGTCAAGGCTGACGTACAGCGTACCGTCGCCATTATCCGTATACGTGCCGAACGCACCCTTGGTATCGCTGGAAGTCCAGACTATATTTCCTTCTGCGCCCGCAGGCACTGCCGAAGCGACAAGCGTCAGCTCCGTCTCTGCATTGAGGTTTATCTCCTTCGCCGTGACCGCGGCGCCGTTTTCATCCGTGACGGCAACGCCTGCTGCCGCGGGAACGACGGTGATAACATGCCATGCGTCCGCAACGGAGCCGTCGGCCGCGGAGGCGATGACGGTGACGTCGTGCGCCTCGGTGACGTTCTTCGCCGTCACGGTCGCGGTATTATTCTTCCCTGCCTTGACGGAGGCGTACTCCTCATCCCCGGCGGCAAGAGCCCATACTATCCCCGTTCCCGTCAGGTTTTCCGGCACGAACGTCGCCGTGACCGTGCCGCTCTGCCCTGTGCGGAGCTTGTCTATGCCATTGATCGTGAGCGATGCATCCACTATCTCAAGAGTGAAATCCGTATACACGCCGCTGCCGTCGCACGCCTCAGCGCGCACGACCATAGTGCCCGCGGTATTACCGGCCGTAAGGATGCCTGTTTCATAATCTATCGTGGCAAGGTCCTGCCCGGAGAGAACAGTAATATCCATCTCCGTGTTCCACACGTTGTCAGGATATGTTCTTATGTCATACTGCGCGCTGCAGCCAAGACCGATAACCGACGGGCCGACGATTTCGATCTGCTCCATAAGGACGCCCTCACGGTAGTGCGGGGTGGTCGCGGGCGTGATGCTGCCCTCGGCGAAAACTATCGCCCTGTTATGCGCAAGCCGACCCTTCACAATCAGATTGCCGCGCACACACAGGTTGCCATCGTTTGTAAGCGTGCAGCCGCTGTTGACCGTCAGCGTTACGCCGTTAATGACGTTGATCGTCAGTCCCTCAGGGATGGTCACATTCTTGGCAATCTTTATATCCGCCAGAACATTGACATCGCAAACATCCGATGAAAGCGCCGCATACAGCTCTTCCGCAGTGCTAACCTCTCTGAAGGTCCATATTCCGCCGCTTTCGCCCGTTATACGGCCGGTGTTCTCAATAATGACAGCTTGATCCTCAATATCGCTGTATCCGTTATGCTCAAGCGTGCCCGCAATGATCAGCTTTGCCGGACTGTGCACGTATATGTATCCGTTGTTCGTCAGCGTTATGTTCTCCGGGATCGTGAGTGTTCCGCTATCGCCCTCATAGAACGGCAGAGTAAGCTCGCCGTTTTCCGGAATGGTGAGATCCGCCGTGAGTGTCATACTCGCGCCGCTCGGAAGGCTCATAGAGATGTTTTTGACATCCGATGCCTCGGCAGCGGCGGCGCGCAGAAGCGCTTCATCATCCGACACGGCATAGAGAGTTATGGCATCTGTGCTGACGCCGGTGATATCCGTCCTGAAATCGCCGATTCCATACCAGCATACCAAAGAGCCGTTATCGCCGGAAGCATAGCTGCCGTTCAGTGCAAGCTTCCCGCCGTATGCGGCAGCATAGAAGTTATTTAAAAACGTGCCTCCGGCATCGACAGTAACGGTGCTTTCATTATAGACGATTATTTGGCCATTATTTGTCAGCGTCACACCACTCGGAACAGTCAGGCGGCCGCCGTTTACGACATAAAGCGTGAAGTTCTCCGGGATGACGAGGTCTGACGTCAGCGTGATGCCCGTGCTGAGCTCATACCATGTATCCCCGTCGGCTATATGCGAATAGAGGTCATCCCTGAACACATCGTCAAAGCCGGGGCCGGTCAGCAGAGCATCGTCATACTTGTATACACTGCCGCCGTCATATGTATATGTTCCCGACAGGTTTATCCGGCTTCCGCCGTAGGCCTCGATATAGCCGCTGTTTATAAAGGTTCCGGGCACGGTCACAACGCCGTTTCTGTAGACGGACATAGCGCCGCCGTTTGAGAACGTGCCCTGCACATCCATCTCCGCCGTCAATTCCGCGTCATCGGAGCCGTATACGACGACGGTGCCGCTGTTATGCACGGTCACGCCCGCCGGAACTGTCAGCGTTGTTGCGGAGCTTTCGCCCTCATAGATATTCAGCTCCGCATCCTGCGGGATGTACAGGTCGCTGCGAAGAGTGACGGAGGACGTCAGATACGCTTTGCCCTGCTGTGCAAGAGAAATGCGCACGTCCATCTCCGTGCCCGGAATAAATGTATCGGGCGTCAGGACACCGGATGCACATGTGCCGCCGTTATAGCAGTATACATGCGTATCGTCAATAGCGCAGGCCGTGGCCGTCGTCTCTATCCGGCCAAGAGTTTCCGTCGTTATCAGGCCGTTGTTGCGCAGGGTTCCGGAGAGGACGAGAGTGCTTGCCGCGGTACCGCCGTCTACACCCAGAACGCATATCTGCCCGTAGTTTTCAACCGTGACGCCTTGGGGCACGGTTATGACCGACGGAACATCCTGCGCCATCGCGCCGACCAAAAGCAGCATTCCGTTTGGGATGACAAGATCCTGCGTGAGCGTTATATTGCCCGAAAGGACATAGCGGGATTCCCCGTTCGCAATAGCGTTGTGCAACGCCTGCTCTGCCGACACGGCGGGCTCCACCAGAGTAAAGGTCCTGCTGGCGGAGAGATTGCTGCCGTCAAGCGCCTTTATAGTCAGCGTGACCGTACCGGCCCGCAGGGCGTAAAGGAAATCATGTTTTGCCAGCACCGCCTCGCCGGTCCCGTTTTGAAGCGTTATTTCATAATCAAAATTTTCAGGATCTGACACGCCTTCGGCATATATGAAGCATGCGCTGTTATCCCCGACCTCCAGCGTGTCGTCCTTATTTTTCAGGAAAACATCTATCTTCGTTGCATACCTGGACTTGACTGTCAGTGTGAGCGAGTCGGATATCGACTCGTTATCATTGGCCGTCGCAGTGATCTCGACCGTGCCGGGTGCGACCGCAGTTATCACGCCGTCGGCGTCAACGGTTGCGATATCCGTATCGCTGCTTCGCCATGTGACGCTCTTGTTGGAGGCGTTCGCCGGGAGAACTTCAACTGTCGCGGTCAGGGTTTCATTCGGATAGAACTCCGTTTCCGGACACGACACGCTGAGCGACTGTACGTTCACCACAGGCTCCACCACCTTCACCTTGAAGGAAGCGGTTTTGCCCGATTTGTCATTCGCCGTCGCCGTTATTGTGGCCGTACCTGCATTGTTGGCCGTCACCTTGCCGCCGGAATCGACAGATGCAACGTGTGTGTTGCTGCTCGTCCAGCTGACTGTTTTATCAGTGGCGTTCGACGGCTCTATCCACCAAGAGGGGGTGTAGGTCTTGCCGGGGGAAAGCTCCACCTCGACCACGCCCAGCATGACGGACGTGACCAAGACCCTGCTGTTATAGCCGCATATGGTGCACACGCCGTTTCCGTCAAAGCTGTGCGTACAGGCCAATGTCGTGAACTCGCCGGAATACGTGCATGTTTCCCCGTTCACCGCTGTGGCCGTAATTATATAGTAGTACTTTGTGCCCGGCTGGAGGTTCGGCGTCTCCGTGCCGAAATCCACGGAAACCGGCAGAGGATTATATTTATTCAAAATGCTGGCAGAGATATTGTTATCCTCATAGCCGATCTTGTTAATTGCATTTTTTGCCGTGCCATACTTCAGATTCCACGACTTGAGCTTATTGGACGAAGAATAGGATATCGTCGTAGCCAGCAGCAGGGTCTGCGACGTCTGCTTTGATATCGTTGGTACAGCTATCGACACCCGCGCAAGAGTCCAGTGCGCATAAAGCGTATGATCCGTGCGCGACGTCATTTTTGTGGATGCGGTTATCCTGACGCCGCCGCTTTTCGCCGTGTACCAACCGTCAAAGTTATAGCCCGTGCGCGTCGGCGTCGGAAGCGTTCCGTAGGCGGAGTTGTATCCGGTGACGTTTTTGCTCGTCTGGCTGCATATTCCGCCGTTGGCGTCAAGGCTGACCTTAAACGTGTCCTTTACATTCACATCGCCGGAATATATAAAGCTTCCGTTATCAAGTTGATACCAAATATTATTTACATGGTTTACGATGCGCTTTGTGATAATGAAGCTGCTGTCAGTGGACGTCGTGTAGCTGACGGTGTTGCTGCAAGTCCACGGCAGACGCCACAGCTTAAGGCTGGCGTCCTTGCGCGTGGCGACGGCAGAGTAATCCGACACCTCGGAAGCATAGTAATTCATGTAATCGGCAACGGACATATCCGCCGTGGCCGCAGGCTTTGAGGGCGTTACGGGGGTAGATGAATCTGCTCCAATGTGTAGAACCATATATGCATATGATTTTTGTCCGTCGTCGCGGACATAGTATCCAAGATTGCCGTAATACGGACTGTTGTTTGCTGCGATTTTTATATATTCATCTTTTGTTGCATCGCTCACAACAATTGCCACATGGCAGGGCTTATATATATTTCCGATATCCTCTTCATTCAGCCAGTAAAAAATCAAATCTCCCTGTAAAATTTCTTGCGTTTGATCCGAATAACGCACCTTTCCCCACGTATCTTTGTTTTTTAACTCCCTTAAAGAACCTATTCCTTTGTTAACAAGGAACTGTAGTAATGGTTCTACATAATCATAGTTAGAGTAACCGTTGGTAGTACCAGAGACTTCTATTCCTCCTTCTTTAAGGCACCTAGATACAAACGTTGCACACATAACACCCGGATCGTTGTAGTGTTTTCCTGCATAATCAACCGCTTTAGTTCTGTTGTAATAAACACTTTCGTTCGCGGCCAGCAGCGCGATGCCATTCCCGACGGTGAGTTCTATCTCGCCCACGGCGCCGCTGTCGTCAGCAACCGCGGCATAAATAGTGACGACACCATCGGCGACGCCGGTGACAAGGCCGTTTTCGTCAACGGTGGCCGTCTCCTCATCTGAACTTGTCCAGATGACGACCTTGTTTTCCGCATCCTCCGGCGTCACGGAGGCGGAAAGCTGAAGCGTTTCCCCAACGTCCACACTGTTCACGTCGCCGGGCGCCGTAACCGTTATGGTCTCAACGAGTACGCCATCCGTGCCCGCGGCATCAGCCGCGCGCTGTCTGAATGTGAACGCGGCACAACCCGCCGCGCCGTCCTCGGCATAGACGGAGCACGCATACAGAGAAGCCGCGCCGATGTCGCCCTCTGCCACGGTCACGGTGAGGGCGGGGGAATTTGCCGTGGGGTTCTCCGCGGGGTCTATCTCCGCATATGTACCGAGCGCAGCGTCATAGCGCAGCCAGACATACGCCAGCACGCCGTCATACACCGGCGCGGGCGCAAGCGTGACCGTCTCCCCGGCGGCAGTGTCCACGATATACTGATATATAAGCGCCTCATCGCGGTAGTCCGCGCCGGAGAAGGTGATGAATCCCGGCTCCTCCGGTTCCGGCTCAGCAGCCGGTTCGGGTTCCGCCGTCGGTTCAGGCTCCGTGGAGGGTTCCGGTTCCGCAGTCGGCTCAACGACGGGCGGTTCCGTTACTGTCGGCTCCTCCGGGGCGGAGGGTTCCTCCACTGGGGGAACATACGGCTCCTCCACCGGCTGTTCGGCCTGTTCCTCTACAGGCTGCTCTGCAAGCAGCTCCTGCCCGTCTCCCTCGGCCCATGCCGCGGGAACAAAGCTGATGAGCATCGCCGCACAAAGCAGCATTGACAGAAAACGTTTCATTTCATATCCTCCCAACACAAAGAATCACATGTCCGTGGTATTATATATCAGAATATACCATGGCCATGGTGCAAATACAATAGTTTCCGCCGAAATTTTTGTCAAATTGTACTGCAAGTATACAAAAACGCCGCTCCGGGCAGACGGGGCGGTCAAAACAGCGAACCGCGCCCGGTTTTCCGGGCGCGGCTGAACATTATTGCTTTAATTTTGCATCCGACACGAGCAGCGTGACCTGATTGTCCGCCACCTCCGCGATGCCTGCGCCGATATCTATCTCGGACGCGCCGCCGTTTTCATAGGTGCAGCGCACCCTTCCGTCGGCCAGCGCGCACACCATGGCGGCGTGGTTTGCCAGCACGCCGATGGAGCCGAGCGTCGTCGGGAGATTGACATAGTCCACGTCGCGCTCAAACACGGTGCTGTCCTGCGTGACGATGCACAGATGGAGTCTAGTTTCCATTTACCGCTCCTCAAAACTGCCCGCGCTTTGCAATGACCTCGTCTATATCGCCGCAGAGGAGGAACGCCTGCTCAGGCAGGTCGTCCACTTCGCCGCCGAGTATGGCCTCAAAGCTTCTGATGGTGTCCTCGAGCTTGACGTATCTGCCCTCCATGCCGGTGAAGTTCTCCGCCACATGGAACGGCTGCGACAGGAAGCGCTGGATGCGGCGCGCGCGGTTGACCGTTGCGCGATCCTCCGGGCCAAGCTCATCCATGCCGAGCACCGCGATGATGTCCTGAAGCTGTCTGTACTTTTCAAGCACGGCCTGAACGGCGCGCGCCGTCTCATAGTGGCGCTTGCCAAGCACTGCCGGCTCAAGTATACGCGAGGTGGAATCCAGCGGATCGACCGCAGGATATATGCCCAGCTCGGATATCGAACGGGAAAGCACCGTTGTCGCGTCAAGGTGCGCGAAGGCCGTTGCGGGCGCGGGGTCTGTAAGGTCGTCGGCCGGAACGTATATGGCCTGAACGGACGTGACAGAGCCGTCCTTTGTGGAGGTGATACGCTCCTGCAGGGCCCCCATTTCGGTGGCCAGCGTCGGCTGATAGCCGACGGCGGAGGGCATACGGCCCAGCAGCGCGGAGACCTCAGAACCGGCCTGCGTGAAGCGGAAGATATTGTCGATGAACAAAAGCACGTCCTGTCCGCTGCGGTCGCGGAAGTCCTCCGCGATGGTAAGGCCGGACAGAGGAACGCGCAGACGCGCCCCGGGCGGCTCATTCATCTGGCCAAAGACGAGCGCCGTCTTATTGATGACGCCGGACTCGTTCATTTCATGCCAGAGGTCGTTGCCCTCACGGCTGCGCTCACCGACGCCGGCGAACACGGAATAGCCGCCGTGCTCATACGCGACGTTGCGGATAAGCTCCATTATAAGCACCGTTTTGCCGACGCCTGCGCCGCCGAACAGGCCGATCTTACCGCCCTTTGCATACGGGGCAAGCAAATCGACGACCTTGATGCCGGTCTCCAGCATTTCGGTTGCCGGGCGGATGTCGGTGAAGGCGGGCGCGTCGCGGTGGATGGGCAGGCGCTTATCGGTGTTGACAGCGCCCTTGCCGTCGATAGGCTCACCGACGACGTTGAACATGCGGCCCAGCGTCGCCTCGCCGACGGGCATGGTGATGGGCGCGCCGGTGTCAGTGGCCGGTTCGCCGCGGGAGATACCGTCCGTAGAGGCCAGCGCGATGCACCGCACAGCGCCGTCGCCTATCTGCTGGACGACCTCCAGCGTGACCTTCCCGGCCTCGCTGTTTATTTCTACTGCGTTATATAATTCCGGCAGCTCTCCTGCCGGGAACTGAACGTCAACCACAGGTCCGATGACCCTTTTGACGATACCGTTTACCATTGATTCTTTTCCTCCTTTTGGCTATGAGGCTGCTGCCGTTACTGCATCGCGCTGCCGCCCACGATCTCGGATATCTCGGTGGTGATGGCGGACTGTCTTGCATGGTTAAGCTCCAGAGTGAGCGTGGATATAAGCTCCTCCGTATTATCGGTCGCGGCGGTCATGGCCGTCATTCTGGCGGAATGCTCGCCCGCTTTGGCCTCAAGCAGCACGGAATAGACGCTGTTGCTGATGTAAAGCTCCACAAGCGAGTTCAGCACGGACTCGGCGTCCGGCTCGAATATATATTCCCGGCCGCTCGCCCCTTCTATTGCGGGCACCGGCAGAAGCGTCGCCCTGCCGGGAGTCTGCGAAAGGACGGAACGGAACTGCTGGTACACCAGCACTATCTCGTCCGCCTCGCCGGAAGTATAGAGCGACTTGAGATACTCCGTCAATTCACGGCTCTCCTGCGCGGTGGGCGTGTCGCTTATACCGTCGAACACACGCCTGACGTCAAGGCCGGAGGACGCGAAGCTGTCCCTGCCCCAGCGGCCGCACACCACGACGAAGCTTTCGCCGCCGTCCGCGGCGATCTGCTCCTCGGCATAGTGCAGAAGGGAGGAATTATACACGCCGCACAGGCCCCTGTTGCCCATGAAGAGCACATAACAGCGCCGCTTTATCTCCTCCCGCGGCTTGAGGAAGGGATTGTCGGAGTCCGTCATGCTGCCCATGAGATGCGAGAGGATGAAGCGGCTTTTATCGGAAAAGCTTTTGAGATTGCCGACGGCAAGCTGGGTGCGCCGCCGCTTTGCGGCCGCGACCATTTTCATGGACTTGGTTATCTGCCGGGTGCTCTCGATGCTTTTTATCCTGTTGCGGATAGCACGCATGTTTGCCACATGCCCCACCTCCTTCTTGTCGGTTTTGCCGCGGCGGGGGCCTTACCGGCCCTCACCGCGGATGTTTTTTCAAAGCGCCGCGCTCTTTTTGAAGTCCTCAATAACGGCGCGCAGCTTTTCAAGGCTTTCCTTGCTAAGCTTCTTGCCGCTGAGTATCTCGCCGCGCAGCTCGGGATAATGCTTGTTGACATAGGGGATAAGCGCCTTTTCAAACGCCGCGATGTCCTTCACCTCTACGTCGTCGGCATAGCCCTCAGACGCGGCAAAGATGGAGATGACCTGATCGGAGGCCTCCATCGGGGAATAGCACGGCTGCTTGAGAAGCTCCGTCATTCTGTCGCCGCGGTGCAGCGTGTCGCGCGTGGCCTTGTCAAGGTCGGAGCCGAACTGCGAGAACGCAGCAAGCTCTCTGTACTGCGCAAGGTCCATCCTCAGACGGCCCGCGACCTGCTTCATCGCGCCAAGCTGCGCGCTGCCGCCGACACGGGAGACCGACAGGCCGACGTTGACCGCCGGGCGCACGCCGGAGTTGAACAGATCCGTCTCAAGGAAGATCTGGCCGTCGGTGATGGAAATGACGTTTGTGGGTATGTAGGCAGAGATATCACCGGCCTGCGTCTCTATGATGGGCAGGGCCGTAAGGCTGCCGCCGCCCAGCTCGTCACTCAGGCGCGCGGCGCGCTCAAGCAGTCTGGAATGCAGGTAGAACACGTCGCCGGGGTATGCCTCGCGTCCTGGCGGACGGTGCAGCAGCAGGGAAAGCTCACGGTAGGCGACAGCCTGCTTGCTGAGGTCGTCGTATATTATGAGCGCATCCTTGCCATTGTACATGAAGTATTCGCCCATTGCCGCGCCGGAGTATGGCGCGATGTAGAGCATGGGCGCGGGCTCAGACGCCGTGGCGCTGACAACGATGGTGTAATCCATCGCGCCGTGCTCACGCAGCTTTTCAACAAAGCTTGCCACGGTGGATTCCTTCTGCCCTATGGCAACATAGATGCAGATCATGTCCTTGCCCTTCTGGTTTATGATGGTGTCAAGGGCGATGGAGGTCTTACCGGTCTGGCGGTCACCGATTATCAGCTCACGCTGGCCGCGGCCGATGGGTATGAGCGCGTCAATGGCCTTGATACCGGTCTGCATTGGCACGGAAACGCCCTTTCTGTCGATGACGCCGGGGGCCTTGGTCTCGATGGGGCGCACCTCATCCGTGTTGATTCTGCCCTTGCCGTCAACAGGACGGCCAAGCGCATCCACGACGCGGCCAAGCATGGCCTCGCCGACGGGAACTTCGATGATGCGGCCGGTACGGCGCACCTCGTCTCCCTCCTGAACGTTGTCATAGTTGCCCAGAAGCACGACACCAACATTGTCGCACTCAAGGTCCATGACCATGCCGCGCAGGTCGCCGCGGAACTCAAGCAGCTCGCCGGACATAACGTCCGAAAGGCCAGAAACGCGGCAGATACCGTCGGACAGGCTGATGACGCGGCCCGTCTGATAGCTGTCTATATCCGTGGGGGCGTTTGCAAGCGTTTCCTTGAAAACCTCCATCACGTCACCGGCGTCGTCGGTCTCGGCCACTATCTTCTTCACGCGGCTGAGCTGATGCTGAAGCGTGGCGTTATACTGCGAGTCGCCCACGCTGACGCACACGCCGCCGATAACGGCGTCGTTTCTTTCAACGCGGATATCCACGGCGTCATGGCCGTATTTATCCTCTATTACCTTGCCGATTTCCTCGGCATCCGCAGCGGAAAGCTCCTCCCCGCCGCTTATAGTGACCGAAAGCTTTTCGCCGGAGGCGATCTTCACGCGGTCGCTGGGCTGTATCTCCAGCTTTGCGGGAAGCTCCTCGATAAAGCGGGCGATCAGCGCCTTTCTGCTTTCGGCGCTGCTGCCGCGCAGTATGTCCGCCGCGGCGTCTGTCAGCTCCTGTGCGGCCTCGGCATTGAAGCGCTTCTGCATATCGAAGCACATCTGCTCATAGCTGCTGGCGCTGTCGGCCTGCGCACTCTGCCGCTGGCGTTCATTCTCGCTTTTTGCAGCGCTGGAAAGCTCCTGCGCCTGCTGCTTTGCGTCCGCAATAATTCTGTCGCAGTCACTCCTGCCCGCGGCATCAAGCGCCTCAAGATTGTCTTGCAGCTTCTCTGCGTTTGCCGCGGCCTCCTTCGCGCGCTCCAGATCGCCGGAGACCTTGTCGCGGTAGTCTTTATACATCTTTGCCGCCGACTTTCTGCCGGCAAAATACAGGCCGCCTGCCAGTATAGCAAAGTTTAGAAGTCCGTAAAATATGTTCCACTCAAACATGCGTCAGTCACCCCTCCTTCCTGCTGTCTTTCTATTCATGCTCATTTGCCGGTGAGCCTTTCCGCCAGCGTCTGCGCAAGCTGCTCCTTCTCGGAGTCGAGCTTCGCCTTGGCGTCCTGCGCCATTGCGTCAACACGTGCGCGGGCCTCCCGGCGCTCCTTGGCGTTATCCGCCATGAGCTGTCTGGCATACTCATCATGCGCTTTCCCGTCCTCGGCGCGCTGTCCGGCAAGGATGGCCTTCGCCTCCTCGCGCTTGGCCGCCTTGGCCTCGTCTATACGCTTTTCGCTTTCGGCGATCTCCGCAAGCGCGCCGCGCTCTTTCTCAAGGCCGGCATCTATACGCGCCTGACGTTCCTTCATAAACTTCAGGACGGGCTGGTACAGGAATTTATCAAGCAAAAACAGCAGAAGGAAGAAGCTGATTATGGTGAGAACAAGCTCTGAAATATTGATACTCAGCATACTAATCTCCTTATGATGGGCAGCGCGGCATTCCGCGCCGCCTCATTGTTGCGCTTCCCTTGCTTAGATCTTTGCCACGAGCATGAACGCGATGAGCAGGCCGTAAATGGTCAGTGCTTCCATAAGGCCGAGAGAGAGGATCAGCGTGGAACGGATGTCCTTTGCCGCCTCAGGCTGGCGCGCAATAGATTCCATTGCTTTGGTTGCGGTCTTGCCCTGAGCGATTGCGGGGGCGATGGTGCTGATTGCGATGGTTAATGCAGCCGCTATTGCTATCAATCCACTGTTCATTTTTTATCTCCTTTAAAATAATTTTTTAATAATTTTTATTGCTTACATGTTTTGTTTTTTACTCTTCTTCCGCCGCTTCCGCTATGTACAAGGACAGCAGCATCGTAAAGACCAGCGCCTGTATCAGGCAGAACAGGATACTGAGCACCTGCATGACCAGCGGAACGAGCACCGGGAAGATAGTGTAGAGGTTCTCCGTGACCATCTCTTCGCCGTAAAGGTTGCCGAAAAGACGCAGCGCCAGAGAGAACGGCCGCACGAACTGCTCAATGAGCGTCAGGGGCAGCATCACACTCAAGAATGACTTGAGGTAGCCCTTCCAGCCGCGCTCCTTCACACCGACTGTGTGTATCGTGAAGAAGCCGACTATAGCCAGTCCCGCCGTGACCGACAGGCTTGCCGTGGGCACCTTGAACGCCTTTAAGTGACCCGCGCCGGGCAGCAGTCCGGAATAGTTGCTGACGATGATGAACACAAAGACCGTGGCAAGCACCGGGAAGCATTTATCTGTCAGCTTCTCGCCAAGGATATTCGAGTAGTACCCGTGCAGCTTGCCGACTGCCTGCTCGGCAAGGTTTTGCAGCGGGCCGGGAACATTCTTCATGTTCCTTGTCGCAAGGATGGACAAAACCGTCAGCACGGCAGTGATCACCCAAATCGTCACGATCACGCCCGTGATCTCTATCGGACCGATCGAAAACAGAACGTTACTTGTCTCCTCCATTTTATCACCTCCGTATATTGCTTATTTTTGTGCTTGCATATAATATCATTTTTTTGCTCTGGATTCAACAGATTTTATCGCATAAAATCGCAATTTTGTTAGATTGGCAGGAATAAGTGCGCTGTAAGTTCTGATTGCCGCGTGTTTTTATTGCTTTTTCAACCAGTATCAACAAAAGTTGAAATTAAGTTGAAAATAGATTGACCTTAGCCGCCGCTTATCACAGCCTTTCCCCCTTACGGGTATGTTTTCCGCGCCGCTTCCCCTGCTCATTCCGGTGCGCCGGATGCGCCATATACTATTCGTGCCGCGGCACACCAGGCGGTTCAGGTCGTTCACC
>OLOV01001929.1_pt1 | contig 15083 bp, 15 predicted proteins | sample 1672931 | NCBI WGS metagenome assembly OLOV01 (sample SAMEA3136738, study PRJEB25190) | human gut metagenome | biome: human gut; feature: human-associated habitat; material: faeces | place: Austria | collected 2013
GCCAGATCCTCGTTTGAGAACGGGGTGGCGACGTCGAAATCGTAGTAGAAGCCGTTGTCGATGGCGGGGCCGATGGCCAGCTTCGCCTCGGGGCGGATGGCCTTCACGGCCTGCGCCAGCACGTGGCTGGCGGTGTGGCGGAGCACGCGCAGACCGTCCGCGTCGCTGCCGGTGAGGAACTCAACGGTCGCGCCGTCCGGAACGGGCTTTACCAGCTCGGCGACCTCGCCGTTTACGCGCGCGGCCAGCGCCGCCTTTTTCAGCTCCTTATCGATTTCACCGGCCATGTCCAGTGCGTTCATGCCGTCCGCAAACTCGCGAATTTCTCCCTGATACGTGATTTTCATGTGATTGCCTCCCATGTCTGTTTTTCCGGAAACAAAAACGCCCGTCCCTCCATGAAGGGACGAGCGGTGATGCCCGTGGTTCCACCCAACTGACGCGGATATGCCGCGCCGCTTTTGAAAGCTGTATCGCGCTTTTCGCGCCGACAGTCGGGAGGTGGTGCGTCCGTTCCGCGGTGTGCCGCGCGCGCTTTCAGCCTGCGACGCGCGCTCTCTTGTGCGCCTTGCGGGGGACAGAACTCCGTCTTTCCGTCGGATTGAAATGGATTATAGTCTTGCGCGGGCGGCCTGTCAAGAACATTTGTGTAAACTTGATCAGAGCAGGATGAATACCAGCAAAAGCACGATCAGCCCGATGAGGGACAAAAGCATCGTCGCGCAGCCGGACTGCGCCTTCTGCTTGATCTTCTTGGTGGAATAGGTCTTGGTGTTGCTGATGCCCGTGCCGGGGATGGAGAAGGTGCGCCGCACGCCACGGGGACCTACGCTCACGCGCGCGCCCTTCACGCCGCCGGAAAGACCTACGCCGCTTTTGCTGATGTTCAGCTTAAAGCCCTTGCCCAGATTGATGCTCTTGCGAAACTGCCAGCCCATGAAAAATCGCTCCTTTGTTTTCGTAGAAATCGTCCGGCGCGGAAACGACGGACGATTCATAAAACCCCGGGTAACGCCGCACAAATGAGGTGGCCGGCCGGCGAATGGATTTTTCGTCAGATGCAAATGCAAATTTCGAAGGTTTACTGGAGGTAAATCGAGGAATTTGCATGCCGCAGATGGCGGAAAAGACATCGCCCGACGCGCCGCCGAATTGTGCGGTGGTGCCCTTACTTAATGATTCGGCGACCCCAGCAGAAGGCCTTGTTGTAGTAGCCGCTGGCCATGCTGGATACGACAACCATCTTCGCCGAGGGGGATACGTGGATGAAGTAGTTCTTGCCCAGATAGATGCCCACGTGATCCACGACCTTGCTGTCCTCGCTGTCGTTTTCGAAGCACACGATGTCGCCGCGCTTCAGGCTCTTGCGGCTGATGTAGGCGTAGCTGCCCTTGTGGCCGATGGTCTGCACGTTCGCGGGCACGGAATAGCCCAGCGACGCGAAGCAGGAGCGAACAAAACTGGGGTTGCTGAAGGTGGTGGTGTTGTTCGGGGATTTGGAGTAGGCGCAGCCGAGCCGGGACTGAGCCGCGTAAATGATATAGTTCGCGTACTTGGTCTTGCTCATGCTCCTGGCCAGATAGGACTGGGTGGACTTCACTGCCGCAGGCACGGTGGTCGACGAGCCCTTGGAGTTGTACGTGCCCTTCGCGCTGTCCGCGATCTTGAAGCGGTTCACCTTCGTCTTGCTGATGTAGTCCTTCAGCACGTAGCCGTGACCCTTGCCGTTGGTGTTGGTGATCTCGTAAAACGAGCCCTTCACGCCGATGATGGTCAGCGGGTAATCGGCGGTGAGCACGTCCACAACCTTGCTGCCGGTGGAGGCGGTGGTGTACCCCTTCGCCTGCCGCTTGGTGAAGCCGTTCCACTTGGTGTAGGTGGACACCTTCTTAAGATCCTTCACCTGCGCGAAGCCCTTGCGCCCCTTGTAGGTGATCTTGCACCAGTTGCCCTTTACGGCGGTAACGGTGACCTGAGTGCCCTTCTTCAGCGAGCCCAGATAATACACCCAGCCCGTGTTGTTCGTGGAATACACGCGCATCGTCGAGGACTTGACCGTCGCCGCGAAGTCGGCCAGCGCCGAAATGGGAACCAGCGCCAGTAAAAGCAGACATACAAGCGCCTTTTTAAGGGAAAATTTTCTTTCGTGTTTCATCCGGTTCCCTCCTCAATTATTTCAGAATGCGTCGTCCGACGTAGAACGTTCGGTTGTAGTAGCCGCTGGAAAGAGAGGACACCACCACGAGCTTCGCGCCGGAGGACGCGTGGATGAACCGTCCGGAGCCTAAGTAGATGCCGGTGTGGTCGCTCTTGTCGTTGTCCTCCACGGTGTCGAAGCACACGATGTCGCCGCGCTTCAGCTCCGAAATGCTCTGGACGTACTCGAAGTCGCCCGTGTAGCCGCACGAATAGGCCGAGCCCGGAATGGTGACGCCCGCCGCGCGGTAAGCGTAGTAACACAGGGTCAGGCAGTCGAACGTGGTGCGGTTGTTGGGGCTGTTGGAATAGCCGTAGCCGAGCTGCGACTGCGCGTAGTAGATGGCAACCTCGATGCGTTCCTTCGCACTCATGCCCTTGGTGTACTTGGACGTTGTGGACTTGAGCGAAGAGGGCATGACCGTGGTGGCGGTGGAGGAGGTGTACTCCTTGCGGCCGTCTCCGGTCGTGCCGGTGTTCGTCTTGGAGGCGCTCAGGTTTCCCTTTGCCACATAACCGGTCTTTGAGCCGCTGGTCGTCGTGACCGCGTAGAAGGAGCCGATCTCGCCGACGATGTACATCTTGGTGTTCACGGCCGCCGTGCACCATTTGGCCGAGGACGTGGACGCGCGCTTGTAAACCGGACAGGCCTTGTTGGCGTAGGCCGTTTTCCTGCTGACGGAAACCTTCTTGGAACTCAGGTTGACCGTCTGAATGTAGCCCACGCTGCCGGAGGAAGTTTTCACCTTCGACCAGCTGCCGCTGCTGCCGATCACCGACACCTTCGCGTTCACGCTCAGCGTCGTAAGCACGGAGGATGTGGACGCGGATTTGTACACATTAACCGGCTTTTTGGTGTAGGCCGTGGTGGTGGTCACCGTCTTGCTCAGGGCTTCCTTGGCGATGTAGCCGGTTTTGCCCTTGCTGTTCTCCACCAGATAGTAGCTGCCGCTCATGCCGACCATGTATACCTTCGTGTTCTTGGCCAGCTTGCCCAGCGACTTGGACGAGGACGACGGCTTCTGATACGCAGTGACGGCGCGGTTGGTGTACATCGTCGTCTTCTTGGAGGACTTCATGTCGGAAATCAGGGCGTAGCCCGTCTTCCCCTTGTATGTAATCTTCGCCCAGTTTCCCGACGTCGCCTTCACCGTGAACGAGGTGTTCTTTTTCAGCTTGCCCAGCAGGTAGCGACTGGCGGTATTGTTGCGCGAGTAAACCTTCATTTCGCTCGTATATACCGTCGCCGTGAAGTCGGCCAGCGCGCTCACGCAGCCGGTAAACAGCGACACGAGAACGAGAAGCGTCGATAAGACGATGCGCAGCTTTTTCATAATCCCTCCTGATCACCGAAGAGCGTTGGCGCAGAATTCGATTTCTCTATCCATATCATAACACAAACCGATGCCATGCGCAAGGGCAAAGCGCGCATTTCGCATCGGTTTAAGCCAAAAGAACGAAAAAAGGCAGAAATTCTCAATGCGCGGCGGCCGGAATCCGCACGGCGGCGAACAGCACCCACTGGCCGTCGTCCAGCTCGAACAGCGCTTCCATGGCGTCGCCGGCTTCGTTCGCCCACGCGAGCACGCGCCGGGAACCGGCGTTTTCCTCATCGGACAGCCGCAGCATGGCGATTTCGCGGCCGGAACCGCCCATCAGCTCTTCGACGCTCTCGATGCTCGCGCCCTGCCGGAGCGAATGCGTCTGCGTGAAGTCCGCCTGCGAGGGCGCGGCTACGGCGGCGATGTCGTCAAAGGCCAGAATCTTGCCCCTCAGGCGGCCGCTTTCGTAGGCGGCGACCAGCGCGCCGCCAAAGTCGTAGTAGCCGTCCTCCGTCAGAAGCGGCTCGCCCAGACGCGCGACCAGTTCAGGCAGCAGTTCCGTCATGGAGATGTCGTCGTAAACCGAAGCCGTTTCCTCGCAATGCGCCGCAGCGCACGCGAAAACGAGAACCAGCAGGGAGAGAAGCAGGGTTTTGCAGGTCTTTTTCATGCGTTTTCCTCCGTAAGCGTAGCGTTTTTCACGCGGAACACGCGTCCGATGGCCGCGCCCGCGAGGTCGGTCGGGTCGGTGCAGGTGACGAAGGTCTGAACGTCCTCGAGCATGCCGATCAGAAGCCGCCTGCGGCCGGGATCCAGCTCGCTCATCACGTCGTCCAGCATGAGTACAGGCGACTCGCCGCTTTCGCGGCGCATGATTTCCAATTCCGAAAGCTTTAACGAAAGCGCACACGTGCGCACCTGCCCCTGCGAGCCGTAGGCGCGCGCGTCCTGTCCGTTCAAAAGCACACGCACATCGTCGCGATGCGGCCCGACGGACGTGATCAGCCGCCTGAGATCCATCTGCCGCGCGCGCAGCAGCATTTCGCGAAGGGTTTCCGCCAGCGCCGCGCCCGCGTCCGCCGTTTCGGCGCTGGGCGCGTATTCGACGGTCATGACCTCCGCGCCGCCGGAAACGCGCGCGTGGGTCTCCGCAGCCGTCTGCGCCAGCGTTTTCAGAAACTCGCGCCGCAGATCCATCACTGCCGCGCCGCTTTCGGCCAGCTGCGCGTCCCACATGTCCAGCGTGTCCGCGCGGGCGTTCCCGAGGGAAATCTCTTTCAGAAGCGCGCCGCGCTGCTTGAGCGCGCGACTGTAGCGCTGCAGCGCATAATAATAGGAAGGGCGAAGCTGGGAAAGCTCCATGTCCACAAACCGGCGGCGCTCGGCGGGGCCGTCCTTCACCATGCGCAGATCCTCCGGCGCAAACAGCACGCCGGTGATGTGCCCCAGCAGCTCGCCGGAGCGCGAAACGACGTTGCCCGCCACCTTCACGCGGCGGCGCTCCATGCGGGGCAGGATGATTTCCACGTCGTGATGCCCGTCCCGCCGGTCGGCGTCCACGCGCACGCGGGCGATGTCCGCGCCGGTTCGAATCATTTCCCGGTCGTGACTGGTGCGGTGCGAACGTCCCGTGCAGCACAGGTAGACCGCCTCGAGGATGTTCGTCTTTCCCTGCGCGTTGTCGCCGGTGAACACGGTAACGCCGCCGCAGGGCGCGATTTCGGCTTCGGCGTAATTGCGGAAGTCCGTCAGACGAATGGAGCGGATGCGCATACGCCGCCTCCTTTTGCATCATATGCGTCGGAGAGGGACGCGCCCTCTCCGAAAAAACGGCTGGATCAGTTCTTCTTGCGCGCTTCCAGCTTCTTGCGCGCCTCGGTGCCGAGAATCTTCTTTCGCATGCGGATGGACTTGGGCGTGATTTCCACCAGCTCGTCGTCGTCGATGTAGTCCAGCGCCTCTTCGGCGGTCATGTGACAGCTGGCGATGTAGGCGGCCCAGTCGTCCGCATAGCCCTTTTCCGTGCTCAGATAATTCTCCGAGACCTGCTTCATGGATTCGACCATGGTACAGAAGGCATCCTTTTTGTATCCATAAAAAAACGGAAGCCTGGCTGGGTGAGAGCTGCGGGCCTTCCGCTAAAAAAAATCTGAGGAAAGGATGCTGTAAAAGGCGTACGGCGGAGCGATTCACATTTTTAAAGTGGGTCATTTCATTTTTGATAGACATTTCGACAGGATCTGTGCTATGATGTGAAGACACGGCGCGCAGACGCCGGACAAAAGGAGACCATGATGAAAAAGACCTTTGATCTCAGCGCCGCGGCGCTGCACATTCTCGCCATGACGTTTATGCTGATGGACCACCTATGGGCGACGCTGCTTTCCTCGCAGATGTGGCTGACGCACGTCGGGCGGCTGGCCTTTCCGATCTTCGCCTTTCTGGCGGTGGAGGGCTATTTCCACACGCGCAGCTTCAAGCGCTATGCGCTGCGGATGCTGCTCTTTGCCGTGCTCTCCGAGGTGCCGTTCGACCTGATGTACGGCGGAACGGTGTTCTATCCCGTACATCAGAACGTGATCTGGACGCTGCTCCTCGGCCTGCTCGGCATCCGCCTGATGGAGGCGGCGCGGGCGAAGGGAAAGCGCTGGCTTTACATCCTGACCTGTGCGGCGGTCGTTGTGCTGGGCTTTGCCCTCGGCACGCTCGGCATGGTGGACTACTACGGCGCGGGCGTGCTGACGGTGTTTGCCTTTTACTTTTTCCGCGAGCGGAAGTGGTGGTGCCTGCTCGGGCAGCTTGCGGCGCTGTACTGGCTCAACGTGGTGGTGCTCGGCGGGCAGATGTATCCGGTCACGCTCTTCGGACGTGAGATCGAGCTGTGCGAGCAGGGGCTTGCGCTGCTTGCCCTCGTGCCGATCTGGCTTTACCGCGGGCGGCAGGGACACCACAGCAAGGCGTTCCAGTATGCCTGCTATGCGTTTTACCCCGCGCATATGCTGGTGCTGGCCCTGCTTACAATGATTCAATAAAAATCGGAAAGCTCCCCCGCTGCGGCGCATAGAGTAGAGAAAACGCCGGACGGGGGGCTTTTTATGCGGAAAGAGGATGCGGCCTTGATGACCGCAGAGGAGATCGCGCGGTACAATGAATCGCTTCTGTGCGTTCCGGGCGAGGCGGCAAGGCTCAGGGACCTGACGTGGCTGCGCGGTCGTGACGTGCGCTGGGGCGTTAGTGTGCGGCGCACGAGTCTGCGCGCGAAACCGACGGATGCCCTGTGCCCCACGCGGGCGGGGGACCGGTACGACGACGCGCTTCAGCTTACCGCGGTGCTGCCGAACGAGCCGATGGCGCTGCTCGGGGAGAGCGCGGACGGGCGCTTCTGCCGCGTTGAGACCTCGTATTTCGCGGGCTGGGTGCCGGCGGAGGACATCGGGCTGTGCCGGGATTTGAAAGCATGGCGGACGGCGCAGGAGGGCGGTTTTCTGCGCGTGACCGGCAGCCGCGTCACGCTCTGCTGCGATCCCTATGAGCCGCGCGTCTCCGGCGCGGCGCTGTCGATGGGAACGAGCCTGCCGCTCGCCGCTTCGCCGGGAACGGTGCGCGCGCTGCGCGGGCGCATGAGCTACGATAACTACCTTGTTCGGCTGCCTGTGCGCCGCGCGGACGGATGGCTGGAATATCGCGAGGCGATGGTGCCGGTCAGCGCGGATGTGTGCGTGGGCGACCTGCCCTATACGCACGAGAACGTCACCGCGCAGGCGGCGAAAATGCGCGGAGAGGTGTACGGCTGGGGCGGGATGCTCGGCGGGCGGGATTGCTCCGCGCTGGTGGGGGATGTCTACCGCTGCTTCGGCTTCCGTCTGCCGCGCGACGCCGCAGGGCTGGCGCTGCTGCCCGGCGCGGAGGACGTGTCGGCGCTTTCCACGGAGGAGAAGCACGCGGCGCTTTGCACACTGCCGGTCGGGACGATCCTCTATTTCCCGGGACACGTCATGCTCAGCTGGGGTGTGGAGGACGGCGAGCCGCGGTGTCTGAGCGCGGCGGGAAATTTTCTGCCGCCGGGGAGCGCGGGCGGCGAGCCGCGCGCGGTGAACACCGTCGCGGTGACGCCGCTGACGGTGGTGCGGGCGAACGGCAAAACGTGGCTGGAGTCGCTCACCAAGATCATCCGCATCCCATGAAGAAACGAGAGACGGCGCGTGCCGTCTCTCGTTGTCGATTCAGTTCCATGGAAAGCGGTCCCACGGGAAGACGCGCGGCGGCGCAGCCTCAAAGACGAGGGGCGCGTGCGTCTCGGGATGGAAAAAGGCGAGGCGGCAGCTCCACAGCGCCGTCGTGCAGCCGCGCTCGCAGCTGCCGTATTTGCCGTCGCCGAGCAGCGGATGGCCGCGCGTGGCGAACTGGCAGCGGATCTGGTGAAAGCGTCCCGTGTGCAGCGTGACGCGCACGAGGGCGGCGGGAGAGCCGTTGAGTGCGGCGGTTTGCAGCACGCGATAGTCGAGCAGGGCTTCCTTGACGCCGCGGCGGGAAGAACTTACTGCAAAGGATTTTTGCTTTACAGAATCCTTGAAGAGCAGATCGCGCATCTCGCCCGCGTCGGGCGTGGGAATACCGGAGCAAACGGCAAAATACGCCTTTTTCAAGGCTTTTTCCTGCACCTGACGGCTCAGCTCGGCGGCTGCCTTGGGCGTCCGCGCCCAGACCATCACGCCGCCGACGGCACGGTCTAAGCGGTGAACGCAGTAAAGTGAATCTACTTTACATTTCATCTCCTCAGCGAGCAGAGCCGGCAGCTCGTGCTCGCACTCGACGCCGACCGGCTTGCGGCAGACGAGAAAGCTGCGCTCGGCATGAAGAATGACGGACTCGTCCATCGCGCTCAAAAGCTGCGCAGGGGAGCGCTGCCGTCGTCCGCCTGCTTTTCGATGGAAAGGATCTCGGCATGGTAGCTGTTCGTGTCGCTGACGCGGACGGTCACGGTGTCGCCGACCTTACTGCCGAGGATCGCCTTGCCGACGGGAGACTCCTTGCTCACGAGGCCCTTGAGGGCGTCGCAGCGCACGGTGGTCACGATCTGAAAGACCTTTTCCTTCCCCAGCTCGACCATACGGACCGTCACCCTGTCGTACAGCCCGACCTCGTCGGCGGAGGAATGATCCTCGATCACGCGGGCCGAGGCGATCATGCGCTCGAGGTAGCGGATGCGGCTTTTGTTGCGGTTCTGCTCCTGCTTGGCCGCCTTGTACTCGTAGTTTTCGCTCAGGTCGCCGAAGGCGCGGGTGCGCTTGACCTCCTCGATCAGCTCCGGCATCAGACGGAGACGGCGGTCGTCCAGCTCCGCCTGCATTTTTTGAATATCCTGTGCGGTCAGCTCGTCGTTCATGGATAACGCTTCCTTTCGCTTGCGTTTTTTGCGGTGCTCACGCATGAAGCTTTCTATGTCTATTGTAGCGAAAATGCGCGGCGGACGCAAGGGCTGCTCTGCAATTTTTTGCATAGAGAGGATAGAAAACTTCCGGTTGTAGAATGGTGGAAATTGTGATAAGCTATCCTCAAAATCAAAAAGGCAAAGGAGTTACTGTTATGAAGATTGCAATGCCGTATCAGGACGGCGTTTTGCTGGAGCATTTCGGCCGCGCCAAGGAGTTTATCATTTACAACGTTTCGGATCTCGATCCGGTCACGAGCGAGGTCATCGCGCCCGAGGATCTGAGTCATGCGGCGGTCGCCCGCGCGCTCAAGGAGCACGGCGTGGACGTCGTGCTCTGCGGCAGCATCGGTGAGCACGCGCGGCAGGCTGTTGAGGGCGAGCACATGCTCGTCTTTTCCGGTATCACCGGCGCGGCGGACGATGTGCTCGAGCGCTTTTTGCAGGGAAACCTGGAGGCCGCCGACGGCGATTTTGCCGCAGAGGGCGGCTGCGGCGGCTGCGGAGGAGGCTGCGCCTCCGGCGGGTGCGCCGGCTGCTCCGGCTGCGGCGGCGGAGCCGAGCGCGAGCCCTACGTCGAAACGCGCACCTTTACCGACATTGTGACGCTCACGAGCGAGAATTTCCAGACCGAGGTGCTCGACGATCCGGGCCTCATCCTCATCGACTTCTGGGCGGAATGGTGCCAGCCCTGCCGGATGCTCGCGCCCGCCTTTGAGGAGCTCAACCGCGAGGAGCCGCAGGTCAAGTTCTGCCGCGTCAACGTTGACGAGCAGGGCGAGCTGGCGCAGATGTTCGGCATCGAGTCCATCCCGACGCTCGCCGTCGTGCAGGACCGCCACACGCTCACCGGCTCGGTCGGTCTGCGCAGCAAGGAAGAGATCAAGGCCATGCTTGATGGCTGCAAGTGAGGGAAGACGATGAAGATTCGCTACAACGAGGATGCGGAGGTCGTCGCGCGTCTGCGCGAGGCGCTGCTGAAGAAGGGACTTTACTGCCCCTGCCGGCTGCAGAAGATCGAGGATAACGTGTGCATGTGCCGCGAGTTCCGCGAGCAGATCGCCGACCCGGAGTTCGAGGGCTACTGCCATTGCCGGCTTTACTATAAAGAGAAATAAGAGATAACACGAAAGCGGGTGTGATCGTCATGCCGCACAGATCGGCTGCGCAGATGTATCGCGCGGCACGCAAAAGCGACGCGCTGCTGACCGGCGCGCCGCTGCCGACCCTTTTCTATTTTGCGCTGCCCATCATTCTGGGCAACATCTTCCAGCAGCTTTACAGCATTGTGGACGCCATCGTGGTGGGCAAGTTCCTCGGCGATCTGCCGCTTGCCGGCATCAGCGTCGCCGCGCCCATCGTGGACGTGGCGAACGCCTTGGTTATCGGCGGGACCATCGGCATCGGCGTGCTGTGCGCGCAGATGTGCGGCGCGGAGGACTGGACGCGGCTGCGCTGCATGAACGCGACTGCGCTGCTCGGCGGCGCGGCGCTGACGCTGGTCATTGCCGCGGTCGGCATCGTCTGCTCGGTGCCGCTCCTGCGCGCGCAGGGCACGGAGGAGGCTGTCTGCCGCGAGGCGGCGGTCTATCTGCAGCTGGTGTTCGCGGGATTGATCTGCTGCTTCCTCTACAACTACTACGCCTCCATGCTGCGCTCGTGCGGCAACTCGCGCACACCGTTCGTCATTCTGCTCGTCTCGTCCACGCTCCACGCGCTGCTCGACGTGCTGTTTGTCGGCGTGCTTGCCTGGGGCATCCGCGGCGTGGCGTGCTCTACGGTGCTGTGCCAGGCGTTTTCGGCGGCGTGGTGCATTCTGTACGCCGAGCGGCGCTGCCCGCCGCTGACGCTCAAGCGCAGCGAGCTGCGCTTTGAACGGCGGATGGGCGGTATGGTGCTCTCCTACGCCTGGGCGGCGGCGCTGCAGCAGGCGGTGGTGTGCATCGGGCGTCTGCTGGTGCAGGGTATGCTGACGCCGCTCGGCACGAACACGGTGACGGGCTACAATATGTCGCTGCGCATTGAGCAGTTTTTGTTCTGCTTCTCACAGGGCGTCAGCGCGGCGATGGTCGTCTGTCTGTCGCAGAACCTCGGCCACGGCGACCGGGTGCGCGTGCGGCGCTTCTACCGCGTCAGCGTGTGCGTGGAGGCCGCGCTGATCGCCGTGCTTGGCACGGTGTGCTTTTTGTTCCCGTCGCAGATCGTCGGCCTTTTCTCGGACAACGGCGAGGTCATTGCCGCAGGCGCGCGTTATACGGGCACGATGGCATATCTGTATCTCTTCGCCTACATGGGCGAGGTCATTCAGGGCTTCTTCCGCGGACTCGGGCGGCTGCGGCTGACGATGGTGGCATCGCTTTTGCAGGTGGTGCTGCGCGTGGTGCTGTCGTATTTCCTGATCCCGGTGTGGGGAATGTACGGCATCTGCGTGGCAGTCGCGAGCGGCTGGGTGCTGCTGGTGCTCATCGAGGGCAGCTATAGCGTCAGAACGGCGCGGGCGTTGACTATGGAAAAAAGAGAAGACTGAAAATAAGACGGCTCGGCGAGCCGTCTTATTTTATCAGCCGTTCCATATCCTCCGGCAGCGGCGCGGTGAAGTGCAGGGCCGTGTGTGTGAGCGGGTGGGTGAACCACAGCGCATACGAGTGCAGCGCGGGGCGGGCGATGAGCGCCCGATCCTCTGTGCCGTAGAGCCAGTCGCCCGCGAGCGGATGACCGAGGGACGCCATGTGGACGCGGAGCTGGTGCGTGCGTCCGGTCCGGGGCGCGAGACGCAGGAGCGTCAGCTCGCCGTGATAGGAGAGCACCTCATACTCCGTGCGGGAGGGGAGACCGTTGGGCGCGACGCAGCGCTTGACAAGCGAGCCCTCGGCGCGGGCGATGGGAGCGTCGATGACGCCGCGCGGCGGCGTGACGCGGCCGCGGGCGAGGGCACGGTATTCGCGCCGCAGCTCCTCAGAATGCAGCGCACGGCGCAGCAGCTCGTGAACGTAGCCGGACTTCGCCGCGATGAGCAGGCCCGAGGTGCCCTTGTCCAAGCGGCTGACGAAGTGCGGCACCGTGCCCTCGCCGAGGTAGGCGACCAGCGCTCCGGCAAGGTTCGGCGCGGCGAGGTCGGTGGACATCGGGTGCATGGCGAGTCCGGCGGGCTTGTTGAGCACCAGCAGGTCCTCATCCTCGTAGACGATGGCAAGGGGAATGTCGAGCGGCGCGACGTCCGTTTCGCGCGGCGCGCGCTCGGAGAGAACGACGGTCACGGTATCGCCGGTGCGGACGACGGCGTTCACATGGACGCCTGCACCGTTGAGCAGGATCGCGCCCTCACGCCATTTGAGCGTTTTGAGCAGCGTGGAGGAGATGCCAAGCTCGCCGCGCAGCAGGTGCTTGAGCGGACGGCCGTCGAAGGCGGCGGGGACGGTGCATTGCAGGGTGCGCATGGCGGTCGGCTCCTCTCTTGAAAATTCACAGACAGTATACCATTCCGGCGGGAAAAATGATATACTAACGGCAGAAATTTTATCGGAGGTGTGCCCGTGGACAAACACACGATCTGCCTTTTGAACGATTCCTTTCCGCCCATCATCGACGGCGTGGCGAACGCCGTGGTGAACTACGCGGAAAACATTGAAAAGCATCACGGTCACGCCGTGGTGGTCACGCCCGCCGTGCCGGGCGCGGACGACAGCGGCTTTCCGTTTCCGGTGGTGCGCTACCCGAGCATCGACACGCGCCGGCTCGTCGGCTACGTCGCGGGCTATCCGTTTTCGCCGGAGACGGCGCTGCGCGTGCGCGAGGAGAAGGTCGAGCTGCTGCACACGCATTGCCCCATCGCCTCGGCGATCCTCGCGCGCTCGCTGCGCGAGGTGGTGGACGCGCCGCTGGTGCTGACCTACCACACGAAGTACGACATCGACATTGCCAAGGCGGTGAAGAGCAGGCTTTTGCAGGAGAGCGCCATTCGTGCCCTTGTGCAGAACGTGAACGCCTGCGACGAGGTGTGGGTGGTGAGCCGCGGCGCGGGCGAGAACCTGCGCTCGCTCGGCTACGAAGGCGCGTACACTGTGATGGAGAACGGCGTGGACGTGCCGCGCGGGCGCGTGAGCGCTGCGGCGGTCGCCGCTGCGACAGTGGGCTATGACCTGCCGGACGGCGTGCCGCTGTTCCTCTTCGTCGGGCGGCTGATGTGGTATAAGGGCCTGCATATCATTCTCGACGCGCTCCGCGCGCTGCGGGAGCAAGGACAGGACTTCCGAATGGTGTTCATCGGCGCGGGCGGCGACGAGAAGGAGGTCCGCGCGGAGGTGGAGACGCTGCGGCTCTCGGACCGCTGCTTCTTCACCGGCTCCATTGCCGACCGCGAGACGCTGCGCGCGTGGTACAGCCGCGCCGACCTCTTTTTGTTCCCCTCGACCTTTGACACGAACGGCCTTGTCGTGCGCGAGGCGGCGGCGAGCGGCTGCCCCAGCGTGCTCATTGCGGGAAGCTGCGCCGCCGAGGGCGTGACCGACGGGCGGAACGGCTTCCTGATCGAGGAGAACGCCGTGAGCCTGTGCGCGAAGCTGACCGCGCTCTGCGCGGATCGTGAGGCGATGCGCCGCGTGGGCGAGAACGCCATGCGCGAGCTGTATCTTTCGTGGGAGGATGCGGTCGCGCGGGCCAATGAGCGCTACGCGGTCGTGCTCGACCGCTACCGCAGCGGAAAATACCCGAAGCACGAGCGCTTCAGCGACGAGTTCTTCAACACGCAGGGCGACCTGATGGAGGCCATGAGCCGCGTCGCCGAGATGCGCGGCGAGACGGGACGGCTCCGCCGCGAGCTGCGCGAGGGCTTCGACGAGGCGCGCGAGGCGCTGCGGGAAAAGCTTGAAAAGGAATGGTAGGCAGCCTTTGCCGACCGAAAAAGAACCGACACAAACGAGGAGGAAGAGAACATGAACGAAATTCGGGTTCTGCTGCTCAACGGCAGCCCGCGGGCCAACGGCAATACCGCGCTCGCGCTGCGCGAGATGGAAAAGGTCTTTGCCCAGAACGGCGTGCAGACGGAGACGGTGCTGCTCGGGAATCAGGCGATCCGCGGCTGCACGGCCTGCGGCGCGTGCGCGAAGCTGGGACGGTGCGTGTTCGACGATGCCGTCAACGAGCTGGCCCCGAAGCTCGAGGCGGCGGACGGGCTGGTCGTCGCCAGTCCGGTCTATTACGCCTCGGCCAACGCGACGCTCATCGCCTGCCTGGACCGCCTGTTTTACTCCACGCCCTTTGACAAGACCATGAAGGTCGGCGCGAGCGTGGTGTGCGCGCGGCGCGGCGGCTGCTCGGCGACCTTTGACGAGCTGAACAAATACTTCACCATTTCCGGTATGCCCATCGCCTCAAGCCAGTATTGGAACAGCGTCCACGGCAGGGCTGCGGGCGAGGCGGCGATGGACGCCGAGGGCTTGCAGACCATGCGGACGCTGGCGCGGAACATGACGTTCCTGATGAAAAGCATCGCGCTCGGCCGCGAGACCCTTGGCCTGCCCGAGCAGGAGGAGCGCGTCGCGACGCACTTCATCCGGTGAAGCAAAAAAAGCGAATTTCTTGATCAATGCTGCCGCCTTTTATAGCATACTGGATGTTTTCGCGTACGGCTTTGTAATCATCGGCTCCCGGCTTGGGATCGCGCTCAAAGGCAAGAATTATTTCGTTTGCATCATCGGCCACTTTATATGCCTTTCCCTGAATCGATGTTCTGAAATAATCTTCAAAGAACCAGGTGTCCACAAGTTTGTCCCTTGAATAGATGGGAATATCAATAGGCTCGATCGTGTAAAACGCATATAACGTGTTCAATAGCCAGACCATGTCGTCGCGTATTTTCTCCCTAAGTGGCTTTGTCCAATCCTCGTAAGCACCATAAGCGGCTATCAAGAAGAGAAGGTTGATTTGATACTCACGGAGCAATAGCGTGTCGCGGTCAAATAGACGGTTCTCAAATTGCTTGTTTGGTTCCGGAATCCAATCTGACGGCTCAAATGAAGGCTTGTCGTATTGTAGGTCGTTCTCTTCGATTTTCGGGACTATGAAGAAGTTGGGCGTCACATTATAGCCCTCGGTCTTCTTGTCTCGATAACGTATGTTGTATGGATTCTTGTTGG
>OLOV01001930.1_pt1 | contig 15080 bp, 16 predicted proteins | sample 1672931 | NCBI WGS metagenome assembly OLOV01 (sample SAMEA3136738, study PRJEB25190) | human gut metagenome | biome: human gut; feature: human-associated habitat; material: faeces | place: Austria | collected 2013
TACTTCTATTTCTTTGTCGGTATAGTTTTTTATTATTTTGTTTATTAGTGTTGATTTTCCTGAGTTTGTCATTCCTACAAAATATACTTCTTTTTTGGTAGTATTATATTTTTTTATTTTGTTTAGGAGATTGTCTAAATTGTAATTTTTTATTGTGCTTATTATTTCAATATCTAAATAGTTATTTGTTATGTTTTTGATATAGTTTATTAATTTATAATCTTGAACGGATTTTGGTAGTAGGTCTTTTTTTGTTAATACTAGTATTACATTATTTAGATTTTCTAGATAGTCTAAGTTTATATTTAGTAATGATGTTAGATAAACTACTAATGAGTCTTTTGGTATCTCTTTTAGTATTTTGGTGAAGTCTTCATTATCTAGAGAAACTTCTTTGTATTCTCCATAATTTTTTAATTTGAAACATCTAGTGCATAATTTGTTATTTATGTCTTCTACAAAACCTTCTTTTTCTTTGTTTTCTGTTTGTAACTCTACTCCACATCCTGTGCATTTTTTAATCATAATAATCTCCTACTTTGAATATTCCTTGCTTATTCATTTTTTTTATTTCTTTTTCTGTTAAATTAGGTCCTACATTATAATTGTTTTGATTATTCATCACATTATTATATGTTGCATAATTTGTATTTTTGGGACTTGCGTTTCTTACTTTACTATTATTTATAGTTGATTCTTTACTATAATTTTGACTGTATTTTGCTTCTTCTCTTTCCAATTGTAAGTCATATTTTCTTCTTTTTTCTTCATCTTTTAAAATTTCATATGCTTCATTTATAGTTTTAATTTTTTCTTCTGCTATTTTTTTTGCTTCTTGTGTTGTTTGTAAATCTGGATGATATTTTTTAGCTAACACTTTATATGCTTTTTCTATTACATCAATAGATGCTTTTCTATCGACCTCTAAAATTCTATAAAAATCTTTCATACTAATACTCTCCTATTTAAATTTTTAGTATTATAAAAAGATAAATTCCTAATAATTTTTATATAAAATATTCAATTTATATCTTATTATAAAGTATAACATTTTTCTTTATAAAACAATAGTATTTTATATTTTTTTGTGTTATAATTTTTTTAATATCGAAAAATAGGAGTTGAATAAAATTGATGTTAACATCTGATAGCGAAGCTTTAGCTGAAAATAAAGTATTAATTTTATATATATTAGATAAGGTTGATAAACCTATTGAAAATACTGCTTTTTACAGATTAATTTTAACTTTTGAAGATATGAATTACTTCTATTTTCAACAATTCATATTAGATTTAATGGATAATAAATATATTTTAAAGGGTATTACAGATAAAAATGAAACCATATATGAGATAACCAATGAAGGTAGGCAAGCTATTAATTTAGTTCAAGACTTAATACCTGGTTTTACTAGATTTCAAATTGATAATAATTTTAAAGAAGATTTGCGTTCAATTGAGGATGAGTATTCAATTACAGCAGACTTCATCCCAGAAAGCGAAGACTCATATACAGTAATTTGCAAAATCACTGAAAATGGTAAGGTAACATTTGAAGTAAAAATATTTGCAGGCTCAAGAGAACAAGCAAAGGCTGTTGTTGATAACTGGAAGAAAAATGCAGTTAAATTATATCCAAAAATGTTAAAAATGCTTATGAAATGATAAACCAAGTTAAACCCAAAAAGTTAGATGCTTTTTGGGTTTATTTCACAATAAAAACAATATTATAATTTTAGTTCTGGTAGTAGTTTTCTGTAGTATGGCATTAGTCCAATTTTGTTTGGTGTTTGTGCTGGTAGTTGCCAGAACATATAGTCTGTCCAGTCATTTCCCTCTATTATAATTGGTCCGTCTTGTCCTATACAGATATCCCAACCTATTTGCCTTACTTGTGGTACTACTAGTGCCGCTTCCTTTACCATTTCTTTTGATTCTTTAAATAATGGTATTTGGAATCCTTTGAACTTTATATTTGATACTGGATGCCTTTCAAATACTTCTCCTTTGCAGGTTTGTGCATCTGCTGATATTATTCCTGTTTCCAAGTCGATTGGAGCAGATACTGCTCCGAATCCCATATTGTCTACATAGTCTTTACTACATCCAAATTTTACAACTCCGTAAACTACCTCTACCTCTTTGTTTTCTTTTACAACTGTAACTAATCTCATACAGTTTACACAATATGGATTTACTTTTGCCATTTCTTCGTGTTGTTTTACAACAGCTTCTAGTACTCCTATCTTTTTGTCTTTTATATAATTATACATTTCTTCTTCATTCTTAAAATCTGAAAGACTAAGTTTCTCTATTCCTCTACCTGAGCCACCTTTATATGGTTTACAGAATATTGTTTTGTTTTTGTTTATGAATTCATTGAATTCTTCAAGGCTTAGTTTTTCAATATCTGCAACATCTCTTTTTAAGTATTTTTTGAATTTTTCATTAAATATAGATTTGTCATCAATTATGTCTCTATAATCTTTATCATTTAAGTGTTCAATTATTTTTTTGTTTCTAATTCTTGTTAAGTATGTGTCTCTACTTTTGCTGTCCATATTATAAAATTCAAATATTTTATAATCATTATGTCCTGCTCCATATTTTATTGCACAATGTACAATGTCAAAGAAAATGATTATTTTAGGCTTTTTTGTGATTTTGTGAACTGTGTTTATTGTTTCGAAAAAGCTTTTGTATCTCATTCCAAATATCATTTTTAATTTGTACTTTATCATATTTTTTCTCCTTGATAACACTATTTTTCTATTATATTATCATATTATTTTTAATCCTTCAAGATTTTATGCAAAAAAGTTGCAAATAGTTATTGATATTCAAAAAATATTGATATATAATATCAAATAAAAAGGAGTTTTCATATGGAGTTTTTTGCAAATGAAGGTAAAAATGTCGAAATAGATGCTTTTGGTAACCATTATTTAAGACATGCTATAAAAACAAGATTTATTAAGCAGGGTGAAAATTATATTGACGTCTTTAGAGAGTATGTTTCACCTATTTATGAAGAGGGAGATATAGTTTCTTGTAGTGAAAAAATTATTGCTTTGTGTCAAAATAGAGTAATATTAAAAAAAGATATAAAGGTAAGTCGTTTGGCAAAGTTTTTGTCTAGGTTTGTCAACCAAACTCCTGCAGGGGAATCTGTTGGTAATCCTTTTAAAATGCAAATAGCAATTAATCTTTGTGGAAGATTGAAAGTTATATTTGCAGCAATATGTGCAGGTGTTGGTAAATTGTTTGGTAAGAAGGGTGTGTTTTATAAAATAGTTGGTCCTGAGGTTGTGGGACTAGATGGTTTTTGTGATGATGCTTTTGATACTTACTTAGATATGGGAATAAGAATACCTGAAAATTCAGATGGGGTTTGTGATGAAATAAAAGACAAATTAGGTATAAGTTGTATGATAGTTGATGCAAATGATATAGGTCAATTAGTTCTTGGAAAATCTTCGGATTTGGAAATGACAAAAGAGGAATTAAGAGAACTTATAAGAGATAATCCTGCTGGACAAGGACATGAATCAACTCCTATTATATTAATTAGAAAAGTTAATCAAGAGTAGTAAAAGTGAAATATAGTAAAATAAAACCAGTGGTCTTCCACTGGTTTGTTTTATACATTAAATTTAAATAACACTATGTCGCCATCTTGCATAATATATTCTTTTCCTTCTGAACGTACTAAGCCTTTTTCTTTAGCTGCCACCATTGAACCTTCTCTTATTAAATCATTAAAACAAACTATTTCTGCTTTGATAAATCCTCTTTGTATATCTGAGTGAATTTTTCCTGCCGCTTCTGGAGCTTTTGTTCCTTTCTTTATTGTCCATGCTCTTACTTCTGGCTCTCCTGCTGTTAAGAAGGACATTAGTCCAAGTAAATCATAGCTCTCTCTTATTACTGTATCTAGTCCAGATTCTTTTAGTCCTAATGCTTCTAGCATCTCTTTTTTATCAGCATCCTCTAAAGCGCTTAGTTCTTCTTCTATTTTTGCACAAAGTGGAATGCATTTTGTTTGCTCCTCTTTTGCTATTTCCTTTACTTTATTAACATTTTCATCATTTTCAATATTAGTTAGTTGATATTCCTCAACATTTGCTATATATATAATTGGTTTTGATGTTAATAAAAACAAGTCTTTTACCATATCTTTTTCTTCATCTGTAAGTTTCACATTTCTTGCTGATTTTCCTTGTTCTAGCAAGGCTTTTATTTTACTTAGAGCATCTATTTCAATTTGATATTTTTTGTCTGCCTTTAACATTTTTATTGCCTTATCCATCCTTTTATCAATAGTTTCCATATCTGCAAATATTAGCTCTAAATTAATGGTTTCAATATCTCTTTTAGGATTGATATTTCCATCAACGTGAACAATATTTTCATCTTCAAAGCATCTTACAACCTCTGCTATTGCATCTACTTCTCTTATATGTGATAAAAATTTATTTCCAAGTCCCTCTCCTTTGCTTGCTCCTTTGACTAACCCTGCAATATCAACAAATTCAATAACTGCGTGTGTTGTTTTTTGTGGATGATACATTTCGGTTAATTTATCTAATCTTTCATCTGGAACTGCTACCATCCCTACATTTGGCTCTATTGTACAAAAAGGGTAATTTGCACACTCTGCTCCTGCTTTTGTAATACTATTAAACATTGTACTTTTTCCAACATTTGGTAATCCTACTATTCCTATTTTCATAATATGTATCTCCTCTTTTTTTACATTTTAACTGTTAAATATTATATATCATTTTAAAGAAATATTCAATAAGAACTCCTTAAAAAAATCCTAAGTAGAAAGCTTTCTCCTACTTAGGCTATTTTTATCCGAATAAACTTATTTGGTTGCTTTGGCTCATTCCGTCTAAACATCCAAATTTTCCAAGTAATTCTGTTGTTGATTTTCCTATTTTTGCTTTGTATTGTAAGTCGTCTATACACATAAAGTGTCCTTCTTTTTGTGCTGCCTTGTAAATGTTATCTGCTGCTATTCCTCCTAAACCTGCTATACTAGATAGTGGTGGTCTTATTTTTCCATCTTCTATTTGAAATTTGTTACTATGTGATTTGTATAAGTCAACTGGCAAGAATTCAAATCCTCTTTCATAAAATTCTAATACTATTTCTAATATTGTATACATTCCTTTATCTTTCTGACTAGCATTATTTCCTTGCATTTCTATTTCCTTCATTTTTGCTTTTACCTTTTCTTTACCGTATATCATAAATTCGCTATCAAACTCTGTTGCTCTTATTGTGTAAAATGCTGCATAATATGCAAGTGGAATATGAACCTTAAACCATGCTATTCTAAATGCCATTGTTACATATGCTACTGCATGTGCTTTTGGAAACATATATTTTATCTTTTTGCAAGATGCTATATACCAATCCGGAACATCAAATTGTTTCATGAGCTCTTCTTGTTCTGGAGATAAACCTTTTCCTTTACGTACGCTTTCCATTATTTTAAAAGCTTTATCTGGTGGCAAGCCTTGTTTTATTAGGTATGTCATTATATCATCTCTTGTACATATTGCTTCACTTAATGTTGCAGTTCCTTCTTTTATTAGTGTTTGTGCATTGTTTAGCCATACATCTGTACCATGCGATACTCCAGATATTCTTATTAATTCTTCAAAGGTTGTTGGTTTTGTATCTACTAGCATATCTCGTACAAACTTTGTTCCAAATTCTGGCACCCCAAATGAGCCTACTTGTGAGTTTATTTGTTTTGGTGTTACACCTAATGCTTTTGTTGAACTAAATAGTGACATTGTTTCTTTATCATCTAGTGGTATAGATTTAGGGTCTACTCCTGTTAAGTCTTGTAACATTCTTATTACTGTAGGATCATCGTGTCCTAGCATGTCTAATTTAAGTAAGTTTTTATCTATTGAGTGATAATCAAAATGTGTTGTTATTATGTCTGAATTTGGGTCATCTGCCGGATGTTGAACTGGACAAAATTCATAAATTTCTCTTCCGTGTGGTACAACTATAATTCCTCCTGGATGCTGTCCTGTTGTTCTTTTTATTCCAACACAGCCCTCAACTAGTCTTGATATTTCTGCATTTGTTATAGGTATGTTTCTTTCTTCATAATATTTTTTTACATATCCAAAAGCTGTTTTCTCTGCCATTGTTCCTACTGTTCCAGCTTTAAAGGTTTTTCCTTTTCCAAATATAACTTCTGCATACCTATGTATCTTTCCTTGATATTCTCCTGAAAAATTCAAGTCTATATCTGGCTCTTTATCTCCGTTAAACCCTAAAAAGGTTTCAAATGGTATATCCATTCCGTCTTTACAAAGTTTTTCTCCACAGTTTGGGCAAACTTTATCTGGTAGGTCAACTCCATTTTTTATTCCATAATCAGTAAAGTCTGAGTACTTGCACTTTGAGCATCTGTAGTGTGGTGGTAGTGAATTAACTTCTGTTATACCAAGCATATTTGCTACAAATGAGGAACCAACTGAACCTCTTGAGCCAACTAAGTATCCATCTTCATTTGATTTTTGCACTAACCTTTGTGCAATTATGTATAGTGTTGAAAACCCATTTTTTATAATTGAATCTAATTCCTTTTTTAGTCTTGCTTCAACTATTTCTGGAAGAGGGTCTCCATATAATTCTTTTGCTTTATTTTCACAGGTTTCCTTTATTTCTTCTTCTGCGCCTGGTATTACTGGAGGGCATTTTTCTTTTGAAATTGGGCATACATTTTCGCATAAGTCTGCTATTTTGTTTGTGTTGGTTACAACTACTTCATATGCTTTTTCTGGTCCTAAATAATCAAACTCCTTAATCATTTCCTCTGTTGTTCTAAAATATAATGGTGCTTGATTGTCGCAGTCTGAGAAACCTTGTCCTGCCATTAATATTCTTCTATACACTTCGTCTTGTGGATCCATAAAGTGAACATCACATGTTGCTACTACTAGTTTTCCAAACTTTTCTCCTAATGCCACAATTTTTCTGTTTATTTCCTTTAAAGCTTCTCTATCTGGTACTGTTCCATCTCTTATTAGGAAATCATCATTTCCTAGTGGTTGTATCTCTAAATAATCATAGTACTTAGCAATTTTTTCAATTTTTTCTTGTGGTTTGTTATGTAATATCGCTCTATATAATTCTCCTTGTTCACAAGCACTTCCTAAAATTAATCCTTCTCTATATTTTTCAAATACACTTTGTAATATTCTTGGTCTTTTATGGAAATATTGAATATGTGATACTGATATCAATTCATATAAATTTCTTAATCCTTTTTGTGTTTGTGTTAGTATTATGGCATGATATGGTTTAACTTTTTTCCAGCCATCTTTTCCTTCTGGTATTTCATCATCTGGTACAAAATATGCTTCTACTCCATATAAAACTTTTATATCTAACCCTAAATCATCAACAGCATGATTTGCTTCTGGAAATGCTTGTACAACACCGTGGTCTGTAATTGCAACTGATTTCATTCCCCAAGCTGCTGCACGTTTTATTAATTCTTTTGCAGGTGTAATTGCATCCATTTGGCTCATTTGAGTATGCATATGTAGTTCTACACGCTTTGTTATACTATTATCTTGTCTTATAATTCCTGCTTGTGGTGGTAATTCTATAACAATATTTGCAATTACTCCAAGCTCTTTTGCGAAATTATCATACATTGCATTTCCTTGAAGTTTTACTCTTATTTTTGGTTTAATTCTTGCTGTTACCTTTTCAATTTTTTCAGGTTCAACAAAAGATTTACAAGTAATTGTACTTGTTCCATCATACACATCAAACATTACTAATGTTTTACCATTTTTAAGTTCTCTTGAGTCTGTTCTAATAACTTCCCCTTCAAGGGCAACCCTTCCATAATCTGCTGTTAAATCTTTAATTTTCACAATTTGCTCTTTAATATTTGCATTTCTTCCTATTATTAATGGTGTTTGTGTTTCTTCTGGTTCTTTTTTCTCTTTAATCTCCTGTTTTACTTCTTTCTCTTCTGCAAAAATTCTTATATTGTTTATCATTGTTTTACATACATTATCTTGCATTTCCTCTAGTAAATGTTTTTGCTCTGCCATATCGTCTTCACTCATATTTTCATTATATGTAATTTTATATTTTATTCCATATAGGTTCATGAAAAGTCTTTCTAAAACACCATCTACTGAATATGCATATAAAAATTCTGAGCTCTTATTTTTTAAATTAATTACGGCCTTATTTTGATTTAATTCAATAGTGCTTCCTTTTAGAATTGCTTTTGTAATAGGAAATTTTACAGAAATATATTTTATTATTTTATCCCAATCCTCTTCTAATGTATGACTTAACTGGATTTTAGGATATTTTACATCTAGTATAATTGTTTGTATATTAAATCTTGTACTTAGATACGTTTCAAAATCAGCTAAATCTTCTATTTTTAGCTGATTTTGACTAAATAATTCAACCTCTAATTTATTGCTTTTTTTATATAAATCTATTTTTTGTATAGTAGCATTTATTATATCATTTTCTTTTTTATAATCTTGAAATACGTCTTTTATAACCTTTTGCATGTTTTTTATGTTCCCTCTTTCTCCTTGTTTGATACTGATAATTATATCATATTTTTGAAAAAAACAACAAAAAATTTAGTTTTTTTTGTTGTTTTTTATAATTTGTAATGGAAATGTAATCTTTATGTAATATCTTGATAAAAAACTTGAAGTGCCATTTTTTGGCACCTCAAGTTTTATTTTAATTGTTTTTTATTGCTTTTTCAGCGTATTTATTGTTTACTACTTTTGAATAATCTGCTCTTTTTTCAAGTTCTCCTGCTTCTTCCATTACATCTTGTAGTTTGTTAAATGCTTCTTCTGTTAATACTGGCGTTTGATTCCATGCATCTATGTCTTTGTATCTTTGTATTGAGTTTTCTAACATTTTTACATCTGTGCTTGGGAAAAAGTCTTTTATCAATTCTGCAATTTCAGCTGCTGAGTGTTCTTCAGTCCATTTTTGTCCTTTATATATTGAATCTGTAAAGTTCTGAATTAATTCTTCATTATTTTCTATATAACTTTTCTTTGCAAAATATGCTGTGTATGGAATTTCTCCTGCTTCTGCTCCTACTGATGCTACTATATAACCTGCTCCTTGATTTTCTGTCATTGATGCTGTAGGCTCAAACAGTGTTACATATTCTGCATTTCCTCCTGCAAATGCTCCTGCCATCAAATCAAAACTTATGCTATCATCTAATACTAAATCTTTTGATGTGTCTAAGCCTTTTTGCTTTAATACATATTCAAATGTCATATAAGGAACTCCACCTTTTCTTCCTGGTATTATTGTTGTTCCTTTTAGTTGTTTCCAGTCAAATACTTCTGCTTTATTTCTAGCTACTAAGAATGATCCGTCTCTTTTTGTAAGCTGTGCAAATACTTGTGTATAGTCATTTTTACCTTCATTAAATACATAAATTGAAGCTTCTGGTCCAGCAAATCCTATGTCACTTTGACCTGATAGAACTGCTGTCATAACTTTATCTGCTCCTTGCCCTGTTGTTAATTCAACTTTTATGCCTTTTTCTTCAAAATAGCCTAATGCTATTGCAACATATTGTGGAGAATAAAAAACAGATCTTGTAACTTCATTAACCTTTACAAGAGTTGTTCCCTTTTGATTTTGTGTAGTATTTTTATTTGTTGCTATAACAACTGCTGCTATTATACCTGCAATTACAGCAATTAATATTATTGCTATTATCTTTTTTTTCAATTTGTCTCCTCCTATATAAATTTATGAGATTTTGAAACTAGTCTTTCTATTAAGACTACTGAACCATAAAGTATGGTTGCTACGAGTGCCAAGATTATTACACCTGTCATAACTAAATCTAGTTTAAATACTTGACCTCCATAAACTATTAAGTATCCTAGTCCTGCTTTCGATACTAAAAATTCACCTGTTATAACACCTACTAATGATAATCCTATGTTAATTTTTAGTGAATTTATAAATGTTGAAATGTTCGCAGGAATTACAATTTTTGTTAATAATTGAAACTTAGTACAATTAAAAGTTTGCGCCATTTTTATTTTTTCCTCATCTGTATCTGAAAAGCCATTTAAAATTTCCATTATTGTTACAATAAGGGAAATTGCTAACCCCATAGTTATAATGGCACCGTTTACCTGCACCGAACCCATATGATTATTATTGGTCCTAATGCAACCTTTGGTAAGCTATTTAATACAACTAAAAATGGTTCTGAAACTTTGCTTAAAAAGTCTGACCACCACAAAAGCATTGCTATTACAGTTCCAATTAATACTCCTAGCAAAAATCCTATAAGTGTTTCTTCACAGGTTACCCATAGATGCATTAATAGTTTATTTTCAGATAAGTTCATAAAGGTTTTCAAAATTCTGCTTGGTTGACTAGTTATGAAGCTGTCTATTAATCCCTTGTTTGCGCTTATTTCCCATATTACAATAAAAGCAATCACTATTCCAATTTGAGTTAATAAGATTGAGGTTTTCTTTATCCATATTTTTCTTAAGTATCTCTGCCTATCTTTTGAGATGTTTTTCTTATGCATTCACATCTAACTCCTTCCAAATGGTGTCAAAATATTTGCTGAATTTAGGACTTTCTCTAACATTTAATGGGTCTCTATTTTCCATTTCAAAATCTATGTTGTGAATACTTTTTATTGTGGCTGGTCTTTCTGTTAATACTATAATTCTGTCAGACATACTTATTGCTTCTGAAATATCATGAGTAACCATTAATGTTGTTACATTTTCATTTTTTATGATTTTGTATATATCCTTTGTAACCATAAGTCTTGTTTGATAATCAATAGCAGAAAATGCCTCATCCAACAACAGTATTTTAGGCTTTATACCCAAAGTTCTAATTAGAGCAACCCTTTGGCGCATTCCTCCTGATAATTGAGATGGATATTTGTCTTTAAATTCATATAGATGGTATTTTTTCAAAAGTTGTTCTACATATCTCCTATTTTCTTCTGTTTTAATTTTTCTTATTTCTAAACCGAATATTACATTTTTGTATATGCTTCTCCATTCAAGTAAACTATCTTTTTGTAGCATATATCCAATTTTAGGTGATATACCAAAACTTTCTTCCCCATCTATGTAGAGATTACCTGTAGTTTTTTCCTCAAGTCCTGCAATAATTGATAATAGAGTTGATTTACCACATCCACTAGGTCCAATCAAACTCACAAATTCTCCTTGTTCTACGCTAAAATTTATATCTTTTAAAGCCTCTATTTCTCCATTCTTAGCCTGATATATTTTTGATACATCCTTAATCTTTAGTAATTCTTTCACAACCTATTCCTCCTACAAACTTATCTACCTATAGTATATTCTAATTTTCATTTTGGGGTGAAAAAAAAGAAACCAGAAAAGTTCTAGCTTCTTTTATGAATTATTAAATTGATAAAAAAACAAGTATTATTAAGTAAATTGAATTTACCCTTGTGTATATGGTAAAATTGCAATATGTCTTGCTCTTTTTACAGCTTGTGTTATTTCTCTTTGATGTTTTGCACAAGCACCTGTTGCTCTTCTTGGTAGTATTTTACCTTTTTCATTTACAAATTTTTTCATTTGGTCATAGTTTTTATAATCTAATACTAATTCTTTATTAGCACACATCGTGCATACTTTTTTTCTCATCTTTCTAAATTTAGGATTAAAATCCTCCTCTTCTTTTCCGTTATATCTTTTCTTCTTGTTATTTTTGTTGTTTGACTTTCTGTCTGCCATAATTTATTCCCCCCTTTTATGTCTCTATGTGTTTTTTTCAATCACTAAAATTTCACACTAAAATGGTAAGTCGTCATCTGATTGTACGCTAAATTCTGAAGCGTCTGAAACTGTACTTCCAAATGTGTTTTCAAATCCTTCTGCACCTGAAGCAGCGTTTTCCCTCTTAGAATCTGCAAAATATGCTTCTTCTGCAACTACCTCTGTTATATAATGTTTTACTTTATTTTCATCTTCCCAATTTCTTGTTTGAATTCTTCCAATTACAGCTACTTGTTGGCCTTTTTTAAACCACTTGCTACAAAACTCACCTGTCTTGTTCCAAGCTACTACATTTATAAAGTCTGCTTGTCTTTCCTCACCTGGTTTGCTAAATCTTCTATTTACTGCTAATGAAAAACTTGCTACCAATGTGTTTGTATTTGTTGTATATCTAACCTCGGGATCTTTTGTTAAGCGTCCCATTAGAATAACTTTGTTCATATATTATTCCTCCTCTTTAACTACTATAAATTTCATAACTTCATCTGTGATTCTGTAGTTTCTTTCAAGTTCAGCTATTAATTCTGGCTTTGCCTCAAATTTTAATACAATGTAGAAGCCTTCCTTTTGTTTTTTAATTTCATAAGCTAATTTTCTTTTTCCCATTTCTTCTACAGATATTACTTTTCCGTCAGTATTAATTAAATCAGAGAATTTTTTTATTAAATTTTTAACACTTTCTTCCTCTAAATTTGGATTAACAATGACAACACTTTCGTATTTATTCATTATTTCCACCTCCCTCTTGGTTATAACCCATACCGCCTAATAGTATGAGTAAGGATAAAACAGCCATATATAAAAAGGCTGTTCTTGCAGCCTTTTTATTGTATCATATTTTTTTTATAAAATCAAGTATTTTTTTTGCCTTTTGTCTTAGCTTAATTTGGATTGTTTTTTAAGTTTGGACAACTTGAATAAATTTGTCCATTCATATCCCATAAATCCCCACTATATGAACTTGGGATTGCAGTTAATCCTGTGTTTGTTGTAGAATATGTTTTTATTCCTGAAATTGATGAAGTACCTCCTGCATTATATCCGAAATCAATGCCTACATATTGTGCACCATATACATTTTCTGTTCCTGCACAATATGTATTTACCATTGTTGCATTTTTATACCAACCTACTATTCCTCCTACTCCAGCATATCCTTTTACAAAATTAGTTAAAATGGCATAACTATTAGAAATAGTTCCTGTATTTCCCCCTGCTATTCCTCCAATGTATTTGCATTTTTTGTTTACAACTTGATTATCTGTTAAAGTACTATTAACACTTCCTATAAAATATGTTTGCTCTATTGTTCCAAAATTCTTTCCTGTAATTCCTCCTGTCCAAAAATATCCTGTAACTAATGTTTGTGCACTACTGTATCTTATTGTTCCACTATTTTGCCCTGCTATTCCTCCTCCTCCACCTGCACTACCTAATGATTTAACAGTTCCTGAAATATGACAGTTTTCAATTAATCCATTACTTGCATTATTACCTGTAATAATTCCTATATTAGAATCTCCATATACTTCATTTGCCGTAACTTTTAAATTTTTTATTGTTCCAGAATTTATTGCAAATAGTCCAACATTTGATGCGGAATAACTTGAATAATTACAATTTAATCCTGTTATGTTTTTTCCATTACCATCAAGTTCTCCTGTAAGTGCCAAATCCTCAGTTTCTGTCCAGCCAATTGGAGTCCATAAATCATATTGTGAAAGATCTATGTTGTTTGCTAAAACATATTTTTCTGCTAAATTTGAAGAAATTTTACTAAAGCCTGTAACATTTTCAATAATTATATTTCCATTTTGGTTTCTTTTAAACACCTTAACCATATAGCTTTCTTCAGTAGGTTTCCCATTTTTAATTGTTACTGTGGGATTCACTATTGAGCTATCTTTTGTAGAATATAAATAATACCCTTCTGGTAAGAATAAATTATCTTGGTTTAAAATAGATGTTTCTTCCAAAACAGCAGTAGCAGTACCTGTCTCTTTTTCATTAATAGCATCATAAAGAGAAACAGTAATTTTAAGAGCATTTTTTCTATCTTTAATATATTCTTCTATTGAATTGTACTTTTTTCCATCTGCAACTATTGTTGTGTTATTTTCTTCTTCAATTACTGTTTTGTATTCATTTAATACTTTTTCTGCTTGTCCGTATTAAATTACTGTTTATTATTATGCGTATAGAAGTTCCAATTAAAATTAATATCACAATTACAGTAATTATTGTAGCAATCAAAGTTATACCATTGTTTTTTTTCATAAATTTTCTCCTCGTATAATATATTTACAATCAATTTTATATATTATAATACTAATGTTTTCAATGTTTTTTTAAAAAATTTTAATCACATCATTGTAGGTTACAAATATTGATAAGCCTATAAGTAATACGAAACCTGCCATTTGTATTCCCATTTCGGTATCTTGTTTTAATGGTTTTCTTCGTATTGCTTCTATTATTAGCAGGAATATTTTTCCTCCATCTAGTGGCGGAAAAGGTAGTAGATTTGTTACTCCTAGTGATACTGAAATTACTGCCATCATATATGCAAAGTCCATTATTCCACTAGTTTCTATTACCATATCTGATATACCTACTATGCCTACTAGTTGTTCTGCTTTAACTCTTCCTGTGAATAATTCTGCTATTCCTTGGAAAGTTGCTTTTAAAAATTCTCCTGTAAATATAATTCCATGTTTAAATCCTAGTTGAATATTTTCTCTGGGACTTCCAGTCTTCTCTGAAATTCCCATATATTCTAAATAGTCTTTAATAGTTTTCCATGCAAGCTCAAAAGTAAACTCAAATCTGTGTAAAATTCCATCTATTGCAAGTTCTGTAGGCTCTTCTTGTAAAGCCTCTCTTAACCTATTTAAAGCATTTTTATAATCTTTTTTTCTTTCTTCAAATCTACTCATCAAATACCACACCATCTCTTTCTATAGAATTCAAAAATTCCTTTTTTTGCACATCTATAACAAATACTAAATCAATTTGATATGGTATCTCTATCATATCAAAATCATTCATTATATTAAACTTTGTTTTGGCATCAACATCATCCATTATTGCCAAGTCTATATCAGATTCCTTTTTATAATCCCCTCTTGCTCTTGAGCCAAAAATTTTAAAAGTGTATTTATTGTATTTTTCTATAAGCGATTTTATTTTATTAAACGATTGTTTAGTTAGTCCGATACTTCATAT
>OLOV01001931.1_pt1 | contig 15071 bp, 18 predicted proteins | sample 1672931 | NCBI WGS metagenome assembly OLOV01 (sample SAMEA3136738, study PRJEB25190) | human gut metagenome | biome: human gut; feature: human-associated habitat; material: faeces | place: Austria | collected 2013
TGATAACATTCGCAATGCCCACACCGGCGGCACCGGTGTCGCCCTTGTCACCTTTTTCGCCCTTTACGGCGCCCAGATTGATGCTCTGGCCGTTGGAGAGCGTCAGCACCAGCTCGTTTTCGGCATTGATCTCCGCCCGGGAGATGCCTACGCCGTTCTGGCCGTCCTGACCATCCTGTCCGACGGCGCCGGTGTCACCCTTGTCGCCTTTTTCACCTTGGATGCCTTGAACACCCTGTTCGCCTTGGGCGCCCTGCTCGCCTTTCTCGCCTTTTTCACCTTGGGCGCCGGTGTCGCCCTTTTCGCCCTGAATACCCTGTTCACCCTGGGGACCGATTACTTTGCCCAAAGTGGCGGTGGTTCCGTCGCTGTAGGTGATCACCAGCTTGCCTTCCGCATCGATGGCGGCGGAGGCAACACCCACGCCGGCTTCACCGTCCTGGCCGTCCCGGCCGGCGGCACCGGTGTCGCCCTTGTCACCCTTTTCGCCTTGGATGCCCTGCTCGCCCTGGGCACCAGTGGCGCCAGTGTCGCCTTTCTCGCCCTTGGCGCCTCTCACCGTGCCGAGATTTTCGCTCTGCCCGTCGGAATAGGTCAGCACCAGCTCGCCGCTTGCGTTAATGGCAGCGCCGGAGATACCGTTTCCGGTTTCGCCCTTTTCGCCGGCGGCGCCGGTTTCGCCCTTGTCGCCTTTTTCACCCCGGATGTTGCCCAGTTCCAGCTTTGTGCCGCTGGTAAGGGTAATGGTCAGCTTGCCGGAAACAATGTTGATATCCTCGATGCCAACACCATCCTGACCATCCTGTCCGGCGGCACCGGTGTCACCCTTGTCGCCTTTTTCGCCTTGGATACCCTGTTCACCTTGTGCGCCGGTGGCACCGGTATCTCCCTTTTCGCCCTTTTCACCTTTCTCACCCTTGCCGCCGATCACGGAGCCGAGGTTTTTGACGGTGTTGTCGGTGTAAGTAAGTACAAGCTCGCCATTATTATTCAGCTCGCTTTTCAGAATGCCAAGGCCGTCCTGTCCGGCAGCGCCGGTATCACCCTTTTCGCCCCGGATACCCTGAGCTCCCTGTGCGCCGGTGGCACCGGTATCACCCTTTTCGCCTTTCTCTCCCTGGATGCCCTGCTCGCCTTGAGCGCCAGTGTCGCCTTTGTCGCCCTTGTCACCTTTTTCGCCCTGTGCTCCGGCGGCACCCATGACAGAGCCGACATTTGCCCGCTGGTTGTTGGAGAAAATCAGCACCAGCTCGCCCTGACTGTTGATCTCAGCGGAGACCACGCTGACACCGTCAGAACCGGTATCACCTTTGTCACCCTTTTCGCCTTGGATGCCCTGCTCGCCTTGGGCGCCGGTGGCACCGGTATCACCCTTGTCGCCCTTTTCACCCTGGGCTCCGGCAGCACCGGTATCACCTTTTTCGCCCCGGGCCCCAATCACCTTTCCCAGATCTGCAACTCTCCCGTCGGAATAGGTCAAGATCAGGTTGCCGCTCTCGTTAATGGAGGCAGCGGATACGCTGACACCGTCTGCGCCGTTTTCGCCGTCTATGCCATCCTGACCGGCGGCGCCAGTGTCGCCCTTGTCGCCTTTTTCACCCGGTGTACCGGCGGCGCCGGTATCGCCCTTTTCACCCTTGGCGCCTATTACGGTGCCGAGGTTTGCGGTCTGGCCGTTGGAATAGGTCAGCACCAGCTCACCGTTTGCATTGATCTCAGAGCTCGTAATACCGATCCCGTCCTGTCCGTTGGTGCCGGTGATCTTGTCAAGATTGATGGTTTTTCCGTCAGAAAAAGCCAACAGAAGCTGCCCTTTTTCGTTGACTTTCGCATTAATAATGCTGACACCGGCGGAACCGTTGGCGCCATCCTTGCCATCGGCACCATCTGTGCCGTTCTTGCCGTCTGCTCCTGCAGCACCGACAGCTCTGCCTACATTCAGACTGCTGCCGTCGGAGAGAAGCAAAATCAGCTCTCCCGCCTGATTAAAAGACGCACTCTTAATACTGACCGCATCCCCCTTTGCGTTCGCCGCAAGAGAGGCGGAGAACTCGCTCTCCGTCCCGGTATAGCCGCTCTCCTTGGCAATCTCGTATGCGCTCTTCCCGTTCAGGGAAGTCAGCCAGTCCTGCACAGAGCCTTCATAACCGTAGGCCTGCGCAATCTCATAGGCCGACAGGCCGTTCTTGACGGTGGATGCGGATTTTTTGCAGGCAAGAATGCTTGCTCCCACGGAAAGCAGGATCACAAGCAGAATAATGCCCGCCGTTACCAGCGCCTTTTTGACCTTGGCCTGGTCCGTTCTCGTTCTCTCTTCGGTCAACATAGAAAATGTCCTCCTCGTGTGTGTTTTGTGATGTTTGGTTGCGGGGATGCTGCAACATAATCGGCATTATGTTACATTTAGGCGAAATTTCTCTAAAGGTATTCAATTATTCATTAGCATTTTATCACCTATTTTAGCGTAACGCAATATGATTAACAGAGAAAAGTATGATTCTGCCGAAAATTGTCTATCTGAAAACAGCAAAAGAGAGCCTTTTCAAAACAAAAATTGAAAAGGCTTGGATTTTTGCGCTGTTTTGCAGGTTGGTAGCGGTATACCTCATAGGCAAGCTCTCGTGCTGGCAAAACGACTGCAACATAATGCCGATTATGTACTCACCGCCAACGGGGCGGTGATTAAGGGCTACTTGAGAACGTATTCGGAGATCATTCTTCCGATTTTACCGATGTCAGTGTCGCCCTTAAACTCGAACTTTGCGACATAGCCGTTGGAGAAAGTCAGTACAAGCTCGCTGTCGGGGATAATTTCGGCAAAGCCAGATGTCTGCACGGAGAAAAACTGAACCTTGGAATAGGGCAGAGAGCTGAAAGACTTACGCTTTCCGGTGATGCCCTGCACGTCAACCGATATGATCCGCTTGTTTGTAAAAATCAACTGATCGCGAACGGTCTTAAATGCAGCGGAAATTTGCTCACCGTCGATCAGCAGGCCATTCACCTCACCTCGCACATCGGAAACGGATATGGGCTTCAAATCCCACGCGGAATCTTTGTTGAAACTTATCATAAATAATCCCTCCTTGTTGCCACTATACCATACTATCAATGGTTTGTCACGAACATTTTTTTAGAATTTACAAAGAAAGAGAGGTGAGGGCGTGAATCTTCTTGATCTGTTTGTGAAAATAGCTGTGCAAGACGAGGCAAGCGAAAATGTGGAGACATTATCAGGAAAATTCAAAAGTGGGCTTGCCACTGCGGCTAAAGTCGGCGCCGCAGCTGTAGGTGCGGCTGCTACCGGCATTGCCGCGCTTACGAAAAACGCGCTTAACAACTATGCTGAGTATGAACAACTGGTTGGCGGCGCACAGCTTATGTTTGGAGAAGCCTATGACTATATTGCAAACAAGGCAAAGAACGCATACAGCACCGTTCAAATGAGCCAGAATGACTATTTGCAACAGGTAAACGGATTTGCCACAGGCCTAAAAACAGCCCTTGGCGGCAATGAACGGGCGGCGGCAGAACTGGCCGACAGAATAATCAATGCGGAGGCTGATGTGGTGGCGGCAACTGGCAATTCCCAGGAAGCCGTGCAAAATGCGTTCAATGGGATCATGAAGTCCAACTATACCATGCTGGACAACCTACAAATTGGCATCACGCCAACAAAGGAAGGGTTTCAGGAAGTCATTGATAAAGTAAATGAATGGAACGCTGCAAACGGGCGCGCCACAGCATACCAGATAGAAAACCTTGCAGATTGCCAAAGTGCTCTTGTAGACTATATTGAAATGGTCGGAATGCAAGGGTATGCGTCAAGGGAAGCGGCGGATACAATTCAAGGATCTGTTGCATCCATGAAAGGTGCATGGAGTAATCTGCTTACCGGCATAGCTGATGATAACGCAGATTTTACGGTGCTGACAGGAAATTTTGTGGATAGTGTTGTCTCTGTTGGAAAGAACATCATACCGCGTATTAGCATTATCTTAGGAGGCATTTCGCGGCTTGTTTCTTCTGCGTCAACTGCCATTATTCCGATGGTGATTACCACCATCACCGATAACTTACCTATGCTTTTGCAGGCAGCCGTAACTCTTGTTGGTGCATTAGGGCAAGGAATCATTGACAACTTGCCAGCCATCACGCAGGCGGCAATCGACATTCTTTTCTCCCTTGCGAATGGTCTAATAGATAACCTTCCCACGCTCATTGACGGCATTGTGCAAGTGACCCTGACGATTGTGCAGATGCTGACAAGCCCGGACTTTTTGACGCAGCTTATTGAAACGGCAATCTTGCTGATTATGACGCTGGCGAACGGATTGATTGACGCGATTCCGCAGTTAATAGCAGCGATCCCACTGATTATCGGAAACCTTATTGCTGCAATTGTTGCAGAGCTGCCCAGCATTATCGCAATGGGGATTGACCTGTTGTTTGCGCTGATTGACGGTATTATCCAGTGTATTCCGGAGCTTGTGGCGGCAATTCCCACGTTGATTATTGCGTTTATCAACGGTCTTGTAAATAACCTTGACAAAATTATCCTTGCGGGGCCTCAAATCATCATATCGCTGATTACGGGCTTGATCGGGGCAATCCCCGAATTGATCGCATCCGTCCCACGGGTCATTATGGCAATTGTTGACACGATTCGCAATTATGACTGGGCGAGCATAGGTAAAAACATCGTCGAGGGGCTTAAAAACGGCATTGCCAATATGTGGAGCAACATTAAAAACTGGTTTAAAGACAAGGTAAACGGCCTTGTCGGCGGCATCAAGGATGCACTGGGCATCCACTCCCCGTCAAAGGTATTTGCTGGCATCGGAGAAAACATGGCGCTTGGCCTTGGGCAAGGCTGGGAAGACGAAATCGACGGCGTGACCGGTGAAGTGACAAAAACGCTTGACTTTAATGCTGGCATAACTGCTGCGCCGGTCGAAGCCGGAAACAACGCAATAGTAATGCTTCTGTCAAAGTATTTGCCTCTGCTGGCAAATATGCAAGTCGTTTTGTCTGACGGGACGCTTGTGGGTGCCCTTGCGCCGGAGCTTAATGCAGAGCTTGCGCGGATCAACGCATTGGAGGATAGAGCGGTATGATAGGCAAGGTATTTTTTGACGGTAAGGATACTTATCAAGAATACGGCTTGCTTTTGGCAAGCAAAACCATATCGTTGCCCGAAGTCCGCACAAACATGATCGACGTCCCTGGCGTTGACGGCCTTTTGGACGCATCTGAAGCGTTGACGGGGGAACCCACTTATAAAAACCGCACAATTACCCTAACGCTTGTCGGCATTGAAAAAGTGAGCGGGAAAAACTGGGCAGCGGCTATTTCGGACTTTTCCAACGCCGTCCACGGCAAACAAGTCAAGGTAACATTTCCCGAAGACACCTCCCACTATTATAGCGGGAGGTGCTCCGTGGGAAGTGTGGAGCTTGCCAAAACAAAGCAGACCCTACCTGTTACCATAAACTGTTATCCGTGGAAGCTCAAGAACGAAAAAACCGTTGTTGCAAGAGACGATCTTGGAACTGCCTATAAGCAGCTCACTTTGTCAAATGAGCGGCGGGCGGTCATTCCGTTAATCACCATAGCGCAAGACACCACATTGCTGTGGAGCGGCACTACCATAGCGGCCAGCGCAGGGGAAAATCTTATTTTTCCGGCTATACGCCTTGCTGCGGGGACTAATATCTTAAAAGCAAAGGTGGATAGCGGCACGGGCAGTATTACAGTCACATATCAGGAGGCAAGCCTTTAATGTATCAGCTCAAATATAAAGACTATATCCTGTATCATCCCCGCCTCACGGAGCAGGGTATGATTGTCCGCAAACCGTCCGTAAAATTGAGTGTCAGCAAGGCGGGCAGTATGTCCTTTATTGTCGACAATGACCACCCGTATTTGTCCGACTTGCAGCGCATGAACGGTGTGCTGGAGCTGCTGGATGGCTCACTTCCCATCTACAGAGGGCGCATCACCAAAGACACTGTTGATTTTTACAAAACACATAAAATCGAAACGGAGGGCATGATGTCCTGCCTTAACGACAGCATTATCAAGCCTTTTGCCTACCCTGACGATTTTGCGGAGGACGCCGACTATAAAACCGCTGCGGCCTCCGGCAATGTAGTGGAGTATCTATTCCGCTGGTTTTTGATCCAGCATAACGCGCAGGTGTCCGCTGAGCAGCAAATTTTACCAGGCGTCTGCACTGTCACCGACCCCAATAATTACATCACCCGCAGCTCCGAGGATTACATGACCACAATGGAGGCCATTCGCGGCAAGCTGTCCGAATCCTCTCTGGGCGGCTATCTCTTGATCCGGTATGAGGACGACGGCAACTATTTGGACTATTACGCGGAGCTGCCCTTGACCAATACCCAACCGGTAGAGTTCGCGGCCAACCTGCTGGACTTGATCAGCGAGGTTGACGGCGCAGAGATTTACACTGCGATTTTGCCGGAGGGCAAAGACGGCCTTACGCTGGAGAGCTTGCCGGACGGCGCCTTGACGGACGATCTTGTTAAGGACGGTTTGACTATCTACAGCAAGTCCGGCGTGGCCACCTACGGGCGCATTACTCGGCATATCAAATGGGATGATGTGACCGTCGCCGAGAATTTGCGCACAAAAGCAAAGGCGGCTTTGCTCGACAGTGGTCTGTCGATGCCGGAAACCATCACCTGTAAGGCTGTAGATCTGGGCTGGCAGGAGGCAGTGCAGCATTTTAGAGTTGGTCGCATGACCATGCTGGCCAGCACGCCCCACGGCTATAGCGCGTCCTACCCGCTCATGGAGTTGTCCCCCGATATACTCGACCCTGGCAACACCAAGATCACAATGGGCGCCACGCGGCGTACCTATACCGGCTCGCAGCTCGAATCTACAAAAAAAGTGTCGGAGAGCATTGTCAATGTCCGCGCCGATCTGACAAAAAAGATCGACGACATAGAGGTTAAACCTGGACCCGCTGGCGCATCTGTGTGGATCACTTACCACGACGGCACAGACACTCCCGACGCGCCCACCGGTGACGGCACACAGGGCGGATGGCACACTGACCTGACCGCCTCTGTGGTGTGGATGTCACAAAAGGTGGCAGCATCGGCCACGGACGGAACGTGGGGTGCGCCCATACGCATCCACGGCAAAGATGGCACGGATGGCGTGTCCGTAACCGCCACCGCCGTCGAATATTACCTCTCTACCTCCGACACAGAGCTTGCCGGCGGCATCTGGGGCGATACCGCTCCGGAGATTACAGACGGCACCTATTTGTGGAGCCGCACTAAGATCACTTATTCTGATGGCGACGTGGCCTATACCGGCGCTTACTGCATCAGCAAGGCCATGACCGAGAGCGCAAAGCCGCTCATAACGGAGACGCGCACCGCTGTCACGGAGCTGTCGCAGGAAATAGATAAATTTAAGTTGGACGTGGCCGAAACCTACACCGAAAAATCGGAATTTAACACGTTCCGGCAATCGACCGAGGCGAATATTGAGGTCAACTCGGAGGCCATTACGCAGCAATACTCCGAGATCAAATCGGTGGAGGAAACCGTAAAAGGCATTGACGGACAAGTCAAAGATGTGACCGCCAAAGTGACGGCCACAGAGGGCTACATCAAAACCGGCAAGATTGCCGAGGATGAGAACCAAAACCCGCTTTACGGCGTGGAAGTCGGTCAGACTGGCGCTGACCAGCAGTTTTTGGCTTTTGCTCGGTTTTTGGCCAACAAGATAGCATTTTTGGACACATCCGGCCATGAGCTTAGCTATTTCTCGGGGCAAAAATATTATATCTCTGATGCGGTGATCCTTAATAACCTCAATCTTGGCGGCTACGAGATGAGCACAAAAAAGGGCATTACAATCAGATGGGCAGGACGGTGATAACATGGCATCGAGCGGTATCGTAAAAACAAACACAGTATATGCCTCCTATTTCTGGGTGAAATGGCAGCTGGCCGGTCAGGATATTGCCGGCAATAAATCCACCATCAGCTGGTCGTGCGGCATCACGCCCGGGCATAAGTTCTATTCCAACGCCGTGAAAATGTCCGCCGTTACCATCAATGGCTCACAGGTCTACGCCGGTGGGACGTATTCCAACATCACGGACTACAAGGAGCGCACTCTTGCCTCCGGCACCCTGACCATCGCCCACGATTCGGACGGCAGCAAGACCTTCACCGTGGCGGCTTTCAGCGGACAGGTGTGGAAGGACAGCAGCTATCTGACGGCCACAGCGGCGGCGCAGAGCTTTGCGCTGCCCACTATCCCCCGCGCTACCGTACCTGTAATTGGTGCGGTAGTCATGGGGCAAACCGTGACCATCGGCCTGCCCCGCGCGGTATCGAGTTTTACCCATACGCTGACCTATGTTTTTGGCTCGGCCTCGGGCACTATTGCCGAGGGTGCCGGCACAGAGACACAATGGGCGGTGCCTTATGACCTTGCGGCGCAGATCCCCAACAGCACCAGCGGCACGGGCACGCTGACCTGCAAAACCTACAGCGGCAGCACCCTCATAGGCACACAGGCGGTCAATTTTACCGCCACGGTGCCCAGCAACAGCACCACGCAACCCAGCGACGCCCTCGCCGTGTCGCCCGTCAGCTCTTTGGCGGCGCCGTTTAATGGGCTATACATCCAAGGCCGCACCAAGGCCAAAATCACTCACACCGCAAGCGGCAAGTACGGCGCAACCATCAAATCCTATGCCGCCACAGTGGACGGGCAGACCTACACAGGGCAGGCGCCTACCACGGACATTTTGGCGACACCTGGCACGCTGACGATCACCGGCACGGCCATCGACAGCCGCGGCATCGTCGGCACGGCGCTTGCGTCCATCGCGGTGCTGGCCTACACGCCGCCCTCTGTGGAGCGCAACACATCCACGGACGCCCTTATCTGCGCCCGCGCACTTGCTGACGGCACGCTGGATGATGATGGCACAGCGCTCTATGTGGCGTGCAGCCGCAAGTATTCAGCCCTAAACGGCAACAACGCCGCCTCGGTGCAAGTCCGTTATAAGGCCGAATCCGGCGAGTGGTCTGATTGGGTCACATTTTTTGCCGAGAGCGCAAGCGGAGATAACTATGCCGGCGTTATTGCAGGCATAACGTTGGCGGTGGAATCCCCGTATACCATTGAGCTGCGGGCGGTGGACAAACTGGGCGAATCCGGCGGCACGCTGTCTTTTGCCGTACCTACCTCTGAGGCGACTGTAGACTTGGGCGAGGGCGGCAACTCTCTGGGCGTTGGCCGCCGCGCCCACATGGGCGCGGAAAAACGCCTTGATGTTGCATGGGACTCAAATTTTGAAAAAAATGTCAGGGTAGAAGGTGATTTGTTTGTTGGCGATTTGACATCCCTCAAAGCCGCACTGGTGGACATTTTCTTGCCGGTGGGCAGATATTACACTTCGTCTGATCCCACCAGCCCCGCAGAGCTTTTTGGCGGGACGTGGGAGGAGATCCACGGCAGATTTTTGTTTGCGGCGGACGATGCGCATCCGGCAGGCAGCACCGGCGGCGAGGAAGCGCATACGCTTACAGTAGGAGAGATGCCAAGCCACGGAAATCACTTGATGCAAGGACGCATGTACGAAGAACTGGCTGAGAACGCATCAAATGATAGCAGCTACCGCAGTAATACGTTGTATTTAGGTAAGAACGCTTTTGCATCAACGGGCAATTTTAATAGAGGGTGGAAAGATTGGAACGGAGGGGAAATGTATCCGGCAGGAACACTAAAAGGCGGAGGGAATTCCCACAACAACATGCCGCCCTATCTGGCGGTTTACACTTGGAAACGGATTGCATAAGGAGATCATCATGACCGACACCATCATTGTAGCCCTCATCACCGGCGGACTGTCTCTGCTGGGGGTAATTATCACCAGCAACAAGACCACCCGGGATGTACAGGCCAAGCTTGACACGCAGCAGGCTGTCACCGACACGAAGCTGGAGGAGCTGACCCGGGAGGTGCGGGAACACAACAATTTCGCCCGCCGTGTGCCGGTGATGGAGGAGCAAATCAAAGTCATTAACCACCGGATCGCCGATCTGGAACAAACCCATCAGTAATTTTGTGTTGTGCCCGATTTGGGCACGGAAAGGAGCAAAAACCATGAAAATCCCCAACAAGCTGTACGACATTCTCAAGTGGGTGGTCATTATCGTGCTGCCCGCCGTGGCGACCCTGTATGCAGCCCTGTCCGCTGTCTGGGCGTGGCCGTACTCGGAGGAGGTCGTCACCACCATCACCGCCGTGGATACCTTCCTCGGCACCGTGCTGTGCATCTCTGCGGCCACCTACAACAAGGGAGGCAAAGACAATGCCTAAAGTTTATCTGTCCCCCAGCAATCAGACCGAAAACCGCTACGCCTACGGCAACACCAACGAGGCCGAGCAGTGCGGTCGCATCGCCGAGGCCAGCCGCAAGGCGCTGGAGCGCAGCGGCGTGGAGGTGATGGTGGGGCACATGCCCTCCATGCAGGAAAAGGTGCGGGCGTCCGACGCTTTCGGCGCCGACCTCCACGTCCCCATCCACACCAATGCCTTTAACCACAGCGTCATGGGCACCCGTATGTTTTGCTACAACGCCACAGGCAAAGGCATGGCGGCCTGTAAGGCGATTTTTGCCCGCGTGGCGCCCCTGTCTCCTGGCACCAGCGAGAACATACAGGTAAACCCGAAGCTCTACGAGGTACGGGTGCCCAAGGCGCCCACGGCCTATATCGAGTGCGAGTTCCACGACACCGTGGAGGGCGCCAGATGGATCGTGGAGAACGCCGCCGCCATCGGCGAGGCCATCGCCCGCGGCATCTGCGACTACTTCGGCGTGACATTTAAGGAAAAGGAGAAGCCCGCCACCACCGATAAGCTCTACCGGGTGCAGGTGGGCGCGTTCGCCAACCGCGAGAACGCCGAGAGGATGCTCCGGCGACTGAATGACGCAGGGTTTGAGGGGTACATCCGAGAGGGGTAAAATAATCCACTGGAGGGCGCAGAGGACACCGCTACGCCGGCCTCACGCCCGTGCATAAACATCCGCACCTCCACGGCACACCGTGGGAAATGATAGATCAGCACAAAAGGATCCGCAAAAAACTATCCACTATGGCACCATGCCGCGCCACAGAAACAATCCGTGCGGTAGGACTACCGGAAGACGAGGAAACCTGTGTAATTGACGTGGACGTTTTTGGCCGCACCTGCGTACAGACGGCGGCAAAACTACATATCAGCGTAGATGGATTTTACAAATTGCGCCGCCGCGCATACCAAAAACTGGCGGATGCATTCAATTCCTAAAAATAGCCGCGCCCTTTTTGGGCGCGGCTATTTTTCGTTTTTGCACACATTGCAGAATCAAGGCAGAATCCGGGCAGATAAACTGCCCGGATTTCTTTTATTATAGAGGCAAGGAGGCGGGAATATGTACGAGCGCTTAATCAAATGCGGGTTTACCGCGCAAATGGCGCAGGATATTTGCATTCTGTACGCAGACGATCCCCAGGGGCTTTTAGCGTATGTGGAAATTGCTGAAAGCCTATATAGGGATTGCAATCATGTATAAATATTTTAATCCAAATCCCTGCGGGAAAAACGTGTCCGATTGCACTGTCCGTGCGATCTGTAAGGCCACGGGAAAGGATTGGGGCGAGGTTTACCTTCGACTGTGCATGCAGGGCTACTTGGACGGCGACTTGCCCAATGCAAACGCCTGTTGGGGCGCGTATCTGCGGTCCTTAGGCTACCGGCGCTATATCATGCCGGACACCTGCCCCGACTGCTACACGGTCGGCAGGTTTGCCGATGAGCACCCGCGCGGGACGTATATTCTCGCCCTATCTGGGCATGTAGTGTGCGTTCAGGACGGGACCATCTATGACAGCTGGAACAGCGAGAACGAAATCCCGCTTTATTTCTGGGACAAAGAAACGGAGGAATGAACATGGCATATCCCTATTTCAACCCCTATTATCCGCAGCCGATGCCAGACAACCTCATGCAGATGCGGCAGATGCAGCAGCCACAGATGCAGCCCATGCAGCAGCCTATGTCGCAGCCAGTGCAACAGAACCCCATCGCACAAGGCGGCGTACAGTGGGTAAACGGCGAGCAGGAGGCAAGAGGTTATCTCATCGCGCCCAACTCTGCCGTAGCACTGTGGGATTCCACCGCCCCCACCGTTTACCTCAAGCAGGCAGACGCAAGCGGGAAACCGACGCTCAAGATATTTATGACCTCGTAGAACGCACAGAAACGGCCCCTAACGCGCCGCAAAAGCCGGGCGTGGAATTTGTCACCCGCAAAGAGTTCGACGCGCTGTCGGCGCTTGTGGGCGAATTGAAGGGCAAGAAGAAGCGCAAGGAGGACGATGACGATGAATAATCCCTTTTTCGGAGCGCTCGGCGGCGGGCAGATGCCCGGACCGGTAGGCCAGTTCCAGCGCATGATGCAGCAGTTCAACCAGTTCAAAGCAAATTTCAAGGGTGACCCCAAAGCGGAGGTCGAAAAGCTCTTGCAGAGCGGTAAGCTGAACCAGCAGCAGCTCAACCAGCTTCAGCAGATGGCAAAGCAGTTTCAAAGTCTGATGCAATAAGCAAACAAATGAGCAAAGAGTTTGCTTATTTACAGGAATCTTATCGTGGCCACGATTTGATGAATAAAAATTTTTCAAAGGAGTGATACTATGTCTCTTTCTGACGGCGGCGTTCAGGCCACTATGCCTGTTGCGCCTACCGGCATGATGAACAGCGGCTTTGGCGGCTTCGGCGGCGATGGCGCGTGGTGGATCATCATTCTTTTCCTGTTTGTGTTTTGCGGCTGGGGCGGCAACGGCTGGGGCAACAACGCTGGCAATTCCGGCGGCGTTGTAGACGGCTACGTGCTGACCTCTGATTTTGCCAATGTCGAGCGCAAGATCGACAGTGTAAATCAGGGCCTTTGCGACGGATTTTACCAGCAGGCGCAGCTTGTCAACGGCACCAACATGGCGATGGCAAACGGCTTTGCACAGGCCGAGCTTTCCCGTAGCAACCAGCAGGCGGCGCTGATGCAGCAGCTCAACGCCATGCAGATGCAGGCCGCTAATTGTTGCTGCGAAAACCGTGCAGCTATCGCGCAGGTGCGCTACGACATGGCGACGCAGGCGTGCGACACGCGCAACACCGTGCAGAACGCCACGCGCGACATCATTGACGCGAACAACCAGAACAGCCGTGCAATCCTCGACTTCCTGACGCAGCGCAAGCTGTCCGACCTCCAGACCGAGAATCAGAATCTGAAACTGGCGGCATCTCAGGCCGCGCAGAACAACTATCTGATCTCGCAGCTGCGTCCGTGCCCTTCCCCCGCTTACATTACCTGTAACCCGTGGGCGGGCAGCGGTTACGGCGGCTGCGGCTGCAATCAGGGCTGCGGCTGCTGACAACTGCATAGCATAGCTTTTTGTTGACGATTTTGTTGACGTCAACAAAATGGTCGGCCCCGTGCCGATACTACGACAACGCGGCGGGGCTATTGCCTCGCCGCTGTATTTTTTGAAAGGACTGAACTTATGAAAACGATTGACGATCTGAAACAAGAATTTGTAGACCATCTTGCCGCTATGGATAAGTCCGAAATGAGCATGCTCGAACTTACAAACTATGCCGATCTGCTGCATAAGGCGGATGCTCTCTTCAAGCCAAGCTATACAGATGTACTTGCATCCGGCTTCATTCCCCCTTTTGCGGCAACTACTTGGAAAAAGGAGGAGAAGAAAAATGGCTGAATACGTTACCGCTGGCATTGTTACTGTTCCTGCTGGACAGAATGTGCCGATGGTCTCCACGGCGGCTTGCGGCAAGCCCTGCATCGTCCACCGCGAGGGCAGCGGCCTTGTCACCCTGCGTGGGCTGACGCAGCAGTGCAAGGCGCGCTTTAAGGTCAGCTTTGGCGCGAACATTGCCGTTCCCACGGGCGGAACGGTAAGCGCGATCACCACGGCGCTTGCCGTCAACGGCGAAGCACTCAACGGAGCAACGGCGACCGTCACCCCGGCTGCGGTGGAAAACTATTTTAACGTCTACGTCAGCGCCATTGTGGAAGTGCCGCGTGGTTGCTGCGTGACTGTGGCAGCGAAGAACACCAGCGCGGAGGCGGTCAGCTTTGCCAATAGCAACCTGACCATCGACCGTGTGAGCTGAGAAAGGAGAACACAATGGGTATGAAATCTATGTATGATCTGCGGGATATGCTTTGCAAGGAGCTGGACGAACTGGCCCGAAAAGGCGAATTGGGTGCGGGTGACCTGGAAATTGCCCACAAACTGACAGCAACCATCAAGAACATAGATAAAATTGACATGATGGAATCAGACGGCTATTCTGGCGGCGGTGATTGGGAGGCGGATGTGCGCGGTGCCTATGGCCGGGGCAGTTCCTATGCGCGGCGCGGCTCTCACTATGTGCGCGGACATTACAGCCGCGCGGATGGCGCGGAGCATCTGCGCACCCAGCTAAACGACATGATGCGGGAAACGGATGACGAGCGCGTCAGGGAGGCCCTGCGCCGCGCTGTCAGTTTTATGGAGAATTAAAGGGGGATTCCCCATGATCGATGAAACCGAGCTGAAACTATGGATTGCACGGCTGGAAACAGAAGAATCAAGCTGGCCCAATTATGAGAAACTGGCGGCTCTCTACATTATCCGTAACGAGCACGGCGGGGAGCAACTGCAGGCGAAAGCGCCCCCAATACTGTATTCCGCAGAGTCTGCGCCGGCCAAGACAATAAAACCCTCCGGCAGTGAATTTTTGGAAGCGGTCGGGAATGTGGCACAGGATAGGGCGTGGGAAGTTATGGACGAGCTTATGGACACCCTAAAAATCGTCAATGAGAAAGCCTATAACAGCGTCCTAAAAAAACTAACCTAAATCGCTACTACTAACACATTACTAACAAAGTTAATCTTGGCAAAAATAAAAAGTCCGGGAACCCTTGAGATTCCTGGACTTTTTTGGTGGAGACTGCTGGAC
>OLOV01001936.1_pt1 | contig 15029 bp, 13 predicted proteins | sample 1672931 | NCBI WGS metagenome assembly OLOV01 (sample SAMEA3136738, study PRJEB25190) | human gut metagenome | biome: human gut; feature: human-associated habitat; material: faeces | place: Austria | collected 2013
TCTGGTCCTCCGTGCTCGCAACCTATGAGCAATATGGCGGAAGCGTTGCCGATGTCGTGCGTTCGGTCGTATTCGGATATGATGTCTGCACGCGCATGGCCATGCTGGCCATTGACCGCATCCGGGAGCTCGGCCTGCATAACCCCGGCTTTGTCGGCGGACTCGGCGCCGTTGCCGCAGCCGGCCTGATGCGCGGCCTGAGCCTTGACCAGCTCTGCAACGCTTTCGGCATTGCGGCGGCGTTGTTGCCGGTATGCCCCTTCGTCAGCTTTGTTGAAGGTGCGGATACCAAGGACTTATACGGCGGTTGGGGCGTCCATCTTGCCATGTTTGCCGTCGATGCGGCACAGCGTGGGCTGACGGGCGCCGAACATGTGCTTGACGGCATCAAGTCCCTCAACACCGTATTTCAGGGTGACGCCGGGAAAGAGATCGCGTTTGGGAAACCCTATCTCATCAATTGGCTTTCCATCAAGCAATATCCGGCGTGCTTTGCGGTTAATCCGGCAGTAAATGCAGCGTTTGCCCTGCAGGAAAAATACAACATCGACACCGCGGAAATCGAGTCGGTGCTCGTGGATTCCTATCCGTATTCTTACGATCTGAACAACGGCGTTGGGCGCGATCCCAATACCACCTCCGGGCGGCTTTCCCTGTATTATACCGTTGCGGTAGCGCTCATCGAGCGTTCGCTTACGCCGGATGCGTTTACTGCCGAAAAGCTGAAAGATCCGAAATATGCGGAACTGCGCGGCAAAATTACTGCGAAACGCCATGACGCCTATGGGGATGGCCCGAAAGGAATCCGTGCCTGCATTCTTGAAGTCCACATGAAGGATGGCCGCGTTTATCAAACGGAATACAACGCCACCGACGTTCATGTGGTATATTCGGACGAAATGCTTTATGAAAAGTATTGCGGCCTCACAAGGGATGCTTTGGCGCCCGACCAGCAGAGGGACCTGTACGACTATGCCATGGCGCTGGCAAAGCAGGAAAATCTGTCTTATTTGTTGAATATGATGCGTAGGCTTCCTAAAATCCGCTGACGCTTTCATCCACAGGGGGATCAAGATGCAGGTATTCCACGAACAATTAAATACCGCAGTTTTAGGGGAATATGATATTATTGTTGCCGGCGGCGGCGTTGCAGGCGTCTGCGCCGCCGTTGCGGCACGACGCGCCGGAATCAAGCGGGTACTTTTGCTCGAAAAGGGCATCCTTTTTGGCGGTCTTGCCACACAGGGATTGATTTCCCTTTATGAACCCATCTGCGATGGAAAAGGGCATAAAATCATATACGGAATGGGTGCGGAGCTGATGAAGCTGTGCATGCGTTACGGCCCGGATGTTTTGCCTGAACAGTGGCGCGACGATCCGGATACGGCTTCCCCGGATGGCGGGAAATATAAAACCTTTTTTTCGCCGGCCATGTTCGCTATGGCGTTGGATGAATTTGTGCTGGATGCCGGCGTAGAAATCCTGTTTGATACGCAGGTTGTAGCTCCCGTCATGGAACAGAAGCAATGCGTGGGGCTGCTTGTGGAAAACAAGGGAGGGCGTGGGCTTTACCGCGCTCGCGCAGTCATCGACGCCACGGGGGACGCTGATATTTTCTGCCGTGCCGGCGCGCCGTGCGTAACGGGGCAGAACTACATGACTTACCTTGCCTACCGCGCGGATATGGAATCGGCTGCCTCTGCCCTTTCGGAAAAGAACATCATCCATGCGCGCAAATGGACGCTCCTCGGCTCCGGCCCAAGGGGGAACGGCCATCCGGAAGGCGTACCGCTCATCAGCGGCACCACAGCGGAAGATGTTACTCAATATGTTTTGACAGGCCGGAAAATGATGCTTGATTCCATGCGCAATGAAGACCGCTTTGCGCGCGATCTCAGCATTCTCCCCACCATGGCGCAGTTTCGAACGACCCGCCACATCGTGGGCGCCTATTCCGTGCAGGAGTCCGACCTGTGCCGCAGGCTACCGGATTCCATCGCTGCGGTCGCGGACTTCTTGACTGCCGGAGAATGGTACGAAATCCCGTATCGCGCATTGTACAGCCCGGAATACCCAAACCTTTGGACGGCTGGGCGAACCGTCTCCGCGGACGGTTGGGCCTGGGTGGTCGTCCGTGTCATCCCCGGCTCCGCCTGCTCCGGCCAGGCTGCAGGCTTAGCGGCCGCCCTCTGCCTGAAGCACGGATTCACGGCGGCTACCCTCCCCTACTCCATGCTCTCGGACGCCCTGATTGCAGAGGGCGGAAGGATGCACGCGGAGTAGCCTTCCTCCGGTTTCGCAGGAAGCCCATGGCAGGCCGTTTATAGCCCTGCTGACCAAGCCGGCACGCGCCGCAGCACGCCGGCCGATTGCTGAAAGGAGCGCACCATGGAACGAAGCAGTGTTTTATACCAGCAATATACGGAGATTCTGCGGGACGAGCTGGTTCCCGCCATGGGATGTACCGAACCCATTTCCATTGCCTACGCCGCTGCGAAATGCCGCGCGCTGCTCGGCTGCGAGCCGGAGCGTTGCGTTTTGGAGGTCAGCAGCAGCATTATCAAAAACGTGAAAAGCGTAATTGTTCCAAATACCGGCGGTCGAAAAGGGATTGAAACCGCTGTTGCCGCCGGCATCGTCGGCGGCGATGAAACCGCGCAGCTGCAGGTGCTTGCCCACATGCAGCCGGCGCAAATCGACCGGATTGAGGATTATCTTAAAGCAACCCCCATTCTCGTGAAGCATGCCCAAAACGGGATCATGTTTTATATTGACATCACGGTTTGGGGCAAAGGCCACACTGCGCGGCTGGCCATCTCCCACCATCACACAAACATCATCCGGATTGAAAAGGATGGATGCGTGCTTTTGGACAAAACGGAGGATGCAAGCGCGCAGAGCACTTCTGCCGGCAGGAGCGTTTTATCGGTTGAGGGCATTTGGGACTATGTGAATTCCGTTGCGCTCGAAGATGTTTCAGATGCGATCTCCCGCCAAATTGAATACAACAGCGCGCTTGCCAAAGAAGGCCTCGCCAACCGTTGGGGGGCACAAATCGGGCGCATTACACAGCAGCAGAGCAACGGCGACGTCCGCATGCTGGCGCGCGCTGCGGCTGCCGCAGGCAGCGATGCGCGCATGAACGGCTGCGAATTGCCGGCCATCATCCTTTCCGGCAGCGGCAATCAGGGCATAACCGCCACTATGCCGGTGCTCGTCTACGCCGAGCACCTCGGCAGCACCCATGAACAGCTTTACAGGGCTCTGGTGCTTTCTGATCTTGTCACCATCCATCAAAAAACGGGGATCGGCAGCGTTTCCGCGTTTTGCGGAGCGGTTTGCGCAGGCGTTGGCGCAGGGTGCGGCATTGCCTACCTTCAGGGAGCGGATTACGATGTAATCTGCCATACCATTGTAAATGCGCTTGCAATCCTTTCCGGAATGCTTTGCGATGGCGCCAAATCTTCCTGTGCCGCCAAAATTTCGGCAGCGGTGGATGCCGGCATCATGGGATACACCATGTATGCAAGCGGCCAGCAGTTCTATGGCGGAGATGGCATTGTTAAAAAAGGCGTTGAACGCTCCATCAGCAGCGTATGCACCGTCGCAAGGGACGGCATGCGCGAAACAAACGATTTGATCCTTGAGGTCATGCTGCAAAAATGATGAACTACTTTGAAGAAGCGCAGCGCCATGCCGCATGGATTACAGCACAGCGCCACTTTTTTCACCGCCATCCCGAGCTTGGCTTTGAGCTCCCAAAAACGCAGGCACATCTGTGCGAAGCGCTCCGCGAAATCGGCCTTACACCAAGGCAGTTGAAATGCGGCGGGGTCTTAGCGGAGCTCAGCGGAAAGGAAAAGCCCTGCATCCTGCTCCGCGCAGATATGGATGCGCTGCCGCTCACGGAGTGCAGCGGTGTTCCGTTCGCCTCAGAGCATCCGGGTATGATGCATGCCTGCGGCCATGATACGCACATGGCAATGCTGTTGGGCGCTGCGGCGATGCTGAAGCAGCATGAGGCGGAGCTTCAGGGCAAAGTCCTTATATGCTTTCAGCCGGCGGAAGAAATTATGCGCGGAGCGGAAGCGCTTCTTCAGGAGCTGCCCACGGAACCGGACTTTGCTTTTGCGCTGCACATTTTTCCCACGAATACGCACGAGAGCGGAACGTTCGTCTGCCCGGAGGGCGGCTATATGTCCTCAAGCGATGTTTTTGCAGTCACGGTAACCGGCAAATCCGCACATGGTTCAACACCGAACCAAGGCCGCAACCCACTCTACCCTGCGATGGAAATCGCGCAGGCCTTCATCGCTATGATGAACAACGAAAAGGATCCTCGAACGGCGGGCGCTTTATCGGTGTGTGCGTTTCATTGTGGGGAAACGCACAACATCATTCCCAACAGCTGTTGGTTTAAAGGAACGCTGCGCATGATGGACGAGCAGGAGCGCAGAGAGCTCCACACGCGCATGCGGGAAACCGTTGCCTTCATCGGCAAGGCGCACCGGGTTGATGCGGAGCTGGTTTTTGAAGCGAGCGTCCCCAGCCTGTTTAACGACCCCATACTGGCCCGAAAAGCACAGGGATATCTTGAAAGGGCCGCGGGACGGGGTGTCGGGCCATTAGAGGAAAAGCGAAACATGGTCAGCGAGGATTTCGCGCTCTTTGGGCAAAGAATGCCGGCCGTGATGTTTGAGCTGTTAAGCCGTTCCCCCGAGAACGCGCATTACCCCGGGCATAATCCCCGCGTTACGTTTGACGACAGCATCCTGCACCGTGGTGCGGCAGCCTATGCGCAGGTTGCGCAAGACTATCTGTCCGAATACAGCCCGGCAGCAAAGGAGAACATAAGCTATGCATTATGATTTTGATCAGGTAATTTGCAGAAAAAACACCAACTCATCCAAGTGGGACAACGTAAAAGCGCGCGTAGGCAACGCGGATGCAATCCCGATGTGGGTCGCCGATGGCGATTTTGTTGCACCCGAGCCCATCCGCCGCATGTTGGAAGAACGGGTTCGCCATGGAATTTTTGGCTACCCCTACCGAACGGATGCGTTTCGTTCCGCCACCAAAAGGTGGATTCTAAAACAGCACCACGTTGAACTGCAGGAGGAATGGATGGTCTTTACCACCGGCGTCGTTCCAATCATTTACACGATGATTCAGGCGTTCACGGAGCCCGGGGATGAAATCATTATCCAGCAGCCGGTCTACCATCCTTTTATCCATGCGATCAGAGACCATAAGCGAACGCTCTCCAACAATGCGCTGCGCTATGAAAACGGCCGCTATACGATCGATTTTGAAGACCTTGCACAGCGGGCTGCAAGGCCTGAGGCAAAGCTGATGGTTTTCTGCAATCCGCATAATCCCGTCGGGCGCTGCTGGAGCAAGGATGAAGTGGACCGGGTTGCAAGAATCTGCGCCGAGAACAACGTGCTTCTCATCAGCGATGAGATTCATTCCGATCTCATGCTTTTTGGCAGCCGGCATACGCCTGCTGCGATTGGCAACAAGGCTCTGGAGGATAACACGGTTCTGTGCTACGCCCCAACAAAAACGTTTAACATCGCGGGGCTCCGCGGTTCGTGCGCGGTTATTCCCAACCCCGCCATCCGTAAGCGCTTTGAATATCAGCTGCTCTGCAACAACAGCGTGCAGGAATGCCTGTTTTCTTTGCCGGCCTATGTTACCGCCTATACGCAGTGTGACGAATATCTGGAACAGCTGCTTCCCTATCTTGAGGGAAATGTAACCTATCTGGATGCGTTTCTGCGCGCCCATATGCCTAAAATCCGCCTGGTGCGTCCCGAAGCCACGTTCCTTATGTGGTTGGATTGCTCAGCGCTCGGGCTTGATAAGGATGCGCTTTACGATTTCTTCATCAACCGGTGCCTCGTTGGTATCAGCAAAGGGGAAGGCTTCGGGACCGAAGGAGAACAGTTTGTGCGCATGAATATTGCCTGTCCCCGCGCCACTCTTGAGAAGGCATTGCAGCAGATGCTGCGCGTCTACGAGCAGTGCTTCTGATGCTGAACAGATGAGGAGATTCGGATGAAAGGAAACATCCTTCAAGGGAAAGGGCAGGCATATCTGCTGCTGCTCGCAACTTTCTTCATTTGGGGTAGCATTTATGTGGCAAGCAAATATGCCATGGAAACAATGCAGCCGGTTACAATTGCAGCGGGGCGGTATCTTGTCGCATTTGCGGTAATGGTTCCGCTCAAGCGTTCTCACCTTCGCGTGAAGATCGACAGGGCAGACTGGAAGTATCTGTTCATTATCGGCGGCCTCGGTTACTACCTGATGACGGTTGTAAACATTTTCGGCGTGCAGCTTGCCGGTGCGTCAACAGCCGCGCTGATCAACTCTCTTAACCCGGTGAGCATCAGCATCTTCGCTGCAATCTTCCTGCATGAGCGCATCGGCATAAGAAAGATCATCTGCATTCTTCTTTCTGTCCTCGGCGCGCTTGTCATCAGCAGTGGGGCAAGCGGCAGCGGTGAAATTGCGGGCGTTTTGCTTTCGTTGCTTGCAATCGTTCTGTGGGGGCTTGCTTCCGTAAGCATGCGAAAGCTTACCACAAAATATGGCGCCATGACAGTGACGCTTTATGGCATCATTATAAGCCTGCTGTTCTATATCCCTTCTGCTGTGGCCGATATTGCCTTAAACGGCGGATTTCAATGCAGCTTGGGCTCCGGCCTCGCGGTGTTATATATGGGCATCTTCGGCACGGGGGTAGCCGGATATTTTTGGACAAAGGCGCTCTCCCTGCTGGAGGCAAGCGTGTGCTCCCTTTTTTATCCCCTTCAAGCCATGTTTTCAGCAATCCTTGGCGCGCTGTTGCTGAACGAACAGTTCAGGCCTACGTTTTATATCGGCACCGTGATCATCGCTGTGAGCGTAATTATAAACTGTTCAGCGCAATTGAATCTGGGGAAAATTCCCAGACTTCCCGAAGAATAGAGCAATATGCAAAAGCGCGATGGTTCCGTTTGCGTCGGATCACCACGCTGCTGTTTATGCCACTTTTCATATATTTTATTACAAAGGAGACAACCTATCTATGCGTAAGTTTTCACTTGCATACCTTACTATCCCCGGCACAAATCCAATGGACCAAATCAGGATTGCGAAAGAATGCGGCTATGACTCCGTAAGCCTGCGCACTATTTCCATGCATTTGCCGGGTGAACCGGAATTCCTGCTTGATAAGGATCCCGCGCTTTTTGCCGCAACAAGGGCCGCGCTCAAAGAATATGATATGCCGCTGATGGATATTGAGCTTGCGCGCATCCGCCCGGATCTCGATGTTTCGGAATATGAATCCGCTTTTGAGAAGGCGGCGGAGCTTGGCGCAACGGATGTGCTCGGCAGCATTTGGACACGCGACAGAGCCTGGTACACTGAAACCGCAGCGCGCGTTGCGGATATGGCCAAACAATACGGCCTCCGATACAACATAGAGTTCCTTCCCTGGGCAGGCGTTCGCAACCTGCAGGAAGCCATCACGCTCATTGATGCGCTTGCGCGCGACAATGTATATATTATGGTGGATACGCTGCATGCTGGCCGCGCCGGCGTTACGGCTGAAGAGCTTGCGCGAACCAACCCCAAGTACTTTAACTTTATCCATCTCTGCGATGGCCCGGCAGGCCCTGATGGCGACCCGGTGCTTGATAACATCAAGGACGATCTGATGCTTTTCACCGCGCGCGAATGCCGCCTTTATACGGGTGATGGCGTAATGGACATCGCGGGCATGGTGAAGGCGCTGCCGAATATTCCGCTTTCCATTGAGCTTCCCAACCTTGAAAACATCAGCAAATATGGCGTGGCCGGCCATGCAAGGAATTGCATTGAAAAGGCAAAGGCTTATTTTAAGGCAAACGGCATTGAATAACGTCCTCCTGTTTTGCTTCCCTTTGCATTTTGCACAACACTGATATAGATTTCCCTTTAAGCTTCCCTTTCCGCAAGTGGAAGCTTTTTTGCTGCACCGCTCCCTAATGCTGCGCATATTGTGTCATATATGCATTGTTGATCCAAGGCCGCATTGCGCCCAACGATGCGTATGCATTCATTTCATTGCGTTGCGGAGGATACGGATATGTTGCCTGAATACATGCTTTCGGACTTGCCTGCCGGCCGCTCTGCGGATGTGGCGCAGATGGATGCGCCCGGCCCCATGGGGCGCAGGCTTTTGGACATTGGTTTTACAGAAGGCACGCGCGTGCAATGCCTGTATGCTGCGCCCTCCGGAGAACCGCGGGCATACCTTGTGCGCGGCGCGGTCATTGCCCTCCGGCGTGAGGATGCCGCGCGCGTGCGCCTCCTGGAGGACAGCATATGGGAATGACGGCTGACACAATGGGTGCGCGCACAAACGCGCTGGGTGAAGCGATTGTGAAACGCAGTGAAAGCGATTTTGTTGTTGCGCTTGCAGGAAACCCGAATGTAGGCAAGAGCACCGTTTTCAATGCGCTGACCGGCTTGCGCCAACACACGGGGAACTGGCCCGGCAAAACCGTTGGCAGCGCTCAGGGGTATTGTGATCATGGCGGGCATGGTTTTGTAATCGTGGACCTACCCGGCACATATTCGTTGTGTGCCCATTCGCAGGAGGAGGAAATCACGCGTGACTTTATTCTAAGCGGCGAAGCGGATGTAACTGTCATCGTGTGCGATGCGACTTGTCTCGAACGCAATTTGAACCTTGCATTGCAAACGCGGGCCGTTACAGAACGCGCAGTCCTTTGCGTGAACCTGATGGATGAAGCGCAAAAGAAACAAATTCAGATCGACATTGCAGGGCTCTCCAAGCATTTGGGCATGCCCGTGGTGGGCGCGAGCGCACGCAGCGGCAGGGGGCTTTCCGAGCTCATGGATGCCGTACAGCGTACCGCGTGCCTGCCTCATGTGCAGGCGGCACAACCGCTTTGCGATGACCCTGTTCAGCGCACGGAAGAAATTTTCCAAGAGGCGGAACGCATTTGCGGCGCCTGTGTAACGCATGGAAACCCCGCAGCCGATGCGCGGCGCTTCCGCGCCGACCGCCTGCTGACTGGCCGGCTGACCGGCATCCCCGTGATGCTGCTTTTACTCTCGCTGGTCTTTTTCATCACGTTGGCGGGAGCCAACTATCCTTCCGCGCTTCTTTCCAAGTGGCTGTTTGCCCTGCAGGATCAGCTGTCGCTCCTGTTCCAGCGGCTTGGCGCGCCGAGCTGGCTGCACGATGCGCTCGTACTCGGCATGTACCGCGTGCTTGCCTGGGTCGTTTCCGTCATGCTGCCTCCAATGGCCATCTTTTTCCCGTTGTTCACCTTGCTGGAGGACTTTGGCTATCTTCCCCGCGTCGCTTTTAACCTGGATCATAGCTTCAAACGCTGCCATGCATGCGGCAAACAGGCACTCACCATGTGCATGGGGTTTGGGTGCAACGCCGCAGGCGTAATCGGCTGCCGCATTATCGACAGCCCGCGGGAACGGCTCATCGCCATCCTCACAAACAACTTCGTGCCATGCAACGGCCGTTTTGCGCAACCACACAAAGGGGAACAGCACTGCCGCCGGGTTACGAAAATTAAAGCGGCCAAGTGATAATTTCCTATCCTTTTTCGATTTGCTAGCGCTGTACTCCCTCGCACTTTAGTTTCTCAATTCTTTTATTGTATTGTTCCATGGCATCTGGATCTGTTTTTATTTTTGCAATGTGGAGAAGTTTCTTTTTTACGCTCTCTCGGTGCTTAACACAAAGCTCTTTATGCTACTTATCTTCTCTTAGGTTATATGATTCAATGTGAATGACGCCATCGAATCTATCAAGAAAATCCTGTGCCCAATCATGGCTAATCACAATTCTGGTGATATGTTCCATGGAAAAAATCAGGTTCATAATTTGCGCTTTGTTTTCAGGATGAAGTGCCTATACAAAATTATTTGATAATTCCTTCGGCCTCCCTTGATTTCAAGCTGTCGATAATTCTATCGATAACGGCAACCTTCTGCTCCGTTGTTAAATTTGTTTGATTTAGTTTACGCTCGATGACAGAAACATGAAACTCGCTCACTCTTCCGGCAAGAACGTAAATTTCTGCTTCGTCCACACCGTGAACAATTATCTTCCGGATGATGTTTCTGCGCATTCACTCGCCGCCCCCGTTCGCTGCTTTCTTTCTTTTGTATATGCATTGCCATGCTTGTCCCATTCCGAAACAATCAAGGCCGTTTGCGCCATACATTTTGTTATCGGCCAGCGGCTGTGCTTGTATGCTGAGTCTGATGCGGCAAAAAAACATACCCCCCGCACCGCTGGGGTATTTCATATTTTTTGCCCATTCAGCCATATCATTTTGCTGCATTCAAACGTTTTTTACCATCAGGGCAACCTGAAATACAATGGCATGATCAAACTCACGCAACTCCAAGCCCGTGGGATTCTTAATTCTATCCAACCAATAAACAAGGATGTTGCAAACGCATTCCTCGCCTCCATATCCGTCGGAGAACTGACCAGCCTTGACAGCGCTTCCCTGCTGCAACAGGCCATAGTCTTTGAAACGGCAGGATGGATGAACGAACGGCAATTATTATTGCGGCGCAGGAGTAAGTTTGCCCCGCACGCTTCTGTTGACCTTCTGCGGCATTCAATCTGGTTTGCGCAGCTATGCCCCGCAAAAAGGCAGGATTTCAAAAGAGGCAGAACGGCCTTGCGGCCGAAAGCTGCCTCTTTTTCTGTATTTTCCCCGCTCTCTGCAACTGCAAATAGTTATAATTGCGCGGCGCCTCGAAGCGCAAAGGCACAAGCCCGCCGGGCTGCGGCGTGTGCATCCTTGCCGGTCGATGGTAAAGTTGCTGCTTGCAGCTTCTATCCCAAGAAAGGGTCCGGAGAGAAGCTCTGGTCCAACCCTGCAATAAAGCGGGCCAATAACTCCACACAGTTCTCCACATCGCTGAGGCATCCCACCTCACTGGGGCTATGCATATAGCGCAGGGGAATGGATACAACCGCCATGGGAATCCCCTCCGCGCTGAGATGCATTTTGTCTGCATCCGTGCCCGTAACCCCGCAGGCAATCTCATATTGAACGGCCATGCCCAGTTCTTTTGCCGCAGCTTCCAAAGCGCGCACAGTCGGCTCGTTGCTGCAGGCACTGCGCACCAGCACCGGCCCGCCTCCAAGCTCGATTCTGCCAAAGCGCTCCGCTTCGGAGCCGGGATAGTCCGAGGTGTGGATTACATCGACGGCAATTGCAATGGCAGGCTTAACTCTCATCGCCGCAAAATAAGCACCCCGCATCGTAGTTTCCTCGCCCACGGTAGCGCCGGCATATGCCCCGACTGCGGCACCGAGTTCTTTGGCCCTCAGCAGTGCCTGCATCACAGTGAACACGCCCAGCTTATCATCCAGGCCCCTCCCTGCGATGCAGTTGTTTTCCAACAGGTCATAGGTATATGTATAGGTCACGAAATCTCCCGGAGTGATCCATTCCGCAGCTTCCTTTTCGGAGCGGAAGCCGCAATCTACATACATTTCCGTAAGGGCTGCATCCGTGCGCACCTGCCCATCCTTAAGCAAAATGCCCATCACGCCCGTAACGCGCTTCTTTCCAAGGATTGTAACCCGCTTTCCCTGCATCAGCTCCGGGCGGATAAAGCCGGCCTTCCCTAGTTTAATCATGCCTTTCACGGTGATATAGGTCACGCGGAAACCAATTTCATCAATATGGCCGGTCATCAGCACCTTCAATGGGCTTTGTTCGTTGATGGAGGCGATCACGTTGCCGGTATAATCCGTTTGTACGGCACACCCCTGCTGCTCCATATGCGCAGCCACGCGCTTTTGCAGGGCAATTTCCCCGCCACTGACCGATTCCGTTTGGAGCATATCAAATAAAAAATCATAATTCATCCGTATTTTCCTCTTCTCTTATCTATTTGGGTACAAATAAAATGAAAATGGTTTTGCGCCATTCTTCACAGCGGTTTTTTCAGCCTGACATGAAACCGAACTCCCTGGGGCGCATTTTCAGCCCAAATATCTCCTCCGTGAAAGATAGCGATTTTCCTTGCGATGTAAAGACCTAATCCAAAACTGCCCTTGGGTCCTTTATAGAATTTGTCAAACAAGATTTCCATGGTCTTCTGGGGAATGGGATCTCCATCGTTTTCAAACACCACCGTATAGCTTCCGGCATCCTCCCTGAGATAGATTTTTACCCGGCGGCGCACATAGCGGATGGCGTTTTCAATTATATTTCCAAATAAAGTTTCAAGGGACGCTGCATTTCCATTTACTATTTTTCCTTCCGGCACGTTCAATTCCAGGCTGGCGCCCTTGGCGCTCATGGCAAACCGCTTGGCGCATTCCCTGCAAAGAGCCGAAAGGTCCACCGGCACAAAATCGCTCTGCTTTCCCAACATATGGTCAAAGGATGAAACATACAAAAGCTTTTTTATGCCTTCCTCCAACGCAAGGCTTTCCTTCATGATGATATCCGCTACCTCATCCCCGCAGATTCCATCCTGATAGGCAATGCAACAGTTTTGGATGACCATAATTGGAGTTTTCAATCCGTGAGATACACTCTGGTAAAAAAGCTCTTCGTCCTCGTTGATCTCCATCACATTGGTTTGGATTGCGGATAAAGCGTTGATGATTTGCCCAATTTCATCCTTGCGGCTAACCTGGTAGATCTTTTCTTTCCAGTTCTTATTTTTGATCCGTCCCATGTTATCGGCCAGCTTTTCAAATGGTTCGGCGACCCGGGCGGTGATAGTCTTTGCAAGAAACACATTTGCAATGAGCATCATTGCCGCCAGATACCCGCACCGAATCCATTGTTCTGCAGTCATGGTGCTTCCGGGAAAAACATAAAACAGCATATAAAGCAGCCCTACCGCGCCGGCAAGGACGCTGCCCAAAGAAAGCTTAATGAAAAGCTGCAAGGCAAGGGGTTTATCCTGCATCCAGCTTCTTCCTGAAAAGCGGCTCACTTGTTCTCCTTCTTCACTCGGTACCCTAAACCATACACGGTGTCAATCGCAAGCCGGGGCAGTTTCCTGCGCAGCCGGCGGACGGTATCATCCACCACCCGGTCTGTGCCATAATAATCATATCCCCATACCTGATTCAGAATATCGGACCGGCTGCGGATGTTGTTTGGGTTGGCTGCGAGATAAACCAGCAAATCATATTCTTTTACCGTAAGCCCCACCGGGCTTTCCCCTTCATAAACCATGTGCTTATCCAGCAAGATGCGGTAAGGGGCCATCTCAATTGTTTCCGCACGGCGCTCGGAGTTCTTCAACAGCTTGTTTACCTTGATTACAAGTTCCCGCACGAGAAAGGGCTTCGGGATATAATCATCGCAGCCAAGTTCAAGCCCTACAACACGGTCGATGTCCTGATTGCGAGCAGAAATAAACACCACATAGGCATCGGGGTTATGTTCTTTAACTTCCTTAAAAACGCTGAACCCATCCACATCCGGCAGCATGATATCGATCACCCAAAGGTCCGTTGGCAGGGCAAGCCCTCTCAGCGCATCCTCACCGGTGAAACAACTGCGCACCTGATATCCTTCTTTTTCAAGGTATTTCGTAATCAGACGATTCAACGTGCTTTCGTCTTCAAGAACACTGATCCACATTGCAGCAAAACCTTTCATTGTTTTGTGCCGTCACAAATCATTTCTTGTATGTTCAGGGCCGGCAGTCTTCTGATTATACCACAAAGGGGCTCACCAGCGCCCCATATTTCATTCTTTTGTGCGGTCACCCCCGTATGCATACGGGGGTGACCATTTTAGGTGAATACTCAATTGCCCAGAACAGTATAATATTGGAAATCCCATTGGCCGATTGGCGTCCTGCCGGGGCCTGCGACCTTACCATAATCGATGACCTGCGTATACGTGGCATAGTAAATGGGGCAAATTACCATCTCATCCATAAGCACCTTTTCAGCCTGCATCAGGTATCCGTCGCGCTCCTCGCCCATGGTTTTGCTAGCCATGATAACCGCATTGTCATAAGCCTCGTTTTCGGGGTTAAGCGTGGTGTCCTCCGGCACGCCGGCATATTCCTTATATCTCCATCTGGCGTCGTTCATGCCGTTGGCCGTGAAAAGGGAGAGCATGGTCATTGGATCGTTGTAATCCGCGCTCCACCCGGTCATGGACAGCGTGTAGTTGCCGGAATTGATGGTGTTGGCAAACACAGCATATTCTTCAACCTTCAGGTTAACGGTGATCCCCAGGTTTTCCTTCCACATCTGCTGCACCGCCTCAGCGATCTGAGACATGCTGCCGCTCTCATAATAGAGCAGATCCAATTCGGGGAAGCCTTCGCCGTTAGGATATCCTGCGGCAGCCAGATATTCCTGCGCCTTTCCCACATTGGCACCATTGGGGTCAATTTCAAATTCAGTTGTCACGTTGCCGTATTCATCCGTGGCGCGCAGGCTTTCGCCGGTGGAAAGCTTAAATGTGGGAGCGATGAACGCTGCCGCAGGAACTGCACCGTTGCGCAGCACCTGATCGCAGATGAGCTTACGGTCGATGGCCAAGCTGAGCGCCTTACGGACATTCACGTCGTTGACAACATCCGCATCCATGTTGAACTCAATGTAAGTGGTGCCAAGGGCAGGTTCGCTGACGAAATTAGGATCCTCTGCAAGCAGCCTTGGAATTTCTTCACCCGGCAGGGTGCTTGTAACGTTGATTTCACCTGCTTCATAGCCCTGCAAAGAAGTGGTGGCATCGGTGATGAACAGGCCCTTCACTCCGGCCAGTTTTACATTATCTTTGTTCCAGAAGTTCTCGTTTTTCTTGAGCAGCACGTGAGAACCGATCTTGTACTCCTCCAGATAGAACGCGCCGTTTGTTACACATTTGGCAGGATCTTTCTCCCATCCTTCCCCTGTGGAGGCCATATCCTCACGGCAGGGCATATAGGTGAAGAACGACACGAGGTTCAGGAAATATGCGGTGGGCTGAACCAGCTCCACCTGAAGGGTA
>OLOV01001937.1_pt1 | contig 15025 bp, 12 predicted proteins | sample 1672931 | NCBI WGS metagenome assembly OLOV01 (sample SAMEA3136738, study PRJEB25190) | human gut metagenome | biome: human gut; feature: human-associated habitat; material: faeces | place: Austria | collected 2013
CAGAGATATTTCCTTTGGCGTTATTTCGCCGCAGGTCTTTGAAAAGGGTATTCCTGCTTTTTTCAGCAGAGCCTGACCTATACGCTTGTGATAAATACCTGTAAGAAGCTCCTCACAGGGAAGAGTTGCTCTTATTTCCGCCGCATTCTTTATTATGCCGTAAAGCTCTTCTTTGCCGAGTGTCGGTGCTGTATCAAGCGATATCTCGCCTTTATTGACATATTTTGCGGCTTCTGCCGACAGATTGAATATGCAGATACCTGACAGTGCCCCATCGGTAAACTGCACTTCCCCCGACTGCCTGTCGATGGTTTTACCGTCTATAATCAGTGAAGCGTCGGCGGCAATACGCAGACCCTTTACTGCTTTTACAAGTCCGACATCGGTTCTTATCGGTGCTAACGCAGGGTAGAGCTTCGTTATCGAATGACCGAGCTTTTTGCACAGCTCGTATCCGTCACCGTCTGTACCGAGTGACGGTGAGGCTTTTCCGCCTGCGGCAAGTATCACACGTTTTGCGCTTATCTTTGTATCGCCAGCTGTCAGAATAAAGCCGCGCTTTGTCTTTATTATATCGGTCACACGACAGTCGCATATCGTATTGACACCCGCAAAATCGGTGGCAAAACGCAGTGCGTCAAGCACCGATGAAGCCGCATTGCTGTAAGGATACACTCTGCCCGTATCATCTGTTTTGCAGATAAGACCCAAAGAAGAGAAAAATGCTTCCGAGCTTTCTATATCACCGCTCACATATGACAGCATCCCGATATCACCGTCATAGTTTCTTGCCGAAACCGCAGTATTTGATAGGTTGCATCTTCCGTTACCGGTAGATAATATTTTCTTGCCGACTCTGGACAGTTTTTCGAGTATGGTGATATTATTACAGCCGTAACGAGAGGCGGCGATACCTGCAACAAGTCCTGATGAGCCACCGCCGATAATTGCTATATCGGTATCAATTGTTTTCATTTCTGCTCCGTTCAAAGAAGTTAATTAAATTTATAATCCGTTAACATAAAAAGTATACCATATTATCATTCGTTAAGCAAGAGGTTTGATTAAATGCAGATCGTATGGAAAAATCTGCTTATCACAGGAGGATATTAAGATGGACGACAGAATAATGAGACTTATAATTGCGCTTGGAAAGTTTTCGGCTCAGCCAAGGCAGTACAGAATAATGGAGGGTCTGAACGCAAGCGAGACCGGTGTGTTCTGGGCAATGACGCAGATAGTGGCGGAAAAGCCCGGTACAGAGCTTTTCGGACTCAGCGAGCTCAATTGCTATCTTAATTTCACCAGACCCAATCTCTCTCAGACAATAAATAAGCTTGAGGATAAAGGCTATGTCGAACGTGTTGTATTAAAGGATGACAGAAGGGTAACATATATTAAGCTTACCGAAAACGGTAGAGCTACTGTAAAAGCCAAATATGACGAGATATTCACACGACTTGACAATATTGCTAAGATGCTCGGCGAAGAAGATACTGATAAGCTTATTGAACTGATATTGCGTTTTGCCGATGCTTATGAAAAATCAGGTGAACTCAAGACAAAGTGAAAGGAAGCATAAGGTTTGTTTAAAATATTCGGGTATCTGAAAAACAGTATACCACAGGTTTTACTTATTATCGTCCTGCTTATAATTCAGGCGTGGGGCGATCTTACCTTGCCGCAGTATACATCGGATATAGTAGATATCGGTATACAAAACGGCGGTATCAAAGACGCGGCGGCAGGTGCACTTACAGTTGACGGCTATAATGCGCTGAAAGTATTTATGAACGATGAACAGAAAAGTGTCCTGGAAAAAAGCTATAAACCCGTAAGCGCATACCCGGCATTGCACTCGGAAGAATTATTCTTATAATTGTTCTCAGCTTGCCTGCGCCAAGTCCGTAACTGCCCTCTCGGTACGAGTCGGGAACAGAAAGCAAAGCTTCCTCTGTAGTTCTCATAATTGTCGGTAATACCATAATTGCAAGTGTAAAAGAACCCGCAAGCAATGAAAGTCGCCACTGCAAAGTAGTTACAAAGAATAACATACCGAACAAACCGTAAACAATCGACGGAATACCCGAAAGAGTTTCTGCCATAGTTCTGATAAGTTTTACAAACTTGTTGCCCCTTTTTGCATATTCCGCAAGGTAAATCGCAGCACCTACGCCAAACGGTACGGCAATTACCAAGGTAAGCAAAGTTACCACAACAGTATTGATAATTGCAGGCATACAGGATACATTATCACTGTTATATTCCCATGCAAACAGCTCCGGTGTAATATGCGGAACACCCATTACAAGAATATATACAATTAAAAATACCAGAGCAAGCACTGATATTGCCGCTGCAAGTACAACCAATATAAACAAAACAAGTGAGAGCGGCTTTCTTTTATATTCTCTTAATCTTTGGGCAAATCCTGTTTTATTGATTGCCTTTATTTCATTGTTATCAGCCATTCTTTTCACTCCTGCTCTTAATTGCCTGCATTGAAAGTGTAATAATTAATATGAACACAAACAAAACTACACCTGTTGCTATAAGTGCCTGTCTGTGAAGTCCTGTTGAGTAACCCATCTCAAGTACAATATTTGCTGTAAGCGTTCTTACACCGTCCGTAAGTGATGTAGGAATCTGCACCTGGTTGCCTGCAATCAGGATAACCGCCATAGTTTCGCCGATAGCTCTGCCTATGCCAAGCACAACACCTGCGAGAATACCCGACTTTGCGGCAGGAAGCATTGTTTTGAACACACTTCTCTCTCTTGTTGCGCCGAGTGCCAATGCACCCTCGTAGTAATTTTCGGGCACCGCACGGATTGCCGACTCCGAAACGCCTATAATTGTAGGCAAAATCATAATTCCGAGCACTATTGACGCCGCAAGCAAACTTGTACCGTCGCCGCCAAAGTTATCTCTGATAAACGGTACAATTACCATAAGTCCGAAAAAGCCGTAAACGATTGACGGAATACCTGCGAGTAATTCTGTTGCGGGTTTTATAACCTTATATAATGGTTTCGGACAAAAACGAGCAAGGAAAACCGCTGTTAAAATTCCGATCGGCACACCGATTACAACAGCGCCTGCCGTAACATAGATACTGCCGATAATCATTGTAAATATTCCGTAGCTTGCAGGAACATTTGTCGGTGCCCATTCTGTGCCGCCTATAAAATTAAAAAATCCGATTTCTGCCATTGCCGGAACACCGTTGTAGAAAAGGAAAATACAAATAAGCACAACCGCCGCTATGCTGGCAAGGGCTGTCAGGAAGAAAACTCCCTGCATAGCCCTTTCTTTAATATTGCTTAATCTCATTTAGTTATATCGCTCCAAACCTTAGCTTCACCTGTGTAGATAGCTTTTACCTGATCCATTGTGAGATTTTCTGTAGTATTGTTTGTATTTACGATTACCGCAATACCGTCTTTTGCAATTGTTGTTGATGCAAGAGCTGTTTCTGTATCCTTAAGCTCTCTTGATGCCATACCGATGTCACAAGTACCCTCAAGTGCAGACTGCATACCTGCCGATGAGTCTGATGTCTGGAGTTCGATTTCTGCCTTTGTATTAATCTGCTTGTAAGCCTCAATAAGTTTTTCCATTACAGGAGATACCGAAGAAGAACCTGCAACTGTAATTTTGCCCTCCGGCTTTGTTCCTGCATATGCTGCATTTTCAGATACTGGAACATAACCCTCTTTAGAAATTACTGCCTGACCGTCTGAACTTAAGATATAATCTACAAAGTCCTTAGCAAGACCGCTTAAGTCGCCCTTATAAGCAATGTTGAACGGACGGCTGATTTTATATTCGCCTGACTTTACATTCTCTGCTGTTGCGTCAACATCTTCAATCTTAAGAGCCTTAACACTGTCGTTAAGTGAGCCGAGTGAAATGTAACCGATTGCTGCGTCATTACCCTTTACATTAGTAATAACAGCCTCTGTGCCGTTTACTGTAACAGCGTCGGTTCTTGTTGTGTCTGTCTTTGTGTCGCCGTCTTTAACAAGAACACCTGTAAGCTCTACGAAAGCATCACGAGTACCGGAGCCCTGCTCTCTTGTAATAACAGAAAGTGATTTGCTTGTATCAAAAGCACTTGTGTTTGATGAACCGGCATTGCTTGAGTTGTCGCCTGATGCTGTTGATGAAGAATTGCCGCCGCAGCCTGCAAATGCACTTGCCATAATTACGCCTGCTGCTAATACCGATAATAATTTTGTACTTGTTTTTTTCATAAATATAATCTCCTCAAATAATTATCGTACTTCTTTTGAGTACGCTCTTAGTTTAGTTAATTTTTGTAAAGCTATTTACCTCCTATTTGTAAAATACCCGTAAAAAATTATTTTAATTATGTTATGAAATAATATTTTCTATAAAAAGTGATGACAAGAGGCAAATAATATGTTATAATATTATAAATATTGATATTTAGGAGGCTGAAACCAATGGAAAATACAAAGATTCCATATAAAATTTATCTTGACGAAAGTGAAATACCTACTCAATGGTATAATGTTCGTGCAGATATGAAAAACAAGCCTGCTCCTCTTCTTAACCCTGCTACACTAAAACCAATGACAGCAGAGGAGCTTTATCCTGTTTTCTGTAAAGAACTCGTAGCACAGGAACTTAACGATACAGACGCATACATAGATATTCCGCAGGAAATTCAGGATTTCTATAAAATGTACCGTCCGTCCCCGCTTATCAGAGCATATTTCCTTGAAAAAGCTCTCGGTACTCCTGCTAAGATTTACTATAAGTTTGAGGGTAACAATACAAGCGGCAGTCATAAATTAAACTCTGCCATCGCACAGGCTTATTATGCTAAAAAGCAGGGTCTTAAAGGCGTTACAACAGAAACAGGCGCAGGCCAGTGGGGTACCGCCCTTTCAATGGCTTGTTCTTACTTCGGTCTTGATTGTAAGGTATATATGGTAAAAGTATCTTACGAACAAAAGCCGTTCAGAAGAGAAGTTATGAGAACTTACGGTGCAAGTGTTACTCCTTCCCCGTCTACAGATACTGCAGTCGGCAGAAAAATTCTTAAGGAGCACCCGGGCACAACAGGCAGTCTTGGCTGTGCAATTTCCGAGGCTGTAGAAGTTGCAACTTCTACAGAAGGATACCGTTATGTACTCGGCAGTGTGCTCAATCAGGTACTTCTTCACCAGTCGGTTATCGGTCTTGAGGCTAAAAAAGCTCTTGATAAATACAATGTTAAGCCTGACATCATTATTGGTTGTGCCGGCGGCGGTTCTAACCTTGGCGGTCTTATATCTCCGTTCGTAGGCGAAAAATTAAGAGGTGAGGCTGATTACAGAATTATTGCCGTTGAACCTGCATCTTGCCCAAGCTTGACAAGAGGTAAGTTTGCATATGACTTCTGCGATACCGGCAAGGTTTGCCCGCTCTCTAAGATGTACACACTCGGCAGCGGATTTATTCCGTCCGCTAACCATGCCGGCGGACTTCGTTACCACGGTATGAGCAGCACACTTTCACAGCTTTACCACGACGGTCTTATGGAGGCTACTTCTGTTGAGCAGACATCTGTATTTGCTGCCGCAGAACAATTTGCAAGAGTTGAGGGTATTCTCCCTGCTCCGGAAAGCAGCCATGCAATCAGAGTTGCAATTGATGAGGCTCTCAAATGTAAAGAAACAGGCGAAGAAAAAACTATTCTCTTTGGTCTTACAGGTACAGGCTACTTCGATATGCTTGCATATGAGAAGTTTAACGACGGTCTTATGAGCGACTATATTCCGACAGACGAGGAACTCCAGAAAGGCTTTGACGGTCTTCCGAATGTTCCGGAGAACTGATATAATTATTATGGAGAGAGGCTTTCCTCTCTCCTTTTTATTATAGTAATTTTTATTAATAATTGTAAAAATATCAACTTAATTAGTCACAACTAACTCGTAACTACTTGACAAAATAATTCTGTTGTGCTATTATTCCATTCGTAGAAAATTATTCTTGAAAGGAAATGACATATATGGCAAAACCAAAGCTTCCAATTCCTGTAACACTTCTTACAGGTTATCTTGGTTCCGGTAAAACTACACTTATCAACCATGTCCTCGGCAATCAGGAGGGCTACAAATGTGCCGTTATCGTAAATGATATAGGCGAAGTTAATATTGACGCTGAACTTATTCAGAAAGCAGGCGTTGTTACTCAAAAAGATGACAACCTTGTTCCGCTTTCAAACGGCTGTATTTGCTGTACACTTAAGGTTGACCTTATCAATCAGATTGCAGAACTTGTAAAGTCAGGTAAATTTGATTATATTCTCATTGAGGCAAGCGGTATCTGCGAGCCACTACCTATTGCACAGTCTATTGCTGTACTTGAGGGTGACGAAGAGGAAGGCACGCCTGCTATCTGCCGTCTTGACAACATTGTAACTGTTGTTGACGCACTCAGAATGGCTACAGAGTTTGGTTGCGGCGACAATCTTCTTAAAGACGATGTTGACGAAGAAGACATTGAAAGCCTTGTTATTCAGCAGATTGAGTTCTGTTCTACTATCATTCTCAACAAAGTTGATATGGTAAATGAGGAGCAGCTCGGCAGAGTTAAGGCTATGATTAGAACTCTTCAGCCAAAGGCTAAAATTATTGAGGCTAACTACGGTAAGGTAAGCGTTGGCGACATTCTCAATACAAATCTTTATGACTTTGAAGAAACTGCAGGTTCAGCAGGCTGGGCACAGGCTTACGATAAGGACGAAGACGAGAAAAACGAGCATCACGATCATGATGAGGATGAACACGAACATCATCACCACGACGAGGACGAGCATGAGCATCATCACCACGATGAAGACGAGCATGAGCATCACCATCATCATGATGACGAAGATCACTCTCACTGCGACCACGAGCACGGTCACTGCTGCCACCATCACCACCACGGTGACGATGACGAAGAGTACGGTATCTGTACTTTTGTGTACCACAGCCGCCGTCCGTTCAATCAGGAAAAATTACAGGAATTTGTAAACAATTGGCCAAAGGGCGTTGTTCGTGCAAAGGGTATTCTTTGGTTCTCCGATAAAGACAAGAGAGATTACCTCTATGTATTTGAGCAGGCAGGCGTACAGATTACCGCTACAGAAAACGGCAAATGGCTTGCTGCATTCCCTAAGAGCGAGCAGAAGAAATACTTTAAAGAGTATCCTGATATTGAAGAGCATTGGGATGAAAAATACGGCGACCGTGAAACCAAACTTGTATTTATCGGTCAGCATATGGATAAGCAGAATATTATTGAAAGACTTGACAATTGTCTTGACGATTAATAAAAATAATTACAGGGTTGATTCAGAAAATAGAATCAACCCTGTTTTTTATCAAAAATTGTAATTAATTTATGGTTTAGCACACAGTTAAGATTATTTTGAAAAAGTATTCCGCATTTAGAATAGAACCTAAATTTTTAATTATTGATATAAAATATAAATTATTCTGATTTATTATCTTCTTTTGTTTTCTTTTTGGCGGCGGATTTAAACGGAACAACCGAACCGTCCTCCTGTTTAATACTTACATTATCGAGAGTATTATCAAACTGTTCTCTGATTTCAGCAAGATACACGGCATAAAGCTGTTTCTGTTCTGCCTGTTCTTCGGCATTAAGTCCGAGTGTTTTCTTTTTCTTTGCAAGTTCATTTATTCTTTTAATTAAATCTTTATCCATAATAATCACTTCCTATGTTAATAATACCACACTGTAAAGTTTTTTGCAATACAAAAGCCGTATCATATGGACAACCATAAGATACGGCTTAATTTTTTACCAGTAACGAGCCTCGGTTTTTACTCTTGTATATGCTTTTTTGCTTCTCGCTCTTGTACGGCGGGCTTTTTTTGAAGCCTTAATATTTTTAATAATATATACACCGCCAAAAATCGAAAGTAAAGCAAGAACTACCACAAACCAAAGACCAACATTAAGATTGCGCTTTACAACTGCCGAAATAATAGCAGGTGTATTGGCCGATGTGTTTGAAAGTGCAGCCTTTGTAACCTTATTTGCAGCCTGCGCTACAACTGCGGCTGAATGTGTATAATCCTGATTTTGTGTATTCTGCAAAACAAATTGTGATGAACCTACCTGCGGCATTGCATACGGACCTGTGTAGCTTACTGTAGAAGCAAGTGCGGAACCGTTGCTTGAAAGTGCTGTTGCCGAGAACATTGCCTGATATGTATCCTGATCCACAATACCTGTAGCTTCAAGATTATTTGCAAGCTGGAATGCCTCAACAGCTTGTACTGTAGTTTCTCCGAAGTAGCCGGTAGCTATTTCATTAAAGAAACCGAGAATAGCAAGTCTGTTCTGAATTGTGAGAACTGAGTTACTCTGATCGCCCAACTGATATGTAGGTGTCTGTTCAGCAAGTTTTGCCTGAACATCGGCATAGGTAGGACAATCTTCCGAGTAAAGAATATCTCTGTCTGTACCTGAAATACCGTCAACATCTACTCCTGCTGCCTGCTGGAACTGAATGTAAGCTGCCTCTGTTGCATCGTCAAACTTACCGTTTACTTCGCCATCATAGTAGCCAAGCTCCTTAAGTCTTTCCTGAATCTTCGTTACTTCGTCACCCTCATCGCCGTTTCTGTAAAGAACAGGCTCTGTAGGTGTTTCTTCTTTTACCTCTTCAGTCGAACTGCTGTTGTCGCTGTCAGTTGAAGAATCGTCAACCGTGTTGTTTGAAGAGTTGTTGTCTGAACTTGAAGAAGAATTGTCGGAAGAATTTGAAGAAGACGGATCTGACGGAGTATTGCTTGATCTGCCCTTTGAATCAAAGTAATATGTAGTGCCGTCAATTGTTCTTGATGTATCTACAATGTATTCGCCGTTTTCATAGTAATAATAATCACCGTTGAACTCTTCCCAACCGTTTTCTATGTAGTCAATAGCGCCTACCTTGTACCACTGTGTCCACCCCATATAATCTACGGTGTCATAGCATACATCTTCGTCATCGTTTCTTGCGTCAACTGCCATACCGTCGCCGATATATACACCGACATGACCATCCATATGAAGACCGAGTCCGTGTATTCGTGGAATACCGTTGCTGACATATCCACTTGCGCTTGATGCATACAGCTGTGAATCTCCGCCTCTTGCGTTGCCTCCGCAATAGGAATAAATAAGACCGGAACAATCTACGGTACCCGGAGTAGCTCCGCCGTAAACATAGCTCCAACCGCTGTAATATGCATTGAGCGCCCACTCTGCAAGACCTGCACCTGTGCCTGATGCATGAGCTGTAGTACTGCCTGCGACTGCGCACGCACCCGAAAGCATTGTTACACTCAACAGCACAGAAGCAATTTTCTTACTTCGCTGCATTGTATTACCTCCAAATTGTGTCAGGTGTAATAATTACATCAAAATTACACTTATTAACAAATTTGTAATAATTATAGCAGATATTCAAGAAAAAATCAACCCCTTGTTTAGCATCCCTCCCCTTTTTTGTTAAAAAGCACAATAAAAACGCTATTATAATTCAATATCAGAATTTTAATTCGCATTTAGATTACAAATCAAGTAAATTTTTGTAACATTTTGAAATAATTGTAAATATAATTATTTATTAAACACGAGGCAACAAATAAGCCGCACTCTGACGAGTACGGCTGAATTTGTAATAATTAAATTATTTTTCATCATGTTTGAAATCATTGTCAGAAATATTGTAAGTAGCACCTACACCTTCCTGAGCAAGTTTCTTTTCGTTTTCAATTACACTGTCTTTTTTGTCAGGCCACTTTGCATAGAGAACCTTCAAAAGGATAGGAGTAAGAATTGAAGAAACAATAATGAGAATGATTACAGCTGTAAAGAACTTAGCGTCCATAAGACCTGCGTCAAGTCCCTTTTGTGCAACAATAAGAGCAACCTCACCGCGGTTCATCATACCTACACCGATTTTAAGCGAATCCGTCATATTGAACTTACAAATTTTTGCCATACCGCCGCAGCCGATAATTTTGGTTACGAGAGCTACAGCAACAAGTGCGATTGAGAACCATAATATCTGCATATTAAAGTTATCAAAACTTGTCTGTAAACCGATGCTTGCAAAGAAAATAGGTCCGAAGATCATATATGAACTGATGTCCATTTTTCTTTCAATATAACCCGCATCATTGATGTTACAAAGAATAATACCTGCTACATAAGCACCTGTAATATCGGCAATACCAAAGAATTCTTCCGAACAATAAGCTGCCGCAAAACAAAGAACAAGTCCGAAAATCGGAATTCTTCTTGAATGAGGCCAGTGCTTGCTGATCCATTTAAAGAGGAAGTAAAGTGCAAAACCAAGTACAATTGCAAGTACAAAGAAAAGAATTGTCTTGATGCAAACATCAACAGGTGAAACATCAGGGCTCTTGAAGCCGATAACTACGGTAAGAAGAATAATACCTATAATATCGTCAAGTATCGCAGCAGAAAGTATCGTTGTGCCGACCTTTCCTTTCAGATGTCCCATTTCCTTAAGAGCCTGTACGGTAATACTAACCGATGTTGCCGCAAGAACAGTACCCATAAATATGCCTTCGTAAAGCCGTGTATCCGGAGTACCGAATCCAAAGCCCATATAAACAAGCATACCGCCTACAAGAGGAACAGCAACACCTGACAAAGCAATCAACAATGCAACAGGTCCTGTTTTTACAAGTTCCTTAAGGTCTGTTCCCAAACCTGCCGAGAACATAAGTAAAATTACGCCGATTTCTGCCATACCTGAAATAAAATCGTCCTTAACTACAAGGTTAAGCAGTGAAGGTCCGATAATAAGGCCGGCAATGATTTCGCCAACAACCTGCGGTGCTTTAAGCTTACGGGCAAGAAGTCCGCAAAGCTTAGCAGCAACAAGGATTATGGCAAGATTTCTTAGAATAAGCATTAAATCCATAGTGCGCCCCTTCTCCCTATACATATTAATATAGGAAATATTAAAAATTTTCCACCATATATTTTAGCACTTTTGCTTTAAATTTCAAGACGGTATTGTTAATATCTTAACAGTAGCAACAGTTTTGTCATTATTTACATTTTTTAGTATTTATCTATAATATTTATGTATTTTTTATCTATATACAATTGATTTTAAAATATTAGAAAATTAGTTGTTTTTTTATGGTATTTTAAATTACCATTTTAAAGACATTCAAGTATTTAAGCCTTTATTCTTAATTTGTAATTAGAAATAATTTCTAATTATTTTGTCGAATATGTAAGAATACAGCATACCTCAATACTAATTTATTATGTAATGCGATAAAAGTAACAAAAAGCGAAAAAAAAACGAAAAAAACATTGACAAATATTTAACAAAGATGTTAAAATGGTATTACTGAAAATTAGAAAATCAGTACCAGTATAAGTTTGAAAGGATCCTTCAAATTATGAAAAAAATATTATGCGCACTTATTGCAGGTGCAATGTGTGCAACAATGGTTTTCAGCCTTGCAGGCTGCGGCTGTTCGAATAAAAACGAACCCGGCTATACCATTGAAGCTACAAAGCCTGACCTTACAGACAACGGCTTTGGTTATTACATTGTAAACAGCAATGAGCTTATGGTAACAGAGTACACAGGTAACGAAAAAAATATTGTTATTCCGGATACCTATAACAACTATAAAGTAACATCAATAGGTCCTAACGCTTTCAGCGAAAAGGACATTGAGAGTATAACAATTCCCGATACGGTAACTGAGATTGAGGGTCATGCTTTCCAGTCATGTACAAATCTTAAGTCGGTTACACTTTCCAAAAATCTTAAAACATTAGGCAATAATGTATTTTTCCTCTGTACTTCACTTGAAGAAGTTACAGTTCCGGGTTCGGTAACAGACCTTGGTCTTTTCACTTTCCAGGGTTCGGGAGTTAAAAAAGTAACTATCGAATCAGGCAGTCTTGAAGAAATCAGAGAATATGTTTTTTATCAGTGCCCTGCCATTACAGAAATCGACATTCCTGCCAATGTAACTAAAATGTCTGAATACAGCGTTTGTGATAACGCAAACACTGTTACAATAAATGCTCCAAAGGGTTCTTACGCAGAAAACTATGTAAAAACCAACGGAAAAACCAACAAGCTTGAATTTAAAGCTGTTGAAGAATAAGTCATCCATTTTCAGCTTTTTGCTGAATAAAATACAAAATGCTAGATAAGAGGTAGATTTAATGAGCACAAAAGAGTATCCGATCGTAGAAAACGCAGAGACTTTTGAGGCAGCTTTAGCAAAAGTTAAAGAAGCTCAGAAGATTTTCGCAACCTACACACAGGAACAGGTTGACAAGATTTTCCTTGCAGCAGCATCCGCAGCTAACAAGATGAGAATCCCACTCGCTAAAATGGCTGTTGAAGAAACAGGCATGGGCGTAGCTGAAGATAAGGTTATCAAAAACCACTTCGCTTCTGAGTACATTTACAATGCTTATAAAAATGTTCAGACATGTGGCGTAATCGAAGAGGACAAATCTTTCGGTATTAAGAAGATTGCAGAGCCAATCGGTGTTATCGCTGCAGTTATTCCAACAACAAACCCAACATCAACAGCTATCTTTAAGACACTTATCTGCTTAAAGACAAGAAACGGTATCATCATTAGCCCACACCCACGTGCTAAGAAGAGCACAATTGAGGCTGCTAAGGTTGTTCTTGAGGCTGCTGTAGCTGCAGGTGCTCCAGAGGGCATTATCAGCTGGATTGACATTCCAAGCCTTGAGCTTACAAATATGCTTATGCAGGAAGCTGATTGCATCCTTGCTACAGGTGGTCCTGGCATGGTTAAGGCTGCTTACTCATCAGGTAAGCCTGCTCTCGGCGTTGGTGCAGGTAACACTCCTGCAATTATTGACGAATCAGCAGATATTCTCCTTGCTGTAAACTCAATTATTCACTCAAAGACATTCGATAACGGTATGATTTGTGCTTCAGAGCAGTCTGTTATCGTTGAAAAGAAGATTTATTCAAAGGTTAAAAAGGAATTTAAGGCTCGTGGCTGCTATTTCCTTAACGATGAAGAGACAGAGAAGGTAAGAAAGACTATCATCATCAACGGCGCACTTAACGCTAAGATCGTTGGTCAGAAGCCTGTTACAATTGCTGCTCTTGCAGGTGTAACAGTTCCTGAAGAAACAAAGATTCTTATCGGTGAAGTTGAAAGCGTTGACATCAGCGAAGAGTTTGCACACGAGAAGCTTTCTCCTGTACTTGCTATGTACAAGGCAGAGGACTTTGAAGATGCACTTGCTAAGGCTGAGCAGCTCGTTGCTGACGGCGGTTACGGTCATACATCTTCCCTCTATGTTGATGCTGTTAACGATAGAGCTAAGATTGACGAGTTTGCAGGCCGTATGAAGACTTGCCGTATTCTCGTAAACACACCTTCTTCACAGGGTGGTATCGGTGACCTCTACAACTTTAAGCTTAGACCATCTCTTACACTCGGCTGCGGCTCATGGGGCGGTAACTCAGTTTCAGAGAACGTAGGTGTCAAGCACCTTATCAACATTAAGACAGTAGCCGAGAGGAGAGAAAATATGCTTTGGTTCAGAGCACCACAGAAGGTTTATATTAAGAGAGGCTGTATGCCTGTTGCTCTTCAGGAACTCAAGGATGTTATGGGTAAGAAGAGAGCATTTATCGTAACTGACTCATTCCTTTACAAGAATGGTTATACAAAGCCAATCACAGATAAACTTGATGAGATGGGCATTGTTTACACAACATTTGCTGATGTTGAGCCTGATCCGTCACTTATCTCTGCTCAGAAGGGTGCAGAGGCTATGCGTAAGTTTGAGCCTGATGTAATCATCGCACTCGGCGGCGGTTCAGCAATGGATGCCGGCAAGATTATGTGGGTTCTCTATGAGCATCCGGAAGCTGACTTTATGGATATGGCTATGCGTTTCTGCGATATTCGTAAGAGAGTTTACACATTCCCTAAGATGGGTGAAAAGGCTTACTTCATCGCTGTTCCAACATCTTCAGGTACAGGTTCTGAGGTAACACCATTCGCAGTTATCACAGATCAGGAAACAGGCGTTAAGTACCCACTCGCTGACTACGAGCTTATGCCAAATATGGCTATCGTAGATGCTAACAATATGATGAGCGGTCCTAAGGGTCTTACAGCTGCATCAGGTATCGATGCTGTCAGCCACGCACTTGAGGCTTATGCATCAATGATGGCTACTGACTTTACAGACGGTCTTGCACTTAGAGCTCTTGAAGTTATCTTCAAGTATCTCCCGGCTTGCTATGACAACGGTATGAATGAGCCTGTTGCTCGTGAGAAGGTTGCTCACGGTGCTACAATGGCAGGTATGGCATTTGCTAACGCATTCCTCGGTGTATGTCACTCAATGGCTCATAAGCTCGGTGCTTTCCACCACATTCCACACGGTATTGCTAATGCCCTTATGCTTGAGCAGGTTATCCGTTTCAACTCTGTAGAAACTCCTGCTAAGATGGGTACATTCCCACAGTATGATCATCCAAAGACACAGGCTCGTTACGCTGAAGTAGCAAGATTCCTCGGTCTTGGCGGTAAGGACGATGCTGAAAGCGTTGAGAACCTCATTAAGGCTGTCAATGACCTTAAGGCAAGAGTTGGTATTAAGAACTCAATCAAGGAGTACGGTATCGATGAAGCTGACTTCCTTGCAAGACTTGACGATATGACAGAGCAGGCATTCGACGATCAGTGCACAGGCGCTAACCCAAGATACCCACTCTTCAAGGAAATCAAGCAGATGTACCTCAATGCTTATTATGGCAACAACAGCGAGACAGTTTAATAGATAAATTATTTCGTTACTTCTCCCCCGTGGTTTTCCACGGGGGATTTTTTAGGTTCTATTTATAAATTATGGTTTGGCTGATTGCTTTATCAAGCAATTATAAAAGTTTGGTCAACCTTTTTAAAGGTTGTGGGTGTGGGCAAAGCCC
>OLOV01001946.1_pt1 | contig 14975 bp, 13 predicted proteins | sample 1672931 | NCBI WGS metagenome assembly OLOV01 (sample SAMEA3136738, study PRJEB25190) | human gut metagenome | biome: human gut; feature: human-associated habitat; material: faeces | place: Austria | collected 2013
ATCTCTTTCTTGAAATTGCCCAGTTGCCCATATTATTTAGCCAATCTTCCATTCTTTTTCCTGCAAAATCTGGTGTCCATTTTACTTGCTTAGCAGCTTCTATCAACTCCGGTCTTATTTTATCACTATTTATGTGCCATTCTTGAACTGCCTTAAATACTACCTCGCTCTTACATCTCCAGCATACTGGATAACTATGTTCATGTTCTTCTATTTTATATAACTTGTTTCTTTTTTCTAATTCATTAAATACAAGCTCGGCTACTTCTTTTGTGTTATGTCCTGTCATAAATCCAAAACCATCTAGTATTACACCTTCATCATCAATTGGAACCACAACATCTAATCCTTCTCTTTTTCCAAGTTCAAAGTCCTCTGCACCACAGCCTGGAGCAATATGTACTACTCCTGTACCATCTTCAGAAGAAACCTCCTCCCAAGCTACTACTTTATGTTCTATTTCTTTTTGCTTTTCCATTTCTGGGAAACATGTTTCATATTTTAATCCTACTAATTTCTCACCTTTAAAGCTATCTACTACTTCTATTTTGTCGTCACCTAAAATACCTAAAGCGTTTTTATCCATTATTAAATATTTATCATCTGATTTTACTTTTACTTTAACATAATCAATTTCCGGATTAACTGCCAATGCTACATTTGAAGATAATGTCCATGGTGTTGTTGTCCAAACTACTATTTTGCTATCTGTTCCAATTAAAGGTAATTTGAAGTATACAGATTTATGTACCATTTGCTTATATGAACCCGCCATTTCATGCTCTGATAAAGAGGTTCCGCATCTTGGGCACCAAGGCATTGGTCTGAAAGATTTTTCAATCATTCCCTTTTCGTGGCATTTTTTTAAGAAATGCCAAATTGCTGTAATATTTTCCTCTGTATTTGTATAATATGAATTTTCCCAGTCCATCCATTGTCCTAATCTCTTTGACTGTTCTGTAATTGTTTTTGAAAAATGATTTACTCTTTCTAAACATTTTTCTGTAAATTTGTCTAGTCCATATTTTTCAATATCCTTTTTATCATTAAATCCTAGTTCTTTTTCGACTTCAACCTCTATCCATAAGCCTTGTCCATCAAAACCATTTCTATAGTGTGAAGTATATCCATTCATACCTTTATAACGTATGTATATATCTTTTAAAGTTCTTCCCCATGCGTGGTGAATTCCCATTGGATTATTTGCTGTAATTGGTCCATCTAAAAATCTAAACTTTTTTCCATCTTTGTTTTTCTTTAAAAGTTCTTGGAAGCATTCTTCATTCTCCCAAAATTTCATAACGTTATGTTCCATATTGATAAAATTAAAATTTGGTTCTACTTTTTTCATAATATATACACTCGCTTTCTTTAAACTAATACTAATTATCTTACCACATTATTTACATAATAGCAATATTTTCTTAATATTTTTCAGGAAAAACGTGTTACCATTTAAGAATTACTACTAAAAAATTCGCCCAACGCAGTATTTTTATATTTAGAATAAATTGAGAACCCCCCGAAAAACATCGTAGGCGTATCCATCGTGGGCTCAATTTATAATAAATATAAAAGCTCCGACAAGATTGGGCGAGAATTTCAGTAATATACTTGTAGTCCAAAAGCTAGGACGAATCCTAGCTTCTATGTTAATTCCAAATACTAAACACTAATCAGCAAATATTGCTGCAAATTCTTCTCCATCTACTTTTTCTTTTTCTAGTAATAAATTTGCTACTGTGTGTAGTTTGTCACTATGCATCGTTAGTATTTCTTTTGCTCTATTATATCCATTGTCTATTATTTTCTTTACCTCCTCATCTATTTTTGCTGAGGTTTCTTCACTATAGTTTCTTGTTTGTGTCCAGTCTCTTCCTAAGAATACTTCTTCTTGCCCTGAACCAAATGTTATTGTTCCTAAATTATCACTCATTCCGTATTTTGTTACCATATCTCTTGCTATTTTTGAAGCTCTTTCTATATCATTGCTTGCTCCTGTTGATATATCGTCTAATACTATACTTTCAGCAACCCTTCCACCTAATAGTGATACTATACTTTCTTCCATTTCAACTTTTGACATAAAGTTTTTGTCTTCATCTGGTCTATACATTGTATAACCACCAGCCATACCACGTGGTACTATTGATATTTGATGAATTGTATCTTGTGTTGGTAAATAGTGGCTTACTACTGCATGACCTGCCTCATGAAAAGCTACTAGCTTGTTTTCTTTGTCACTTCTTATTCTACTTCTCTTTTCTGGTCCCATTGTAACTTTTATCATTGCATCTTCGACTTCTTGCATATTTATTTCTTGTTTATTTCTTCTTGCTGCTAAAAGTGATGCCTCATTCATTATATTTTCTAGGTCTGCTCCTGAAAATCCTGCTGTGTTTTTTGCTATTACCTTTAAATCTACATCATCACCTAATTTTTTCTTTCTACTATGAACCTCTAAGATTTCTTCTCTTGCTTTTACATCTGGTGAAGATACTACAATTTGTCTATCAAATCTTCCTGGTCTTAATAGGGCTTTATCTAGTACGTCTGGTCTGTTTGTTGCAGCTAAAACTATTACACCTTCATTTTCTGAAAATCCATCCATTTCTACTAATAATTGATTTAGTGTTTGTTCTCTTTCATCATGTCCTCCGCCTAGACCTGCTCCCCTTTGACGTCCTACTGCATCTATTTCATCTATAAAAACTATACATGGCGCATTTCTTTTTGCTTGGTCAAATAAATCTCTAACTCTTGATGCTCCTACACCAACGAACATTTCAACAAAGTCTGAACCACTTATTATGAAGAACGGTACTCCTGCTTCTCCTGCTACTGCTTTTGCAAGTAATGTTTTACCTGTTCCTGGGTGTCCTACAAGTAATACTCCTTTTGGTATTCTTGCTCCCATATCTGTAAATTTCTTTGGTGTTTTTAAGAAATCTACAATTTCTTGTAACTCTTCCTTTTCTTCGTCAACACCTGCAACATCTTTAAATGTTATTTTTCCTTTTTCTGTTGCTCCTACAACTCTTGCTCTACTCTTTCCGAAAGCCATCGTCTTGTTGCCACCACCTTGATTTGAGCTTGATATTAAGAACCAAAAGATAAAGAATACTATAATTATTGCAAAAGGTGATAAAAGTCCTAAAATTGTTATTAGAATTGACTCTGATTTTTCTTCGAAATTAAATTCTTGAGAAGCCAATTCATCACTTATTTCTGTCATAAAGGCATCTACACTTGGGAGATTGACTTCTTTTTCTACTTTATCATTTTTTATTTTTATATATGCTTTTTTTCCATTAGATTCTAGTTTTATGCTTTCAACTTTTGAGTTGTTTATAGCACCAACTAATTCGTCATATGACATTTTTGTTTCAGAATTTTCCATTATTGCTGAAATTAATATTAAACATATAATTCCTATAATAAGCCACATAACTATTGTTTTTAAACTACTTTTCATATCTTACCTTCCTTTTCTCTTGTTTACTTTCAATAATATATCATACACTAGCTTTAATTTCAATACTAATTTTTAAGATTTAGGAAATAAACTTTTCCTTTTTTTACATATATTTTTATTTCTTTTATCGGAGTTAAATATTTGTTTCCTATATTGTTGCTACATAGTTTTATAATGTCATCAATATTTACCTTCTCTATCCCATTTGTTGTATGAATTGCCTCATTTATAGTATATATTATTAGTCTTCTTTTTATTACTAATTCTATTTTGTTAAATTTTTTTAAATCTAATACAATATTTCCATTTTCTACATTTGATATTTTATTATACTCTTGTTTGGTAATATTTTGTAAATATTCATTTTCTTCTGTTGCTACATCTGATAATCTATTAATTGTTTTTACAATGTTTTGATTGAATTCTTCTTTTATATATGGAATTACAACATTTCTTACTTTGTTTCTACTATATATATTTTCCTCATTTGATTCATCGTATTTAGGTTTTAGATCGTTTTGTTTGCAATATTCCTCAATATCTTCTCTGTTTGTATTTATTAATGGTCTAATATATTTCTGATTACGTATTGCTTCTATTCCCTTTAATCCTGAAATTCCACTTCCTCTCAATATATTTAGGATTACAGTTTCTGCTCTATCATTTGAATTATGCGCTGTTGCAATTTTATTCGAATTTGTTTTTGTTAAAACTTCATCAAAAAAGTCATACCTAACCTGTCTGCCAACCTCTTCTGTCCCTCTTTTTTTTTGTTTTGCTAATGATATTACATCCTCTTTTTTAACAAAGCACTCTATTCCAAGTTTTTTGCAGAACTCTTGAACATACTCTGTTTCATTGTCTGCAGCTTCTCTTATCATATGGTTTATATGTGCAGCAACTATTTCAATTCCAAGTTCTTCTTTTAAAATGTACAGTATATGTAAAAGGCATATAGAATCAGGTCCACCTGATACTCCAACTACTATTTTATCTCCCTTATTTATTAAACTATATTTTTTAATTGTTTTTAAAACTTCATCTTTAATCATTTATTCTCCTCTATATTTATCCAGACTTACAAACTTCGTATAATTTCCGAGCCACAATAACTCTACAGAACCTGTTGCACCTGCTCTATGTTTTGCTAAAATAATTTCGGCTCTATCTTTCTTTTCTGACTCTTCTTTATTATAATAATCGTCTCTATAAATGAACATTACTATATCGGCATCTTGCTCTATTGATCCAGATTCACGCAAGTCTGAAAGCATAGGCTTGTGGTCTTGTCTTTTTTCTGACTCTCTTGATAGCTGTGACAAAGCAATTACTGGTATTTCAAGCTCCTTTGCCATAATTTTCAATGATCTACTTATTTCTGCAATTTCTTGCTCTCTGTTTGTATTTTTCTTTCCGCTACCTTGAATTAGCTGTAAATAGTCAATTACAACTAGTCCTATGTTTTTTTCCAGCTTTAATTTTCTACATTTCGCTCTTATTTCTGATATTGATATGTCTGATGTATCATCTATATATATTGGTGCTTCTGATAGTGGTCCCAAGGCTGTAGCAAGCTTTATCCAGTCCTCTTCATCAATTTTTCCTGTTCTAACTTTGTTGCTATCAACCATTGCCTCACTACACAACATTCTGTTTACTAGCTGAGTCTTAGACATTTCTAAGTTAAAAATAGCTACTGGTACTTTAGCATTTACTGCTACGCTTGTTGCAATGTTTAGTGCAAAGGCTGATTTTCCCATTGCTGGTCTTGCTGCAATTAAGATTAAATCTGATTTATGCAATCCTGCCATTAAATTATCTAAATCTACAAATCCTGTTGGGACTCCTGTTACGGTTTGTTTTTGGTTGTATAATTTTTCTAGTTCTGCAAAAGTTTCTATAAGTACATCTTTAATTGGCGTATATCCTTTTTGATTTTTTCCTTGTATTAAATCAAAAATTCTCTTTTCAGCCTGATCCATAATATTATCTACATCTTCATTTTGAGCATAGCCTAATCCCTCTATATCTGTTGCTGTTTTTATAAGTTTCCTTAATATAGATTTTTCCTCTACTATTTTTATATATTTATCTGAATTTGCAACTAAAGGAGCTTTATCTGGTAATGTTGCTAGGTATTCTATTCCACCTACTGCTTCAAATTTCTGCATTGAAGTTAGCTCTGATTTTACTGTAATAATGTCTATTGGTTCTCCCCTACTATACAAATTATTCATTGCTTCATATATGTATTTATGATCATCTCTATAAAAGTCTTCCGGTTTTAAGACTTCTATTGCATCTGTTGTTGCATCTTGATCTATAAGCATACAGCCTAATATAGCTTGTTCTGCTTCTACATCATGTGGTGGGATTTTTCCTGCTTCCATCTTTTTCACTCCTTATAACTAAAATTGTTTTTCTATTCTGCTGTTATATTTATTGCTAATTCTGCATTTACTCCATCGCCAAATTTTATATCTGCTGTATATCTTCCTAAATTTTTTATAGTTTCCTTTATTGTTATTTTTTTCTTATCTATCTCAATTTCATATTCTTTCTTTAGTGTTTCAGAAATTTCTTTTGATGTTATTCCTCCAAATATTTTGTTATTTTCTCCAACTTTTGCTTTTATTGTTAATTCTATTTTCTCTAACTTTTTGGCAATTTCTTTATTTGCTTCTATCTCTGCTTTTTTCTTATTTGCTTCTGATGTTTTTTTAGCTTGTAATTTTGCTAGGTTATCTTTTGTAGCTTCTATAGCTAGTTTCTTTGGAAACAAGTAATTTCTTGCATATCCATCATTTGCTTCTATTATTTGCTCCTTTTTCCCTACATTCTTTATGTCTTGTAATAAAATAACTTTCATAATCATTTCACTTCCTCTTATTTTTTTACATATTATAGGATATCACAAAAAGCTTGATTTTACAATATTTTATTTTAATTATGATTAAATTAACCTAGATATAAAATATATCTAGGTCGATTTTTAATCTAACGTTGTGCTTGTTCTTCCTGTTCCTACAACATCTTCTTGTAGTGAACGCCATGTGTTACAGCCTATAATTCCATCTGATGAAAGTCCTCTTGAACGTTGATAGTTTCTTACTGCTTCTTCTGTTCTTGATCCAAAAATTCCGTCTAATCCTCCTGTTCTAAATCCTAGTGTGTTTAAGTCATCTTGTGCTATTAAAACATAAGTGCTTATACTTCCTCTTCTAATTATTGGATATCCTCCTGTTGAGCAAGCTGGTCGACCGGAAGCGTTTATCAAAATGAACCCAGGTAGGTGTTAAGCTAGCAGGTTCTACATATGACCATACTCCTGATTCTTGTGCTATGTTTCTTAATCTATTTCTTTCGCTATTACTTAGTCTTTGCCCAACATCAAAAGCTACTCCAGCATAGTGTTGTGATTGGTTACTATGACCACCTTCCCATGGTCTTTTAAATGCAAAGCCTACTGGAATTGGATCTCCATATAAGTATCTTGTTGCATTCCAACTTTGCATTGCCCTTTTTGTTGTCCATAATGTGTTGCTTTTACTAGAGCCTCTAAACTCTCTTACCAATAAACTTCTATTTGTATTGTAAGGCATTGGTTCATTTTCGTTTCTATAATATGTCTCTATTCTGTTGGTATCATTATTAAAAACAATTATCTTTGCCATAAAAATTCCTCCATAAAAGTATTAATATATTTTATGGTTTTTACAAGGATAATGTTCTGTTGATTAATCCAATACTATTTATTATCAAAATAATTGCTTATTTCCTGTAAATTCTTAAAATTTGTTTGTCTTAATACTTCATATGCAACTATTGCAACAGAATTTGATAAGTTTAACGATCTGAAATTTTCTCTCATTGGTATCCTTATTGTTCTATCTAAATATTTTTGCAAAATATCCTCTGGTAATCCTTTAGTTTCTTTACCAAACAACAAAAATATTTCCTCCATTTTGTTATATTCTACATCAGAATAACAATGCTTACCCTTTGTTGTAGCAAAAAACATATTGTTTTTTGCTGGTGGATATTTAACTAAAAATTCTTCAAAAGATTCATGCATTTCTATATTTAATTTATCCCAATAATCTAATCCTGCTCTTTTTAAATATTTATCAGACATTTCAAATCCTAATGGTTTTACTAAATGTAATTTCGCATTTATTATCGCACATGTTCTTGCAATATTTCCAGTATTTTGTGGAATTTCTGGTTCAACCATCACAATGTGTATTTTCAATATTAATCCCTCTTTTTTTTAATTTCGCATTTTATTTTAACATATTATATGACTTTTTTCAAATGATATATTTAGTATGATAGTATTATTTTTTTATCTTATTAGACTTTTTTTTAAAAAAATTGTATTATATATAAGAGGTGGAAAATGGACGAAGATAAGAAATTATATAATGAGTTTTTAAGTGGCAATAAAATTGCCTTTGATAATCTGATTGGTAAATATCAAAAAAATGTAACTTACTTTATAAGCAGATATGTAAAAGATTTAGATGCTGCAGAAGACATTTTTCAAGATGTTGTTTTATACTTGTTGGAGAATCAATTCTCTTATGATTCCAAGTATTCTTTTAAATCATATTTGTACATAATAGCAAAGTCTAAAGCTATAAATTATATTAAAAAACATAATGTTGAAGAGGATATTAGTAAATATGAGAATAATGCTACACAAACTTTATTAGAAGATGTTATATTTTCCAATGAGCGAAAAGCCAAAATACAAAAGGTAATTAATAATTTAAAAACAGATTATCAAATAGTTATATATCTAACTCAATATGAAGAAATGCTATCAAAAGCTACTTTATATACTGGGAAAAAACATTTGGAAAGGGAAAAAGATAGGCTAAGAATACCTTTTATCAAAGTAAATGCGGATATAAACTATGATGAACTTTGTAATAAATATATTAAAGGTACAAATGCTTATATTGACCAGGCAATTCAAACTGTAGATTTTGAACTAAATAATTATGGTGGTTTTGTAAAAAGCGAAGCTCTGATTGATGTATATGAATGTATGTCAATAGAGGAACAACGAGAATTTAATTTTACCGATACTTTTGTGTTATTTATGAAAGAAAAAGATAAAGGAACTCCATATTTTGCTTTACTAGTTAATAATACTGATGTTTTAGTAATTGCTGAAGATTAGGTTTTATAAAGATATTTGTTCTTAAAGCAGGGACATGCATTGCTTGTCCGCAAAAAGCAATACTAATTAAATGGATACCTTAGGTGATCCAAAAAATTAGAAAATTAAAGCCAAGACGACCTAGCTTTCTTAATGAAAACTAGGTCATTCTATACATAAATAAATGATTGTGGTGCTGTTTTAACTCCGATGCATGATAAGTCCAAAGGTTTGTCATACTTCTTTATATTGTCTAATTTATATGCGACCGCCTTGGTTCTACCATCATAATATTTATTAAAGAACTCTAAGTCTATTCCTGATTCATTTCTTGTTCTTTTCCATATCTCCTGTGGAGAATCCTCTAAAATCTCTTCAATATTTGCTTCTCCTACAATTTTTTTCACAGGATATGTACAATATATAATTATTTTATCTACATCTTCTCTGCATCTTATCTTTCTGTATTCATACTTTTTGCTTCCATTAAATATATTTATTACATGTTCTGGATTAATTGATATTAATATTTTACACATAACCTTCTCCTTTGTTTTCATTTATATAATTCATATTGTAGATTATAACAAACAACTCTTTTTTTGTAAATAATTTTTATTTTTTTAATTTATTTTTTTAATTTATTTCTATTTTATCATAATCTTTTTTTGAATAATCTAAAATGTCTTTCATTTTTTTACTTTCTATACTAATTGGTCTTTGTATGTTTCCTTTTACAATTTCTTTTGATTTTAAATAATCTAAATCTATTGGCTTATCAAATGTAAGGTAATGCTTGAACATTATTACTAAGCTTTCTTTTCTTGTTGTGGTTTTTAATTCCTCTTCATTATATGCAGTTCTTTTTCTAACTAATTGGTAAATTTCCTCATTTGTTTTAAAGTCTGTAAATGTCGCATCTACTACTCCAAGAGTTGTAATCGCCTTTTTGTCATGTGAAGCGTAGAATAGTAAAATATCTCCAGGTCTAATTTTCTTTATTCTAGCATTTGTTATAAAGGCTTTTTTAATTGCATTTGCAGAGGTATTTAATGTACTATAATCATTAAATTCTAATTGCATTTCTTTTTCTGCTTCTGGGAATAATAGTTTATGATATACTGGTTTAACAGGCAAGATGAATATGTTTTGTTTGTCAGCTTTAACAAAAGGATAAAATTCCTTTGTTTTTAGATTTCTTACAAGTACTACTTCTTTTTCATTTTGTCCTTGACCATTGGTTGTGTTTTTATATGTAGTTTCTTTAAATCCGTATTCTTTGAATAAATCTATGAGGAAATTTTGTTTTGGAAATATTGTTACATATATTTCATTTACACCCTCTTCTACGGCTTTACTAATTATTATCTTGATAAAAGTTTCTCCTATTCTTTTTCCAGTATCAGCAACTTTAAAAGTTGAAACTTTTATTCTATTATCTGGTTCTATGGGGTTCTCAAAGTCGTCATATTTTTCATCTTTATCTTCTTTTTTTAACATTAAAAAAGAAGTTATTTTATTTTGTTCGTTTCTGGTTACATATGCTTTTGCTTCACTCTCTTGTTTTTTTTGAAACCAATTATTAAACTCATAGTAATCTTTTCTTAAACTATCAAAAAATTCATCCTGTACTTCTATTTTATATAGAAATTCTTCTTTTATAAATACTGGTATATCAAATTTGGGCTTTATTTCTTCTTTAAAATATTTTAGTGCTTCTTGTATTCCAAATACCTTTTCTCCAATTCCTAATTTTACGCTTTTTTTCTTTAACTTTATGTCGTTGGATATTAAAAATGAAGCACAGTGTTGTTTTATAGCATATAAAAGTTCATTATCGATTCTATCATTTTCATTCTTAAATCCTGCCATTTTTTGAAACTCTTCTGTAGCCAAAGGTGGATCTTCTATTTTTTTATATATTCTTATTTTAGATAGAAATACATCTCGTTTTCTTTTATCTTTAATCTTTAATGCTTCAATCATTGATTTAGGGTGAATTACTATTTTATATTCAGACGAATCATATAATCTTCTAGTAAGCTCTGCAACATCCTCTTCTACTATATTGTCATCTTCCAAATAAATTAGCATATTTGTATCCAATAAAATTTTTTGCAACATATAAACCTCCTTAAAATCTTTTTTATTATATAATGTATTTTACTAAAAGTCAATAGTTTTTTCGAATTTTTGTTTGTTTTAAGTATAAAAAAACACCTAGATAATTCTAGGTGTTTTTTCATAACCTTTTAAAGTTTTCCCATCGCCTCTTTTTTAGGGTATATTACTTTACCAAATTTGAAGGTGTTTATTGCTTTTTGTATTTCTATTATTATTATTGGTAATATTGAAACTATTCCTACAAGTAACCATTGTGTAGAGTTTAATGGTACGCTGTCAAAAACTTGTGCTAGTTTTGGCTGAATTATTACAACTGCTTGTAATATTAGTCCTATAATTACTGCTCCTACTAGGTATAAATTGTTAAATATTCCTGTTTTGAATATTGATTCTTCACTTTTTATATTAAAGCTGTGAACTAATTCTAATGCACTCAAATTGAAAAATGCCATCGTTCTTCCTACTTGCAATCCATATAAATTTTTTCCTAATGCAAATGTGAATAATGTTAATGTTCCTATCATTATTCCTTCAATGATAATTTTTCCCCATAATCCTCCTGCAAATAAGCTTTCATTTACCTTCTTCGGTTTTTTGTTCATTATGTCCACATCCATTGGTTCTAATCCTAGTGCTATTCCTGGAAGTGAATCTGTAACAAAGTTTATCCATAATAATTGTATCGCTACAAATGGTGCATCAAATCCAAGTAGTAATCCAATAAACATTGTAACTATTTCTCCTACGTTTGTTGATATTGAAAAATGTACTGATTTTTTTATATTATCATATATATGTCTTCCTTCCTTTACCGCTTCTATTATTGTTACGAAATTATCATCTGTTAAAATCATGTCTGCTGCATTTTTCGCAACATCTGTACCCGTTTGTCCCATTGCTATTCCTATATCTGCATTTTTTAATGCTGGTGCATCATTTACTCCGGTCTCCTGTCATTGCAACAACATTTCCTTGACTTCTAAAAGCCTTTACTATTCTTACTTTATGTTCTGGTGAAACTCTTGCAAATACTGAATATTTCATTATATTTTTTTCTAATTCTTTATCTGAAATTTTATCTAATTCTTGACCTGTTATTGCTACATCTCCAAATCTTAATATTCCTAATTTTTCTGCAATTGCTTTTGCTGTTAATATGTGGTCACCTGTAATCATTACAGTTTTTATTCCTGCTCGCTTACACTCTGCAATTGCTTCCTTTACACCTTCTCGTGGTGGGTCTATCATCCCTAGTAAACCACAAAATGTTAAATCATTTTCTAAAGTGTTGTCTATTTTATTTGGTAAAGTATCTAAATCTTTATAAGCAATTGCTATTACTCTTAATGCTCGCATTGCCATTTGTTCATTTTGTCTTTCTATATTAGAAATTTCTCTTGTGGTTATTTGTTCTTGTCTTATTTGATTTATGTATTTTGAACATCTTTTTATCAATACATCTGGTGCACCTTTTGTAATAATCCTATATTTCTTTCCAACCTTATGAATTGTTGTCATCATTTTTCTTTCAGAGTCAAATGGAATATCGTTTATTCTTGGCATTTCTTCATATAATCTATTTTTGTTTTCTCCGAGATTACTTGCTGCTTCAACTATTGCTTTTTCAGTTGCTTCTCCTTCTATCTTTCCATTTGATATTGAACAATCTGTACACATTGCACCTAGCCTTAAAATTTGATTTTGATTATTTCCTCCCATAGAGAATATTTCTACAACCTGCATCTTATTTTGTGTAAGAGTTCCTGTTTTATCTGATGCTATAACTGTACTACTGCCTAATGTTTCTACTGCTGGAAGCTTTCTTATTATACTATTTTTCCTTGCCATTCTAGTAATCCCGATTGAGAGCATAATTGTAACTACTGTTGGTAATCCCTCTGGAATTGCAGCAACTGCAAGCCCTACTGATGACATAAATATTTCCATTTTTGGTATTTGTCTAAATAACCCTATAATAAAAACTAACACACATATTGCTAGTGCAGTTATTCCAAGTTTTTTACCTACTTCTCCGTAATCTTTTTTGCAAAGGTGTTTCTGGAGCCTCATCTGTTATAATCATTTGAGCAATCTTTCCAACTTTTGTATTCATTCCTGTTTCAGTAACAATTCCTTCTGCATGTCCACTAACAGCTATAGTTGTTGAAAAACTCAAATTTTCCATATCTCCTAAACTTGCATTTTCTTTTATTATTCTGGTTGCATTTTTCTCTACTGGAATTGTTTCCCCTGTAAGAGCTGATTCCTCCACCTTGAAATTATATGTATTTATAAGTCTTAAATCTGCTGGAACATAATTTCCGGCTTCTATAATAACCAAATCACCAGGAACTAGTTCTTCACTTGGTATTACCTTTATTTCTCCACCTCTTTTTACTTTTGCTTGTGGACTAGATAATTTCTGAAGTGCTTCTATTGATTTTTCTGCCTTACTTTCCTGTATTACTCCCATAATTGCATTTAAAATAACAATTCCAACAATTATTATAGAATCTATGTAATCATTACTATGTTCAAAATATGAAATCCCTGCAGAAATTCCTGCACTAATAAGTAATATAATTATCATAAAATCACTAAATTGCTTTAAAAATCTCACAACTAGGCTCGTCTTTCTTTTTTCATTAAGCTTATTTTTCCCATATTGTAATTGTCTTTTCTTTACTTCATCTTCACTTAGACCAAACTGCATATTCGTCTTTAGTTTTCTTGCTACATCTTGTACCTCCAAAGTGCACCACATAAATCTTCACTCCTTTGTAACTAATATATTAAATTCTATGCAAGGTTTAGTAATTTTATGATATGTTTTTTATCCTTTTTTCCTGATTCTACTTTATTTTTAGCTAAGTTTGTTGTATAATATTATGTAATTTATGTTTAGAGGTGAATTTATGGAATACAATCATAACAAAATCGAAAAGAAATGGCAAAAATATTGGGATGATAACCAAACTTTTAAGGCAATAACCGGAGATAAAAAAGAGCCTTATTATATATTAGTTGAGTTTCCTTATCCTTCTGGTGCTGGTCTTCATGTTGGTCATGTAAGAAGTTATACTGCTCAAGATGCTTTAGCTAGAATGAAGAGATTACAGGGATATAATGTTTTATATCCGATGGGTTGGGATGCATTTGGTGCTCCTGCTGAACAATATGCAATTAAGAACCATATTCATCCAAAAGATGCTGTAAAAGAAAATATTCATACCTTTAAAGGGCAAATGAAGAATTTAGGATTTTCTTTTGATTGGTCTCGTGAGTTTTCTACAACAGATCCAGAATATTATAAATGGACTCAATGGCAGTTTTTGCAATTTTATAAACATGGTATGGCTTATAAAGCTACTGTTCCAGTTAACTGGTGTCCTACTTGCAAAACTGTTTTATCTAATGAAGATTCTGCAGGTGGAGTTTGTGAGAGATGCGGAAATACAGTTGTTCAAAAGGAAAAATCTCAATGGATGCTTAGAATGAGTGACTATGCAGAAGACTTATTAAAAGGATTAGATGATACTAATTTTGCTGATAGAGTAAAACTTGGTCAAATAAATTGGATTGGAAAATCTACTGGTGTTGAACTTGATGTTCAAATATTAGGTGGTGGTAAGTTTTCTATTTTCACAACTTGTATTGAAACAATTTATGGAGTTACATTTTTCGTTATTGCACCAGATGGAAAATTGATTAAGGAATTAATGCCAAGAGTAAAAAATAAAGAGGAAGTCAAAAAATATATTCAAGAAACTTCAAAGAAATCTAATATAGATAGAACTGACTTGAATAAAGGTAAAACTGGTTGCATTGTTGAAGGCATTACTGCAATTAACCCAGTAAATGGCAAAGAGGTTCCAATTTTCTTAGGAGATTTTGTTTTAGGAGATTATGGAACAGGTGCTGTAATGGCTGTTCCTTCACACGACCAAAGAGATTTTGAATATGCAAAAGCACATAATTTAGAAATGCTTCAAGTAATAGATGGGCAAGATACCTTTGATAAAGCTTTTGAAAAACAAGATTACTTAAATAAAGGCTGTAAATTAATTAATTCTGAAGAATTTACAGGCCTTACGGTTGAAGAAGCAAAAGAGGCAATTACTGAAAAGCTTGTTAATATGGGAATTGCAAGAAAAGTTAATAATTATAAAATGAGAGATTGGATTTTCTCTCGCCAAAGATTTTGGGGAG
>OLOV01001950.1_pt1 | contig 14948 bp, 10 predicted proteins | sample 1672931 | NCBI WGS metagenome assembly OLOV01 (sample SAMEA3136738, study PRJEB25190) | human gut metagenome | biome: human gut; feature: human-associated habitat; material: faeces | place: Austria | collected 2013
TCCTGTCAGTTTATCCTCACCGTCAATCGTATAGACAGAACCGAGTGCATCGCAGTTATCCTCGATCAGCCACAGGTTGTGTCGATCACAAAACTCTTTTATTGCTTTCAGGTCAAATGGATTTCCAAGTGTATGTGCTAGCATGACAGCTTTTGTCTTCGGAGACCATGCAGCTTCCAGAAGGGAAGGATCAATGTTGTACTGTGGAATGGTCACATCGACAAATACCGGTACGGCCCCATACTGAATCATCGGAGAAACCGTTGTCGGGAAACCTGCCGCAACCGTGATCACCTCATCTCCCGGAAGGATCTGACGTTCTTTCAGGAATGGAGAAGTCAGCGTCATAAAAGCAAGCAGGTTCGCGGAAGATCCGGAGTTTACCAGTGAGCAGTAACGCACACCGAGATACTGCGCAAATGCATGTTCAAATTCGTTTGTATAACGTCCGGCTGTCAGCCAGAATTCAAGAGAACTGTCTACAAGATTTACCATTTCATCTGCATCGTATACTCTGGACGCATATGGAATACGGTCGCCCTCCTGATATGGTTTCTTCTGATTATGATATTTGTTGCAGTAATTTCTTGTCATTTCCAGAATCTGTTCTCTGGCCTGCTGTTCTGTCATTTCTTCAAACATAATATTCTCCTTCTGTGTATTCTTCCTCAATATAATCCTTCCTATCATACCATACCGACACCTAATTTGCAACGAAAACAACCGAAAATTCAACTTTCTGCCCCTTGCTTTTTCTTCCTCTTTTTTTGAAAAAGAGTTGTACCTCTTGCCCAAAAATGATACAATAAGCGTATAAATTCTTTGAAAAAATCATGGGAGGGCAATAAAAATGGAGCTTATGATCGGTGGAAAACTAAAACAGCTGCGCTTAGATAAAAAGCTAAGTATTGCCGAGCTTTCCAGGCTTTCCGATGTCAGCACAGGTCTCATCAGCCAGATTGAGCGCGACCTTGTTGTTCCCTCTGTTACCAGCCTTTGGCGGCTTGCCAAAGCATTAGATACCAATATCAATTATTTCTTTTACGAAGAACCACACGAGGAGCAGCTGATTATCCGCAAGGGTTCGCACCGCACCATCGTCACCCATCATGACAGCAGCTTTTATAAGCTTCTGCATACCAATCGAGATGACCGCGCACTGGATATGATGGTAATTACCTTAAAAGCAGGCTACACCTACGATAAAAAGCCCCTCTGTCACGAGGGCGAGGAATGTGGCTATGTGCTGAAGGGCTCCCTGACGGTCTATCTCAATGGCAAGGATTATGTCCTGCATGAGGGGGACAGCATTTATTTCAACAGCACCCTGCCCCATAAATATATCAATAACGGGGATGAGGACTGCATTTCCATCTGGGCAATGACCCCCAAATTCTTCTGATATCTGCACACAAAAAGAGACTGCTTTCACAGTCTCTCTTTTTTATGTCATTTCTCTTTTTTAGCCCAGAACTCTCTGAATCAGGTTTGTCCAGTTGCCGCCGCTGATCATTTCCAGTTCCTTGTCGCTGAAGCCTGCCTTTCTCAGCTTTTCAATCAGAACAGGAACCTCGGAGCAGTCCTTCATGCCCTTCAGACGGGAGTCATCCTGATCGCTGTAGCTCTTCATGGAATCGGAATCCAAGAATTCAAAGAAGTCAAAGCCGAAGCCCAGATGTTCTACACCAATCTTATCTGCAATATAGGTAGCATGGTTTACCAGATGGTCAACATCCTGCTCTGCCTTGTTGTCGCTGATAAAATCACCGAAGGCATTCAGCCCAACCAGACCATTGGTATCTCTGATTGCTCTCAGCTGATCATCTGTCAGGTTTCTTGCTGCGCTTGCCAGCGCCTTCGCATTAGAATGAGATGCCAGAATAGGGCCTGTTGCCAGATCGATAACATCCCAGAAGGATTTTTCATTGATATGAGAAACGTCCAGAATCATCTTCTTTTCCTGCAGCTTCTTAATTGCCTGCTTGCCCAGTTCGGTTACACCCCTGTTGGGATCACCCTTTACACCGGTTGCCAATGCATTTTCTTCATTCCATGTCAGCATTGCATGACGCGCACCCAAGTCATACAGCTCATCGATCTTGCTCAAATCCTCGCCGATGCCTGCCAGACCCTCGATCCCCAGCAGGATTGCAAATTTGCCTGCTGCCTCTGCCGCCTTCAGCTCCTCCACATTATGAATCAAAACAAATTCCTTTGTTTCAGCCATTTCTCCCTTGATGCCCTTAACGATAGCTTCCATTTCATCCTTAGGTGCGTGACCATTGTAGGTATCTGCCCAGATAACGAAGCATGCACCGCCGATGCCGCCCTTACGCAGTCTGTCCAGATGATGATTCTTCAATACCTGTGTTTCGCCTGCTTCTCTTTTATATCTTACATCGCTGAAAATGTCACTATGTCCATCAAAAATCATACTGTATCCCTCTTTTCTCATCTTTTGCCTTGTTTTTGCTTATAAAAATGCCGGGAAACCCCCTTGGCCCCCGGCAAATATTCATTTTTTATACGCAGCTCAGCCAATGACTCTCTGAATCAAATTCATCCAGTTACCACGACAAATCATTTCCAATTCCTTGTCGCTGAAGCCTGCTTTCTTCATTTTTTCTACCATAGCAGGAACGTGTGTGCAGTCCTCCAGACCTACTGTAAAGGTATTTTCCTGATCACAGAAGGAGCCGGCAGCTTCGTCATCCAGAAATTCACAGAAGTCAAAGCCAAATGCCAGATGCTCTACACCGATTTTATTTGCAATGTAGTCTGCATGGCGAATCAAACCATCTACGGTCTGTTCCTTCACATCCTTGTCAACCAGCATATTGAAGGAGTTCAGCCCAACAATCCCGTTTGTATCTCTGATTTCCAGAAGCTGGCAGTCTGTCAGATTTCTGACTACATCTGCCAACGCTCTTGCATTGGAATGGGATGCCATCAAGGGACCGCCGCCCACCTTTGCCATGTCCCAGAAGGTACGTTCATTTGTATGGGAAACATCTACCAGCATGTGCTTATCATGCAGCTTTCTGACAGCCTTTTTGCCCAGCTCGGTCAGTCCTCTGTTGGGGTCGCCCTTCGTCCCTGTAGACAAATCGTTCTGTTCGTTCCAGGAAAGCATTGCATGACGGCAGCCGAAATCATACAGCTCGTCAATCTTATCCAGATCCGTACCGATGCCGGAAAGCCCTTCCAGTCCGGGCAGAATATAAAACTTGCCTGCTTTTTTTGCTTCTTCGATTTCCTTCAGGTTCTTTACAACAACCGCTTCTTCACACTCAGCCATTTCGTCCTTAATGCAGTGCATCAGCTCTCCCAGTCTCTTTGCAGGATCTGCATCATAGGGAGGATCAATCCACAGAACAAAGCAGCCGCCTTCGATGTTGCCCTTTCTTAAACGAGGCAGATGGTGATTTTTCAGAACCTGCGTTTCGCCCTTCAATCTGCGAACCGTTACGTCTGTAAAAATATCACTGTGTCCGTCAAAAATCATAATTCTTGCCTTCCTTCTTTTCTTTCTTCCAATTCTATTTCTATTCTCTGTTCGCTTATGCTTATGCGCCCAAGAAGTTACCTACGATAGTACCGAAGTATGTACCTACAACGTAGCCCAGAGTACCTACCAGCATGATAGGACCTACCAGCTTAATCCAGCCCTGAGAGATTGCCATAGCCGCCGCTGTTGTGGGGCCGCCGATGCAGGCGTTGGATGCCAGAATACAGTCCTCCAGGTCAAATTTCAGCAGCTTGCCGAATACGAAGCAGAACAGCATGTTTACGATTACCATGATTGCACAGAATACCAGCAGCAGAGGTGCATTCAGGAAGATAGCCTTGATGGATGCAGGTGCGCCGATTGCAAAGAAGAACAGGTAAATCAGATATGTACCCAATTCCTGAGAACCGGACAGACCCTCCAGGGGTTTGGAGAAAATTGTCGCGATAATCATTGTAATGGTTGTCAGAATCAGGTACTTGTTGCCGAACAGACCGCCAATCAGGTCTGTGATTATGCCGTTGCCGGAAGGGAACGCTGCGGAAATGAAACCTGCGATTTCTGTGGAAACCCAAACAACGATTACGCTGATTGCAAAGTTGATTGCAATGTCACACAGAGAGATGGGTTTCTTTGCCCAGAATGCAGCCGCCTGTGTTTTTGCAGCCTCATCCACACCTCTTGCATTGATTTCATCAATATGAGGATGTGTGAATTTTGTCTTAAAGAACTTCAGTGTAGGAATCATGATCAGTACAAAGAAGTACAGAGTCATCAGCAGGTTATCCGCTACAACCGCCGCGGATGTTGTGTCGCCGGGTACCTCAAATGCACTTGCCATTGCAGCAAAGTTTACAGTACCGCCGATGTAGGAACCTGTCATCATAGCAGCTACGCCTGCCAGATCCTTTACATGGTTGCCCAGCACCTTGAAGCCCAGGATTGCACCAACGGATGTACCGATTGCACCAATCATAAAGATAACCAGAATCTTACCCGCTTCTCTACCAATCTTACGAATGTCACAACTCAACAGCAGCATAGGGATTGCCATAGGAACAACATAGCCCCATACGATATCGTCGAACCAAACGCAGTTTGTAGGGATGATACCCATGTTTGTCAAAACCAGTGCGCCAATCAAAGCAACGATCGCACCGGATACTTTAGATGCCCATTTCCATGTCTGTTCTGCATAGATAGAGAATGCAGCCCAACCGCAGGTAATAGCCATCAGCGCCCATGTATTGTCAGCGCTAATCAGTGGTGTACTCATAATAATAGCCTCCTTTGAATACATAAATTTTTTTGTGATTCAAGAGCATTGTGATGTATGATAGCGGGTGTATGTATATTAAAACACTTCAATATCTTGAATCTACATGGTATATGTTAACACCCTGTTAAGAATTCGTCAATTCACTATTTCGACAAAAAAACCCTTGAAATATCGTTCTTTTGTACAAATATTCATCCAAAAGTCATAAAATAATTCCTTCGCACAAGGATGTTTGTTTTTTATTTGTGTACATTTCATTGGTAATATTTTCATTCAGTATTTTGATGTAATAAAGCGCACAAAAAAAGCAGATTAAATCTGATTTTTCAGATTCAACCTGCTTTCCAATTTATTCCTGCTGTTCCTTATTCTTCCTTCGGAATCCCTTTGTAAACAAATCCCTTTTCCGCATCTACCGTAATCAGCGAATGAGCAGGAATAAAGTCAACCACCTTCGCATTGCAGACAATCACAGGAATATCCAGTGCCATCCCTGCAACCTCCGCATGGCTGTTTACATTCTGATCCAGAGGCCCGACCACGATTGCCGCCGCCTTACGGATATAGGGCATAAAGCTGCTGTCCGTTGCCGTTGTCACCAGAATATCCCCCTGATGGAAGGTGCGCTCCACACCGTCCCTTGCGGTAATGACTCTGGCTGTGCCTGTTGCCCTTTTCGTGCCAACGCCCTTGCCCTTGCAAAGCACATCCCCCACGATATCCACACGCAGGGTGTTCGTTGCGCCGCTAAAGCCAAGGGGCATCCCCAATGCGGAAACAACCGTATCGCCGTTTTTCAGCAAGCCGCTTTTCACTGCGATTTCCAAAGCCGTATCAAATACACCGCCACGGGGCAGCTCTCCTGTATAAAGCATCGGCTTGCAGCCCCAGATAAGATTCATCTGCCGCCAAACCGTTTCGTCCGATGTGCTTGCAATGAGCGGGCAGGCAGGGCGATAACGGGAAATCATTCTTGCCGTAAAGCCGGATTTTGTTACCGTTGTGATTGCCGCCGTTTTCAGCTCTGCCGCTGTTGCGCAAGCCGCCATGCTGATCGCATTTGTAATATTCACTCTCGCCGGCTCTGTCGTATTCGCAAGCTTTGCCGCATAATCCACAGCACTTTCCGCCTTCAGTGCGATTCTCGCCATCGTTGCAACCGCCTCCAGAGGATATGCCCCTGCTGCCGTTTCGCCCGAAAGCATAATGGCATCACTGCCGTCAAAAATCGCATTTGCAACGTCATTTGCCTCTGCTCTGGTCGGGCGAGGGCTGTGTACCATGCTCTCCAGCATCTGCGTGGCAGTGATAACAGGCTTGCCGATGCGGTTCGCCTTCGCAATCAGGATTTTCTGCACCAAAGGTACCTCCTCCGGCGGAATTTCTACGCCCAGATCCCCTCTGGCAACCATAATCCCGTCCGAAGCCTCCAGAATTTTATCAATATTTTCCACGCCCTGCTGATTTTCAATCTTGGAGATAATATGCATCTGTCCGCCGCCGTTTTCCTCAAGCACTCTGCGGATTTTCAGCACATCCTCCGCCGAGCGGATAAACGATGCCGCCACAATATCAAAGCCGTTCTCCACGCCGAATTTCAAATCCTCAATATCCTTTTCCATCAGGGAAGGCAGGTTCACCTCCACCCCCGGCAGGTTTACGCCCTTGCGGGATTTCACAACCCCGCCGTTGACAACCTTGCAGACAACATCCGTTTCCGTAATATCCTCTACCTTCAATTCAATCAGCCCGTCATCAATCAGAATTCTGGAGCCTCTGTGTACATCCTTCGGCAAGTCTGCATAGGTCACCGAAACAATATTCACATCCCCCTCCACCTCTCTGGTGGTCAGGGTAAAGGTTGCATCCTCCTCCAGTCTCACCTTATCCTCCTTGAAGGTTTTCACGCGGATTTCGGGCCCCTTTGTATCCAGAATCAGGGGGATGGGGGCGTTCAGCTCCTCTCTCGCCTGTTTCAGCTTCGCAATCGTTTCCGCGTGGGTTTCGTATGTCCCGTGGGAAAAATTGATTCTCGCGGCATCCATACCGTTGTGAATCAGCTGCTTCATAATTTCCACATCATTTGTTGCAGGCCCCAATGTGCAGACAATTTTCGTTTTTCGCATATTGCGGCACCTCCTTTTTTCTGTCGTATTTTTTCATTTCAATTAGAATTTCAATCAAATCGAAAGAATTTTGATTACATCGTAAATTTCAGGGTCTAATTCCTTGTCCATCTGTAAGGAAGCCAGCAAATCCAGAATCTCGTAGCGCCCTCTGTTATAGGCAACCGCAATGTTTTCCCTGCCCTCCAGAATTGCCTTCACCGCATGATAGCCCATCATAGATGCGTGCATGCGGTCGGTCGCCGTCGGGCTGCCGCCTCTTTGCAGATGTCCCAGAATGGTCGCTCTGGTCTGAATCCCCGTAATCTCCTGAATATCCTGCGCCAGCTTCTGCGTACCGCCAACGCCCTCTGCCACTACTACTAGATTATGGCGTTTGCCGATACTTCTATTCTCCAAAATCTGCTGAATCACTCTGTCGCTGTTGATGTTTTCCTTCTCCTCAGGAAACATAACCTCCTCAGCGCCGCCGCACATGCCGCACCATACGGCAATATAGCCGGCATCTCTGCCCATCACCTCTACAACGGAGCATCTTTCATGGGAGTTGGAGGTATCTCTCAGCTTATTCAGCGCATCCATACCGGTATTGACCGCCGTATCAAAGCCAATCGTATATTCCGTCCCCTTCATATCCAGGTCAATCGTCGCAGGAATCCCCACACCATTAACCCCTCTTTTCACCAATTCCGCCAGACCGCGATAGGAACCGTCCCCACCGATGACAACCAGTGCATCCAGTCCCAAAATCTTATAGATTGCCGCCGCCTTATCCAGACCCTCGTCCGTCATCATTTCGGGGCAGCGTGCCGTATGCAGAATCGTACCGCCAAGGTTCAGCACATTGGAAACATCTCTGCTGTGCATTTCCTTAATTTCGCCGCCAATCAGCCCTGCATAGCCCTTGCGGATACCTACAACATCCACATCATAATATTTTGCCGTTCTGACAACCGCACGAATTGCCGCGTTCATGCCGGGCGCATCGCCGCCGCTGGTCAGTACGCCGATTTTTCTGATTTTCTTTTCATTCTTCCGTTCTACCATCTGAATTCCTCCTCATCCTCCGCAAAAAAACTCCCACACAAAATCCTTTGCGGCATTATTTTTTCTCAATATCGACTTCGCCTGCCCGAATCATGCCGAACTGCGTATAAACCTCTGCTTTCCCTCTGATTTTCATGGCAGAGGTATTCTCCGTAAACTGCGCAATCAGAACCTCGCCCTGATCCAGCTTTTCCGTATGATGAATCTTTGTCACCTCGCCACGGGTCACGCCAATGATATTCACACCCTTTTCCAGTGCCTTCACACAAATATAGGATGTATCTGCTCCGATTTTTTCAGCCATACGCTTTCCTCCTCAATATTTCAACGCAACATTTTTTTCGCCCAGCAAAAGCCGCAGCTCCTCGCAAAGGGCATCCTCACCCGTCACCCAGTTTATGCGGTCTGCCTTCATTTTCTGTCTCGTTTTCTCATCATAAATATATACCGGCACATCCCCGTGATATTTTCGGAGAATTGCCGTAATCTGTCCGAAGGGAACGCTCTGCCCTGCCGCAAGCTTCAGCCATACGGAGGACGGAATCTCTGCCGCCTCGTTCTGCTCCAGATTTTTGATATCCGCTGCAATCACCTTGCCCTCGCCATCTGCGGAAACACTCGCCCTGCCGTGAATAAGCAGTACCGCGTCCTCCTGCAAAAGCGGCGCACATTTTTCATACACCTTCGGGAACACCACAATCTCCATGCTCCCCTGGAAATCCTCCAGTGTGATAAATGCCATCTTATCATTATTTCTGGTATATTTCACAGAAACCCCTGCAATCATCCCACCAACGATTACCTTCGTGCTGTCCTCTATCTGTGTATGGTGCGAGCCCTCCTCATCCGGCAGAAAATCCATGCTTGTATTGCTGATTTTCCGCCGCAGCTGTTCCTCATATTCCGCCAGAGGATGTCCGCTGACATAAATCCCCAAGGCTTCCTTTTCCATAGCAAGCTTCTCCTTCGGCGGAAATTCCCGAATGGAAGGCAGTTCATCCGTCTGCTGAAAGCTTTCGTCACCGCCCATGTCAAACAGGTTCAGCTGTCCTTCTATATTATTCTTTCTGGCATGTCCGATTCCTGCAAGTATCTCTTTATAAATCGCCATGTACTGACTGCGGAAACCGCCGAAGCTGTCCAGTGCGCCGCCCTTAATCAGTCCTTCAATGCCGCGCACGCTCCATTCTCCGCCCTCCATGCGGTTGCAGAAATCCGTCAGAGAGGTGAATTTACCGTTTTTTTCGCGCTCCGCAACCAGTGCATCCACCGCACCCTTGCCGATATTCTTGATTGCCGCCAACGCAAAGCGAATCTTCCCATCGGATACGGAAAACTGCCGATATCCTTCGTTGATATCGGGGGGCAGAAGCTGAATCCCCATTTTCTTACATTCCTCGATATAGCCGCTGACCTTCGCCGCATTGTCCATCACGCTTGTCATCAGTGCCGCCATGAATTCCACGGGATAATGCGCCTTCAGCCATGCCGTCTGATAGCCAACCACCGCATAGCAGGCAGCATGGCTTTTATTAAAGGCATATTTTGCAAAGTCCGTCATTTCATCAAAAATCTTTTCTGCCGCTTCTATGGGAATCCCGTTTTTCACACAGCCGGGCACCTCGTCCCCATCCCCATGGATAAATTTTTCCCGTTCCTCTGCCATCACGGATGCCTTTTTCTTGCTCATCGCACGGCGCACAAGGTCACTTCTGCCAAGGCTGTAGCCTGCCAGATCCCGCACAATCTGCATTACCTGCTCTTGATACACGATACAGCCGTAGGTGTTTTCCAGAATCGGCTCCAGCTTCGGATGGGTATACTGCACCTTGCCGCCTGCGTTTTTCCCCTTGATATATTTCGGGATAAAATCCATCGGGCCGGGGCGATAAAGCGCAATCCCCGCAATCATATCCTCCAAGCAGCGTGGCTGCAGCTCTCGCATAAACTGCTTCATACCGCCGCTTTCCAGCTGGAACACGCCCTCTGTTTTGCCTTGGCAAATCATGTCATACACCATAGAATCATTTTCGGGCAGCTCCTCCATGTTTAACCGAATCCCATGGATACGCTCAATTTCCTGCACTGCGGACTGGATCACCGTCAGTGTCCGCAGTCCCAGAAAGTCCATTTTCAGCAGTCCCAGCTCCTCCAGAATCGTCATGGTGTACTGGGTATTGATCTGCCCGTCATTCGCACTCAGCGGTACATATTCCATAACAGGCTCACGGCAGATAACCACGCCGGCGGCATGGGTAGAGGAATGGCGCGGCAAGCCCTCTAAGCGCAGAGAGGTATCAATCAGCCGCTTCGTATCCGCTTCCTCCTCATAAGCATGCTTGAGGTCGGGGTTCATTTTCAGTGCCTTTTCAATCGTAATGCCCAGTTCTGCCGGAATCATCTTGGAAATGCGGTCAACATCCGCATAGGGCATTGCCAGCGCGCGCCCAACGTCCTTGATTGCCGCTCGCGCCGCCATCGTCCCGAAGGTGATAATCTGCGCCACATTTGCCTCGCCATATTTGCGGATAACATAATCAATCACCTCCTGCCGCCGTTCATAGCAGAAGTCAATGTCAATATCCGGCATGCTGACACGTTCAGGGTTCAGAAACCGCTCAAAAATCAGGTCATATTTCAACGGATCAATTGTTGTAATGGAAAGGCAGTAGGAAACCATGCTCCCTGCCGCAGAGCCGCGCCCCGGCCCAACAATAATGCCGTTATCCTTCGCATATTTGATAAAATCCCAAACGATCAGGAAGTAATCCACATACCCCATATTTTCAATCGTGGTAAGCTCATATTCCAGCCGTTCCTTCCATTCTTCCTTCGCCGCAGGGTATTTCTTTGCAAACCCTGCATAACAAATCTCGCGCAGATAGCCTTCTGCCGTTTTCCCATCGGGTACATCAAAGCGTGGCAGCTTCAATTCATGGAACGTAAAGCTTACGTTGCACCGCTCGGCAATCCTCGCCGTATTGGCGCACGCCTCAGGCACAAAGGGAAATAAATCATACATTTCCTCAGGGCCCTTCACATAAAACTGTCCGCCCTCATAACGCATCCTGTCCTCATCCAGAACCGTTTTCCCCGTCTGGATGCAAAGCAGAATATCATGCGGCTCTGCGTCCTCTTTATAAATATAATGGCTGTCATTTGTGCAAATCAGCGGAATCCCTGTCTCTTTGCTCATCCGCACCAACGCCTCATTCACAATTTTCTGCTCCCGAATCCCATGATCCTGCAATTCCAAAAAGTAATTGCCCTCCCCGAAAATATCAAGATATTCCAGCGCGACCTCCTTCGCCTTCTCATAGGATACATTCAGAATATTTCTGGGTACCTCCCCTGCCAGACATGCGCTTGATGCAATAATGCCCTTGCTGTATTTCCGCAGAAGCTCCTTATCCACACGCGGCTTATAATAAAACCCTTCGGTAAAGCCATAGGAAACCAACTTAATCAGATTATGGTAGCCCTCATTATTTTCAGCCAGAAGAACCAGATGATAATAACCGCCGCCCTTGCCCTCCTTTGTGAAGCGAGAGCCCTCCGCCACATAAACCTCACAGCCGAGAATCGGCTTGATGCCGGCCTCCAGTGCCGCCTTATAAAATTCCACCGCACCATACATCGCACCGTGGTCGGTGATGGCAATGCTGTCCATCCCCAGCTCCTTTATCTTGGCAGAGCCGTCCAGAAGGCTGTATTCCGTATGAACATGAAGATGCGTAAACGGTTTCTTCTCCCGTTCTCTTTCCTGCATTTCCAATTTCCGCACCTCCTTTGTTTTCTAAAAATCTCTTTTCCTATCGTTTCAGTATATCATATTTTTCCACGCAGAAAAACGCCCTAGCCCGGAAAAAATTCTTTTTTCTCTCAAAAAAACAGTTGACAAATGTCTTTTGGATGTTATAATAGTCCTCAACAACTTGATAGCAAAAAGCGATGACGAAGAGGACTGAGTGTCTGCGTTTTCAGAGAGTCGGCGGTTGCTGTGAGCCGATAACAATTTCATTCAATAGTCTATGGCTTCTGAGCTGGAGGTTCGAAAATACAAACGTATCGGTAGGCTCCTCCCGTGACTGCTGCGTAAAAGCATAGGGCTTGTTTGAGCCCGAAGAGGTGGCATATTTTATATGCAATTTGAGTGGTACCGCGGTTTATACTGGCCGTCTCAAGGTTTTTCCTTGGGACGGCTTTTTTATTACCTGTTGCCTGTCCTCGCATTTGCTGCAACCAACATCAACTTTATTTTATATTTTTACTAAGGAGGAACGAAGCATGAGTGAATATTGTATCGAAACAAAATGTGTACAGGGTGGCTATACCCCCGGCAATGGGGAGCCCAGACAGATTCCCATTTACCAGAGCACCACATTCAAATATGACACAAGTGAGCACATGGGGCAGCTTTTTGATTTGGAGGCATCCGGCTATTTCTATTCCAGACTGCAAAACCCCACCTGCGATCTGGTTGCGGCAAAAATTGCTGCGCTGGAAGGCGGCACAGCAGCAATGCTGACCTCCTCCGGACAGGCGGCAAATTTCTACGCCGTATTCAATGTTGCAAATTGCGGGGATCATGTCGTTGCATCCTCCACCATCTACGGCGGCACATTTAACCTTTTCTCTGTAACCATGAAGAAAATGGGCATCGATTTCACCTTCGTTGCGCCCGACTGCACAGAGGAAGAACTTGCAGCGGCATTCAAGCCCAATACAAAGGCAGTCTTTGGCGAAACCATCGCAAACCCCGCCTTGAGTGTTCTGGATATCGAGCGTTTCGCAAATGCTGCACACGCACATGGCGTTCCTCTGATTATTGACAACACCTTTGCAACCCCCATCAACTGCCGTCCCATCGAATGGGGTGCGGATATCGTTACCCATTCCACCACAAAATACATGGACGGTCACGGCGCGGCTGTCGGCGGCTGTATCGTAGACAGCGGCAATTTCGATTGGTTGGCACATGCCGATAAATTCCCCGGTCTCTGCACTCCCGATGACAGCTACCACGGCATTACCTATGCGGAAAAATTCGGTCAGGGCGGCGCATTTATCACAAAGGCAACCGCACAGCTGATGCGTGACTTCGGCTCTACCCAGTCTCCCCAGTCTGCCTTCCTGCTGAATCTGGGTCTGGAAAGCCTGCATGTGCGGATTCCCCGTCACTGCGAAAACGGCTTAGCTGTCGCAAAATATCTGAAAAACCACGATTTGATTTCCTATGTCATCTATCCCGGTCTGGAAGGGGATAAATATTACGAAACAGCGAAAAAATATCTGCCGAACGGCTCCTGCGGCGTTGTCAGCTTTGGCGTAAAGGGCGGCAGAAAGGCGGCGGAAGCCTTCATGGGGCATCTGAAAACAGCCGCTATCGAAACCCACGTTGCAGATGCACGCACCTGCTGTCTGCACCCCGCAAGTTCCACCCACAGACAGATGACAGATGCAGAGCTGGCGGCTGCAGGCGTACCTGCGGATATGGTTCGCCTGTCCTGTGGTCTGGAAAATGCACAGGATTTGATTGACGATATTGCACAGGCACTCGAAGCTATCAGATAAGCATACGAAAGAAACGGAGATTATAGCAATGCCCATTAAAATACCCAATGAATTACCCGCAGCCAAGGTGCTGACCGATGAAAACATTTTTATCATGACAGAAACGCGTGCGATCACACAGGATATTCGTGCTCTGAAGATCCTGCTGTTAAACCTCATGCCGACAAAAATCGATACCGAAACACAGCTTTCCCGTCTCTTGGGCAATACCGCCCTGCAAATTGAGCTGGAGCTGATTCATACCAGAAGCCACGAATCCAAAAACACACCGGAGGATCATCTGCTTGCCTTCTATAAAACCTTCGACGAGGTAAAGGAGCAAAATTGGGATGGTCTGATTATCACAGGCGCGCCCATCGAACAGATGGAATTTGAAGAGGTGGAATATTGGGACGAGCTGGTGGAAATCATGGAATGGAGCAAAACCCATGTCCACAGCACCTTCCATATCTGCTGGGGCGCACAGGCAGGGCTGTATTATCATTACGGCATCAAAAAACACATGATGCAGGATAAAATGTTCGGCGTATTTCCGCATAAGCTGGATAAAAAGACCTCTATCCTCTTCCGTGGCTCGGATGATATCTTCTATGTCCCCCATTCCAGACATACCACTGTCTACCGCGAGGACATCGAAAAGGAACCGCGCCTGAAAATCATTGCATCCTCTGATGAAGCAGGGGTATACGCCATCCATAATGACGGCGGCAGTCAGATTTTTATTATGGGACATTCGGAATATGATCCCCATACCCTGGAAAAGGAATACCTGCGGGATAAAAACGCAGGACTTCCCATCGAAGTCCCCAAAAATTATTATCCCAACGATGATGATACACAGGAGCCTCTGGTAACATGGAGAGCGCATGCAAATCTGCTCTATTCCAACTGGCTGAATTATTTCGTCTACCAGACCTCCCCCTATGATATCACGCAGATTAACCAAAACCAGTAATACGCCAAAAGGAGCCTTTCGGCTCCTTTTTTTATGTGCTGCGTTCTATTTAGGTACGAAGCTGCCTTCCTTTCCCTCATACATAAAAAAGACGAGATATATTTCTATATCTCGCCTTTTGATTATGCGTAATCGCTCAAAAGATTAGCCCTGAGCCAGCTTTTTGTAGCCTTCCAGTCTTTCTTTTGCTGTTGCTTCTGTCTGTTCGAACAGTTCTTCAGCGATTTCAGGGAATGTTCTCTGCAGAGAGCTGTAACGAACTTCGCTCAGCAGGAATTCTCTGAAGTTGCCTGTAGGTTCTTTGGAGTCCAGAGTGAAAGGATTCTTGCCTTCCTTCTTCAGTTCAGGGTTGAATCTGTACATCTGCCAGTAGCCTGCTTCAACTGCACGTTTGATTTCGTTCTGAGCGCCGCTCATGCCGCCCTTCAGACCGTGGTTGATACAAGGAGCGTAAGCGAT
>OLOV01001954.1_pt1 | contig 14933 bp, 14 predicted proteins | sample 1672931 | NCBI WGS metagenome assembly OLOV01 (sample SAMEA3136738, study PRJEB25190) | human gut metagenome | biome: human gut; feature: human-associated habitat; material: faeces | place: Austria | collected 2013
AAATAGTGAGTCATCACGAAGCGAATCTAAAAGCAAAACCAAATAACTGATCAAACGAAGAGGCTCATGGATTTTCCATGGGTCTCTTTAAATTTTGACAAAGGGAACATATTATGATATAATACTGGCAAATCTAATATTTGAAATCATATTTATCTATTTTGGAGGGATTCCGTGTACATTAAACGTGCGATTGAGCAACATGTAAAGCAGTCAGAAAAAACATTCAAAGCAGTGCTGATCACCGGGGCAAGGCAAACCGGTAAATCCACCCTGCTGAAGCATCTTTTCCCGCAAACCAAATACGTTTCCATCGACGACCCGTTTATCGAGGAGCAAGCAAACGAAAATCCGAATATGTTTATGATGCTGAATCCACCGCCGATCATTTATGATGAAGTGCAGCGGACACCGGATCTTTTTCGCTATATAAAACTTAAATGCGATGAGTCTGAAAAAAAAGGACAATTTTTGCTGTCCGGTTCTCAACCTCTTGAACTGATGGAAAGCGCCGCAGAATCCCTTTCAGGAAGAGTCTGTGTGATTGAACTCTCCGGGCTTTCTCTGAGAGAAATCAGCGGGGATCCGTATGCAAAACCTTTCGTTCCGAATATGGAATATATCAAAGAGCGTAGCAAAAGCGCGAAACCTCTTTCCGATATCTGGACGAAAATCCATCGGGGTTCCTATCCGCAGCTGCAGGATGAAAGCATTGCTTGGGACGCATTTTACGGCAGTTATGTAAAAACATATTTGGAGCGAGATGTCAGGCAACTGTCTGCTGTACAAGATTTAAATGACTTTCGGAAATTTATGGTTGCAGTTGCCGCGCGAACCGGGCAGATGCTGAACCTGACCAATATCGCAGATGAAATTTCCAAAAGTCTGCCAACGGTCAGCCGATGGATTTCTATCTTAGAGTCTTCGGGGATCATCTATTTGCTGGAGCCGTACACCAACTCTGTTTTAAAACGCGCGACAAAAACACCCAAACTGTATTTTAGGGATACCGGCCTGGCAGCTTATCTGACTCGTTGGCTGACTCCGGAAACCCTTGCAAACGGAGCCATGAGCGGAGCTTTCTTTGAAACGTTTGTGATTTCGGAGATTCTGAAATCATTTGCAAACTGCGGCATCGATTATCGCTATTGCGTTTCATATTATCGGGGAAGAGATAAGGTAAAAGTCCATAAAGACGGAACAATGTATGAGAAAGAAAGTGAAATTGACCTGATTATTGAGCAGGATGGAATTCTCTATCCGATTGAGATAAAAAAAGGAGTGAATATTTCTGCGGATCAAACCGCTGCATTTACTGTTTTGGACAAAATTCCGGAGAAAAAAAGAGGAATGGGTGCAGTTGTCTGTCAATGTCCGCAGCCGGGACTTTTACGAGAAAATATACTTCAAGTTCCTCTGTGGTATATCTGAATTATCTGCAAAAGGCCTCCCGCGGCGCATCCGCGGGAGGTTGTGCTTCTGTCTTTACATTTGTTAGCGCTTCAGCATGTCTTCGTATACGGTCAAGCTTACGTTTCCCATCGCAGCTGCTTTTTCCTTGCAGGCTTTTGTAAAGCCTGTTTTCGCAAATAGATAAAAATGTTTCTTCGGGTAGCGGAACAGTTCGCTGCGCGCGATCAGAGTATCGAGAACCGGAAGGTCAACCTTTTCGTTTGTCCATTTGCACTCGGCAAAAAGAGCCGCATCGTTGTCATCGCCCATGAGGTCGATTTCCTCCTGCGCTCGTGTTTTAGGATTCGCGCCCCACCAGCGACCGATATCACGAAAACTCACCGCACATGTTCCTTCGAGTAATTGTTTCCATAGGTACTGCTTGCAGATCTCTTCGAAAATCCCGCACATGTATGCAGACAGTTCCGGCGCAATCCGGTTGTAGGCAAGCTCTGTCGCGCCGCGCGCAATCAGAGAAATGTTCGGCGGTACAAAGCGGTACCAAAACCGAAACATCGGATCCTCCATGGAATAAATCGTCTTCCTGCCCGCTTTTTCTCCAAAAGGCGTCTCTTTTTTTACGATACCGAGCGTGATCAAATTCTTAAGATAGATCGCGCATACGCTGCTATCTTCGCCGACCTTGCTTGCGATTTCATTCATCTTGGAATATCCGCTTGCGATTGCCGTCATGATCGCATTGTAAACGCCCGGCTCCCGCACCTCCTGTTTCAGCAAATTGAGCGGTTCTTCGAATACCGCGGACGCAGGGCTTAGAAAAAGGCGCTTGATGTTTTCCTCTATCGAAAGGTGTACATCCATCTGCTGCAGATATTGCGGGGTGCCGCCGATCATGCCGTAGGCGAGTGCCTTGTCCTTAGGCGAAAGTCCGGTAAGATAGCGGCAGACCTCAAAGAAATCAAAGGGCCGGATCTTAAGCTGCGCGGTTCGCCTACCGTAAAGCGGCGCTTTGTAAGCAAGCACCTGATCTTCCATATAGGACATCGAAGAGCCGCAGAGGATCAGAAACAGCTTGGAATCTGCGTGGTGTTTATCGATGAGCAGCTGCAGCGTTGAAGCGAGGCTTTTGGCAGCGTGCGCGACATAAGGATATTCGTCGATCACCAGGATGACGCGCTGCGACTTCGCGACTCGAAACACAGATTCGAGCGCCGCCTGAAAAGATGGGAAAGTCACGCCGAGGCTGTCACTTCCTTGATAGTCCATGATGCACTGCGAAAAATTCTCCAGATTCTGTTTCGCGTTGGTTTCCACCCCGGTGAAAAAGATTGCATCTTTCCCCTTGATAAATTCGCTAATCAAAGCCGTTTTACCAACGCGCCTGCGACCATAAATCACTGCAAATTCAAACTTGCCGGACGCATAAAGCTGATTTAATGTGCGCAACTCCTGCTCTCTGCCGATAAACATGTAATCTTACCTCCGTCAATACCACATTTTGCTTAAATATTCTTTACTTAATTGTACAATAGTAAACTGCAAGTGTCAATAAAGAATATTTTTTAAGTTGATGGGTGATGCTATTATAAAAGCAAAATAAAAGTTGCGATTTTATAATAGTATCACTTTTTTATGCATGACCATAAGGATGACATAAAAAGCTCCGGAATCAAGGATCGTGACACAAATCAGGTCAGAATTATTGATGCGGAGCTTTTTCGATTTTGATGGAAAACGATGTGTTTTGGCAGCGGAGTAAATGACGGATAACAGGCGAAACCACATCAAAAGAGAGATTTGCTATTTTGCCTTTCTTCAAGTTATATTGGAGCAGGCGGATATCGATTTCTATAGCACTGCTCGATAACGAGCCCACACGTAAGTCACAATTTCTTTTTTTCGAGCACGAACCGATACCGCAGCGGCTGCGTCCTGCAAAATGTCACGCGTGAGAGTTGGCAGGCAGTCTCGGAATGCAGGGTATTCATCAAGGATATCGGTGAAAAGGGTGATCAGAAGATCTTTTTTTCGTTGATCAAACGGTTTTGGATAACCGCGAGAGATCAAGGCCATATTATGGTCAAACAGCGGCGCAAGTCCAAGCAGGTCACCTGAAGAAGCATCGCGGAGCAATCCGAAATTCGCGGTGTGTCGATCCGGATTTGCTGTGATGGTATCCAAAAAGATCATACGGATATAATCCGGGATTGCTTGCGGGCAGATATCCCTTAGCGCTGTGATTACGTCTTCATAATCATCATTATCTCCCATAAAACTGCTTGCGTGTTCTAAGATGATTTCACCGGCATTTGTAAAATCCAGCGATTGCAAAACATGATTTCCACGCCTGCATTCCGCCATCTGCATGCCGAGTCTTTTGCCTAGTTCATAGACAAATAATTCAGAAAACAGTTCTTCCGACGATGCGGTCTTGCAGAGCCACCATCTCCCGTCTTTTAATTTCCAACACTTTTCGAAGCTGCCGATGTTCGTCAATTCCGGAGTTTTGGTGCTGCATGCCGAAGCCGCGCGGTTAAAACTGTCGTAGCTTCCGTGAAGCGCCAGGTTAGAAAAGTAGTCGCTGTCAAACCTGATATCCGCATAGGTAAGCGGGCTTCCGATTGTGCGGATCCAGTAACGATCCGTGATCGTTGCGGCGTGAACGGCGAGTACCGTGCTGACATCATCCCGTTCTGTAAGCCGCAAAGCCTTTTTTAGCAGTCTGGAATTCGCACGATGTCTGTCGATGGCTCGGCTTTCAAGCCACGCATGCAGATCCGAGAAATTCTTGAGAAAAAGCGGAAGATGTTTTTCGTCAAGGATATGAAGTTTTCCGGCAATCCATTCCGCGGTTACGATATCTCCGCTCATGATCTGATAATCCATCTTGTAAACTCCTTTCCGTCCTGTTGATACGTTTATTCTATCCCATTTTTCTTAAAAAGTAAAGCAAAGAGACCCATGGAAAATCCATGAGTCTCTTCATTTGATCAGTTATTTGGTTTTGCTTTTAGATTCGCTTCGTGATGACTCACTATTTTGCTACTCTGTAAGCCTTGTTGGACCAGTCGGAGTAAACGTTCTTACCGTCAACTACCTTGTAAGCTCTAACTTTGTAGTAGTATCTGGTACCCTTCTTCAGGCCCTTAGTGTTCTTGTAGGACATCTTGGCTGTCTTGATCATGGTCTTGAAACCGGATTTCAGTTTCGTGGATCTTGCTACCTGATAACCTTCCGCCGCTGTCTTATCACCGTCAATGACTCTCCAAGAGATGGTCATGGAACCCTTCTTAGCCTTGGAGGAAGCTTTGATCTTCAGAGAAGTTACAGCACTCTTGTTCAGTGCGGAAATAACTGCTGCCATCTTTTCAGCAGTTTTTTCAATATTTACGTCTGGAGATTCATTGTATTCTGCAATATAAGCAGCGATTGCAGCCTGCAGTTTTGCAACAGCCTCAGCATCTGCTTTCGTTAAAGCATCTACAGAGTACTTTACAGCGAGAGAATTATATAAATCTTCAATTTCTTCAAGATCTGCGGCCTTTACAGCTTTTTTGTATGCTTCGATGTTCGCCCATGTATACGGAGTGATTCCTGTAAAAGTGTTGTCCATGTAAGCATCTGTGTCTGTGTAGGTTTCATATGCGTCAATTGCAGCCTTTACAGCTTTTTTGTTGTCAACTGTAACCTTGGAAACAGCCGGTAAAGCATTGATGTCCGTTACAAGAGAATTTCTTTCCAATGTGTGTACGGAGTTAATTGCTTTCTTTAAAGTTGCAACGTTGGTTACAAAGATCTGCGTATCAGCAGGGAGCTCCTGATATGCATCATAAGCAGCCGTTACAGCAGCCTTGTCAGCAACAGTCGGATTTGTCGGAAGTGCGGCAATCTGTGCCTTTACAGCCTCAGCCTCGGACTTTGCTGCCGAATATGCTTTGTAGTTGTCGATTACTTTCGTAGCTTCGGAATAGAGTGCAGCAGCTTCTTTTGCGCTTCTTGCGCCCTGTGCGATGAACCATTCATTTACAGTAGCATTTACAACACCATCTTCCCATCCTTTACCCCAGTTGATATAAATCTTTTCACTGTTGTCGTTCGTTGTGTTATAAGTGGATTTTGTCAAATTGAAATACTGTCTTAACTGAGTGATTGTTGTTGATGCATTTACAGAGACGTTTCTCTTATCTTTAATCTTTGCAATCGCTTTATCCAATGCTGTTGCAGCATCCGTAAGATCCTTTTGCGTAGTTGCGGCATCTACTGCTGCGTTATAAGTATCGACAGCAGCTTTTACTTCGTCCCATTCTTTTGCATAGTAATCTTTTTTGTTGCGATCAAATCTGTAGTATTTTGCGATGTCTCCCTGTTCTTTGACGTCAGACAGGTCGATTTTAGCAGCAGCCTTGGTTCCTGCAGTCAATGTACCGTCGCCAACGTAAGGTGCAGCTGTTTCGACAGAAGTACCCGCATAAACCTGATTTAATCTAGCTTTTAACGCTTTTGCAGCTTCAGTTTCATCGTAGAAATAACCCAAAATTGCTGCATTGCTCTTTGCTGTTTCCTGATTTGCTTTTACCTTTGCAGCGGTAGCGCATCTGTCAACATAGTCAATTCCATTTACTGTATAATCACCGTCAGTAGCCTTTACTACAGCTGTGATGGCAAAGCTTGCAGGAAGTGTACCCTCATTCTCAATGAGATATTTCATGGCTTCAACATAAGCATCAATGCCTGCCTGCTGCTTGGAACTGTAATCATCACTATTTACATAGGTAGTAACTGCCTGTGTCAGCTGTGCGACCTTAGTAGCCTTGTCAGCGGCCTTGTTTGCGTCTTCAGCAGCTTCGGACTTGGTTGTTGCGTAATTAGCAGTTAAAGCGTAGGAGATGCTAGTAACCAGATTGGCATCCAGAACATCGTCCTTATTTTCTTTAACCTTTGCAACTTTATCAGCACCAAAGAGTGCAGCATAGAGACCTTCATAGGTTGTTTTCCATGCAGCATTTGCATTTGCAGTATCAGCTGCGCTCGCCTCAAATTCAGCCTTATCAATAACAGCTAACAGATAAGCAACGTCTGCAGCAGCTGCCTTCGCAGCGGTATCATACTTTTCATTGTCAGCAGCTGTATATGGTGTATCCTGTTTTGTAGTCGTGTAAGAAGACAAATCGATGGAATTTACGAGACTCTTCATAGCTGTTTTATACTCATCGAAAGCAGCTTTTTCTGCTTCTGCAAAATAGGTAGTTTGGGCCGCACTTAATAAAGCTGCCTTAACAGTTGCAACAGCAACGCTTCCTGCTCTATTTGCATCATTTACATCATAGTTCGTAAGGTCCAGATCACCGCCTGGCAGAACGCCGGTCTTGACTGCTTCTGTATACGCCTTATCCACTGCTTTCTGCATGTTTGCAGCAGAAATTGAGAACTCCGTTAAATCCGGTAAGTTTGTGTAGTATTCACTTGTTCTATTGTGATACTTATCATCATAGTTAACGGTATAAGCGCTGACCGTCAGATTGCTGTAAGCAATGTTTAATACGTCTTTTTCTTTATCAGTCAGCGTTGCAGATGAAGTATCAGCAAACGCAGAACTGAAGCTGAAAGTGAACATAACAGCAACTGCGGTCGAGGTTTTCATTGTTGAAATTGCAAAGGGAAAAAGCGTTTTTGAAGTGACTTTGCAGGGGATTTTTAGGACAGAAGGCATAGCTTGCAGGCACAAAAAAGAGCCAGGAGTAAGGCTCGTTTGGAATACTTATTCACTTACGTCTGATTCTCCTAAAATTTTTTTCATCAGTTCTTCCATGAATTCATAATGCAGTTTGGAGGCTTTGCAGAGAAATTAACACCAAAGATGAACGAAATCGTTAATTCTTAAAACATTTCGTTAATTCATAAGATTTAATCGTTAATTCTTACGTTTTTACGTAAAATTGGTTATACTATTTACAATAAAACCAAGGAGGTCATATTTGTGCAAGCGGAATCACTGAAAAATATAGTGCGGGATATTCAACGCATGAAAAGCGAAACACAGAACATTGAACTGAAAGCTGCCGCAAAAGGATGTCCTACGCGGCTGTTCGACACGCTTTCCTCATTTTCCAATCAGGACGAAGGCGGTATCATCCTATTCGGCATAGATGAGGAGCGCGGCTACACGGTGAATGGAGTGTATGATCCACAGGATCTGCAAAAAAAGGTGACAGAGCAATGCAAGCAAATGCAGCCGCCGGTGCGCGCATTGTTCACTGCATGCGAAATTGACGGCGTCACGGTTGTTTCTGCGGAAATTCCGGGAGTTGATATTGCGGATCGCCCGGTATTTTACAAAGGCGTAGGTCGTGTCAAAGGCTCTTATGTACGCGTTGGCGAGTCCGATGAGCCAATGAACGAGTATGAGGTTTACAGCTATGAAGCCTTTCGAAAAAGAGTCCGCGATGATATTCGCGTAGTAGAAAACACAAAGTTTTCCTTGGTCGATGAAACACGTATGGCACAGTATCTTCAGGCCGTCAGGAACGAACGAAAAAATCTTGCTGAAAATGTATCGATCCGTATCGAGATGTATCGGGATCGTATGGAGATCCTAAGCAGTGGCGGGTTATATGGAAAAATTACAATCGATGCCCTCGGTAAGGTTCGTCCTGAAACGCGAAATGCTGCGCTTGCAAATATACTGGAGCTTTTGCACATCACCGAAAATCGTTACTCTGGCATTCCTACCATACGGAATGAATGCACAAAAGCCGGACTTCCGGCTCCGGTGTTTTCTGTTTTACATGGGGAATTTAGAGTTGTGATGAAAAACGGCTTTTTTAGCGAAGGAATGCATGCCGGTGAATCCTTACTCGAATTTTGTGAGATTCCACGTACGAGAGCCGAAATCGTGGCTTTTGTCGGCAAATCCAAGAACTATGTCATGTCCCAAATCGTAACACCGCTTGTGCAAAGCGGGCAGCTGAAAATGACTCTACCGGATAAGCCAAAAAGCCCTAGCCAAAAGTTTGTAAAAAATACATCGTGTTTATATTAGTATTTCGCATAAATATCGCACGCAGTAAGGTTATATTTCATCCTGCACAATGCCGCAATTTTTGACTTCATTCAGATAGAGATCGTAAATGTACGCAGGACTTTCCAAATATAATCCGGTGCTGCAATCCTGCAGTTTTTCAAATACCGCAGAAACGTAAAACCGGCGCATCGCATCCATTGCAGACACACCGCTGTCAGCCATCAAAAGCTTTAGTACATCCTGCGTATTCACCTCGATCAAAAAATCCCTGTCACTCATGCAAAACACCTGCCTTTTGCAAGTATGTGAGCGCCCTTGCTGTATGAAAAGAGTATTGGTCACTCAGTTCCCGGTATGTAAGCCGCCGCTTTAAGCCTTCTTCATCCAGCTGCTCACCCATATATCGCCGAATCGTTGCCGCAATTGCATCATCCGCAACCGGTCCAATGACAATATCATACTTACAGTCCAAGTTGCAGTCAGCACTTGCAGCATCCCGAAAGTCCCGATTGCGATTATTGACAACAAAACGTGCCCACTCAATAGTAGGCTGCATCGCAAATTTTCGTATATGCAATGCCTCACTATCAAAAATGTGCGCGTCTATCTCATAGACCGTTACGATCGCCGCGCCGCCAAACAGCGCCGCCTTATTCTGCGCCATGCGAATTGCCTGCGTTTTTAACGAAGTCAGATAAAAACCTTTTCCAAAGTCCTTATACGGCTTGCACTTTGCGAAATCGATCTCCATGATCTCGAGATTAGACCCATGGTAAAGAATCATGCTAAACGTCCTCCATGCTTGCGGCAGATCCGCGCTAAATCAGCGACGGTATCTTCGAAGGAAAATGTGTGCTCCACATCGTAGAATTTCTCAAGAAAATCCAATCCCTTGTACTTGTCGAGGTACAGCATAGCGTCTTTGGGCGTCATATTGAACTGCGCGGCAAATTCGCTTACACAGATCACGAAGTAATCAGCCATTTGTTTCTGAAGTTCTGACATGGAAGCCTCCTTTCGATGCAGTCCTTATGATGCCATTATACTATAGCTTTATGCAAAAATCCACCGCCGAGAAATGAAATTTTGTGCGAGCATCACATCAGGGCGCTGAAATCCGGCCGGTATATCATTTCGGCTAGCTCACTTTGCTTTTTTTGAAACATCAGCATGTAAATCGGATAATATACGGTCTTTCCCTTTTGCGAGGGGTTTTTGTTGCTGAATACCGCAGCCTGCGGAATATCGTATTGCGCATTGGAAAGTACCTTGTTTAAGGCGGAATGAGACTGATAATCCTTTCCGGATTTGATCTCAATCGGAAGGACGTGCTCCTGGTCCTCAATTACAAAATCAAGTTCGCCTTGTTCGTTTTTGAGCCAAAGGAAGCTGCTCTCGTATCGGGAAAATTTGAAATTTTCATTTAAGGTTTTTAAGATAAAACGTTTGTTTTTTTTGGTACAGTTTAAAATCGTTGTCAAAGACATTAAAAAAGAGCCTCAGATGTGACTCTTTTTGGATAATCATGCATTTTGTTTGCATTGCAAAAGTAAATTTTCACATTGTTTTTTTAGCATGGGAATATCTTCGTTTAGTGTGTTCCAAACGGTTTCTAGATCAATATTCCCATATGCGTGCACATAAAAATTTCTTGTATCTTTGATGATTCTCCATGGAACAGAGTGATTCTTAGCTTTCATTTCATCAGAAAGCTGCGCGGCAAGTTCGCCAATCTGAACTACACACATACAGCACGCATCCTGAAACATAAAATCTTCTGTGAATCGTTGAAACGAAGTATCAAATCTTTCTAGATTTTGTTGTATTCGATCACAGTAGTTAACCATTTTTAAAAGAATGATGTGGTCACGATTTTCGATAAAGCAGCACCTCCTCATCGGCAATCAGCCTTAAAAAATTCTTATCTGAAATATCACTTGTTACAAGATCAACCGGCAGTCTCAATGCATCCTCCAATGCGAGGCGGAATCCCGTCAGAGCAAACAAACTTCGGATTTTGCCTTTATCAATGCGCAAATCGATATCGCTTTTTTCACTTGCAGAACCTTTGGAATAAGAACCAAATAAATACAAAGAGTCTACGCCGTATTCCTGCGCAATCGGGGCTACAATGTTTTTGATTTCGTCAACGGTGTATTTCCCTTGCATGTGTGTTTCCTCCCTTCGGCGATATATAATTATTATAACATATGATTTTCAAGATTTACAACGAAATTTTAAATCGTCTTGATATTATGAACTATATTATTTTGTTGATTCCTGCATGATTATCCGCAAAACGGTGCATTTGAAACCCTTTTTTCCTAACATAAAAGCTAAATATTTATTCGAGAATTCTCACGTAAAATTACTTCAAAAACGAATTTTTAGCTTGAAATTCCAACACTTATAACCTCGACCGCAGTTGCTGTTATGTTCACTTTCAGCTTTGGTAGTGCGTTTGCGACACTTTCCAGTGATGAAAAGGATGCTTTAAACCAGTATAAAGCTGAGCAGGCACAGAACTACTATAGCACCATTGAAAAAGCCGGCGAAAACTATCTCAACGGCTTAACATTTGATGCAAAGGGAAACCTTGTCACATCCGACTCTGATACTACTGGCTTAATTTCTAAAGAAGTTGTTAAAGCAGCGGTCGCAGATGCTGTTGATGAGGCAAAAATTGCTTTCGGTCAAGAAGTAAGCACTATCATGCCTGACCAAGCATATGAAGGGACTACAATTACTACAAACACAGACGTTTTAGCAGCGTTACAGAAGGCATATCTCAAGGTGGTTAACGCGAAACTTAGTAATACAAACGTTCTTGGAACTGACCTTGCGAAAGTTGTAAAGAAACAGTTCAAGCTCGACAAGGATGCTGCAGTCGTTGCTTTAGGCGCATATGACTTAAGCAAGTACTCTGACAACATTAAGGACTATGCAATCGCTGTAGATGTAGCTGCATCCCCTTACCCAAGTGCAGGCTATACTTATGGTGACGCTACAGGCTTAGCAGCTAATACAAGTGTAACCGCTAAAGAATTTGTAAACAGAATCGTTTCCACGCAGACTTTGGCTGTAACTGCTGCTCCTGAAACCGCAGCCGGCATCAAAGATGTAAGAAAAGCAGCACAGATTGCAGACGAACTGATCAATGGCCACAAGATTACAACGAGTGAACCATACTATATTGAAGCTGTTAAGACTTTGGATGATTTAAAAGCAGACACCTCTTTGGATTCTGCGAAAGCGAACGCAATCGCGCAGATTAATGCTGCTTTAGCTTCCAAAAAGATTGCAGTGGCAAACAAAATTCAAGTTGGAATCGATGCTTTAAATAAGTATGCGACCCTTTCTGACTCTAACAAAGCATTATTAGAAAGCTTAAACGAAGATAAGGCTGATCTCAATGACAATTTCGCAAACTTGGAAAAAGTCTACAGCACAAAGATCAACTACCAGAAAACAACAACTGCTGTAAATCAATATTTGGCGGTTGTTCTCACCGAAATTGAAAGAAGAATTACAAATGATGATGATGGTAAAGTATCCGCTGATACAGAATATATCTTCAGTTGGGCAGACGAAAGAGTTGATGCTGAAAAGAAGTTAGTTGCAGATGCAGCTTTATTAGCACAGCAGAAAGATGTAAACGGTCAGTTATATTACGACAAGGCTGTTTTAGATGCAAGCCTCGCAGATGCAATTGAATCGGTTTACATGGATTCACATAAAGCAGGCGAGGTATATAAAGATGCCGCCCAATTGCTTACTGGCGGAAATGAAGCTGCTGTAATCAATGCTAAAATCGCTTACACAAACTTCATTACCGGCAAAGCTACAAACCTTCAGCCAAAGGACAGTAAAGGCAAGACTGTAACTGAGAAGTGGAACAAAGCAACTGCTGCTGCAGCAGCTGACGCAAGCGGAACTGTTTCCGTTCTGATCAAAGGTACTGATACTTTAAAAGGATTTAAGGTATCCGCAACCAAGATGTACGACAAAGCTCAGAAAGAAGCTTTAAAGACATTAGTTGCTGACACAAAGAAAGCGATCGCAGATGCTAAAACTGTTGGCGAAATCGAAAAGATCTTCGCAGAAGCTAATGACAAGTACGAAGATATCGCTACAACCAAGGATCACAAAGATGCATGGGCGGCTTCCGGCAAAGTTGGTCTTGCTTATACAAAGGCTAACTATGATAAGGAATTATTCGCATATGCGGAGTACTTTGATAAAAAGGTTGATAACAGTGCATACCCAGAAGCTGTTCGAGGTGCAGCGCAAATATTAGATAAGGTTGCATATCCTATCGTATACAAAGCATACACCGTTGATGAATTAGCTGACAAGGTAGCAGAAGCAAAAGCAGCGATCGACAACATTCTTACAAAAGATGCTATCAAGGCGAAGAAAGCTGAAGTAGAAGCTGCCATCAAGGCTCTGCCTGCAACCGTCGCATTAACAGATAAAGATGCTATCACTGCAGCTGCAGATGCATTAGATGCCTACAATGATATTCCGGGAAGTCAGGAAAATCCGGTGACAAATACTGGAGTTTTAACTGCAGCAGAAAAAGCTTACGAAAAATTAGCTGCGAAAGAACTTGATAATGCATACAAAGCATTAAATGCAAAGAAGGCTATCACAGTAGCAGATAAAGAAGCGATCGAAGCATTGAGAGCATTATACGATGCATATGATGATTTCGTAACTAACTACTATCCTGGAGAAACTCCTACAGCAACCACTACAAACGGTGCCGTAAAAGCTCTTGAACAGAAGCTTTCCGACGCAAAGGTTGCTGCTGCAAAAGAATTAATGATTAAGCTCCCTGCAAATCCTACCGCAAAGGATAAAGCACAAGTAGAAGCTGCGAGAGCTACATATGAAGCATTAACATTAGAAGAAAAAGCTCAGGTTGTTAATACACTTGCATACAAGAACTTAATTGATGCAGAAGAAGCTTTAGGATTAAACGTTGCTACAAGCGTTAAGGAACTGAAAATCACTGCTAGATCCTCCGCTAAGAAGGGTTCCATCACTGTTAAGTGGACCGTAAAGGGCGATGCTTCCGCAGCTGACGGATATCAGGTATGGAAGTCCACCAAGCAGTCCAAGGGCTACAAGAAGGCTATCACAACCACAAAGAAGTCCTACAAGAACACCAAGGGCCTGAAGAAGGGTACCAGATACTACTACAAAGTTAGAGCTTACAAGGTAGTTGACGGTAAGAACGTTTACTCCGACTGGTCCAACAAGGCTTACAGAGTAGCAAAATAGTGAGTCATCACAAAGCGAATCTAAAAGCGAAACCAAATAACTGATCAAAAAAGACCTCCCAAGGATTTTCCGAGGGAGGTTTTTCTTAAAATGATGAGAAGGTCATGTTATTTTCAGTCATAAAGGCATCCACCGTTTTCTTTTCTTTTTTCGTTAAGGTTGTGTAAATTGCGCAAGCGCTTTCCTTATCTAAATACGGCCAGATGTTTCGAACTGCAAGCCGGTCTTTTTCCTGCTTTTTGCCCCGCTCAAGATTGATGACCATTTTGTGAATGGCATAGGCTTCCGGTTTTGGGATGGAAATCGTAAATCCTAAGTAAACAACAGACAGTGCGTTTGCGGACAGGATATGCAAATGCCGCAAAGCCTGCGCGGTAACACCGAGATTTGTCTTTAAAGTACTTTCCGATCCGGCACCCAGTTGATTGATCAGAAACTCGATCTCTAATCCGTTTTTATCATAAATCTTAGTCGTCCCATACAGGCGGTCGCTTTCTATGAGGTATCCTGCCGCCTTTGCTAAAGGAATGATGTTTTTCTCCGGAATCGGTCTGCGAAGATTCTTAAGCAGAAAATCAATGTCTAAGGTTTTGATGTTAGGCTCGAATTTTTGCAAAATCCCAAGCTCGCGATAGAGGAACTCCGCCCATGAGCCGATTAGGATAACATACTCCAGACAGTCATTGTCTGCCAAGAGTTTAATAAACCTGATAAATTCCTTCTGCTGTATGTTCATTCAAAAAATCCTTTCCCAGTGCCTTTTCGATCTGGGCCTTCGTTTTTTGAATTTCCTTTAAGGCACTGATATTTTCTTTCCTCTTTTCCAGTTTCTTTGTAAGTTCAGGGATGTCTTGTGCTTTGACATATACGCTCTTTACGGCAGCTTCACAGCGGTATTGGAGATAGAAATACTCTCTTCCTTTGATTTTCTTCTTTTGGATGCTTCCTTTAGGAAGCTCGGCGATTTCGCTGTTTAGCAAGCGTTCAATCCGAAGCGCTCGCATATATTCTTCCAGTAGGACTTCTTCCATAACCGTCATAGTAAGACCTCTTCATGCTTTCTTTTAGATAACCTACATTCTCAAAAAATATTTCCGTTTGTAGGTTAATTATATTTTAAGCTGCAGTCTGTGTCAAGAGGAAAATAAGACCTCCCAAGGATTTCCCAAGGGAGGTCTTTTTTGATCAGTTATTTGGTTTTGCTTTTAGATTC
>OLOV01001956.1_pt1 | contig 14915 bp, 25 predicted proteins | sample 1672931 | NCBI WGS metagenome assembly OLOV01 (sample SAMEA3136738, study PRJEB25190) | human gut metagenome | biome: human gut; feature: human-associated habitat; material: faeces | place: Austria | collected 2013
TTTATTTTCTTCTTTTTGTCCTTGTGACTGTCCGGCAACTGTCTGCTGCGTGTCCTTGTCACTGTCTGCCAAGTGTCTGCCAAGTGTCCTTGTCACTGTCTGCTGCGTGTCCTTATTAGTGTCCTTGTCTGTGTCGGGAACATCTTGATACAATGCGTAATTTTCAACGGTTATAATGGTATGCTTACTGTCTGCCTTACAGGTAATCATACTGTCGCTCTCAAGTATGGTTAATATACGTTTCACTGTATCCTTGCTACACTGCCACTGTGTCGCGAGTTTTCTCAGACTTGTAACAAATGAGCCTCTAGGAACAGTAATAACAGAATCGCCCACAACAACCTTTTTGTCCGCATAATTTGCCGACATAAGTATGTCAATCCACGCCATAAGATACAGTGGTTTTGTAAAATCCCAAAGGAAATGTTTCCTGATGCTTCGGTTTAGTTTTATCCAGTTTCCTTTGCTCATTTTCTACCTCCTTAGAAAGGTACATCTTCGTCATTTATTTCTTCAAATCCGTCCGGAAGTGCCGCCATATTATCTGCATCATCAGGCTGTTTTTCGCCCCATTCGATGAACTTTACCTGCTCGGCAAGCACGCCTGTTGTATAAACTGTATCGCCGTTTTTATTCTTGTAACTGCCTGTCTGAATCCTACCTCTTACAGCAACCATTCTCCCTTTAAAAAGATATTTTTCACAGGCCTCGGCAGTCTTTCCCAGAGCAGTAACTCTGGGAAAATCGGTCTTTTTTTCATCACCCTTTTTAAAGGGCCTATCTATTGCAAGTGTAAAATTCGCAACCGCCATCTGATTTTGCGTATATCGTATTTCTGGATCTCTTACAAGCCGGCCGATGATGACTACGTTATTCATTCTCTTTATCCTCCACCTCATCTGCAGGTATGTCTTTTTCCATACTCTTTAAGCTCTTGTCACACATTGCAGCAACCTGCACAAGCTCCTGTATAGCTTCTACAGCGAGTTTTCTTATTCCTTCGATATTTGCTACCCTTGCATCTTCATCAACGTCTTTCATGCGGATAGAGTTCCACAGATACATCATACCTTCCTCGGTTATGAGCTCTATGTTCTCTGCAGCCTCTTCCACTTCTTCCTTAAGCACCGCATAGCCCTCGTGCCACGATGCGAACATAGGGAAGCTCTTGTTCGCTACTTCAAGTTCTTCTGCGATCATATTCTCTATTACATCAATCATTCCTTTTTTGCTATCTGTCACTTATCTTACCTCCTACGTTTACCTTTGAGTTCTGCGCAAATCTTTCAAGATCCTCTCTGGTAACCTGAGTCACCAGAGTAGGACAGCTGTTAACCAAATCAATAATCGCTCTCTTGCTGTATACGGTTCTGTCACCGGAAAGCAGGTACAGCAGTCTGTTTGCATTTATAGGTCTTACCTCATCAAAGCTGCCTTTGTTGATATTGCCTGCCAGATAGTTATTCATTCATTTCACCTTCCTTTTCATCAAAACCCTATTTCAAGGTCAAAACTTTTGTATTCGTATTTACCCAAAACGGTGCCTGTAACCGTTTTTCCCTGCATAATCATATCAATCACTCCATTAGGTAAAAGCCTGCTATCTGTCACACATTTGGCCATAACATCACCATATCTGGTTGCCACAAGCACTGGGTCTCCCTTCTTCAATTCCACACCTAACGGAACTGCAAAAGTATATCTTTTGTCATTACCTTCGTGTTTCACCTGCACAATATTAAGCACCTTTTCCATATTAATCATCTTTTCCACCGTCTTTCACCTCTCCTGTTTCAACTTCTTCTGAAATAACTTCTGCCTCAGCTTCTATAGCATCTTCATAAACTGTTTCATCTGTCACAGAATACATATCCTCTGACAGCTCGTGTTTTATAGTCTCATCGCTCGCAATCGCTTTTACGAAATCGCTTTTCATCGGAGCATATTTCAGGCACTGCTTGAGCACTGTTTTCTTCGCCATAGCATCAAAGTTTGACTTCCAAGGTGAGAAACTGCTGTTAAAGCTCTGTGAATATTTCTGGGCGTGTGCTTTGATATCATCTACAGACATTACCTCAAACCCGTATCCGCCGGTCTTTGTCCTGAACATTGCGTAGTATCTAACCACCTCGCCTCTGTTCGTATCTGCAGGTATATGCTTAAGCTTTGGATCAATTCCGAATTCGCATTCCCATACATCGTTTTCGTGTACTGCCTGCGCCTGAATAATATCAACCTCTCCGGATCTGTATGCAAGGTCAATAAGACCTTTATAGCCAACCTGGAACTGCACCTCCAGCACACCTTTATTCTTGAAAGGTATCAGATAAGCCTGTCCCAGCGGAGTGTTCGGTTCAAGGCCAAGCTGCGCTGCACTCATCATTGCAGCAAGGAATGACTTTGGAGTACATTCCGGAAGCTTTGGCGTATTTGATACTGCCGATAACATCATTCGTGTAAATCTCTCAGGAGTTAATACTGACGGCAGCGCCTTCTTGATTTCCCCTTCCATACTCTTTATGTAATCTCTCAATGTTTTCTGAGGCTTATCAAGCTTTGCCTCTTTTGCCTTTGCTATTGCGTTTGTCATTTTACTATTCTCCTTCCTTATTTACTCTGAGCACTCTTGACTCAGTAGTTTTCATATACTTGTCAAAGCCCATATTCGGAAAATCTTTAAGCAGCGCTTTATAATCAAAGCTTGTCCTGCCCTGTACCTTATATGTCACTGTATAACCTGCGTGATGTCCCTTCTCAGCGGTTTTCATAAACGTTTTGATATTCTGTTCCTGCAGATTTTTAAATCGTGTCAACTCCTTAATCTGTTCTTTCAGTGCCGAAAGCTGTATCAGACTGCCGGATATAAAGCCAAGGTCTATATCGCTTCCGTCACTGTCAGGATAAACAGCGTTTATTGCTTCGCTTGTTGCATCGCTTCCGTCTACCGGAGGCTCTGTGTTGTTCTCAACATGACTCCAGAACTCTTTTTCCATATCTGCAAGGTCCGCAATATCGTTTTCGGTAATTCTTACAAGGCTGTCACACCATTCCGGCTGTTCTAGATCTTCATCAAGCGTGATGCAGAATATGTAGAAGTTCCGGCTGCCGGATAAGGCCGCCAGATACCATGTGTGTTTTTCAGTGATCATCATGTAATGTACGCACTGGAAAAACCATGTTGCTGGTATTTCAGACTTTCTGAACTTTGCTGCGTTCTCAAAACTGTTTGTAGTTTTGATTTCAAGTCCTGCATTACCGCCAACAATAAATCTGTCGATATTTGCGCAAGCCCAAGGGTATTTGTCATTGAACCATGTATAATTGCTTTTCTGGACTTTAAGCCCTGACATCTTTGTAAAATACTTTGCAACAAAGTCCTCAAGGAAACTTCCGACTTCCGTTATCAGGTTGCCTTCAAATTCCGGCATCTTGTTTGTTTTCTTTGCCCATAATGAATAAGGGCTCTCATATGGGTTCTGTCCGCATGCTGCAGCTGCATCCGAGCCTCCAAGATATTCGTGTCTCAGTGCAAGCCACTGGTTATGGTCACCCGCTTTGAATTTCGTTATCATATGCATTACTTTTCCTTTCTATCTGCCACTGAAATAATGGTCTTTATGTTTTAATATCGGAGTACCAAAGCTGTGGTAGCTCCCCTCTCTGAAATATAAAATGTCTTTGTTGCTTCTCTGCTCCAGCTCTGCTGTTACAGCCTCAAAGGTTTCCTGCGTAATATCAACGGCATATATGCTGCCACAGGCAACCACCTCAAACTGATTTCTCTGATTTATGACAGCCTCAATGCTGTCAGGGAAACCTTCTGCCTCAACTCTGTTTAATATCACACAGGCCACAAGCCTTTTGCCTGTATAACCCTGATTGCCGGCTTCTGCTTCCACGCACGCCGCGAGATACTCAAGGCTGTCATAATATGCTTCCGTCTGCACATCTTCTTTTGTCAGGACCTTTACAGGCTCTGCCTCAGGGAAGATACTGTGTCTGCGCTGCAAGCTCGTTATAAAACTGTTCTGTTGCAATCTCATCTGCAATATCAATCTTTCCCAGCATTCCTATCGCAAGGATAAATGCCGACAGGATCAATGCCTTTGCTGTTGTCTTTAAGATTTTCATATCTTATATATCCTTTCTCATTTACACATCTCTTGTTCGCCTTCCTGAGCTTGCGTATAACAAGCTTTGTCCGGTCTTTCGGCAGCGTAGTGTTTCTTTCTATCTTCCGCCGCTTTCTGTAGTTTCTTTTAGCCCTGCCCATAACATCAGCTCAGGGCATTGTGCAGCTGTGTTGCCACATCAGGGATAAAATATCTCTTTTTAATTGACTCCAGATCGCGAAGATAGTGATCTATCTTGTGCGGGTCCTTATAACCCATATACTCCATCAGCTGGTGTCTGGTTATAAAGCCGGAACCGCTGAAGGCTTTCATATCTTTAATAAGCTCCTGTCTGTTCATAAAATACCTTTTCCTTTCTCCACTTTCGTGATATAATTCAAGTGATATAATTCTTGTTCAATTAAGAACCTCCCAGTTCTTATCCCGGAGCTTTTGCTTCGGGTTTTCTTTTTATACAGGTGTTATGTTCATCAGGTCGTTCATCAGATTGTACAGCTTTCTTGCTTCTTCCTCTGTAAGAGTAATGCCTCTTGACATACGCAGATGCTCCTCGTCCCAGTCCCTGATATCAAACACCGGCTGCCTGTCACCCCATTTGACAATATTGAGTTCTTTCTTCCACCCTGACGGATATTCTGTAAGAACTCCGAGGTGCGCCGTAATTTCAAATTTTATGTCGTTCATAGCTGTTCTCCTTTCCTAATACTTTTCTTGGTACCGACACAGCAGAGCTGCTGTAGCAACAAGGTTTTTCAATGCTACTTTCAGCTCTTCCGCAGTGGCATTGCTGTGCAGCAGGCTTTCGGCTTCTGCAGCTTGTCTGTTGATTGCTGCTCTCAGTCCTGCGAGTTCATTCAGCGTATCATCGTTTCTGATCTGAGCATCAATAGCATCCGCTATCAGTTCATACTCTATCTGCGCCCGGCGGTATTTCTGTTCACCTGATACCTGATAATTTTCCTCGGCCGTTTCAGCTCTCTTTCTGAAAGCTTCAGCCTTCTTCTTTGCATAAGCTATGTCCATAAGTTCCTCCTTTCCTAAAACACTTTCAAAACATCTTTGATAATGCCTAAATAGCTGTCCATATTCACGTTTACTTTTCTGTATATACCCCCAACAAAGAAAACTTTAACAATCCCGTTATCATCGAGTTCTGCCCCTATAACCCGGTGGTTTGTCTGTGACAGCAGCTCACCAAGATTTTCGACAAACAGTTTTCTGTCTTTCAGGCAGCCTTCCTTATCGCCCATTGAGTAGAGCGCACCCGCCCATGTTTCATTTGCTCTCATAGCTATTTCTCCTTTCATTCCTCAGATATGGCAAGTATAAGTTCAATAAAATCCACTCCCATTGCTTTCGCCGCCTGCTTCACACACTTCACAGAAGGCTCTACCGGCTTACACGAACCGGGACGCTTATTCTTTTCAAGAACAGAAATATATGCTTTGCTTATTCCGCTTGCCTTTGAAAAGTCATCCATACTCATACCCTGTTCTGTACGATATGCTTTTATTATTTCGCCCAATGTTCTATTGACTACATCTTCATCTCGCACAGTCCACCCCATAATGTAAGCAGGGGTTGTATTCAGTGCTTTTGCAAACTCTATGACTTTGCTCTGACTTATATCATTTATGCCTAACTCTATTTTGTTGATAGTCGTATTTGATTTGTAACCTAGCTTTTCTGCAAGTTCCTTCTGTGTTAATCCCAGTTCTATACGCCTTTTCTTTATTTGTTCACCAATCATAGAAATCATCTCCTTTCATACGGTTTTTAATGTTTACTATTCAAGTCCACCATAAAATACCAAGTTGTTACGACCGCCATACCATCCGCCGTCATATGGTGTACCTGTAAGTCCACTGTTATCATCGAATTTTATTTTTAGGTATGTACATTCGATATCGTCACAGTTTTCTGTTACCACTTCAGTTACTGTGCCATCATAGCCATAAGTTCTGATTTTATCACCAACCTCGAATTCATTGACCTTCTTTGGTTTCATCATCTTTCTTACCTCTACTTTTCTCCTTTAAAATAACTTGTTCATATGTAGCTCTTTTGGTTGTTTGTATCTTGTTGAGATACTTAGTTTGCAAAAAAAATATCAGTCACTTGCTGCTCCGTAAGTTTATATCTTTCACGAATTAATGCAATCTCTGTCTGATTAAACTGTGCTCCAGTTTCATTTATTTTCGCATTCAATCGTGAAAGGCTTAAACCCATAGCTTCTGCAAGGACTGACTGTGAACCGTCATACATTTTTATCATCCCTTTTAATAATCGTGAGTTCATATTCTTCTCCTTTCTTTTGTATCTTATTAAGATACAAACAATATAACACTTAGCAAATGTCTTGTCAAGATATTTTTTCTTGTTTTTTTAAAAGTTTATGTTATAATCAAGATACAAGGAGAAAAAATATTATGAAAACAGCAGATAAGATAAGAACCTTTCGATTAGCAAAAGGTTTATCACAAGAACAACTCGGTGAATTGGTCGGCGTGCAAAAGGCAGCAATCAACAAATATGAAAAAGGACGTGTTGTTAATATACCACGCACTACATTGAAAAAGCTTGCAGATGCACTACACGTAGCCCCTGTTGATTTATTAGATGACACCGAATTTTCACCTGACTCAAACGCAAAATCCAACCGCATTAAAGTCTACGGCTCTGTTCCTGCTGGAATTCCTATAGAAGCTGTAGAAGATATTGTTGACTGGGAAGATGTACCTCAGGAGTGGATAGACAGAGGCGACAGGTATATTGGTCTAAAGGTTAAAGGCAACAGTATGTATCCTAAATATATAGAAGATGATACTGTTATCGTAAAGCTGCAGCCAGACTGCGAATGTGGCCAAGATGCAGTTGTATATGTAAACGGATATGAGGCTACTCTTAAGAAAGTCGTTAAGCAGCAGGACGGAATTATGCTGCAACCTTTAAATCCTGAATACACGCCAAAGTTTTACCCTTACGGTCCTGAGGAACCAGAGATACGCATATTAGGTATTGTCGTTGAAATAAGAAGGAAGGTGTGATATGAGTTATCACAGAAAATATGTCGAAACTAATCCGGTGCCAATAGAGTCACCAGCAAAGCATAAGTATGATGAAGAAGTTGTAGAAACAAAAACACCACCTTTGAGATGGTTCTGGTTTTATAAGAATATAACCCTTACCGGAGCATGTTTATGGGGTGTCTTTGACGTTGTAGTATATATACAAATGATTTTATCCATTGGACACGATGTAAACTATTCTTTTTATATATTTATATGTGCTTTTTTGTTTGTAGCAGCTTCATTAACCGCCAATATATATCTGCTGATTAACTTACGAAAATTCAAACCACTTGCTTACAAAATAAATATGATAATTCTTATTACTAACGCTATCTTTGTTAATATTGATTATGATTACTCTCAGCAGTACATTATAAACAAATTTATTGGCTCTGCCATATTTGCAATTCTTAACATAGTCTATTTTGAAAAACGTAGATACTTATTTGTTCGTGATTGTGATATGTCAAAGCGTAGCAAAAGAACTGTTTTACTATCATCTATAGCTGCTATTCTTGCTATGCTTGCATACTCTTTGTATGTTGTAAATATTTAACATTGGGTTAAGAAAGGAATTTTAATATGAGTTATCATAAAAAATACGCTGACATAAAGCCTATACAGGCTGAGGTGCAAGAAGAAAAACAGGAAGTTACACAGGAAGCTGTACATAACAATAATCATATATACAAAATTCTGCTCATTGTCGCTGCTGCACTTCTTGTATTATCTATAGGCATTAATATATATCAGTTCTCAATGCCTGAAGAAAAAAACAATATAGAAGCCTATTGCAATAATTGCGGAAATCGCACTACAGTCTTTTATAACGAAAACAAAGACCGATATGAAAAGCTCTGTGACAAATGTATTTACATATCAGATGATAATGACAATACATCACCGATAAATAATTATTCGAATTCATCTGATGGTTTTTCAAGCAATTTTGAAAAGAACAGAGAGCAGGACCAGCGGTATGAGGAATATCTTAAAAACAATGATAGAGAGAAACTAGACAAGAAAGCTGCAGAGCAAGGCAAAAAAGCTGCTGCAAGTGAATAAGAAAGGAAGGTGTGGTTATGAATAATTTAAACACATCAGATGTAGCACGTCAAAATATTTTAAATAACAAATATGCTCTTTCTATTCTAGAGCAACAACTCAACCCTAAAGCGTTGTCATTTGACGGCGAAATCGTTTTTACCAAAGATATGATTGCTAGTTATTTTGAAGTTGATACTCGTACTGTTGAACGGTACATTTCAGATTATCGAACAGAACTCACGAGGAACGGATATCGTACATTATCTGGTCGTGACTTAATTCAATTTAAAAACGATAATAAAGATTCTTTTGGTACCGACATAAATGTCGGTACCAAAACCACAATCCTTTCAATTTTCACCTTTCGGGCTTTTTTAGACATAGGCATGTTGCTCTCAGACAGCGATGTCGCAAAAGAACTCCGTAATGCAATTCTTGATATCGTTATTGATGTTATGAACCAACGTTCGGGTGGCAAGACAAAATATATAAATCAACGTGATTCTGATTTTCTTATTTCATGGCTGCGCGAAAATAATTTCAGAAAAGACTTCACCGACGCTTTAGACCTCTATGTTGACATGGGGTCAATCAAATATGGAATCTTTACTAATAAAATATATACAGATATTTTTGCGGAAAAAGCTGATGAATATCGTCAAATTTTAAAACTCAGTAAAAATGAACCGTTGCGGGATACAATGTATTCAGAGGTTTTAACTTTGATAGCATCTTATGAATCAGGCCTTGCATATGAACTGAAAATCGCATATGAGGAGAAGGGCAGAAAGCTAACACAAAAAGAAACACGACAAATATTTGAAAAATATCATACACACCCTAGAAACGCACCATTTCTATACGATGTACGCTCCAAAATGGCAAGCAGAGATCTTGCTTTTCGTGATGCACTTCATCAAAAGCTTGAAGAGTACATACACCCACTTTCAAGCGATGAATATGAAAAATTCATTGGTGAAAAAAGTGTTTCTATCGAAGAGCAATTAGAGGCTGCCAGAGATGTTTTTATAAGGTTGAAGGAGTATTGATATGTATTATCTATCTTATGACGACATAATTCAGATTTATTCCAAAGTTGTTGAGGTCAGCGGTGGAGGTTTTGCTGGAGTTCTTGACACTGGCAAGGTGAAAGGAATACTAGAGCAAGTAAAAAACGACTTATACTATCCCGAAATAGAGGACAAACTTACATACCTTTTTTACTCTTTTGGAAAGTATCATTGCTTTACAGACGGAAACAAACGAATAGCACTCGCAGCTTCCATAGCTTTCCTCAATTACAACGGTTACGTATTTATTCTTTCACGTTTTATACGAGAAATGGAAAATGTCAGTATCCACGTTGCCAGCGGTGCAATTAATAAGGAACTTTTGCACAAAATTATTTCTTCTATCATTTATGAAAATGATTTCTCAGAGGCCTTAAAAACTGAAATTGCCCTTTCTTTGCAAAACTTTAATGGGCTCTGACTATAAACTATCGTTCAAAGAATATTATATAAAAAACAAAACCCCCTGCGCCAACAGAGGGTAATGTCAATTGGAGTACATATCATACAACCAATAAGCAGAAACATTGTATCATATGTAGCTCTGAAAAGTCAATTAAGGGTGTATTTTTGCGCTCACTTTTAGGAGGAATACAATGTCTAAAAAATATACTAAAGATTTTACCTTTGACGGCAAGCGGTACAAAGTCAGAGGTAACAGCGAACAGGACGTCATTATAAAAATGGCGAATAAGATACGAGACTTGGAGGAAGGTAAAGTTGTTGTTTCAAATACAATGAAGGTTCGCGATTGGGCCATCAAAGCGGTTGAAACATATAAGACAAATCAAGCAGACATAACAAGAGAAAAGTACATACAGCGTATGAACCACTGTATCCTTGAGCACATCGGCGATATGCAACTGAAACAGGTAAAACCTCTGCACTGTCAAAATGTACTCAATCTACAGGCAGGAAATTCAAAAAGACAAATAAATGAAGTACACCAAACTCTCAACTTTATATTCAGTAAAGCTGTTGATAATGAACTTATTCTGAAAAATCCTGCCGAAAAAATAACAAAGCCGGCAGGAACTAAAACATATCGGAGATCAATTACAGACAACGAGCGGTATCATCTGCTTAAGGTATGCGATACAGACAGCAGGTTTATACTGTTTCTTCTTATGCTTTACTGTGGCTGCAGACCGTCAGAGGCAAGAGAAGTTAAAGGTATGGATATAAAGGTACTGGAGGGTCAGCCGGTGCTGCACATCAGAGGGACTAAAACGGACAATGCAGACCGTCTTGTGCCTATTCCTGATGCTCTATATCAGAAGATTAAAAATGCGTCTAAATTCGATTATCTGTGCACTACCGGAGCAGGCAAGAAGTACAATCAGACATCTTATCGCAGACTGTGTGAGAGGTTATACAGAGAGCTGAATATATCTATGGGCTGTACGGTTTATAGAAACCAGCTACTCCCGCCTTATCCTTTGGCAGAGGATTTCGTGCCGTATAATCTGAGGCACACATATTGTACTGACTTGCAGAAGAAAGGAATAGATATCAGAACAGCGCAATATCTGATGGGCCACAGTGATATATCTCTGACCGCAAATATATACACGCACGCCGACAATTCGACTATACTTGAAGCTGCCAAAATAATAAACTCTTCAAAAAGTGTCGTAGGTGATGTCGTACCAAATAGCACCAAAACGCACCAAAACGTGATATAAATTTACATTTGATGTAAATTGCAAGCAAAACAAAAACCGCTGAAATCACTGAAATATCAATGTTTTCAAGCGGTTTGAGATTGGCACTCCCGAGAGGATTCGAACCTCCGACGCACGGTTTAGGAAACCGACGCTCTATCCCCTGAGCTACGGGAGCAGATTTACCTATAAATAATACCACAGGTTATATGTATTTTTCAAGTCTTTGAGCATTTTTAAATTTCAGACTCTTTTATCTATATATTGTTTTTTTAATGTTTTTTTGTTTTTTTCGATACAAAATGTAGTATATGTAGTAGAATATATACTTACAGATACAAATTAATCTTAGGAGGGATTTTTTATGAGCGTACAAATTACAGGCAATGCCCCTCACGATGAGGCAATGGCATATGTTGATTATCTTCAGAACAAATACAACAGAAAACTGGAATCCCTGGATATTAATATAGATGGGGATTTTGCAGATCTTAACTACAAATTCACACAGGTACCTTTCGAACGTATCAGACGAATTACAGGCTATCTTGTAGGCACTATGGATATGTGGAATGACGCCAAAACCGCAGAGGAAGCCGACAGAGTCAAGCACTCTCTGGGCAGCAGCGAGGGTATGGAGCGAATTTGATTTCAAAAGCCGGATATTTAATCCGGTTTTTTTACCATCAATATTGAACAAAAGCCCCTGCAGTGTTAGAATAAATAGTGTTTTTTAATACAAAATTTACAGGAGAGTACTAATGTACAAAGAAGCTATACGGCCTGTATGGGCAGAAATAAATTTATCCAATCTGGATTATAACATAAAGAATATCAAAGCCAAGCTGGGAAGCGGCACCAAAATAATAGGAGTTGTCAAGGCTGACGGCTACGGTCACGGCTCTGTCAAGGTCGCTGAGGTTCTCAGAGCAAACGGTGTTGACACATTTGCCGTATCAACGCTTCAGGAGGCTATCGTTTTGAGAGAGGCAGGCGCAACAGAGCAGATTATATCCCTGAGCCTGACTCCCAACTTTTATTCAAACGTACTTGTCGAATACGACATCACCCCTGTTATAAGCAGTCTGGAAAACGCCAGAGCAATTTCAAAGACTGCCACCGAAGTCGGCAAAACCGTATCGGGCTTCATTGCCGCAGATACAGGCATGGGACGAATAGGCTATCTAACATGGGACGAAAACGCCGTTTCTGAAATCAAAGAGATTTCACAGCTTCCAAACTTTAAGATAGCGGGTCTGTTTTCTCACATGTCCACAGCAGACTCTGCCGACAAAACATTCTCACGTCAGCAGGAACAGTGCTTCAATGAATTTTACGACAAGCTTATAGCCGCAGGCATAGAAATTCCTATGAGAACCTTTGCAAACAGCGCCTCGGTAATGGAGCTTCCGTCAGTATACTTCGATGCGGTACGTCCCGGAATTATACTCTACGGCTGCTATCCGTCAGATGAGGTCGACAAAAGCAGTCTTTCACTAAAGCCTGTAATGTCGGTAAAAGCAACGATATCACATCTCAAAGACGTACCGGCCGGATTTTCTGTCAGCTACGGCAGAGAATTTATATCCAAAAGACCGAGCAAAATAGCAACTATTGCCCTCGGTTATGCAGACGGCTACCCAAGACCGTATGCGCCTAAGGGAGAGGTTATAGTGAACGGTGTTAAAGCGCCGCTTGCCGGCAACATCTGTATGGACCAGTGCATGATAGATGTAACCGATGTGCCCGATGTCAAAGTCGGAGATGAGGTTATAGTAATGGGCAGCGACGGCAAAAACACTATTCTTGCCGATGATATTGCCAAGGCTACGGGAACTATTAATTATGAAATCATCTGCGCTTTCGGTCAGAGGCTTCCAAAGGTCTATGTCAGATAAGCAAGGTATTCGGAGTATGCTTTATGCGTACTCTTTTTTCATATATGTTATTAATTTTTTTCAATACATTGATATATACTTGTATTATCAATACCGATACGGAGGTCTGTTATGAATTCAGAATATATGCGAGTGTTTAAGGCTTTTACAGATGAGAGCAGAGTCAGAGTTCTTGAACTGCTTTGCGATGGCGAGCAGTGCGCCTGCGTCCTGCTTGACGATCTTAAAATCAAGCAGCCGACACTTTCACATCATATGAAAATATTATGCGACTCAGGACTTGTTACAAGCCGTAAAGAGGGCAAGTGGAATTATTACTCCATCAATGAGTCTGGCTGCACCTATGCAAGCTCCCTTATAAATGCTCTTAAAGAGAAGAAAATGGAGAGTATTATCAAATTTATGTCCGGATATTTTCATATGCTCAGACCAGTCAAAGCCCTCTTCAAAACAAAGACACAGGAAGAAAAAGAAGCAGACTGTATGGACTGCAGCTGCTCCTGTATGAAATAGGCTTAAAAAACAGTATGGGGTCAATATCTCCCATACCTGATTTTAAATCTGCTTCTCTATAACTCTGACCACAGTCCCGTAGGCAAATATCTCAGCCGCTCCCTATGCGGAACTTCATCTGAAATTCCTTCTCTGATTAATATAAGCGGGGCATATCAATACACCCCGCCTGTCATTTATCTTCTGCGTTTGCCGCCTCCGGCAACTTTCATTCTGTTTATTTCCTTGGCAAGCTCTATTCTGGCCTTTTCGATATTGGCAGGATCCTCATATTCGGCCCTGTGCTTTATCCAGTCCTCAACAGTAGCCTTTTTGCTAAGAACTCTTTCCATATCAATATCCTCAGACCATTCGGCCGCATCTGTAAAGATAACAATGCTCTCCTTGACATCTATAAAGCCTCCCGACACAGCAGCCACCTTGAATTCATCATAGGTCTTGCCTTTTTCCTGAATCCAAAGCTCGCCCACATCCAAAAGCTTGGTCGCCCACGAGTGATTTGCCATAAATCCCTCATCGCCTGTCAGAGTTGTTACGATTACAAGCTCGACCTCTCCGCTGTAAAACAGCTTTGACGGTGTTATCACCTCAAGTTTAACGCTGTTAGCCATGACTCTTTTCATACCTTTCTACAACTTCATCAATGCCGCCTGCCATCAGGAACATCTGCTCAGGAATCTCATCATGCCTGCCGTCGAGAATTTCTCTAAAGCCTCTGATGGTTTCCTTAAGCGGTATATATTTGCCCGGAGTTCCCGTAAACTGTTCGGCAACACTGAAAGGCTGAGATAAAAATCTCTGGATTTTTCTTGCTCTGTTTACTACAAGCTTATCCTCCTCGGATAATTCATCCATACCCAGAATTGCTATTATATCCTGCAAATCCTTGTATCTCTGCAGCACCTCCTGAACACCTCTTGCCGTATTGTAATGCTCCTCGCCCAGAATCAGCGGGTCCATTATTCTTGAAGTGGAATCCAGCGGGTCAACAGCAGGATATATGCCCAGCGCCGTAATGGCTCTTGAAAGTACGGTAGTAGCGTCAAGATGCGCAAAGGTTGTTGCAGGAGCAGGGTCTGTAAGGTCGTCCGCAGGCACATATACTGCCTGAACAGACGTAATCGAGCCCTTTTTGGTCGATGTAATTCTCTCCTGCAAAGCGCCCATCTCCGTTGCAAGTGTCGGCTGATAGCCTACCGCCGACGGAACTCTGCCCAGAAGCGCAGATACTTCCGAGCCTGCCTGCGTAAATCTGAATATATTGTCTATAAAGAGGAGTACGTCCTGACCCTCGACATCTCTGAAATATTCCGCCATGGTAAGACCAGTAAGAGCAACTCTCATTCTTGCTCCCGGCGGCTCGTTCATCTGACCGAAGACCATCGCTGTTTTTTCTATTACTCCCGACTCTATCATTTCATAATAGAGGTCGTTGCCCTCTCTCGTTCTCTCGCCTACGCCGGCAAATACCGAAATACCGCCGTGCTCCTTGGCTATATTGTGGATAAGCTCCTGTATA
>OLOV01001962.1_pt1 | contig 14853 bp, 16 predicted proteins | sample 1672931 | NCBI WGS metagenome assembly OLOV01 (sample SAMEA3136738, study PRJEB25190) | human gut metagenome | biome: human gut; feature: human-associated habitat; material: faeces | place: Austria | collected 2013
ATAAGTCGGCTCGGGAGGTTCCTCGGTTGTGGTGTCAGGTGCAACCGTTTCCGTGCTTTCTGCTTCAGGCTCAGAGGGGACTTCTCTCACCTCGTCTGTATAGGTGAACGAATAGAGTTTGTCCTTGTTTGCTGCAAGCAGGCTCTCCATATCATCCTTGGAAATGGAGGTCGCGTCAGTGTCTTTATAGGCACAGTACTGGGAAACGATTGCATTGGCGTTAAACACCACATCGGAACCGAACGGATTATTGACTTCCTTACTGTCGCAGCCGGAAGCAGCGAAATCACTGTCGATCCGTGCCAGCACATCATTGAGTCCCTCAGAGAGGATCATGCTGATGCCGCTGTTGATATCCGCCAAGTTCTGCACCAGCACCGTATCATCGGAAATCCCGTTAGGAGTATCAGTGCCATCGCCAAACAGGGATCCGAATATCACCGAGGGCAGCATGGCAATAATCAAAACCGGAAGCAAGATGACGGCTACGATGGGAATGATCCACTTCTTTGAGGATTTTGCGGCCTCAACGGCCGCCCCATGAGCGCCGCCAGTTGCGGCACCCTTTGCGATGCTGGCAATGGCTTTACCGGTTTTCGCAGCGCCAGCTACTGTAGATTCAGCAGATGACTGTTGCTGTCTGTTCTCTTCACTCATTAGACTTTATCCTTTCTCTTGGGTACGGGCGGCATTTGAGGAACAATGCGCTCCTCATACCGAATCTTATCGTCGCCATCCTTATAGGGAGTCTTCTCGACAGTCGGCTGTGCATATTGCCTGTACCAGGAAGAGCCATCTAACGTCTCTACGGTATCGTAGGGGCCGGTAGGAGCCATATACTGCTCAGTGCTATACATAGCGAACTCCCGTTCAGACTGACCATCAGGAGCAACTTCGTGTCCTGTGATGCGGCCTCCGCCAATTTCCACATTGCGGAATGTGGGAGGCGAACTGGGAACACCAGCCCCCTCGCGGACAGTGCCGGGAGATGGGGCCGTGGGGGTGGCAGAAGCTGTGTGCGTAGCAGTTGTGATCACGCCGGTCGATGTGCCTCCTTCAGAAACTGGTTTTGCTCCCACAGGAGAGGAAACCACCGGGTTGGGGGCACTGGGCGCCGCCCACGGTTGAGTTTCGGGTGGGATAACACCGGCTGCTGATCCTCCATCGAGGGTGACAACATCTTCGCCGTTCATTGGGGCAGGCGCCGTGGGAATTGTGACCGGATCATCCGTTTGTATCTCACTCGCCGCAGCACTTGAGTAGCCAAGATAACTGGTCAATGCTTCCGACGCCTGTTCTCCGGTGATCGAACCGACAGAGGATATATCTCCCTTTGCAACAGCTCCGATCACACTAGTTGCGAACTTGCCCCCGCTTGCTAAGCTGGAGCCGAACATAGCACCACCAATGATGCTGCTAAGACCAGATCCGGTACCTGTTGCACTTGATGCTGCAGCATTACCCACAGCTCGTTTGGTGACCCCGACAAGGCCGTTTCCGCCACCGGTAAATGCTGCGCCGGCTGCCTGACCACCATTGTGTGTACCGTGCGAGGAGTGACGATTAGAAACCGTGCTTCCAAATGCACCTGCAGCAGTGGCGATACCACGGCCGGCTACCATGAGTTCTGCCAGCATACTTCCTCCTGTCCTGCCGACATTGACTCCTAGGGAAGCCATGAAGCTATCGATCTTCTGACTCACTTTGAGAAACCCAATGGCACACAGGAACCAGATGAAGACATTGCCGGCAACTTCTTCTTGACTGGACGCTGCAATGGCACTTTCCACTTCACTCTCATCGATGGCAAAAGCAGTTGTGGACAGAGCACAGGTGAGCAGCACGAGCACAAGGATTGTAAATATGCGTTTTCGCTTCATGTCTACCTCCTCATATGGACAGCGGATTGGCAAGGAAGTTGCCAACCATGCTTGTGAACAGGCGCAGGCACCATGCATTCATGATCAAAAGGAAAAGCTGACCACCAAGCATTCGGCACCACGCGCTGAATACATTAGATGTGCTTTCTGACGCACCTGTCGCAAACGCAATGGGCGCCGTATAGATCAGAACTCCAACAAGGATATATCGTTCCGCTGCCTCAAACAGGAGCTTGATATAGTTCCAGGCAATGATGATCACAAGGATCAAAACAATAAGGCTCACGGATCCGGAGGCGAGGCATCCGACTATCACCGTAAGCACGCTACCGAAGTTGGAAAACTCAATGGGAGGTAGTGCTGTATCGACAACCCAGTCATATGGTGTGCCGGCGATTCCCAGGATGAGCACCATGATCTGATCGGCAAACAGTGCCAGAAAAATGAAGATGATAGACTTGATAGCGAGCTTGGTAGGGTCCTCCGCACTAAGGCCCACACCAAGCCCAAAGTTTTTGAAGAGCTGCCACACGAGGTTCAAAAGGATAAAGCCAACAGCAATCGCTACAAAGACTTCGTAGAGCGTCTCAGCGGCTGGAAAGTAACGCAAGAAAGTGCTCATGTCACAACCCAGCGCTCCAAGAACGGAGCCTGTGACCAGGTCCAGCAGGTTCATGATCTGCGTGGCAATCCACTCAACAATGCTGTCTAAGATACCCATGTAACACCTCCTGCGTCAGATCAGAAGCAGCCCAACTCGTCGTCGAAGCTGCTCTCAGGCAGGAAGTAAGCCGCTGTCAAGCACATGGCAATACCAGCGACGATACCGGATACCAAGCAGATGGTGCTTTTTTTCATGTCTTGTTTCTCCTTTAAGGCGTCCAAGTGCCACCGGCGAAGAAAGGCGTCACATAGGCCATGATAAAGCCAAGGCTATTCAGGATAGCCCAAGTAATGATGATCCGCTTCAACCAGGCACGGGACTCGTCAACCGTCCGTCCGGATCTGGAGAAGTTCATCAGAAGAAGCGCAACGGCAGCCGTAACAACTGCGGCAATAGTGCTGATACTGAGGATTTGCGTATACACATCCTGCATGATCGCACTCGCCTTCGTCCAAATGGTATCCGCGGCGAAAGCACGAGTGGAAAACATGCTCAGCATCGTAGGCATCATAAATGCCATATACAGTCCACGACCAACGCTTACATTTCTGAATCGCTCCTGCAGCTTCTTGACGACGGCAGGTTTGTTCTGATTCATACTGGGAAGTCCTCCTTTCAACTAGAGCCGAAAAGAAAAGCCGGGGGCTTGGGCAGTGCGACCCAAACTCCTGGCTTATGCATGAAAAATGCCCCCAGCAGAGCAGAGGGCCGTCCATCGATGAAACTTTTCGACGCTATCATCTTAACATTTATGGAATACAGATGCAATTAAGCAGGACTTCAAATACAGTTCGGAAATAGTTCAATTTTAGTTCAGGGCAGAAATTGCTTGATGATTTCCATACAATCACGAGCCGTATAACCCCATAAAATGCGGTCTATGGCTTTGATCGCCATATTGAGGTAACTGTGATAAGTCACCATCGACATTTGGAAACCTATTCGCTCGAGCTCTGCAAGGATTGCTTCACGGTTGGCCAGCTTCCTCTCCGAGAAGTAGGTGAGATAGAGGATCTGGTACATCAACTCCCCATGATCCGGATCCAGCCTTACCGTGTTCAGCGCGTTTTTGATGATCTGAAGCATATTCTTGCTCCGTATGACCGTGCGTGCGTATCCTTCAAGCTTTGAGCCGGATAAATCAACCCCAGCAAGCTCTGCATTGACCTCCAGTGTGGAAAGCCGGGTTCCATGTTCCATCTCCATCCTGACATTCATGTCAGACTCCGAGATCTGGATCGCATAGGCCACCTTGCGGTATTGCTTGAGCAAGTACCTGGTGTTGTGATACTTTTCCACCGGCTTGCGTTTCATCGGCTTGTCCTCCAGATGATCTACGCCAACCTGAAGGCCAGTCTCAATCTCCGTCTTCAACGCTTCCTTCTCAAGCGCAAAGACGGGTGTGCTGTCAGAGGTCATGATTTCATCTCCTTTCCGAGTGTGGATTCTTTGGGCGGGTCACGACTACTCTTCTCCTGTTCAGACATCTCCCAGTCTAAAGAACTGTAGAAGACTAATGGAATTTGCCGAGCAAAAAAAGAGGAGCGAACCACCAGAAACACCTGTATTTTCAAGGACTTTCTGGCTTTACCTATTGTTTTCTCTGGCGGGACGCGAGACTCGACGCTGATATCGAGTTTGCTGTCGTCTGCTTCCACCACATCAATCGCCTTAGCAATACCAATGATCTCGCCAATCCTGCTTAGCTCGAGTTCCTCACAGCCTTCACCGTAGATCATCTCACGATAGCGGCACATTGAAATGACAGAGCCGCGTGAGCTGGAAAAACTCACGCGGCTGATAATTCCATATTCGCCGGCCTTCAACATGAAGCGTCCGACTCGGGACTTTGACCAGCCCCAACGACGAGCAAGGTAAGTATATGAGAGCAGCGGCATACCTCGCATATTGGAGTAATAGACAACCGGCATATACTCAGATCCTCGCACTTTAGGGTCATTCAGGATTATGTGGAGCCACATATCCATGATGGCGTCCAATTCACTGAATACAATTCCGACTTCCTTTCGTGCAGTCTTCAGAAGCAGTCTGCCGACAGGCAGCGGGAAGAAAAAGAATCCCGATCCTTTATAGCTGTAATAGTTATACTGTAGGTGTGTGCAGTGCTCTTTCCAATCGGCAATCGTGAAGCGGAGTATTTCCTTTTCCTCATCCAAGATCTCAAAGGTAAGGAATCCATGATTCTGGAAGTACTCCATCAGCTCAAGCGCCTGAGCCTTGGAGTGGACTCGAAGGATTCTGGGCAATGCCCCGAGCTTGCAGATCCACTGACCCGGTGCCTCCATATATCGGTCGCCATTGATCACGCGTTCATTGGATCGAAAATTAGCGTAGCTGAAGAGCGCCATGAGACTGAATAGATGGACAGTTCCTTCGTTCCGGAAATCCTTGTGATCATTGAAGTGTCGGAACCACGGCTTATAAACTCTTACCTTCGGAAAGCACACCAACTGTTGTTTTTGTGTGCAGCTCATCTCATACACCTCCTTCCTGACAGAGTTGTAAATAGAGTCGATTCCAAGTCCCCTGGTCAGGGGGACACAGGCATTTCAGCCTCGGCCCATGCTTGTGGGTGCGTCGTCCCTCGGTTTGAGGCCTAGCCGGACGAGTGTACCATTGTTTTCCCGTGTTGTCATCGCTATGAGGCTTGACCACGCCTCTTTCACTTGCTCATAGTGGCTCGAACACGGTGATGTCTTGGAATCGTATGCAGTTTTCAAGGTGCAGCGCTGGGTAAATAGTGCAAGAAGCAACGGTCGCCAAGAGATAAAACACCTCGCACGCGCTTCTCGTAATAAATGTAGAAAACGGCACTCTTTTGACCACCCATGAATTTGAAAAAAGAAAAATGCCTCTGATACCGACGTGGTATCAGAGGCTATAGCATAGCGTAGCTATTTGCATCTATTGTTGGTCTCATTGTAGTATTGTTATAGAACAATTACTTTCAGTTGAGCTAACTGGATAGTACTTGCTGTATTCCATCTTGTACTTGAGTGAGCCGTGTGGTACTATATGCTGGTATTGTGCGTGATGGGAGAGATCATATGTTCTTTACGATGGATGAGGTAGCACTTATTGACGGCCTTATCGCCACCTACTTTGTTGCAGATTCCGTATCAGAAAGTGTGCGGATCCGATATTATAAAACGCATCAACACCTCCAAGACAACCGAACCGATTATGCGGATTTGAGGAATATAAAGGAGGCCCTTTTCTTTTTGGCTCCGCTATTTCATGGTAGTATCCAATTTGAAAAGGATATTTGGTCAGTCATTGCAAAGACGCAGAGATTATTAAAAGAGAGCAGCCCTGTTGCAGAGTAAACTGCAGCAGGGCTGTTTCTTTTTCTTCCTATCTTCCTGCATAGTCAATCGTTGGAAGATTTTTATCCCGTTAGGGTGGTCAAAAGGCCCTCTTTTTCTACATTTATTCTGAAGAGCTCTTTAGTTTATGTAGAAGGAGGTCTACATGCTGAATTCGAAGTCTGGGAATATTCAGACACGGCATATGCAATGGAAAACGCACATAGAGTTAAGCATCAAACGCTCTGGAAAGGAGGGCAACAATGGAAGTATTTCTAATCTATCCCAAGTCAGAGCAAGCACAAAAGGAACTTGCCCATGAACTTGCAAAATTTCATGCAGAGCAGGCACTGAAGAACATCTTGAAGTTGCCCTGTTCCACGGAGCAAAAGTTAGAGCTAGTAGATGCAGTAGTGAAGCATTTGAAAGAACAAGCATAATAAATCCACAGGGTTCTCATGAACGCTGACCTGATAGAAAACCGAGCAGACTGATTATCAAGACCAGTCTGCTCGGTTATTCTGTATACGACAGTCACGCAGTACATTCTCATCGCAGTTAAGAGCATTTACCCTCTATTTGAAGTACTTCTCCCAAGTGGATTTGAAAAGTTGTTTTCTGTTCTGCTCCCATTGTTTTAGGTTGCAAAGGCTGATGCCTAGCCTATCAGCATACTCTCTTTGCGTTAGGCCAAGCTTCATTCGAATTGCCTTGATCTGCTTACCCTGGCCGTTTCTCAGAAAGAGATTGTAGTCATCCAGAAGTCTTTCGACTGGAACCTCGAAAAGCTGCGCGATTCTCTCCATGTGCTTCGGAGAGTAAAAGTCCTTCCCATATTCTTCATAATGAATATAAGTACTTCGGTATATACCGGCGTAGTCAGCTACGTCTCTCTGCCGCAAGCCTTTCTGGTATCGAAGCCAGCGGAGCTTGTCCGCTGTTTCAGTGATTTCGGAGAAGTCCGAGAACTGCAGATTGAACTTTTCTGCATCCTGAAACTTGTGCGGCAGTATCACCGGAAATTGAAGAATTTGTAGCGGGGCTACTTTTACTGAACCTGATATATTGGAAATCAGAATGTAGCAGCGGACTTCCACTTGCGCCAGCAGACGCCATTTTGCATCAAAAGGTGCCTGTTTTGCTACTTCATTCTCCGATAGTTCCGCTATGTTAGGATAGTATTCTCCACGCATTTGGCAGCATAAGTCGCAAGGCGAGTTCCCTTTTCCGGGCGATAGCTGGAAACCCCCTTGATAAGCCCGATGGTGCCGATCGAGATCAGGTCGTCCTGCTCGTCAGACTGCGTATAGTACTTCTTTAGCATGTGGTTCAAAGGCACAAGAAGCTGTTCCCTGCCCCATATCTTCCCTAAATATTGATTCAAAAGATAGTAAAGAAACCCTGTCTGGTAATATGCGGTTCGACAGCTATAATCGTCACTTAGATATATTGTATAACACACATATTCTGTTGCCTACATAAGCAAATGGAGCATGAACGAATCACAAAAGACAATATGAAATGACTCCTGCGCTTGTAAAACGTGGATTTACCTGTCATACTTTTAGCGCAAACTCAAAAGTACCAGACCTACCACATACAAGGAGGAGTCATCAGGGCAAGTATGCTTCATAAACCTGTGAAACCGTGCTTAATCTAATCTTTTTCATGCGCGCATAGCTCCTTTGTTTTTTCAAGAAACTAAGCGTGCAAAAAAAGAATCCCTAAGCCAAAACTTAAGGATTCTAAGGAATTTGAAATTGGGCCGCTCCCGAACCATGCGCGCTACCAACTGCGCTACACCCGGATGTGCAACATGGTTATTATAAGGATTTTTTCGCGCGCTGTCAAGAGCGAGAGCAAGAGATTTTTGAAGAATTTTCTTCTTTTGCGCCGCGCCGCTATTTTACCTCGATTTTACACGACCCGGCTTTTGCATTTTACAGCGCTCCGTTATGCTTTGCGTTGTGGAACGAAGAAAGTCCAAAATCAACATGTGAAATGAGGAATGAAAGATGAAAAAGACACTTGCATTTGTGCTCACCGCCGTGATGAGCCTCTCGCTGCTCGCAGGCTGCGGCAGCAAGACCGCTGCCCCCGACAACACCAATAACGACCAGCCGCAGCAGGCCGCGCTCAGCGGCAGCGTCTCGACCAACGGCTCGACCTCCATGGAAAAGGTCATCGGCGCGCTGAGCGAGCAGTTCATGGCCGACAACAGCGGCGTGAGCGTCACCTACGATCCCACCGGCTCCGGCGCCGGCATTGAGGCCGCCAGCAACGGCAGCGCGGACATCGGTCTTGCCTCCCGTGCCCTCAAGGACGAGGAGAAGGCCGGCGGCCTGACCGAGACCGTTGTCGCCCTTGACGGCATCGCCGTCATCGTCAACGCGGACAGCAAGGTCGAGGATCTCTCCGTCGAGCAGATCGCCAAGATCTTCACCGGTGAGATCACCGACTGGAGCGAGGTCGGCGGCGAAGCGGGCAAGATCTCCTGCATCGGCCGTGAGGCCGGCAGCGGCACGCGCGACGGCTTCGAGTCCATCACCGGCACCAAGGACGCCTGCAAGCTCGATCAGGAGCTGACCTCCACCGGCGGCGTCATCGAGGCGGTCGCGGGCAACGCCAATGCCATCGGCTACGCCTCCCTCTCCGCAGTCGAGGGCAAGGGCACCGTCAAGGCTGTGACGGTCGGCGGCGTCGCCTGCACCGAGGAGACCGTCCTCGACGGCAGCTACGCCATCCAGCGTCCCTTCGTCCTCGTGACGAAGACCGACGCTCCTCTCTCCACCGCCGCGCAGGCCTTCTTCGACTACGCCACCTCCACCGCCGCGAACGACCTCATCAAGGCCGCCGGCGCGGTGCCGGTCGCAAAGTAAGCGCCATGGCGGCTGCATACATCTCTCCGGCGGCAGAGGGCGCAAAGCCCTCCGCCGCCCGGCCGCGTCACAGCGGCGTGCGCAAGACGCTGGAAAACCTCATCCACCTCATTTTCCTGCTCTGCGGCGTGGTCGCCGTAGCGTTCGTGCTGCTCATCAGCATCTACCTGATTCTCTCGGGCATTCCCGCCATCCGCGAGATCGGACTCGGAAAATTCCTCTTCGGCAAGGTCTGGGACCCGACAAACACCACCACGGGCGCACAGTACGGCATCCTCGCCTTCATTCTTACGAGCATCTACGGCACGGCGGGCGCTATCCTCATCGGCGTGCCGGTGGGACTTCTGACCGCCGTGTTCCTCGCCCGCGTCGCTCCGCCAAGGCTTGCGGCGGTCATCCGCACGGCGGTGCAGCTGCTCGCGGGCATCCCCTCGGTGGTCTACGGTCTGGTCGGCATGATCGTGCTCGTCCCCGCCATTCAGAAAACCTTTTCCCTCAGCTCGGGCGCGTGTCTGCTCGCGGCGATCCTCGTGCTGGCGGTGATGATCCTCCCATCCATCATCAATGTATCGGAAACGGCGTTGCGCGCCGTGCCGCATGAATATGAGGAGGCCTCGCTCGCGCTCGGCGCGACGGAGATGGAAACGAGCTTCCGCGTCGTTCTGCCCGCCGCGCGCAGCGGCGTGGCGACGGCTGTGGTGCTCGGCGTGGGCCGCGCCATCGGCGAGGCCATGGCGATCATCATGGTGGCGGGCAACGTCTCCAATATGCCGGGGCTCTTCACGCCCGTTCGCTTTCTGACCACCGGCATCGTCTCCGGCATGGCCTATGCCGCTGTCGGCAGCCTGTATCAGCAGGCGCTCTACTCCATCGCGCTGGTGCTGTTTTTGTTCATCATGCTCATCAACGTGGTGCTGAACCTCTTCATCAAAAAGCGGAAGGAGGACTGACATGGAACGGAACCTTTCTCCGCGCCGCCGCGCGTATGACCTGACGATGCGCTCTCTCGTGTGGCTGAGCGCGTTGCTCACCTGTGCCCTGCTGGTGTTTCTCATCGGCTATATCTTTTATCGCGGCTTCCCCGGCGTAACGTGGGATTTTCTCTCCGGCACAAGCAGCTACATCAAGGACACCATCGGCATCCTGCCGAACATCCTCAATACGCTCTACATCATTCTCCTTGCCATGGCCATCGTCCTGCCGCTCGGCGTGGGCGCCGCCATCTATCTCACGGAGTACGCCGCGAACCGCAGGGTCGTCGAGCTCATCGAATTTGCCACCGAAACCCTCACGGGCATTCCCTCCATCATCTTCGGCCTCGTCGGTATGCTCTTTTTCGTGCAGAAAATGGATCTGCAGGCGGGCGTGCTCGCGGGCAGTCTGACGCTCGTCGTGATGATCCTGCCCACCATCGTCCGCACGACGCAGGAGAGCCTCAAGACCGTGCCGCAGTCCTACCGCGAGGGTGCGCTGGCGCTCGGCGCAGGCAAGTGGCGCATGGTGCGCACCGTTGTGCTGCCCAACGCCGTGGACGGCATCGTGACCGGCTGCATTCTGGCGGTCGGGCGCATCGTGGGCGAAAGCGCGGCGCTGCTCTACACCGCGGGCTTCGGACTGGTGCTCAATGACTTTGTCACCGCGCTGCACTCGTCCTCCGCCACGCTCACGGTCGCGCTTTACGTCTACGCCAACGACCGCGGGCGCACGGACGTCGCCTTTTCCATCGCGAGCGTTTTGATGCTGCTCACGCTCGTCATCAATCTCACCGCGGCGCTCACCGGCCGCAAGCTCAAAAAGAACGGAGGGACACAGTAAAATGTCTGACGCTCCCATCATCGAAGCAAAGGGCCTGAACCTCTGGTACGGGCCGAACCACGCGCTCAAGGATATTTCCGTCGCCGTCCCCGCGCACGAGATCACGGCCTTTATCGGGCCGTCCGGCTGCGGCAAATCGACCTTCCTGCGCACGCTCGACCGCATGAACGACCTCATTCCCAATGTGAAGATCACCGGCGAGGTGGACTTCAACGGCGAGAACATCTACGCGCCGAGCGTCGATGTGACCTGGCTGCGCAGCCGCATCGGCATGGTCTTTCAGAAGGCCAACCCCTTCCCCATGAGCATTTACGACAACATCGCCTACGGTCCCCGCACGCACGGCGTGCGCAATCGCGCGAAGCTCGACGAGATCGTGGAGCGCTCGCTGCGCTCCGCCGCCATCTGGGACGAGGTGAAGGACAGACTCAAAAAGAGCGCGCTCGGCCTTTCCGGCGGACAGCAGCAGAGGCTCTGCATTGCCCGTGCGCTTGCCGTCGAGCCGGAGGTGCTGCTCATGGACGAGTCCACGAGCGCGCTCGACCCCATCTCGACGTCAAAGATCGAAGACCTCGCGTGCGAGCTCAAGGACCGCTACACCGTCGTCATGGTGACGCACAATATGCAGCAGGCGGCGCGCATTTCGGACAACACCGCCTTCTTCCTGCTGGGCGAGCTGGTGGAGTTCGGCAAGACGGAGCAGGTCTTTTCCACGCCCGCCGACAAGCGGACGGAGGACTACATCACAGGGAGGTTTGGCTGATGCGAAACAAATTTGACGAGCAGCTCTCGCAGCTCAATCACGAAATGATCGAAATGGGCGCGCTGTGCGAGGAGGTCATCGCGCTCGCCAGCCGTGCGCTGACCGAAAACGACAAGAGTCTTGCCGCGAGGGTCGCGCCGCTCGACAGCGAGATCGACCGGAAGGAGCGCGACATCGAAAACCTCTGCCTCAAGCTGCTGCTTCAGCAGCAGCCGGTCGCGCGCGACCTGCGCCAGATCTCCGCGGCGCTCAAGATGATCACGGACATGGAGCGCATCGGCGATCAGGCCGAGGACATCGCCGAGATCATCAGCTTTCTCCACGGCCATCAGGCCGAGGACAACGACCTCCTGCGCGAGATGGCGAAGGCTACCATCCGCATGGTGACGGAAAGCGTTGACGCGTATGTAAAATGTGATACAATGTTGGCAGAGCAGGTCATCGCGGAGGACGACACCGTGGACGGCTACTTCACGCAGGTCAAGGAGCGTCTGATCGGCAAGATCGCGCAGGACCCCGCGGACGGCGAATACGCGCTCGACCTGCTGATGATCGCAAAATATTTTGAACGCATCGGAGACCACGCGACGAACATCGCCGAGTGGGTCATTTTCTCCGTCACCGGCGTTCACAAGGGGGAATAAGGATGATCTGGTGCGTGGAGGACGATGCGAGCATCCGCGACATCGAGGTGTACGCGCTCACATCCACCGGCTTTGAGGCCCGGGGCTTCGCCGACGGCGACACGTTCTGGGACGCCCTGCAAAAGGAAACGCCGCCCGAGCTAATCGTGCTCGACGTGATGCTCCCCGGCACGGACGGCATCGAGCTGCTGCGCCGGCTGCGCGCGAGCGCGCGCTTTGCCGCGCTCCCCGTCGTGATGGCAACCGCCAAGGGCGCGGAATACGATAAGATCCAGGGGCTCGACCTCGGCGCGGACTACTACCTCACGAAGCCCTTCGGCGTGATGGAGTTCGTCTCCTGCGTCAAGGCCGTGCTGCGCCGCAGCCGTCCGAAAACGGCGCAGGCGCTTCTGCGCAGCGGCACGCTCACGCTCGATCCCGCCGAGCACATCGTCACGGCGGACGGCGCGCGCGTGGAGCTGACGTACAAGGAATTTGAGTTGCTGCGGCTCTTCCTCTCCCACCCCGGCATGGCCTTCACGCGGGATCAGCTGATGGAAAAGGTCTGGGACGTGGACTACTGCGGCGAGACGCGCACGGTGGATATGCACATCCGCACCCTGCGCCAGAAGCTCGGTGAAAACGGCGAGCACATCGAGACCGTGCGCGGTGTGGGCTACCGATGGGAGGCGGAGAAGAATTGACCAGAAAGATCTTCCGCTCCATTCTCACCGTCGGCGTCGCGGTGCTCGCGTGCAGCCTGCTGCTCGTCATGGGCTGCTTCTACAGCTTCTATGAGGGGATGCAGGAGCACCAGCTCGGCGACGAGCTGCGCATCGCCGCAGCAGCCGTGGAGACCAACGGCTCGACCTATCTGGAGAAAATCAAGTCCGACCGTTTCCGCGTCACCTGGATCGCCTCCGACGGCACGGTGCTCTACGACACGCAGGCGGACGCCGCGCAGATGGAGAACCACCTTGAGCGCGAGGAGGTCCGCGAGGCGCTGGAGACCGGCACGGGCAGCTCGAGCCGCTACAGCGCGACGCTGCTGCAAAAGACCGTTTACAGCGCGAGCCGCCTCACGGACGGCACCGTGCTGCGCCTGTCCGCCAGCCGCGCCACGATGGGCGCGCTGCTGCTCGGAGCGTTCCAGCCCATTCTGCTCGTCGTGATCGTGCTGCTCGTGCTCTCGAGCCTGCTCGCGAGCCGTCTGGCCAAGCGCATCGTCGAGCCGCTCAACGCGCTCGACCTCGAGCATCCGCTGGAAAACGACGCCTATGAGGAGCTCTCTCCGCTCCTGCGGCGCATCGACCGCCAGCGCAGACAGATCGACGCCCAGCTCGCCGAGCTGCGGCAGAAAACAGACGAATTCACACAGATCACCGCCGGCATGAACGAGGGGCTCGTGCTGCTCGACGAAAAGGGCGCGGTGCTGAACATCAATCCCGCCGCGCAGACGCTCTTCGGCGTGACGGGCGCGTGCGTCGGGCAGGATTTCCTGACCGTGGACCGTGAGCACTCCATGAGCCTCGCGCTCCGCACGGCGATGACCGACGGGCACAGCGAGGTCCGCGCCGAGCGCGGCGGGCGCGAGTACCAGTTCGACCTCAGCCGCATCGAGTCCGACGGCAAGGTGGTCGGCGCGGTGCTGCTGGCCTTCGACATGACCGCGCAGGCCTTCGCCGAGCGCAGCCGCCGCGAGTTCACGGCGAACGTCTCGCACGAGCTGAAAACGCCGCTCCAGGGCATCATCGGCAGCGCCGAGCTGCTGGAGAACGGCATGGTCAAGCCGGAGGATATGCCCCGCTTCGTCGGTCACATCCGCGCCGAGGCGCAGCGTCTCGTGACGCTCATCGGCGACATCATCCGCCTCTCCGAGCTGGACGAGGGCGGCGAGCTGCCGACCGAAACGGTCGACCTTCTCCCGCTCGCGCAGGAGGCCGCGGAAAATCTCCGCGCCGCGGCGCCGCAGCCCCCATACGACTTTTAAAAAAATGGATACCGGCTGGCGTCCCCCAGCCGGTATTTTCATAAAAGGAGGATTCACATGAAAAGAATCGCCGTTATTACCGGCGCGTCAAGCGGCATGGGACGCCGCTTTGCGGAAACGGTGCAGGAGTTTGGGACCTTTGACGAGATCTGGGCGATTGCCCGGCGTCTCGACCGTTTGGAAGAGCTGCAAGCTCATACGGCGTTTCCGGTGCGGGCGATTTCGCTCGACCTCTCCGACACGGCGTCGTATGAGACCTACGCCGCGCTCCTGCGCGAGGAGAAGCCGGAGGTCGGTCTGCTCGTCAATGCCAGCGGCTTCGGAAAATTCCGCGCCGTGATGGATACGCCGCTCGAGGTAAATCTCAACATGGTCGATCTCAACTGCAAGGCGGTCATGGCGCTCTGCCAGCTCACGGTCCCGTATATGCCCGCCGGAGGACAGATCATCAACATCGCGTCGGTGGCGGCATTCCAGCCCATCCCGTACATCAACGTATACGGCGCGACGAAGGCACTGGTGCTGCACTACAGCCGCGCTCTCAACCGCGAGCTGAAAAAACAGGGCGTCCGCGTGATGGCGGTCTGTCCGTTCTGGACGAAAACCGAGTTTTTCGACCGGGCGGTCGCGTCGGGCGAAAAGCCGGTCGTCAAGAAGTATGTCGCCATGTACAAGCCCGAAGAGATCGTGGCGCAGGCGTGGAAGGACGCCAAACGCGGCAAGGACATGAGCAAATGCGGCTTCAAGGCGCGGCTGCAGGCGCTTGGCGTGAAGCTGCTGCCGCACAGTCTGGTGATGGACACATGGCTGCGCCAGCAGGAGCTGGACGGATAAAGAAAAAACGCCGGGGCTGCACGGCATTTCGGCTGCGCAGCCCCGGTTTGCGTCGATTGACAAGGGCAAACGCGGTTTG
>OLOV01001964.1_pt1 | contig 14825 bp, 11 predicted proteins | sample 1672931 | NCBI WGS metagenome assembly OLOV01 (sample SAMEA3136738, study PRJEB25190) | human gut metagenome | biome: human gut; feature: human-associated habitat; material: faeces | place: Austria | collected 2013
TCTGATGTGAATAGTTTCTTCATTGTGTTATCTCCTTTAATCTTTAATCCTTATCGAAATAAAAACGCCTCTTTTCTGAAAAGAGGCATATAACTTACTGAATTCCTCATCTTTCAGAATTGATATTCTGTAGGATTTAGCACCTTGTTGATACAGGTTGCCGGGCTTCACTGGGCCTATTCCCTCAGCCGCTCTTAATAAGGATTATATTTAGTTCTTCAACATAATATATATTATATTACATACTTCACAATTGTCAACTTGTAATTTCTTCAGAATAGGGTATACTTAATGTGATTGATTATTAAAAGGAAGGTAAGGCTTTTGAATAAATCAGAACTAAAACTTATAAAGGGAGGGCTGTGCGACAGCCCTGCCAGCAGAAGCATATCATTCATATCGGCCTATGTGACGGACACAAGGCTTATGGGTGTAATATGCATGTATGCACACTGGATAATAGATGATGAGGACCTGCACCAGTTCTTCTATTTTGACTGCGAGGAGCACGGCTTTGAACGCTACAAGAGTGTTAAGGGCAATGATATGGCTCAGATTGTCATAGTTGAGCAGTCCTTTGCGGGAGGACTTGGCGGCAGGCAGATAGACATAACTGAGAAACAGACAAGAGCTATGCTGCAAAAATATGTGGATTTCAACAACAGCCACAATATCAAGCTTCCGCCTGATGCGGCAGAGTACGAGTTTGTGACCGAAAAAAGAATTGACTTTACAGACGATGAAAAACAGGAGCTGATGAAAAAGGAATGTACGGCGATAACCTCGGAGTATCAGACTGCAAACTATTTTCTTATGAGATGCTTCGGTCACGATTATGAGGCTGCAAGGTTTCTTGCAGAGGACAACGTAGATGTTACATTGTATGACGACTGCAAGGCGGCGGCGCTTTACCGCAATGTCATAGATGAGATTTCGGAGGGCAGATATATGTGCGAAAGCCTTATCGACTCCGGCGAGAGATACACGCTGCTGGTTTCAGAGGTTCACGTTGAGAATTTCAGGGTTACTCATTTTGAGAAATGCTCAGGCTTTAAGGTCAGCTCGGCAGAGGCGGCAATGATGCTTGCAAGACCTGAATTTGTGACAGTGTATGATATACTTACAAGCCCTGAAATATTCGATATGGGCATGATGGAGCTTTCCCTGAACTCAATGGTTACATCTCACGAAAACGGCAGGTTCTATATGATTTTCAACAAGAACAATGAGCATGTCAACAAGAGAGTGTTCAAAATGAGTGAGGATGTGTACGGTATATATTATGTTACGGCATTCGGTCAGCTCATAGCTGCGGCATACAGTATCGAAAACATTCACAGCCTCGAAAGAGACTTGAGGAGAAGTGACCTGAGCAAATATCTTGCGCTGGTTTCAAAATATGAGTTCAAAGAGCCGATACTGTATGATTTTGTGCAGAGTGATTTTGAGGATTTTGAGGATTTTCTTGACTATATACAGGACTTTTTTAACGAGGACGATGACTGAAACAAAGAGTAGATTATGAAATGGATTAATGTATACGGCCTTGTAATGATTGCAGTTATTATGATACCTAATATTGCTTTTGCGGTCAGGTGCAGAGACGGGTTTGAAAACCTGTGGCAAAACAGATTTGTTGAGATTGCAGAGCAGGCAGGCAGATTCAGCTGCTTTGCCCTGATGATTTTCAATATACCGGGGGTTTATATGGGTTTTGAAACAGACAGCGCCCTGCATATATACCTTGTAGCAGACGGGCTGATGATTGCAGCCTACTGCCTTATCTGGATTATATGTTTCAGAAAGCCGGGAATGTTTCGGGCGATAGCGCTGTCGGTGCTTCCCGCTGCCGTATTCCTTGCAAGCGGGATTATGAGCAGATATATACTGCTTGTAATAGCTGCGGCAGTATTTGCCCCGGCGCATATATTACTTAGCTGCAAAAATGCAGTGGCTTTACAAAAGGAGAAATAGATTATGGCATCATCAAAGGAATATCTGGAGTTTGTACTTGAGCAGCTGTCGGAGCTTGACGATATTACATACAGGGCAATGATGGGAGAGTACATCATATATTACAGAGGCAAAGTGGCAGGAGGCATATATGACGACAGGTTTTTAGTCAAGCCTGTTCAGGCTGCAAGGGAGCTGATGCCGAACGCACGCTTTGAAAAGCCATATGACGGAGCAAAGGATATGCTGCTGGTAGATGAGCTTGAGGACAGAGAGTTTTTAAAGAAGCTGCTTGAAGCTATGTATGAGGAGCTTCCGGCACCCAAAAAGAAGAAATAGACACAAGAGGCAGAGGGCTAATACCCTTTGCCGATTTTTTTGCCCCGAAGTTTCCGCAAGTGTCAATTGACTCACATGGTAACTATACTGAATTTGTATTTCGGTAATGCTACAATCATTATATATAACGAAATTTAAGATTGCCGCGGTGAATGGTTCCATTTATATAACATCACCGCAGAGTCTTTAGAGGAGGAGATATTGTTTATGAGAAGCATATTAACAAAAAAACTGATGGCAGTACTGCTTGCGGTATGTATGATAGCGGCGCTAATGCCTGTGGGCGTATTTGCGGCAGATTCGGCAACACAAACGGCAGATTTCACCACAGGGGAATGTGAGAATGCAATAAACTTACTCAATGATTATAAAACAGGTCAGACGAACTCTACCTGGGATAACGGCAGCAAGACTCTCACCCTGAACGGCATTAACTTCACCACCACTGCCAAAACGGCTGTGAAGCTGCCTGCCGGGTCCACCATCGTCCTCAAGGACGGAACATCCAACACCATCCAAAGTGGCGGTGTTACTTTGAATGTAAGCGGCGACTACTCGAATCAGACCTACATCAACGCTCTGGACGCTGCGGGCAGCCTCACCATTAAGGGCGAGACGGAAGGCACAGGCGCCCTGAGCGTTGAGGCTGGTGCTCTCAAAAACAACGGTGACGGATGGGTCTATTCGACCGGCATCAGCGTAGATGGCAACTTCACTGTGGAGAGCGGCCTGGTTACGACCCGTGGCGGCTGTGTGGAGTCTGACGGCAGCTGCTTCTCTTACGGCGTCAAGATGGATAGTGATACTAAGAATAAAGCGTTGATGGTCACTGGCGGCACCCTTACGGCCATTGCCGACAAGGCGTATGAGCTGGTAGAGGGCGGTACTAAAAGAGCGGTGTTCTCACGTGGTGTGGAAGTGTACCGGGGCAGTGTTATTGTGTCCGGCGACGGCAAGCTGCGCGCCGAGAGCGTGAAGGAGATGGCAGAAGCAACCGTAATGTCCAACGGCCTGTATATTTCCGCGGGCAACCTGACCGTGGAGCAGTCCGCTGAGGTGGCTGTAGCCGGTGCCCGTGCCGCATATATTTCCGGCGGCAGCATACAGCTGCAGGGCGGAAAGCTCACAGCTACCAGTACCCAAGAGCCCGATTACAATGGGAATCTCGGCTACGCCATATCTGTGAATGGGGACAAAACCGTCGCAAATTCCGGCAACATTACTGTCAACGACGGCATTCTGGAAACCGTAAATGGCCAAATCTATATGTACACGATCGACGCCATGAAAAATCAGGGCATGTTCACCGTTACCGGCGGCACCATTGTGAACAGTGGCCAGTTGTACGGAGCTAAAAAAGTGGATATTTCCGGTGGCACTATGAAGACTCAGGGCATCGACACTGATGCGCTGAGTCTATCTGGCGGCACGCTTACCATTCGGGAGGCCGTGCGCAAGAACCCGTATTATAACAATCTGCTGGTTCGCCCTGCTTTGGATGTGAATACTCTCACCGTCAGCGGTGGTACCCTGTATGCAGCATGGTATTGGGGCGAGTTCACGCCTATCGTGTTCCCTATAGATGACTACTACGGATACGCTGACCCCTTGGTGGAGATGAAGGATAGCAGCAGTAGTGCCACCTTCACCGGCGGCACCACCACCCTGGATACCGGCAAGGCCGGAAACACCGCCCTGCTGATCAAGGGGCAGCTGAACATAGGTGATGACATGGCGGAGACCGGCGCGGATACTAACCAATGCCAGATAAAGTCTGATATTCCTGTAAAAATCGCGGCTGCGACAGCAAGCACCACTATTACTATCGTCGATGTTGAGAATGTGAAACTCGACTATCAGCCGGGCAGCACCCCGCAGGCGTCAGCCAAGCCGGCAGGCGCTAATAAGGATAAATATGATATTCTTTTCGAGCGCTGGGAAAAGCTTGAGCAAAACGAAGCAGGCACTGTTACATACTGGTATTCCGACGAAAGCTACTATGAGAAAAACGATCTTAAAATCACTGAATTTGAAAAGGATGTACAGTATAGATACTCCATCAAGTTGAAAGCAGTAGGTGACTATAAGTTTGATGATAATACCGGACTATATATAAATGGCGGGGATTTAAAATCAGATGCAAATCCTGTAACTGTTTCTGATGACGGAAAAACTATCTGCTTTGAGGGCGTAATGACCATAACTCCAAAAGCTTTCAGTGGAGGAGGCTCTTATGTGCCTGTTCAGAAGCCTGAAATCATTACAGGCGAGGGAGGCAAGGCAACCCTTGAAAACAACGGCACAACGCTTGTTATAGCCCCTGACGACGGTATGCAGATTTCAAAGGTAACTGTAAACGGCAATGAAGTAACAGTTACTGATAATAAGATTACAGGACTTAAAACAGGAGATAAGGTAGAAGTAACATTTGATAAAATACCACCGGCTAAGGAAGAAATTGATAAGGCCTTTAAAGAAAAGCTCCTTAATCTGGGACTTACAGTCAGAACCTCAAAGACAACTAAAAAGAACGTCAAGGCTGTGGTTAAGGAAACATCAGAATTAAAGGACCTTATTAAGGAAATTAAAGATGCAGGATATACTGTTAAATACAAGTTCTACAGGTCAACTAAGAAATCATCGAAGTATATCGCTACAGTTACAAAGACTGAGAATACATATACTAATACAACAGGTAAAAAAGGTACAAAATATTATTACAAGGCAAGACTTGCGGTATATGATACCGATGGAAATCTGGTAGCACAGACTGAATTAAAACAGTGTAAATATGGTCTTAGGACGTGGAGTAAGTAAATAACGTGAATAATGTAGGCGGTCGTAATGGCCGCCTATTATAATGGAGTTGATTGTCTGGAAAATATAAAATATATAACCAACAATTAGAAAAAATGCTTGACAAAGGCATGATGTATGGATGTAATTGCTAATAATCCCTAAATTAAATAAAAGAGGTTAAAAATTATAATTGCATGCAAAAAGGAGGTTAAACTTTGGGCTTATTTACAGACAATCGCAGAGAGAGATTCAGCTTTACTGATGATATGGTATTTCATATGATATATGGACAGGGAACAGAGGAGTCAAAAAAAGCCCTCATAGCATTACTTAATACCGTAACAGGAGAGGATCTGACGGAAACACCTATTAAGGACATCAATATACTTAATCCAATTGACTATCGCAAAAGAGAGAACTATAAGCAGGTTGAATTTGATATCAGGCTCGAAACAGATACCGGTGACCTGTTTGATGTGGAAATGGAGAAGCAGCCTGACAGATATTTTAAGGACAGATGTGTGCTGTATGTAATGAAATTAGGCGATAAAGCATTGGATAAAGGCGAGAAATATGATAAAATAAGAAAAACAACAATGGTGGCATTTGCGGGAGGAAAACTGCTTGATGATGAAGATATATACCATGAGATATTTGGCATCATAGGTGAAAAAAGCCGGAAAAGGCTGTCCGGCAACCTGAGATTTCATTTAATAGAAATAGACAAGGTGGATAAAACTAAGGATATATCTGATATGACACCGCTTGAGAGAGTGTCGGTTTACTTCAGATATGCAAATGACCCGAACAAGGAAGAATTGATAGAGAAGCTGATAGACAGCGGAGAGGAGGCGATCATTTTGACAGAGAATATATTCAGAGAACTGACGGCAGATGATATAGCCTATGAGAAAATGCTGGCAAGGCAGAAGTTTTTATGGAGATACGGTTCAGGTCTTTCGGCGGCAAGAGAACAGGGACTTAAGGAAGGTATTGAGAAGGGTCTTGAGCAGGGTAGGAGCGAAGGCGAGGCTTCCGGCAGAGCTGCTGAGAAACTGGAGATGGCTAAGGCGCTAAAGGCTAAGGGTGTTGATATTGATATAATTGCTGAAACTTCCGGTTTAGATGCAGAAGAGATAGAACAGCTATAAAGAGTGGCGTGTGTATATTCATTTTGGCAAATATACCGTGGCAATACGGCTTGACTGCCTGCTTTTGATTTAAAACCACACGATAATTTACAGTACCATTATTTATACATACAAGACATTGTTTGCAGAAACGAAAAAGGTCGATGCATTAGCGGGAATAAACCGTTAGAGCACCGACTCTTTATATATAGAGCTAGGATTGTTTTCTCTTTCTTTTTAAGATAAGTGCCAGCGCAGCCGCCAGAGTACAGCAGCTTGAGGCAAACAGTGTAAACCATAATGATAAATTACTGCTGTCACCTGTCTTAGGTGAATTTGAATTTGTAGGTGTGGTGTTATTACCATCAGGTTTGGCAGGGTTTGGCGTATTATTGTTTCCTGTCTGCTTTAAAAACAGATAGTAGCCTGTAGAGCCGATTGTAAAGCTTGCAGTGCCTGAAATCTTAGAGTAACGCAGCTGCTTCAGGTGTCCGTTTGTATCCATATAATACAGCTTGGTATCTTCATAGCCCTTTTGCATAGTAAGCGTGATGGTGACATTTCCTGCAGGTTTTACATGTTTATCATTGTTATCGTAAAAACCCAGATAATACGGAATTGAATTCTTGTCAGCCTTTGGTAAATTGCCTGTAAGCCATTTGTGCGCTGCAGGTTCATCGGAGACTGTTACAGGCACGATAATTATACGCATGTTGGTATCGGCTTCGTTTTCGTTGCTGCCGCTTAGCGTTACTCCGCCCGGAAGCTGCACGGTGTCAAGTCCCGGTACACCTAAAGTAATTTCATAGTAATCTTTAACCTTCTGATAATTGCCGTACACCTCCATTTTTGCACTGCCGGGAACATATGATATATGTGTTTGCGCCGCATATGCAGATACGGGGCATAAAATCAGAAGAGCAGTCATAATTGCCGCAATAAGTTTTTTCATAATAATTCACTCCCCTTATTCAGCTTTTAAATCTGTATTTAATGCAATAGCCCCTGCGCTCTGATATGTGTCAGGCGCATAAGCCATTATTTTTAATGTTATTGATGAGGTGCCCTTAGGAATCTCATCAAGTTCTATCGATTGTATATATTCGCCCGGCTTTATAAGACCGCTTTCTCCGAGAATATTCTCATCTTTATCAAGCAGACGTGCCTTGAGCCAGATATTATTCTCAGCAGGGTTTGTAAGCCATATGTCTGTTTTACCGTTTTCTGCGGTAAGATTGCCTGCGGCATAGAATTTAAAATCACCTGCGTCGAGGTCACCGTAGCCTGCCGATTCAGGTACATCAGGTGTGCCTGTCTGCGCAGCAGGGTCAAACGGCGGCGGTGTGAAACTTTTGCCGCTGCCTGAGGTCACAAGCATTATGACCATAATTATTGCAGCTACAGCGCATATTACAACTGCAGCCGGAAGCAATAGTTTTTTCATATATGTAATCCTCCTGTATCGGATAATTCATCTGTCATATTTACCTCGGTATGGACCGGGGCAAATATCATAGATGAGATATCTATAGAGGAATGACAGAGCATTCCTCTATAGAGGTTAATACAGTAATTAAGGTGTTACAGTTTTGCTTAAGGCTACTGTTATTGTACCAAGTTTTACTGATGTTGTATGGCTTGCATCTAAAGCTCCTGTAAGTGTAAGAGCCGAAGTACCTTTTGGAGCAAGGTCATAAGTTGTGCCCTCTGCAGTTGCAAGGTTGTAACTAGCATTGTCGAATGAACCTTCAAAGGTGTCACCGGCAGCATTGAGTTCTGTATTTTTTGTGAATGTTAATGCAACATCAACCGGTACATTTGAGTGGTTTACAGTTGTTATAGAGTTGCCGCCATTAGCTGTCCAGCCGGGTGCAGCAGCGGAATCATACTGATGTGTTGAAGGATTCCACTGAGTACCGCTTACAACAGTATAAGTAAAGTCCATTGCGTCCCAGCTGATATCAACGCTGTATACATCACCGCCGATTGTGCTGCCTGAGTATGTACCTGTAACATCAATATCTTTGCTGTATGGCAGAGATGTGGCTTTTTCATTGCCGGCAGCTGCAAATGCTGTTGCTGTCATGCTCAGTGTAAGTACAAGTGCTAAAGCTACTACAAATAATTTTCTTGTTTTCATAATAGATTCTCTCCTTTTCAATATATTTTCAAAACGCATATATGCGAAGTGAACGTAAGTTATTTAACTGTAATTTTTACTGGTATATCTGTATTTACTATTGTTTTTTCGTGTGTGTCAGGCTGATAGTAGAGGACTACGAATTTGCCGTCATAACCTCCTGCCTGAAGTTTCCTTGCTCCGGATCTCAGTAAATCCAGTTTTCCAACCTGCTTGCCAGGTGAGATTGTACCCGACTGCGCAACAACTACATCGTGGACTACAATCTGGAGTACCATATCCTGATTGGATTTGCTTGGATTTGCAAAGAATAAAGTTGCCTGCTTCTTGTCAAGGTTTATATCCACATTGGTGGAGTAAGTAAGGCTTACTGCGCCGCCTCCCTTTGTCTGCTTGAGTTTGTCCGCTCCGTCATCACCTATATCCTCTGCGTATTTTTCTTCGTTTACAGGCGCATAATCAGGTGAAAGTGTAGTACGCCCGACAAGCAGAACCACTAACAGAATAATGTCAAGCAGGATAAACAGTATAAGGAAGATAAGAAGTTTCTTTTTTTTCTTTTTATCGTCCTGATTTATGTTTGAAGTCATTAACTGTTACCTCCCACTGTTGTTATTTTTATGGTTATTGTACCAAGTTTTTCGTTAGTAATGTCTTTTTTCGGTTTGCCGGAAGTCAGTGTGAGCAGAGCTGTAGTTGTGTTCTTGCCGCTGCCGTCCTTTTCAAGCCTTAGCGAGTTTTCACCGCTGATTGTAGCTGTGAAGTCAGGAAGTGTATCCGTAATATTGCTGACAGGAGTAAAGCTAAAACCTGCATTGACAGCGACATTACTGTTATTTGTGACCGTGATTTTATTCGCGTCATCTGCAGCCGGCTCCCACGATCCCTCATCATATGAATGCTCATCAGGGTTCCATTTGCCGTCTGTGTATTTAAAACTCATAGCTCCCCAGCTTATATCTACCTGAACATCTTCTTTATAGTTGCTGTAGGTACCGTCACTGCGGTAGTAAACAATAGCTGAATCAAATAATGGATAATCATCATATGGTGTTATGTTGTTGTCAATGTTCTGTCTCCATATCGCATCGGAATCTTTGCTGGTTTTGCCGTTTACCAGATAGCATACTTCACCGCTGGCAAAAGCTGATTTGTTTTTTTCTGCAGGTGCAGCTGAGCCGCTTAAGGTCTTACTTCCGCTGCCGATTCCCGCAGGTGCAGACCTTCTGAGATAATAGTTGTCGGCAAAACGCGAAGTCTGATTATTACTGTTTCTGCACCATCCTATGATTGCGCCTGTATGGGTTTCACCACCGTTGCCTACGTTTCCGTAATTGTAACAATTTTTTACAGTAGCATACTCATTGTTCACATAACCTAATATCCCTCCGCTGTACGGATCTGAACCTGCAGTACCCTTTACACAGGCAACAGTGCCAAGGTTTGCGCAATAACTGATACGCGCGCCCTGGTTGCTGTATCCTACGATGCCGCCGACACAGTCGTCTGAGTTTATAACGTGTATCTCTCCTTTATACATACACTTTGTGACATTAGTAGTAGTGTTTTGAATCTCTCCGATAATACCGCCGACGTGTTTGTACTGACCGTCTGTGTTGACAATGTCAATGTCCGAGGTTACGCCGGAAATCGAACCCCCGTCCATTTTAGCGGCGATACCGCCGACAGAGTTATAACGGCTGTCGTAATATATATTTTCCTCAGGAAGTGTAATCTTACCGTACACATTGAAGTTTTCCAGTGTTGCATTTGATACAGTTCCAAAGAAACCGGGTCTTAAATGGGCACCTGTAATTTTAAGCCCTGAAATTGACTTTTTCGTTTTTGTGCCCGAGAATATGCCCTTATAAGCGTTAGCTTCAACAGTGTTGTAATTGCTTGAATTATTCACACCTTTAACTTCACCAATCGGAGTCCAGTCACGGTTTCCCAAATTAATATTTTGTGAAAGCACTGCATTTGCAGATGTGTTCTGCGCATCAAATTCCGCGTGGTCATGATCATTGTTTACCAGTGCTGCAAACCAGAATAACTGCCCTCCGTTGGTAATGTTGTAGAAACCTTTATAAGTACCGCTGGACACCAGAGTTGCAGGCTGATATTCTCCGCAGATTGTACAGAATCCATTGTGGTTTTGAGTTGCATAATCATGATCCTCAACAGCTTTGCGAGTAGCTTCCTTCACTGTTTTTACATTATAATTTGAGCTTGCAGATGGAGTAACCGATGCCTCAAGCTTCTTGCCTATGTCAGCATTCCGTACAGTATATGTTGCCTTGGTGGCCCCGGCAATTGCCGTAGTAGTACTGCCGGATACGGTGTACCACTGAATTGCTGCATCATCTCCGATATCATCTGGCAGTATGACGGAGATATCCTGACGCGGATGTGGCGCATATGTGGAAAGCCTAGGCACATCTAAATCTCTCTTGGTCGTACTGAAAGTAATTGTCTTGGAGTAATCTTTGAAGTCATTCATTCCGGACAGAGTAACCTTGATGGTTATAGAGCCGGAAGTGCTCGGTGTAAATGTAGTACTGCTGCTGTTGGCGTTTGCAAAAGTTCCGCTTCCGCTTGTCACGCTCCATTTCACTGTCGGAGTGCCGGTTGCTCCGCTGCTTTTACACAAAGTGCTGAGGTTTTTATATGCGGCAGTCGAACTTATTCTGTAGGTACTGACAGATACTGCAATAGCCACATTTTGTTTTGCGCCTGTAAAGTTACCGCTGATAGGCACATTATTGATTGCTGCCTGGTTAATCTTAAAGCTCAGATTGCTTCTGCTGCCGACAACGGCATTATTTGTCATTACCGTTGCTCTTGAGTTATCGCTTGTACCTGTTACGGTAGCTGTACCGGAACTGCAATGTTTATTATTCGTATAAATAATGCTTGCTCTGTTTGTGGCAATATTTTTACTGCCGTTGATAGCCGCGCCGTCACGGTCCGTGCTGCTGCTGTAGGAAATTGAAGCTATTGTTGTAGTCGCCTTATTGTCTTCGCCCGGATATGTGCAGTCTGCAAGGGTAACCTTACAGTCCATAAGGTCGTAAACTATATATGGTGTAATTGAATACATACTGCCCTGTCCCTGTCCGTCTCCGTAATTATATGAAAGCGGTGATGACAGATTGAGTTTGCTGGCGGTTGAAAATATAAGGTTGCTTTGCGTATTCCATGAAGCCTTGGCAACCGCATTACCGCCTGAACCACCGGTGCCGCCGTTATAGCTATTATCTTTTTCTCTTCCGCCTGAGCCGCCGTTTGCAGCTGATGCGGAAATTCCGCCGCCGCCTGAGCCGCCGCTTCCGGGTTCGGCATCGTATCTACCCTTCTTATTGATTCCGTGTCCATTAGTACCGGTACTGTGACCTGGCTTGCCTTCATTACCTGCAGCACCTGCGGCGCCACCGTCACCACCGTCACCACCGTACGAAGTGTTGTCATTTTTATTTTCAGCATCGGAGCATTCAGCGCCGCCGCCGCCACCACCGCCGCCGTTAGGCCAGCCGCCGCCGCCGCCGCCGCCGCCGCAGCCCTCAACGGTACCGCTATGGTCAGAACTCAGTTCTCCTCCTGAACCGCCGCCTGAGCCGCCGGCTCCACCGGCACCGATTGCAGGAGCGGCAAGACCGCCGCCGCCACCGCCGCCGCCGCCGCAGCCGCCGATCATATCATCTTTACCTACATTATTGGAATAACCACCAGTACCTTTTCCGCCGTTACCGCCGCCTGCAGCGCTTCCGCCTGCAGCATTCAGATTAAGTCTTCCTGAAATATATATTTTGCCGGGAACGGCGCCTTGCGCACCGGCGCTTCCCTGATTTCCTGCAGCGCCGCGATGGTCATCATCGTGTTGGATATCTTTACCATGAGGCATAACGCTTGCTACAACAGGGCTCTTATAACTTGCACCGCCTGAGCCGCCATTGCCACCGTTGCCGCCGATTGCTGCTGCCGCTCCGCCGCCGCCATTGCCGCCGGCTCCGGTATACCATTCATAGGTTTTTATTATTGGAGTATTTAAAAATGTACGCACTGAATTTCCACCGTTGCTGCCTGCAGCAGCATTACCGCCCTTTAGTGTAAGAGTGTCCTGTGGAGCTGCTGTCGATGTGGACAGTGTCTCATCGTGCGCACTGTAGACGGTAAGTGTAGAACTGCCTGGTACGTATATTGCAGCTGTTGCACCAGTTGTGCCGCTTGCATTTGCTCCGTTAAGTGTAACGCTGCCGTTTATTATTATTTTTGCTGAGGCATTTGCCGCTATCGTAATAGGGCTTTTACCGGTTGCCGCCGTATAGTTTACGGTGCCGTTTATCTGTACTGTTTCTCCGTTTGAAACAGTCAGAGGGAAATTACTGCTTGTTACTGTTCTTGTCGGCTTAGGCTGCCAGCCGGTCGCCGCCTGCACCGCTATGTTGTCTGCTTTGTCCTCTGCTTCCGCCGTACCTGTCACAACGGGCAAAGTCGCAAGCACCACAGTCAGAGAAAGCAGCACTGCAAATAGTTTGTTGTGTTTCATATATCTGTCCTCCCAAAGAATTTATATATGTTCAAGGGAGGCTGTTCCGAACAGCCGACGCTCCCCTGCGTGATATCGTATCTATACACATAATAAATTATATATAATGTTATTTTTTAAATTCAATATGAATGACTTATTTGGTCGTAAAATGACCTTTTTAGTGAAAAACGGAAGTATACTCACATTATTTTTGGCGAAAAAACACAAAAAAAGATGATTTTTTTCAAAAAAAACAGGCCGTCTCATACTTTGGTAGGATGACAGAAATCTGCGGACAGGAGTATAATTTATAAAAAAGGAATGTTTTTTTATAAGCGAGGGTATTTCGTAACAGATTGGAGGCGATTTTGTGCGTATTGCAATTATAGATGATGACAGAATTCAGCAGAAACAGCTTCACGATATGATTGCAGATAAGTTGACCGAATATGGTTATACAGGTTACATAATAGATATGTTTCAAAGCGGAGAGGTGTTTCTCGAAAAAGGCTTCGACGATTTTTATGATATCATTGTGGTTGATATTTATATGGGCAAGCTGACAGGGATAGATCTTGCACGAAAAATCCGCAGTATAGATGAGGAAGTCCGTATTGTTTTTTGCAGCAGCAGTAACGAGTTTGCCGCAGAAAGCTATGAACTGAATGCTTCATATTATATACGCAAACCTGTAAGCAGCAGACAGGTGGGGCTTATGCTCAAAAGAATGAACCTTGATGTAATTGAAAAAAACAGAACAGTAATGCTGCCTGACGGGCATCGGATTGTTCTTAGAGATATTATATATACGGATTATTTCAATCATGCTGTTACTATTCATATGAAAGGTGCGGAGCCGTACCGGATTCGTATTTCACAGAATCAGATGGAGATGCTGCTGCTTGACTACGACTATTTCTTTTCACCGGTCAAGGGCATAATAGTGAATTTCTATGAAGTAGTCAGGAGTACCGACGAGGATTTTGTTCTGAGAAACGGCAGAACAGTTCATATTACGCGCCGCAAAAGCAGAGAGGCAAAGGAGAGATACCTGAAATTCCGCTTTGACAGGCTGAAACGGGAGAGCGTGGGCTGACGCCTCCTGCAGGCCGTTTCTATGTGGGAACTGTATATTTGAAGATATAATTAAAACAGGAAACAAAGGATTTGACCTCTGCTACCTGTTTTTTTATGTCTATTTAATGTCGAGCGCGAACCAGAAGGTGCTTCCCTCGCCGACCTTGCTGTCTGCTCCGTATTCGGCCTTGTGGCCCTTGAGGATTTCTCTTACTATGGAGAGTCCCAGACCTGTACCCTTGGAGCTTCTGTGATAATTGCTGCTGACACGGTAGTATCTTTCCCATACGTGAGGCAGATCCTCAGGGGCTATGCCTCTGCCGTGGTCTGAAACCTCAAACCTTACCTTGCCCCTGTCATTATCAATTCTGACCGCAACATATATATATTTGTCATCACCGCAGTATTTGACCGCGTTGTTTACAAGATTTGCGATTACCTGCTTGAGCTTTGACTCATCGCCCGCAACTGTGCAGGTTTCTGGAACGTCCAGTACTATATCGTAGCCCTCCTGTTCGACTAATATGTCGTAGGAGTGGACTATCTCTCTTACCGCCTCGCAGAAATCAAACTCTGAAATCTCAAGACTTATTACACCCGACTGCATCTTAGAGAGGGTAAACATATCGTCTACCAGCAGATTTAGTCTGTCTGTCTCTTCAATTATAACGGCGAGGTGCTCGTTTCGCTTCTGCTCGTTGTTGCCCGAAAGGTCTCTTATCATCTCCGCATAAGACTTAACCATTGTAAGCGGAGTCTTGAGGTCGTGGGATACATTTGCTATTAAATCTCTTCTGAGCTGGTCTGATTTTGCAAGCTCGTGAGATGTATATGTCAGCACATCGCCCAAATCGATTAT
>OLOV01001968.1_pt1 | contig 14810 bp, 14 predicted proteins | sample 1672931 | NCBI WGS metagenome assembly OLOV01 (sample SAMEA3136738, study PRJEB25190) | human gut metagenome | biome: human gut; feature: human-associated habitat; material: faeces | place: Austria | collected 2013
TAGAATCGGTGGTAACATGGTTAAGAAAATGATTCAAAAAGCTGAAAGTCAAATGTTAAATAAATAATTGTATTTATTTTAAGGTTTTAAAAGCCAATTTCATGTTATATTTTGAAATTGGCTTTTATTTTTTATTTTATTGATAACCTAAAGTGCCTGCTCCTGTGTTGTAGAAGTATTGGCTACTTACTTTATCATATAAGCATGGTACATTGTTTTCATCAAGAGCTGGTACGAAGTCTCCAACTAGCTGATTGTTATCATATATTTTACAGTAATATATTTTTCCTGAGGCTTCTGTAAAAATTTTTATTGATGTTGATATTGGATTAAAGCTAACTGCTGAACCTGATATTATATTATTATCTGTGTCAATATTTTTTACATATCTATTTCCAAATTCTATATTGTATGTTGTTCCTGATGCGATTGTTCCTCCGTTTATACGGTTGTATCCAGCACCAGAGCCATAATCTAAATATGCATTATTGTTATAATTAAAAAATCTAAACGCTTCAGCTTCGCTATTTGAAAATCCAATTATTGCTCCTCCTGTAGGTGCTGTCATGTTAAATTTTATTCTTACCATTGTATTACTTGTTGGGCAAATTTTAGTATCTATTTGCTGTGTCCCTGTTGCTTCTATATATTAAATTTCATTAATTTTTTGATGGATTATTGTATTATTTTCAGTATCTATCTCAGTTATTGTTTTTCCGTTATAGTCAAAGTTTCCTGTAAATGTGCCTTGCTCAGTTTGATACTCTATATTTTTCCATCTTGTTGCTGTTACATCAACATATGTTGTGGTTGTTATCTCTGTTGTTCCAGAAATTAATGTTATTCTTGCATAACCATTTCCACTATGTCCAGTTTCCGTTCCTCCTGATGTTGATTCAAAAGAAGTATTACCAGCATAGGTTGCTGCATTTGTTAAATAATACTTGGTTGGAACGCTATATCCACTAGGTACATTAGACGCTGTCGAAGATGTCCAGACAAAGCCTGAGCCTCCTCCGCCGCCTCTATCATCATCTCCACTACTATCTGGTACTGTACCTGAGCCTCCATACCATCCGGCCTCCACCGGCTCCACCATAACCATTACTTAAGTATACCCCTCCACCGGCCAAAGCCAAAGCCTCCACAATAATTGGCTGTTGAATTTGCATTTAATCCACTAGTAGCTTGTGAAGTTATCGTATAGCTTGTAGAATAACCAGAATATGCTTGTTTTCCTCCTTGTCCACAATAATTTTTATTGGCTGTATAGTTTTCTGTTGATGTACCTCCTTCTGTCCCTCCACCATACATTCCTTTTTTTTTCGTGGCTCCATCTGAGCCTCCTCCTCCTGCTACAATTATTCTAGATTTTAAGGATGCTGCATCATTCCAATTTCCTCCTGTTAAGCGAATATCGGTTGCGCCTCCTCCGCCTTTGTATTTATACCTGTATCCTCCTCCATTATATCCACCTGAATATATATTTCCTGAAAGAGTTCCACTGTTTCCAGAACCACCAACATAAACATACAATTTTTCACCTTTTGTAAGGCTTATAGTACCAGTTGAATATCCACCTTTTCCTGCATACGTTGCGCCACTTCTATATCCGCCTTCTGCTCCCCATACTTGAAGTTTATAGGTTCCTGTTGCAGGTGCTTCATAAGTGCTTGAACCTACTGTTGAAAAATTAGTAACCTGATTTGTTAAAGTTGTTGTAGTGGTTGTTGTTTGCGGTTTTTTATAGGTTAATTCAAAAAAAGAGTCTGGATATTTTGTTAAATAATCTTTTACATTGAATTTTAAGGATGTTACTAGCTTATACCTTGCACTTGGTGTGCATTTATATACTTTATTTCCTGATACAATATATTTGTTTGTTCCAATTTTTAATAATTGGTCTACATTGCTTATTGGGATTACAGTATTTGCATCTGCAAAGTAACCATTATATATTTCTTCTGCGTTTTCTACATCACTTTCATATAGTAACTCAGTTTTTCTGCGTATTTCTTCCTGTGCTTGTCTTTTATTTGCTATTATTATATAAGTACTTATTAAAAATGAAATTAAAAATAAAATGGTAGTTAGTGTAATTATAGTTATAGATCCTCGCTCTTTTTTCATCTTTTGCCTCCTAAAAAATATTTAAAATATTTTTATCTTACTTAAATTAAATTGTATTACATTATTTTATTTTTTGCAATAATTTTTTATAATTATTTGCTTGTTGAGCCAAACCCTCCTGTTCTTTGACATTGGCTTACATCATTATCAGTTATTAAAAATTTTTGAAAAATTCCTTGTCCTATTGCATCACCTTTTTTTATTTCTATATCTTCATCTTTAATATTATAGAAAGCAAACATTATATGCCCATCATTGTCTGGATTTCCATAGTAGTCACTATCTATTACTCCTATACTGTTTGCTAGTATTAAGCCTTTTTTACCTGGATTTGAGCTTCTATTAGCTAATATTAAAACTTCATCTTCTCCCATATATGCTTTAATTCCTGTTTTTACAAGTGTTGGTTTCATTCCTTTTTTAAAGCTTGGTATAACTGTATCCTCTGCAGCTTCTATATCATATCCTGCTGAATATTTTGTTTTTCTTACTGGTAAGTTTATATTACTATTTTCAAATCCTTTTGCTATTTCAAATCCTCTTTTTCTTTCCATTTTTATCATTTCCTTCCTTAAATTACTTCATCAATTCAATAATTTCTTCTATTGTTTTGCCTACTTGTTCACCTGTTTCCATATTTTTTAATGTTAATGTTCCTGATTTTATTTCGTCTTCTCCTATAACTATTACATAAGGTATTCTTAATTTATCTGCATATTTGAATTTTGCTTTTATTTTCTTATCATCAAAATATACTTCTGTATTTATGCCAGCTTCTCTTAGTTTGTTTGCTGTTTCTATTGCTTGGCTTAAGTCTGACACCATAGATACTACTAATACTTTTGATATTGATTTTCTTTGAACTTTTATTAAGTTCATATCGTTTAGGATAAAGAATAGTCTTGTTAAGCCAATAGACATTCCAACTCCTGGAAGTTTTTTATCTGTGTAATATTCGCTTAAATTATTATATCTTCCGCCAGAACATATACTACCTATTGATTTATAGTCATTTAAAAATGTTTCATACACTGTTCCAGTGTAATAATCTAAACCTCTTGCAATACTTACATCTACTGTAAAACAAGGTTCTGGAACTCTAAATGCTCGAATATATTTTATTACATCTTTTAATTCTTTTACACCTTCTAAATATGTTTCATTATTTATGTTTAGATTTTCTAGCTCTTGTAATTTTTCGTCAGTTGTTCCATTTATTCTAATAAACTTTATTACTTGTTCTACACTTTCTTCTGGAATGTTTAGTTCTTTTAATTCTTGTTTTACTTTTTCTTCACCTATTTTTTCTATTTTGTCTATTATTCTCATTATATCAACAGCAACATCTTTTGCATTTATTGATTCAAATAATCCATTTAATATTTTTCTATTATTTATCCTAATTGTGAAGTTTTCTAATCCCAATTCTTTAAATACAGTGTACATTATGCTTGGTATTTCGGCATCATTTACTATATTTAGTTTTCCATCTCCTATTACGTCTATATCACATTGATAGAATTCCCTAAATCTTCCTCTTTGAGCTCTTTCTCCTCTATACACTTTTCCTATTTGGTATCTTCTAAATGGAAAACTTAATTCATTTGAGTGAATGGCTACATATTTTGCAAGTGGCACTGTTAAATCAAATCTTAGTGTTAAATTGCTATCTCCTTTTGTAAATGAATATAATTGTTTTTCTGTTTCTCCTCCTGCTTTTGCAAGTAGTACCTCAGTGCTTTCAATTACTGGTGTATCTATTGGTAAAAATCCAAATTTTTCATAAGTTTTTTGTATTTTTTCTTTCATTTGGTTAAATAATACTTGTTCTTGTGGTAATAGTTCCATAAAACCTGGTAAGGTCTTAGCTACTGTCTTTTCCATATATATTCCTCCTATAATTTATTATAAATTTTACTCCCATTCTTTTGGTTTTTTCTCAAGGTATATTGGCTTTTCTTCTCTAATTATTGTTGATTTTCCGGTGTCCTGGATATACTATTGTATCATCTGGAAGGTTTATTAGTTTATCAGTTATAGATGTAATAATATCATCAAAACTACTTGTTGGCAAATCTGTTCTTCCCCATGAACCTCTAAACAAAGTATCTCCAGAAAATAGCATTTTTTCTTTTTCACAATATAGTGATATGCTTCCTGCTGTATGGCCTGGAGTATATATTACTTTAAATTCTAGGTCTCCTACATGTAATAAATCTCCATCATCTATCCTTGCATCCTCTTGCAATATTACTGGTTCTAACCCTATATGTGTGCTTAAGTTTATGTTTATATCTTTTAGTCCTATTGCATCAATTCTGTGTATTAATATCTTTCCTCCGTATTTTTCTTTTATTTTTTGTACTCCGCCTATATGGTCACCATGGCAATGTGTTAAAAGTATATATTTCATTTTTACTTGCATTGCATCAAGTGTTTCTGTTAAATGTTCTGATACATTTCCTGGGTCTATTATCATTGTTTCTTTGGTCTTTTCATCTTGTATGATATAGCAATTTTCTCCCATTATTGCACCTACATTCATTTTAATTCTCTTTAGTATCATTTATCCTCCTTTATTTCTTACGTGTTACTTCATAAACACTATCAACTTTCCTTATTTGTTTTATAATTTGGTTAAGTTGTTCTATGTCTTGAACCTCTAGTGTTACATCTATTGTGGCAATTCTATCCTTGCTTGTTTTTGTGTTTACTCCCATAATGTTTATTTTTTTACTTGTTATTTCTTTTACAACATCTGCAAGTAAACCTGTTCTATCATTTGCTAAAACTTGTATGTCTACATTATATTCTGCCTTTTCCTTTTCATCATACCACTCTACTTCTATTATTCTTTCCTCCTCTGATAATAAATCTTTTAAGTTTGTACAATCTTTTCTATGGATTGAAACTCCTCTTCCTTTTGTTATATAGCCAATTATGTCATCACCTGGCACAGGGTTACAACATTTAGAGAATTTTACTAAACAATTATCTATTCCCTTTACTGATACTCCTGATTTTGGTGCTGAATTTTTTCTTGGAGCTTCTGTTACTAGCTCTTGTATTTTTTCTTCTATAACATCTTCTTCATGTTCTTTTTTGTACTCTTCTAATAATCTTGTGATTATTTTGTTTGGTGAAATTCCACCAAATCCAATGCTTGCATACATATCTTCTACTGAATTATAATTATATCTATTTAGTACTACTTGTATCCATTCTGGTTTAAATAAGTCGCTATGACTCATTCCTATTTTCTTTATTTCTTTATCTAATATGTCTTTACCTTTTTCTATGTTTTCTTCTCTTTCTGTTTTCTTAAACCATTGCTGTATTTTTGTTTTTGCACTTGAACTCTTTACTATTTTTAGCCAATCTCTACTTGGGCCTTTGGCTGTATCTGATGTTATAATTTCTACAATATCTCCACTCTTTAATGGTGTTACTATTGGCATCATTTTGCTATTTATTTTGCACCCAACCATTTTATGCCCAACCTCTGCATGTATCGTATATGCAAAGTCTATTGGTGTTGCATCTCTTGGTAATGTTTTTATTTCTCCTTTTGGTGTAAATACATATACTTCATCTTCAAATAGTTCTGTTTTTAGTGTTTTTAAAAATTCATCTGGATCTTGCATATCCTTTTGCCATTCAAGTGTTTCTCTAAGCCATGCAAGTTTATCTTCTGTAACTACTACATTGGATTTTTTAAACTTATTTGCCTCTTTATATGCCCAATGTGCTGCAATACCATATTCTGCAACTCTATGCATGTCCCATGTACGAACCTGCACTTCAAATGGAGTTCCTTTTGGTCCTATTAGTGTGTTATGTATTGATTGGTACATATTTGGCTTTGGAACTGCTATATAATCTTTAAATCTGCCTGGCATTGGTGTATATAAATCGTGCACAACTCCTAATGCTGCATAACAGTCTTTAACTGAATTTACTATTATTCTCAATGCAAATAGGTCGTATACTTGGTCTATTGTTATGTTGTCTCTTTGCATTTTTCTATATATACTGTATAAATGTTTTGCTCTTCCTGTTACTTCTGCTACAATTTTTTGTTTTTTTAGAGCCACTCTTATTTCATTCATAATTTTATTTATGAATTCTATTCTTTCTTCTCTCTTTTTCTCTATGCTCATTACTAATTCTCGGTATTCTTCTGGATATAAATACCTAAATGCCAAATCTTCAAGTTCTGATTTTAAAGAATAAATACCTAATCTATTTGCAAGAGGAGCATATAGTTCCATTGTTTCCTTTGCATTTGCTATTTGTCTATCTCTTTTTAAATTTGATAGTGTTCTCATATTATGCAATCTATCGGCAAGTTTTATTAATATTACTCTTATGTCTTTTCCCATTGCTAAGAACATTTTTCTATAATTTTCAACTTGTTCCTCTTTTATTGTTACATATTGAATTTTACTTAATTTTGTAACTCCTGCAACCATTTCCGCAATTTCTTCTCCAAAGTTTTTTACTATATCCTCATTTGTTACATCTGTATCTTCAACTACATCATGTAATAAGGCTGCACATATTGTAGAATCATCCATTTGTAAATCTGCTAAAATATATGCAACATTTAGTGGATGTATTATATAATCTTCTCCAGACATTCTTTTCTGTCCTTTATGATGTTCTGCAGCAAAATTATATGCTTTTTGAATTAAAGCTGTATTTACTTTTCTTTTATTCATTTTCATTCTTTTAATTACATCATAAATTGTCTTGTTTGCTTCTTCCATATATAACAACCCTTTCTAAGCTTATACCAATGATATTTTGGTATTTATATTGATTTCATTATATCTTTTAAATTTATTTGTATTCTTTCTTGTCCATTATATGAATTTAATTCTAAAGTTCCTACTATATCTACTTTGTCTCCAATTAAATATTCCTCTGATAGTTCTCCTAAATTAAATCCTATTGCACTTATATTTTCGTTTCCATCTTTAAGCTCTATCTTTAAATGTTTTCCTTCTGAAAGTGCTCTTATTGATGTTATTTTTAAATTCTTATATACCACTAAAGGTGGTTTGTTTTTTTCGCCATAAGGTTCTAATAATTTTATTTGTTCTATTGTTTCTTTGTTTAAATCTTTTTTTGTAATTTCACAATCTATATTTATTACTGGTAAAATTTGCTTTACATTTTTTTCTTTTAAAATTTCTTCAAAATGTTTTCTAAAGTCTTCAATTTTGTTTTTTTCTAGAGATAGACCAACTGCCATCTCATGTCCACCATATTTTTTTAAGTATTGTGAACTCTCAACTAATGCTTGATGGAGGTCAATTCCTGGGATGCTTCTGCCTGAGCCTTTTCCTTCATCTCCTTCAATACAAATTAATATTGTTGGTTTAAAATATTTTTCTGTTAATCTTGAAGCTACTATTCCTATTACTCCATTATGCCAATTTTCTCCTGCAAGTACTATGCTATTTAGTTCTTCTACATTATTATTTTCTAATTTTTTTATTGCTTGTTCAAATATATTTTTTTCTTTTTCTTGTCTTTGTATGTTGTACTCATTTAACTTTTTAGTAATTTCATTTGCTTCATTTTTATCATCTGTAATAAATAATTTTAATGCTTCTTCTTGTTTTCCCATTCTTCCGCAAGCATTAATTCTTGGTGCAATTCCAAAAGATACCATGCTTGAATCTATATTTGAATAACCTGTTTGAGTTATTAGCTCTTTTAATCCAATATTTTTAGTTACCTTTACTAACATCAAGCCTAATTTTGCAATTACTCTATTTTCATCTACAAGTGGAACAATGTCTGATATTGTTCCTATGCAAACAATGTCTAAATACTTTAAATATGCTTTTTCATCTAAGCCAAGTTTTATTGAAATGGCTTGAATCAATTTAAAAACAACTCCTACGCCAGCCAATCCTCTAAATGGGTATGTATTATCCTTTCTTTTTGGGTTTATAATACAGTAGGCTTGTGGTAAGCTATCTAATTGTTCATGATGGTCTGTTATTATTGTTTCAATTCCTAGACTGTTTGCCATTTCTATCTCATTTATTCCGGAAATACCACAGTCAACTGTTATCATTAATGTGTAGCCTTGTTTTGCTATTTCTTGTATTGCATCTTTGTTTAAGCCATAACCTTCTTCTAGTCTATTTGGGATATAATAGTCAACCTCTAGGCCTCTTTCACTTAAGAATTTTTTTAGTACTGTAATACTTGTTATTCCGTCAACATCGTAATCACCATATATTATTGTTTTTTCTTTATTTTTAATTGCTTTTATTATTCTATCTACTGCTTTATCCATATCAAGCATTAAGAAAGGATCGTGAAAATTGTTTCTTTTTGGATTCAAAAATACATTTATTTCTTCCTCATCTACAATGTTTCTATTAATTAATATTTTTGCTAATAACGTTGATATGTTATGTTTTTTTGCAATTTGTTCTACCAATTCTTTGTCTTGCTCGTAATACTCCCACTTTTTCTTCATAAAATCTCCTATAATTTTAAGTTTTAAATTACTTTAATTCAACTTTTGGATTATCTTGAATTATATATTCAACTTTTGGTAATAATCTTTTTTCTGCTGGTACAAAATTTCTTACTTGTATTGTTGGTAATATCCATGTATATGGTCCTATACATGTTCCTGGTAGTGATGTGCAATTTGCTCCAAGTCTTGTGTTGTCTCCAATTATTGAGCCAAAGAAATCTGTTCCTGTATTATATTTTTCTCCATTAATCTTTATTTCTATGTTTTTTTGGTCAAATCTTCTATTTGCAAGTATTGTTCCGCTTCCAATTCTTGTTGATTTTCCTAAAATAGTATCGCCTGCAAATGCCAAGCTTGCTACTTTTGCCTTGTTTTGAAGAATTGAATGTTTAATTTCAGAGCCATGCCCAACTGAAGCTCCATCTCCTATTATTGTTCCTGGTCTAATTAATGCTCCAGCACCGAATTTCAACATTTTTTCCAATAATTACTGGACCTTGTATAGTTACATTACTTCCAATTTTAGTTCCTTCATCAATAAAATAATTTCCTGTTATTGAGCAAAACTCTCCAACTTTTGCTTTATTTATTTGCATATTTGTTTTTACAATTTTTTCATTTAGGTAATCATTTATTTTGTTTAATGCTTCCCATACATAAGTACAATTTTCAAAAATTTCTTTATTAGAAAATTCATCTAAGTGTTTAAAATAATATTTTAATTCTAGTTCTTCCATAAACTGCTCCTTTATTTATATTTTACTCTTCTACTTCACTTAGTATTGATATAATATTCTCTAAGTCTTTTTGAAGTTCTCCAAGCATTACTATTTTTATGCTCTTTTCTTTTCCCTTCAAATATTGTTCTATTATTTCTTTTAATTTAGCAATATTTTTTAATTCTGGTTTTAATTCTTTTGTGTATTTTTTTGCTCTTTCTAATAGTTTTTCTTTTATTCCCATTATATCTTCATTACTTGCACATGATATTCTTTGGAATAATTGATATGGATCATAATATTTTAATATTGGAATATCCATACATTCTTCATCAAATTTTTCGTAAAATGTTTCCATTTTCATTGGGATAGATTTTAATACATCATTTGCCTTTTCTGTGTACATTTTGTCTTTAAGTGTTTGGTTTAGCATATAGAAATGTGCTAAAATATCTTCAATATCTAGGTTTTTCTCGCCAAATGATAGGCTGTTTAACTCAAAATCTGAATTATCTATATATTCCGAATTTAATGAAGCTAAATTCATTCCTGTAAAGAATATTGTTTTTATTGTAAACATATCATAGTTTATAAGTCCTTTTTGAACAAAATATGTGAAATATATAAATAGCTTTGTAGTATCAATTAACTTTATCTCACCTTTTTTTACGGCTTCAATTACAGATTCAATTACTTCTGGGAATTGGTCGTCTGATATTTTCCAAAATTCTTCAGTTAGTAATCTTTTATAACCTGGTAATTTTTCTGTATCAACTGTGTTTATAATATCTTCCATGTCTTCCTTGAATTTTCTTGTATCAAAAATTCTTGTTCTTACATACATTTCTATGAATTTAAAGAATCTGTATTCTGCTTTAAAGTTGTAATAATAGTTGTTATCAAATTCTTTTATATAGAATTGTCTATTATCCATAAATACTTTTGATGATATTACTATTGATTTATATTCTTCATTGTTTTTAATATTTACAAATTTATCTTTTGTAATTTTACCTGATTTAATCTCAAATGATATTGCAATTGTAAATATTAGCATTGTTTGTAATACTCTATAATTTGTATTTGGGTAGTTTTTATTTACCATTCCAAAAATTTTCTTGAAATCATTTAGGGAATGTTTTAATATTCTAAGGTTTCTCGTTCCGCTTTTATTGAAGGTATTAATAATGTATGGTGTGTTTTCTCTTAAAAATCGTATTAATTCCTTATCATTTTCATACCTCATTAAAATTCCATTTATAATATAATTAAATTCTGGTCTATATTCAAAGGTTTCACCTATTAATTTTTCTTTTATTCTTTCGTAATCATTTGCTTTATCAAATACATATTCAATTTTATCTTGAATTCTTTCAACCATTGGTTTATCGTTGTTGCCAAGTTCTCCTTGTTTATCTAGCAAGTATGTTGCTATAAAAGTTTTCATTTCAAGGTTAGTATTTTTTAGTTTTGTTGAAAGTTCCTTTTCATTACATATAATTATTGTTTTTATGTGGTCATGTTCAACAAAGTTGTTTATATATCCTAATATGTCTATAACATCAACATTAGCTCTTTCTAAGTCATCAAAGCATAAAACCTTATCATCAGTTGCGAAGAACTTTTCATAATTTATCTTTTCACTAGTATTTACACCAAATGAGTTGGCCATGTTTAGCCCTGTTTTTGCATATTCAGGTATTGTATATTTGCCTGTAGTGTCTATGTGTTTTTTTACATTTTTATCCATTAGTTGTGTAGTTTCTATGAATATTTTTTTACTAATTTCCTCAAGGTTTGATATACCATATAAAGACATATTGGAGAATCTCGACACCGACCCGGCGACCATGCGCGCCTTCATGAAGAGTGAGCACGGGATGGATTTCCGTTCATGGAGGAACAGACTCCGTCTCAATGATGCCAGCCGGATGCTGCTGGAACACCCCGAGATGAAAGCGGAAAGAATCAGCGAAGCCATCGGCTACAGCGACAGCAGCAACTTCCACACAGATTTCCGAAAATTCACAGGAATGTCTGCGAGCGAGTGGAGGAAAACCCATAAGAAGACAGGTCAATGCCAGAACCCGTTATCGACAAACCCGGAAAACCAATCAAAATAATATATACTTAAACAACTAATAATCAATGAAAAAGATAGCATTAATAACAGGAGCTACCAGCGGAATCGGAGAAGCCTGCGCAAGAAAATTTGCAGAGGGCGGTTACAATTTGATACTAACGGCCCGCCGTGCAGGGAAACTGGCTGAAATCAAGGCTGAATTGGAAGCAGAGGGCGCCAAGGTAAAGACTTTGGTATTCGATGTACGTGATGCCGAGGCAGCAAAAACCGCTGTTGATTCACTCGAACCGGAATGGCAGAAAATCGATGTCCTCATCAATAACGCCGGCCTCGCTCTCGGCCTTGACAAAGAGTATGAAGGCGATCCTGAGGATTGGAACACAATGATAGACACCAACATAAAGGGACTTCTGACTATGACCAGACTCATCGTCCCCGGCATGGTGAAACGGAATGAAGGACATGTAATCAATGTCGGCAGTGTTGCCGGTGACGCGGCTTATGCCAACGGCAATGTATATTGCGCGACCAAGGCTGCCGTGAAGACCATCACTGACGGATTGCGCATCGACGTGGCTGAAACCGCTGTCCGTGTCACGAACCTCAAGCCGGGACTTGTAGAAACCAATTTCAGCAACGTCCGCTTCCATGGCGACAACGAAAGGGCCGACAATGTTTACAAGGGCATCACTCCCCTTACTGGTGCGGACATAGCCGACGTCGCTTTCTACGCGGCATCAGCTCCAAAACATGTCCAGATTGCCGAGGTACTCATTCTCGCCACGCATCAGGGAAGCGGAAGCGTCATCTACAGGAACAACCTATAGTTTTCGGGTTTCAGCCAAGACTGAATACACGCTGAAGACTAACCCATAGGTCAATCCCAAAATCATAAGGGAAGAAAGCACTTTCACCTTATAAGAGAAAAGGGCGACATTTCCGATGCTGGTGATGCTCCTGATGATTTCCAGATCTGTCGGGAGCATCGGCAGAAGAAGAAGAGCAACAACTGCAGAAAGCACACCGGCAACAAATGCGACCACCAGATACAGCCTGCAACTACGCTTCTGTTCCTGCTGGATGCGCTTGAGGAACTCCACTTTGTCAAGCCTCGAAGACAGTTTGTCAATGAAAATATCATTGTCATTGAACTCGGTTATGGCGGAAGCGAAAAGCGCTTCCAGTTCTTTATCTTTTGTCATAGCTTGATTATATTTTTAAGTTTTTCCCTTCCGCGGGACATCTGCTTTTTCACTGCATCAGCATTGACCTCGGTGATTGCAGCAATTTCTTTGATGGAGTAGCCGCTGAGGTAGTAGAGTGTGATGGCGGTTCTTTCTTTCGGAGGCACTCCCGATCCATGTCCGTGAAGCCCAGAGGGCCGTGGACGGCGGTGCAGCCCGAGATACAGTTGCTGATGTGAAAAACTGCTGTCTGCGGATTCCTGAGACGCTACAGTGTAGGCTTCGTCGATGGAGTCGTATTGCTTTTGCGACGCAGTATGATTCAGAAATGTATTGTAAGCAATCTTGAACAACCAGGATTTGAACTGCCCGCTGTCTGAATAACGACCAATTGCCAGATAGGCTTTGACCAGTGCTTCCTGCGCAATGTCATCAGCATCAGCCAGATTGCCGCCGCACAAAGCCAGCAGGAAGCCTCTTAGTGCATTCTGCTGGATTTTTACTTGTTCTATAAACTGGTCTCTGTCCATGATTACTTCTGAACCGTCTTACGCTCTTCAGCTTCGATTTCCTCTGCAAGGTATTTCTTGCCGTAAACGAAACTTACCGCCAAGGCTATACCGATTGCCAGAAACGTACCGCCAAGAAATCCGGCGAGAACCGGCGAGAGTTCCGACGAAACTTGAGGGACAAATACTGCGGCAAGGATAAGTCCAATGCCCAAAACCAGAAGAATTATGCTCCAGGTCAATCTAGCCACGAGTTTTTCTTTGATAAGTTTTCCCTTCTCCTGCGGTGTGAGTTTTTCAAGCCACTCTGCCACATTGATATCAGGATTCTTTTCCAATGCAGCTATTATAATGTCCTTCCTCTTATTGGTTTCATTGATCTGCTTGCGGGTAACTAACCAAATGATGACAATCGGCAAAATAGTAGAACAGCCTATGAGCCAAACGACTGATAATACTTCTTCCATGATGATAAATTTTACTTGTTATACATTATACTGTTTTCGAACATGTTCGCATATATAACAAGACAAAGATAGGAAAGGTGACGTCAATGCTACCTATCCTATCATAATTTTTTTGTTTCAAGGCTAGAACTTCTTTGTCCGCACATGGCAATACGGCTCGCCACCCGTCTTTTCGTAGTATCGCTGGTGGTACGACTCGCCGATGTAGAAAGGTTCTTCAGGCAGCAACAGAGTATTGACCTCATACCCCTTGTCGCGAAGCAACTGCATAACATGTTCAGCAGTATTCCTCTGATTGTCATCACGATAGAAGATGCAACTCCTGTACTGCGGACCGAGATCCGGACCGACGCCATCCGTCTGTGCAGGGTCATGAATTTCGAAGAACAGTTTGCAGAGACTCTCGTAGGAAACCAGGTTGGGGTCAAACTCTACGATTACGGCCTCCACATGATGAGTCCTGTGCTCCCTTACGTCCGCATACGTAGGAAAAGCCTCTTCCCCGCCAGTATAACCAGCAAGGGTATTAATCACACCCGGTACCTTCTGAAACTGATGCTGAGTACCCCAGAAACAGCCGCAGGCAAAAATACCGACTTCAATGCCATCGCCTGTCGGCGCATGATAAAGGTCAATCTTAGAGCAATTTTCAATGGCAGTCTGCACCATTTTCAATGCCTTGCCATGCTTCGCCTGCAAGTCCGGATAGGACTTTCCGCGCGAAAAATTATGCCTCAGGTCATTGAATTTCACCTGCAGGGCAATGGGATTTCCAGAGTCAATGATATTCTGTACGTATTCGAAATAATCAGTTCCTTTTTCGTGGGTAAGAAGCCTTAAGGCATTGACAATGCCGATCGGGATGCCTTCTCTGAGCAGATCGTCGAAGGTCAAGTCAGAGTCTTCCACCACGTCATGGAGGAATCCGGCTATCTTTTCTTCGTCTGTGTGTCCCATCAGTCCTACAGTCAACGGATGGAGAATCACGGGATGTCCGTCACGGTCCAGTTGTCCCGCATGAGCGGCAGTCGCGATGCGGAGAGCTATGTCTATTGCATTCATAATGTTCTGTTTATTAGTTGGTCGGATATTGATTATGTCTTAGGAATCTGGCTGAGGCGAAGAGCAGCATCGGACCCAGCCCCGAATAGAATGATGCCGTAAATTCAAGTGGAATCCCGGGAATGAATTTCAGGGCCATGCCCAGACAAAG
>OLOV01001970.1_pt1 | contig 14767 bp, 15 predicted proteins | sample 1672931 | NCBI WGS metagenome assembly OLOV01 (sample SAMEA3136738, study PRJEB25190) | human gut metagenome | biome: human gut; feature: human-associated habitat; material: faeces | place: Austria | collected 2013
GCTCACTCATTTCATAAAATACTTTTGTTAGTTTTTCTGTTGCTTCTTTTATTTCTTCTGTGTTGTTTGATTCTAATGCTTTTTTAGTTGCTTCAATCTCTGTTTCAATTTTTGCTTTTTCTTCTCCACTAATTTTATCGCCTAATTCATTTAATGTTTTCATATTGATAATTAAACCATGTCCAACTACGTGTGTATATAATAGTTTGCTATTTAAAATACTATTTATTAATCCTGTTTTCATTTCAAAATTTGATTGATATATCGAGAACCCCTTTAATATATTATTTAATTCTTTATAGTTTTTTAAACAATATGAATATTGTTGTATTACCTTATGTCCTTCTGATATCTTTTCTTTTATCTCATTAAAAGTTCTTTCACTTGGTCTGCTATCAGCATTATACAACGCTAAGTATGTATGTTCTAAATCTATTTTATTTTTAATTTCCTCAATCATATAATTTAATTGATCAGCCATATACCCTTCTGTAAATGGATAATCAATTAAATACACATTCTTATATTTAGGGAGAATTTTATTTTTTATTATATACTGTGTTAGAATATCATTCTTTATGTTTTCTTTAACTTCCTTTTGAGTGGTTACTATAATAATTGGAATATCTTTTGCAATTTCTGTGAAGTATTTTATTGTATCTTCTATACACTTTTGCTCTCTTAAACATGGTATTGCAATTATTATATTCTTATTGCATTTTACTGAATCTTTGTTTTCTCGTTTGGATTTTTCTTTTTTTACTTTATTAATACATATTATAGCTCTTACAAGGAAAAACAAAGAATATATTATTAATAAGATAATAACAAGTTTAATACAAATTATCATATTTTAGTTTTTCTCCAATTCATTTTTTAGCTCAATTATATTATGCATAACTTTAAAGTCCATGCAACCTTCTATGAATAAATTATCATCTCCTGTAAAATCTAAATTTCTATCATCAGTTTTGTATCCTATACATTTTTTTCCCAATGCATAGGCAATTCCTAGTTCAACACATGCTCCTTCATCTGGAACTCTTCCATCAAGGAAAAATATTAATATATCACTATTTTTTATACCTTGTAGGTCAGTGTTAAATATTCGTTTATTAGTTTCTAATTTATCATTTTTTTCATCCTTAAGTATTTGAGCTGAAAGACCAGCCTCTCTTTGTGGAAGATAAACTTCATATCCCCATTGTTCAAATAGATTAGTATACTCTTCATTTCTTTTTAATTCCATTTCATTAAATAATGGTGCTGCAAAATAAATTTTTTTCATTAACAATCCCTCCTTTATTTGGCGACAAATTGGTGACATTGTCTACATCGTTATTTGTTTTTTATATATTTTAAATTTTACAATATTATTATTTTTTTGTCTAGACTATTCTATCCTTATTTTTCAGATGTTTCCTTCTCTATTGGTTTTCTTTCATATTCATTAAATGATTTTTCTGAGAAGTCATCTAATATTGGAGTTTTAACTAGTAAAGAATATAAATCTTCTTTTGTTTTATAGTACTCTATTACATGAAGTGGAATTAATTCTACTTCTTTAAATCCTGCATCCATTATTGCTTCATAATCTATTAAGATTATAGGCTTAATATCGTGATATGCTTGACCTCTTTTAAACATTCTTTTTAAAGACCAACAATCCAATTTATCAACACCTCTTATAACAAGTTGCCCACCTTTATTTAATGTTTTATATATTTGCTGCGGATCAATTATTGTATAACGTGCTGTTACTAAATCAAAGTAATTAAAAGTACCAATACATTTTGTGGACATAGAACAATGTGTATAATTTTCTATAATATTATTTTCACTTTATTTACATTTATGGTCATAATCATTCCTCCATTTTTATAGTCTATCTCTTTAATACAATAATAGACCTCTTATCCTTTTCTAGTAACGAAAAATCCTTTTTATCTTCATCAAATAATCTTTCTATTTTTACAAGTCTGTTATGGCTAAATGTTTCGTGTAATACAATTGCAACATCGTTATCAGTAGTATAATAATCTTCTTCTAAATAATATGGATCAAAAATATATGCAAAAATATCATCCATTTTTGTAATTAAAACATAATGTTCACCACCCTGCCAACAACGAGCAATTATAACTGAACTTCCATTTAAACTTTTTTTCATACTCTCAATATCAACTTTATCTGCGTTTAATATTTTACATTTTAAATTAAATTCGTCATTTTTATTAGCATAATCAACAAAATGTTTAGCCAATAATTCTGCATTATGTGTTGATGTTCCACCTTTCCCTGTTATTCCTTCTGAATTTTTAACGTCAAGAGTGAGTTTATATATTTCTTTTAACAGCTCTATTGGTATATCCTCCCTGTCATATAAATACGCCAATGCATTAACAAATGAAGTTGTTCCACAGTCATATTCTGTGTTCTGATATCTCAAAGGTATTTTCATTTTTTTCTCCCCTCAATATTTATAAATATTTTAATAATTCTTCAAATTCTGTATATCCAGATTCACTATTTAAATGTCCACCATTCTTTATTACAAATTGTTTATCAGAAATAGTATCAGCAAAATCTTTTTCAACCTCATATTTTACATACGCCTGTTGGAAAATCTGGTGTATAAACTTCTAATTCTTTCTTTTCTTAAGTAAGGAAACCAATTAACAAATGGATTCCCAAAACTTCTATGTATTATAAAATAATTGTTCATATTTGCCTCCTAATTTTTTCTTAATATTTTTAAAAATTTCTCGTCATCACTAAACGAATATCCAATTTATTTTTATATTCTTCTTCAAAGTTTATAATTGCCCAAGAGTCGTAAATAAAATCTGACTTAATGTCTAAAATTATTTATATATTATTTGTATTTATTACAATTAAAGGTACATAAATTTCATCGTCGGTGTACCCTGCATGTTGAGACTTTAATATTTTAGAGCCACCATATAATAATGTTTTGTTTGTTTTTGCTATTGCAAGATAATCTCCTAATATATCACGGAAAATTTCATTTTCTTTACCTTTACCAAACAGATTAGAATTTATCACATCTTCTTTAGTATATAAATCGAAATCGTTACTAAAATATTCATTAAATAACACTTCAAATTTTTGTTTTTTATTTTCCCTTATGAAAAAATTTATTGCTCTTGGTTCAATCGAAGTATTTTTTTCTAAACAATCAACTATATCGGGATAATCTTTAAGCATTATGTTTTCTACATTTTTATGTCCATGATCAGCCACAACAAATATTACTGTATCTTTTAATTTTTTACTTAATTCTTCTACTTTAAAATTAATATTTTCAACAATTTCATTTATTTTATGTGCATCAGTTCCAAGTTCATGCATTGTATGATCTGGTTCTGTATCATATGCATAAATATATTTTTTCCCTTCTTCATTACATAATGTTTCTATTTTATTGTATAAGTCTTCAATGTCGACATATGGATTTTTTCCAAACGGAAATAAAATATATCCTGAATCTTTTCCTTTTTCATTAATTTCTTCCATTATAGACTTAGTAATCATATGCTTGTTTTTATATTCAATTGCTTCTTGTAATGGAGTATATTCTTCATCACCCTTTTCAGAATTCATAAACGTTGTAATTGTTTTATCAATATCCTTATAATACATATCCCAACCTAGCATAGCTGTTTCAACTGGGTTTAAGCCTGTCATCATAGATGTAGTAGCCGCAACAGTTGTTGCTGGAAACACAGTAGTTATTGACTTTATCCTATATTTTAAAAGGAAAGAATCCTTGGATAAAATTCTATCCATTATATTAGACCCCATTCCATCACATAGTATTGTTACAACATTTTTAGGTTTATTTTCATTTAGTATCTTATCTATATAATCAATTGTATTATGCTTATAGTCTAACTCAAAATATTTTCTTATAGAACAAGCTAAATTTGTTAAGCATTCATTATAATTATTCCTTACTTTCATACTATCACCCCTAGTTTAATTATATCATACTTTTACCACTATCACTATGGCAATGGTTCAAAGCCCATAAAAGTATTGAAAATACTATATTTTTCTTATCATCTAATATGATTATATTAATTTTTGCCTTTTTATCCAATGTGCAATTTATTTATTTTCAATTTGCTTTGTTTCACTTAATAGTCTATCAAAATCTGACACATAATTCTTATCCTGTATAACTTTATATTTTTCATATTCATTTTCTGCTTTTTCGACTGCTTGCTTATGTGAGATTTTTCCTTTTCCTTCTAAAACTTCATAATGGAAAACTTTTAGGGCATTTTCTACTTCATTTTTCCAATCTTCCATATACATTGTTATACTTCTTTCTGCATTATTTTCAGCAATATCCAAAAATAAGTTTACTAAATTATTTAAATTTTTAATTTCTTGTTCATTTAAATAGTTCTTGGCAATAATTACATCAGATTTTAAAATCTTCCCATCAGGTGAATTTTCCCAGGTAGTAAGTCCCATATTTTCTTTTTTAGAATCCACTCTTTTATAAACTATTTCAGCAGCAGTGTTTCCAGTAATTGCATAATGAAATTTATTTTGAATAGTTTTATAAAAAGTTATTGCAGTATCACTATTTTTATCATAATCAATAGAACATTCAGCAAATATATCCGTAATTTTTTGATAAAACATTCTCTCGCTTGTACGAATTAATTTAATTCTTTCAAGTAATCTTTTAAAATACTCTTGATCAGATTTTTTTGCTTTTAAAAATCTTTCATCATTTAATGCAAAACCTTGAACCATATAATCTTTAATTATTTTATTTGCCCAAGTTCTAAATTTAATTGCTTTTTTAGAGTTAACTCTAAAACCTATTGAAATGATCATATCTAGATTATAATATTTTGTATTATAAACTTGTCTGCCATTGTTACCCATATGTTCCATTTTGGAACATGTGCTTCCTTCTTCAAGTTCTTCATCTTCATAAATATTATTTATATGTTTCGTAATTGCTGGTCGTTTAACATTAAAAAGTGCTGCTAATGCTTCTGTATTTAACCAAACATCTTCATTTTCTAATAGTACTTCTACTTTTGTATTGCCTTCTTCATCATTATAAAACAAAATATTTTTCTCATTTCCAATTAATTTATTATCCATGTTTTGTCCTCCTTATCCTAATATTTTTAGCTAATTTATATTAGATATTATACTATCTTTTATATTACTAAACAATCAATTTGCTCGAATTCGACCAAATTAAATCTTGTTCACTTCATCTTCAAAATTTAATAACTTTTGTTATATTTATCATTATTTTGCTCTTTTATAAATAGAAAGAACGCTAACAAGAACTGTTAGCATTCATACTAGTAATTATTATTTTTTTCCAATTATTCCATAATATCTTCTGATTAATTTGATGCCTTTTTCAGTAGTGTTTTGTTTAACATATTTTTCAAATGTTTTCTTCTCTATTGGTTTTCTTTCATATTCATTAAATGATTCTTCTGAGAAGTCATCTAATATTGGAGTTTTAACTAGTAAAGCATATAAATCTTCTTTTGTTTTATAGTACTCTATTACATGAAGTGGAATTAATTCTACTTCTTTAAATCCTGCATCCATTATTGCTTCATAATCTATTAAGATTATAGGCTTAATATCGTGATATGCTTGACCTCTTTTAAACATTCTTTTTAAAGACCAACAATCCAATTTATCAACACCTCTTATAACAAGTTGCCCACCTTTATTTAATGTTTTATATATTTGCTGCGGATCAATTATTGTATAACGTGCTGTTACTAAATCAAAATAATTATCTGGAGTATCCATTTTTAGATTATCCATAACTCTAAATGAGATATTCCTTCTGCCACTTTGTAATAGATTTTTGTTTGCTGTTTCTATCATTTTATCAGAGAAATCTGTTCCCAATATTTCAGCACAATTTGGAAATTTTTTAAGTACTTTTTCTCCTGCTGCTGTTCCTAAATCTAGAATTTTTGTATTTTCTTTTACACGTTTTTTTATTTCGGCTTCATAAATCCAATTTGTAATTACTTCGCTAGTATAATCAATATCTTCAAAAGACCAATTAGCTCTTTCACTATAAAAATCATGTTCATTTATTTTCATTTTCTACCATCCTTTCTTAATATAAATAAAATGTGATTGAATATAAAAAGAACCTCCTTTCACGAATATACCACAAAAAACAATCACAAAATTAATGTGTATATTTTTTGCCATTCATGAGGAGATTCTTAAGGCTCTTCATTATTCCTTTAAACATTTATTTATCTGGTAGTAAAACGCGAATGACTAATTGATTTACTACATTTAAATTATAACAAATTAATATTAATATGTCAAAAATCACTACAAGCAAAAATGATGTCAGCATTTAAAAATGTTGTCTGCATCCTTTTTACTTATTTTTTAATTCTGTCCACATTATTTATGCTATGTGGACAAGTCGTGAACAAATTGTCATCTGTAGACAAATTTATCGTTTTTTCTATTTTTGACAATTCCTTATTTTGTAAAGGCTTGTGAGGCTATTTACCACAACAGTTCTTGTATTTCTTACCAGACCCGCATGGTAAAATATTAAAACAACCAAGTATTTTTTTCCTTTTAAATTGATATCTTTTATTTTAATTTAATAATTTTTTATTGAAATATTGAAAATTTTATTCAACAACTTATCTAATAACTTATCTAAAAAAATGGTTCTCATATTAAAGTTCAATTCCGAAAAAACATTTTGCTATCAAATTTCTATCAGGATAATTTTCTTTTAATAAATCTTGTTCAAAATTAGTTCTGTCATACTCTAAACTTTTGGTTTCAACTGTAAATGTTTCAGTATCAAATATTGTGTATTGTGTAGTATTATCTTTTCTACATCCTGATGAACCAACATCATATAATTTGTTATCAACAGTAAATGCATTATGTTCATGACCTATAAATATTAAATCATAATTTAATGGCTTTATAATTTCATTAATTGAACCATCTTTAGCAATTTTTAAATCATGAAAAGGATACTGATCATTTGAATTATAATCTATGAGAAAATGTTCGCATACTACTTTTTTACCATTACAATCAATTTCATATGTCATGTTACACTTTTCTAGATATTGTTTTTGTCTATCAGTAATTTGATTCTTTATCCAATTTTGATGTTTAATTTCTCCATCTCCCATCTCATCATCTATTTGTGTACCTTTTATAAAATATAGTTCATGATTCCCTAAAACCATTTTAATATTATTGTCAACAATTATGTCCATACACTCTTTAGGATTAGGCCCTATTCCTATCGTATCCCCTAAGCATATTATCTTCTTAATTCCCTCTTTTTTTATATCTTTTATAATTGAAATTAATGCTTCTCTATTTCCGTGTATGTCAGAGAAAATAGCAACTTTCATAATATCACCATCCTTTTTTATTGTACCATACGTACTTAATTTTAAGGTTTATTCGGTCTAAAAAACTTATCTAAAACTTATCTAAACGCCTTTTTTGAGATAAAATCACCTAAATGTTGTAATCATAGAAAAACCCGCAATTCCTTATTCTGCGCGGATTTGCGAGCTTAATTATTTTCCACAACAATTCTTATATTTTTTCCACTGCCACATGGTGTATAATCTGCAATTTCTACATTTTTTTCTAAAATTATAAATATTTTATATTTTTTACAACTTATTTTTCCATAAAAATATCAATAAAACGTATGTAAAAACGTATGTAGAATTTATTTTTTTCGAGTGTACTTACACTGGGAATAATTAGAGCACCCAATAAATTTTCCATATTTACTTTCACGTTCAAATAACGTTCCACCACATTTAGGGCATATACCTATAATATAGCGATCTGTTAAAAATAATTTACAATTATAACAATATAATTGTTCTTCCTCCTTTTCCTCTAAATTCTTGATGAATAACTTTAAAAGGATACCTAGTTAAATCAGTTCCTATATATAATCCGTTTTCTCTTGTAAAAATTAAATCAGCATTTTTATCGTATTTGAAGTTGTAAGATAAATGTAGACATAAAAAAAGTGTCTGCATTTATCTTACAACTTCAATGTTAATATTAGTAACTACTTTATTTTTTATTTCATAAAATTTACTTTTCATCTTCTATAATTTTTAAAACTAATTTTTTAACTTCTAACCAAATTTTTTTTAAACTATCATATGATAAAGTTTTATAAACATCATCAAATGATGTCCATATTAAATCATGAGTGTCTAAAGAATCATTATTACTTTTACCATTATCAATTGCAATATAATAATACATATCAACTTCATCATTTTTTGAATCATAATAGTGTTCTTGAGCCACAGGCTCATTACTATACAAAATACAATCTCTTTTTGTTTCTTCTGCTGTTTCTCTTATTGCACATTCTATCAAAGACTCCTCTGATTCTCTATGCCCCTTCGGGAAAGAATAATCTTTTTGTTTTTGCCTATATATTAGTCCTATCTTATTATTTTCTTTATTAATTAATATACATCCTGCCTTTTCCACTTTCATTTTCTTAACCCTTTCATCATTAATATTCTATCATAAATATCATCTTTTTCAATATCTAAATCCTTATATTTTGAACTATTTGAAAAACTGATAAATTCTTCAAAACACAATAAATTCAACTCATTTGGTAATACACCATTAAATACCCAATCCACATCTGAAATTAAACATTTTGATACTCCATTTGGATTATGCCAATACTTAATTCTCGATGAATCCTTAGCATCTAATTTATATTTTGAAATCCATCTTTCCTCTCTCACTTTTTTAGGAGTTACAAAAGCATCATCTCTTTTTTTAAAAAAATATAATAAAATCTTATTATTTTTTTCTATAATGAAAAAGCCAGCACGAATGCTGACTTTTATTTGTTTGCATAAATTGTTTGCAAAAGATTTCCTTTATTTATAAGGGTTTCACGGCTTTTATGTTTTTTTATTTTGTTTGCAAACAAATTGCAAACATTTGCCTTATTTTACGATTTTTTTGATTTGATTAAAATTTTTTACAATTTTTAAGTAATTAGATTTTTCTTACATTATTCTTCTCTATTTTATTTGAAAGAACAATACCACTATTTTTTGCAGTCCATATTTTACCATCATTTTCAGTATATATTCCTATGCTACCATTTGTTGTTCTAATAAGACTAACATCAGTAAGTCCATCTTCTCTTACATAATCTTGTAACAAATAATAATCTCCATATTGATTAGCTACTTTAATTAAATCTTCTTTCTTGTATATTTCATCCCCAACTACTAATGTATCAGGATATTCTTGATCATTAGTATTATTATGTGGATAAATTGAAATTCCATCTAAATTTAAACCTTCTTCAATGTGAAATTCTGGATACTCTTCACTACATGGTGTAATTATAATATATTTTGGCATTAACATTGCACCAGCACTAAAGCCTAACATTACCCCATCATATTTTTTTAAAACTTCTAATAATCCCAATTTGTCACACAAATTTTTTTGCTTAAATGGATCTCCACCCATTAACATTACAAAGCTAGCTTCACTAACTGCCTTTTGAGCTTCTGCAGGAGACATATCAGGTGTAATTATAGTACTTGTTTCAAATTCTATTCCAACATTTTTAAAATGTTCGGTAAATGCTGGAACATATATTTCTCTGACTTTTTGCATTTTATCTGCACCACCAGGGATATATACTATACTTTTTCTATCTTTTAATTCATTTAAGAACATATCTCCTAATCTATGTCCAAAAGCATTATTAATATCAAAGCCATTACAATAATATCTTGTCATACTATCAACCCCTATATAAATTATACCATAAATACTTAATATTTTTTAAATTACTACTTTTTCACTGTTTTTCACTGCTCATCAATGGCTGAGGGTATCTAAAATCTATAATTATTTTGATCTATTTACCTTATATAAAATATCATATTCTTCTTCGGTCGGTTCTTCCCAAAGTGATTCTAACTTTTTCATAAGACCTTCATCTAAATAAAAATCTGATCCACCATTTCCTTCTTGAACTCTTTTATTTCTTTCAGCAATATTTTGTTTCCATGTTTCATCATCAACATACACATAATGAATTTCGCAATCTATGCCTAAATTTTTATAATAATTTCTAACTTCTTGTCTTTCTTTTTTTGACCATAAACCTCTTTCAAAAACTACATTGGCTCCTGCTTGAGCAATTTCACCAACTTTTTTTGTTAAATACTTACTTAATCTTTTTGAAAAAATATCATAGAATTCTCCTTGTTCATTATTTAGTAATTCATATGTTGCTTCATCTGGAGATATAATTACTGCATTCAATTCTTCCTTTAATTGTTTTGTATAATAACTTTTACCACTACATATTTTTCCACATGTTAATATTATTTTTCCCATACATTAACTCCTTATTATATTTTCTTTTTATAAAAAATTATAACATCTTCTTCTTTTTTAGAAAGATCATCTTTTGATGTCTCATATTCGATAACTGTTTTTATATAATCTCTAAATCCTAAATGAAAGTAAATCTCAATATTTCTAACAGCTTCTGGACCAACGCCTAATGATAATTCACTGTAGCCTCTACCCTTTAAATCATTTTCTACAAATTTATATAACTTACTAAAATATCCTTTTCCCTCATATTCTTTATTCGTTCTAAATGCAGCTAAATAAGCCATACTATCACTTAATAAACCTGAAGGTTCACTTATATCACCAATAAAAGCCGAATCTTTAATATAAGCAGTAGCTTCACATATAATCTCATCATTTAAAAATCCTAAATATGAAATTGTACTTTCTTCATCATAGTGTTTAAGTGCATTTTCTTTAAATTCTTCCCATTTATTATTACCAGGATGTATTTCTACTAAATACTCCCATCTTTTTAATAATTCATCTCTATTTGCAACTTTGCATATAAAATTATCCATTATTATCACCTCCAAATTCATTATATCATAAAATACCATTGTCATATAGACATGGGTCGCTTAGTCTAAAAATGCTCGAAAATAAAGGGCTTTTTGCCTATATAAATGAAATTAGATACCTTTTAGATACCCTTGGGAAGGTATCTAAATTAAATAATGCAATAAAAAAGCTCCGTAAAGCTTTATTTTACGGGCTTTTAATTATTTACCACAGCATTGTTTGTACTTCTTACCAGACCCACATGGACATTGTATTAGGAATTTTGAGAGCTTTTCTGAGCACTTGGCTCGTTAATTCGGCACTTGGTATCTTCCGGGAGCACTTTGTAGCACTCGGCAAACCTAGCAGAACTTATCTAAAAACTTATCTAAAAAAATTTAATTTTAATTTTTTACAATTTTTAAATAATTATTTTTTATACCCAATATAAATGGCATGTCCGCACATATCAATAATAGATTGTTCTTCTGATGTTCTTTCTATTAAGCTAATAACTTTATCAAACATTTCCTTTTCTTTTATACCATAAAGTGAATCTTCTTTTTCATATCCGAAACCACGAATTGATCTAATCATTATTTTATCAAATCCATTCTGTGAAAATAATTTTTCAATTTCTTTTGTTGATGGATAATATCCCTCTTGGAACCCTTTATCAGATGAATTATTAAATTTACCGGACTCAAATACTTCCGATAGATTATTTATATCAACTTGTTCTGGATGTCTATAGTATCTATCCAATATTGCAATACTTCCAGACAAATATGGGATAAAACTAGCAAATACTTTCCCACCAGGTTTCAATACCCTATTAATTTCAGAAACACATTGTTGTCTTTCTGACTCTTCAAGCAAATGATAAAGTGGTCCAAATAATAATACAACATCAAATTGATTGTCATTATAAATGCTAAGATTAGTTGCATTAATAACATCACATGATATTAAATTTTCAGCTGTTTCTTCTTCTTTTTGAATCTTTGCTTGGTTTATCAAATCTTTTGATAAATCGGATAAATATACTTTATACCCTTTATTTGCAAGTGGAAAAGAATAAACTCCAGCTCCACCACCTAAATCCAAAATAACTCCTTTTTCCGGTAAATTATTTTCTAATATTTTCATTGTCATATCATATTCTAATTTTCCACTATTATCATTTTGTAATCTATTTTTTTCATCAAAACTCTTATAATAATTTTGAACTTTATCAAAATTTGTCATGTTATCAACTCCTATATTAATTATATCATATCATGATTCAATAATATATTACTTAAATTATTTCTTACAACATACATATTATGCTCTGTTAAATTTGTAATTTTTTCTTTAAATTCTTCAATATTAATTTTCTTATTATTTAATTGTTTCTCTATTTTATTAATTCTCTTAACTATATCATCAGTGCAAACATAATTAATTATTTGTTTTATCACAAATGTAATTATAGTTAATCCTGCAAAGGCAGGATGTATAAGTGACAAAACATTAGCTGTTGAATCTATTCCGTCAATTACTGCAACACCATTATCATTTCTTTTAGTCAAGAATATCACCACATTTCTTCTATATAAACTATACCATATTTCTACTATATTATTTTTACTATTACTACTTTTGAGTAATAAATTACATGTATACTGTTAGATGTAAATAAATGAGTTTACATCTAATTTTTTTGGTTGTAAAATTATTTACAAAGAATTTAAGCTAGAACATCAAATTACAGAGGTCTTAGAATCTACCAAATTGACAGTTCGGCTTTTATTCCTATTATTAATTTAGTTTTAGATAGTGAGGGCGATTTCGACTCTATATAACAAGCATGATGAAATAATAGTAGAGGTAAAAGGCTTAAATTCAAAAAGAAAGTAGGTGAATAATTTTGAAAACAGTACTAAGTGTAGATGTTGCTAAAAATAAAAGTATGATAATGCTTATGAATAACGATGGAGAGATACTTATTGATACAAAGGAAATCAAGCATAATTTAGGAGAATTTGAAAAAGTAAAAGAAGAAATAGAAGAAATTAATCCAGAAAATCTAACAGTATTCATGGAATCAACAGGTACATACCATTTGCCAGTAGAGAGATATTTTAAAGAGAATGGATTTAATACTTTAGTTATCAATAGTTTAACAACAAAAAATAATTTTGATACGATAAGAAAAACAAAAACAGATAAGAAAGACTGTTACAGACTAGCCAAGTTATTTTTTGTAAATGAAGTAGAATATCACGAAATATCAAAAAAAGATTTATATGCTAATTTAAAAGCAATGACAAGGCAATATTTTTATTTAACGCAAGTAAATATTCGTTGTAAGAATCGATATAAAAGACTAATAAATATTTGCTTTCCAGAATTTGAAGGATTTTTTGCCCGTAATAGAATTTATGAGGATACAGCTTTAAATTTTATAAAAGCATTTCCACATGCTTATATAGTTAGAGAAAAAAGAATTGATGCTTTATATAATAATTTACGCAAAGTAGATGCTAGACATGATTATTATTATAAAAGATTAGCTAGACAATTAAAAGATACTGCAATGAACTCTTTTCCAGGAGTAGACAAAGACCATGCTGATGTAAAAAACTTATCAGATATGGCTAGTATATTGCAAGAAAACAATAAATTGATAGATGAAATAAGGAAAAATATGATCGAATTAGCAAAGCAATCTCCATATTTTGAGATAGTAAATTCATTTTATGGTATAGGAGAAGTATTAGCAGCAGAGCTTTTAGGAGAATTAGGAGATATTACAAGATTTGATAATCATAAGCAGTTGATAGCTTTTTGTGGTTTAGATCCAGCAATTGTTCAGTCTGGAAAAAGTATAAATGTACATGGAGCAATATCAAAAAGAGGAGATAAATATGCAAGATGGATATTATTTAATATAAGCCAAATGGTAGTTAAATTAGGACATCAATATCCTAGTCATCCAGTTTATAACTATTATTTAATAAAAAAAGCAGAAGGCAAACACTATTACGAAAGCCTAACTGCTTGTTCAACTAAAACTCTAAGAATGTTATATTTTATGTGCAAAAATAATAAACGATTCTTAGAAGAATAAATATAATTAAATTTTAGCATAAAAAAAGTGAAAAAGATACAATTTTTTAAAAAATATATCGTTTTCGCTTGTTTGCCATACAAAAAAATAATATAATAAATTTTAAAAAAAGTACTTGACAAAGATTAGATAGTCAATTTAGATAATTTTTAGATAAGTTTTGTATTGAATTTGAAATTGATACCTTAATATGTGTTTTACCCTTATTTTATGCGGGTTTGCAAGCTTATTTACCACAACATTGCTTATATTTCTTACCAGAGCCACATGGACAAAACCCATCAGTTCTTATCGTTCTTATTGTTTTTATTGTTCTTATTAAATTTTATTTTCCGTTGACAAATCGTTGACACTGTCAACATCATTATCTACTACATAACTTATACTATTTCTCTTGTCTTCTATCAAATGTATAACTATAAAAATTATACATTATTTTATATATAAAGTAAATATTATTATAAAATAAAAGGAGTTTTTTGATAATCAATAAAAAAAGAGGAATATTTTTTATTTATATGATGCAATCATATTTATTATATCTGAATTGATAATTTTATCAAATTTTTTACTTGCTTTATTTCTATTTTCATCAAGACTTGTTATGTAATAATTTTCAGTTGAATTTTCTTCATTTAAAGTATAGTTGCCTGCATATAATCCTTCTAAAGTTCC
>OLOV01001975.1_pt1 | contig 14743 bp, 14 predicted proteins | sample 1672931 | NCBI WGS metagenome assembly OLOV01 (sample SAMEA3136738, study PRJEB25190) | human gut metagenome | biome: human gut; feature: human-associated habitat; material: faeces | place: Austria | collected 2013
GCGAAAGAACACGGGCTTGATGTTTTCCTTATCCGAATAATCCAAATCCAAAAGCCGCCGCCACCACAGCCACCCAGGGGTGGGACGATGTGGTGGAGCTGGTCAACATGGCAGGGGACAGCACCACGGTGTACCTTCTGGCGGATGGCCGCTACCTGGATCGGATGGATCGATTCTTTTCCTATGATGGCGCGGAAACCTGGACATGCGACGACGGAAGCATCTGGAACCGCAAGGCGGATTCCGTGTCCACCGATGTGACGGCCGTCCCGTCCGCGACCAATGTCAACGCCGAGTTTGCCATTGAGCGCCTGCTTGCCCAGCGGCCCGACCAGATTTTCTTCAGCGAGGGCGGCAGCAGCAAGATCGTGCTGACCTTCGACACAGCAGTGACCGAATTCCGCTTCCTGGAGCTGCAGGGAACGGTGGATGACAGCGGTAACTTCTCCTGCACCGGCACCCGTGAGCTATATACCTGCGACCTGATTCTTTCCAACGACCTGATGGTATTGGAAACCTCCCTGGAAGGCCTGATCCCCACCCGGGGCATCAGATTCAAGGATGATGCAGGCAATGTCCAGTATTATTACCTCGCCCTCAGCGGCGAAGACAACGTGCCCCTGCTGGTTCCGTTCAATTTCTATGGTTGATATTTTTTGTCGGTCGTAGTATAATCACCTTGGTTGATGTGCATTCAGCATGATTATATGTCGAACCGACGAGGAGGAAATCAACATGATTGCCTGGAAAAATTTGGATACCCTGGCTACCTATCAGAAGCTGCAGACGGCAAAGCGGGTGAACCTGCCGGAGGCGATGTCCGGCGAGAGCGGCGCGGAGCGGGTGAAACGCTATTCTGTCCCCATGGGCGCGGGAATGGCCTTTCATTATGGTGCAAGAGCGGTGGATGACGCCATCCTGTCCGCCCTGGGTGAATTTGCCAAGGAGGCGCAACTGACGGAAAAGTTCGCCGCGCTGTACAACGGCGAGGTGATCAACACCGGCGAGAAGCGCCGCGTCCTGCACCACCTGTGCCGCGGTCAACTGGGCAATGATGTGATTGCCGACGGCGTGAACAAGCGGGAATTCTATCTGGGCGAGCAGAAGCGCATTGCCGACTTCGCCGACAAGGTGCACTCCGGCCAGATCGCCAACGCTGCCGGTGAAAAATTCACCACCGTCTGCCAGATCGGCATCGGCGGCTCCGACCTGGGCCCCCGCGCCATCTATCTGGCCCTGGAGAACTGGGCAAAGGTCAACAACGCCCTGAAAATGAAGGCCGCCTTTATTTCCAACGTGGATCCCGACGACGCGGCGGGCGTTCTGCGCAATCTGGATCTGGCCCACTCGCTGTTCATCCTGGTGTCCAAGTCCGGCACCACGCTGGAAACGCTGACCAACGAGTCCTTCGTCAAGGACGCGCTGGTGAAAGCCGGGCTGAACCCCTCCAAGCATATGATCGCCGTGACAAGCGAGACCTCTCCCTTGGCCAAGAGCAGTGATTATCTGACGGCCTTCTTCATGGATGACTATATCGGCGGCCGCTATTCCTCCTCCTCCGGCGTGGGCGGCGCGGTGCTGTCCCTGGCCTTTGGCCCGGAGGTATTCGCCCAGTTCCTGGATGGCGCTGCCGAGGCGGATAAGCTGGCAAAGAATGAGGACCTGCTGGAAAACCCCGCCATGCTGGACGCACTGATCGGTGTGTATGAGCGCAATGTCCTGGGTTACCCCAGCACCGCCGTGCTGCCCTATTCCCAGGCGCTGAGCCGCTTCCCGGCCCACCTGCAGCAGCTGGACATGGAGTCCAACGGCAAGTCTGTCAACCGTTTTGGCGAGCCTGTCCACTATGCCACCGGCCCCGTGATTTTTGGCGAGCCGGGCACCAATGGTCAGCATTCCTTCTATCAGCTGCTGCACCAGGGCACGGACATTATCCCGCTGCAATTTGTGGGATTCCGCAGCAGCCAGATGGGCACCGACGTGGTCATTCAGGGCAGCACCAGCCAGCAGAAGCTCTGCGCCAATGTGGCCGCGCAGATCGTGGCCTTTGCCTGCGGCAAGGACGACGAGAACCTGAATAAGAAGTTCCAGGGCGGCCGTCCCTCCAGCATCATCATCGGCGAAAAGCTGACCCCCAAGGCTGTGGGGGCGCTGCTGGCCCATTTTGAGAACAAGGTCATGTTCCAGGGCTTCGCCTGGAATCTGAACTCCTTCGACCAGGAGGGCGTCCAGCTGGGCAAGGTTCTGGCCAAGAAGGTCCTGGCCCACGACACCGACGGCGCGCTGAAGGTTTACAGCGACCTGCTGAATATCTGATTTTGACACAATGATTTGCTCCCTCCCGTTTCGTGTGGGAGGGAGCTTTTCATGCTGCTGGGAAAGCGGAATATTTCAGTGCGGGCCTATGGGCGCGTCGTTTTTCCCACAACAAAATCGGTTGGGACCACGACCTTGGAATAGGGGGTGCCGGGGGCTTTGATCTGCTCAAAAAGGAGCCGAAGCGCCTCCTGGATCATGCGGGGGTTGTTTTGCCGGATGCTGGTAAGCTGCACTCTGGCAACCTCGGGTCGCAGCGTTGCATCACACGAGACGATGGATACATCCTCGGGTACCCGCAGCCCGTGGGAAAGGATGGCATTGTAAAATGCCATGGCGGTTTCGCTGTTGACGGCGATAATGGAATCATAGGGGAAGCCTCCGCCCTCCAGCAGCTCATTTGCCAGCTGGAAGGCCGCGTCATAGTTTGTAGGAGAAAGCTCATAGTGGTCTTCCGAGGAAAACCCCACACCAATGGTAGTCATTGCGTCAGCAATGCCCTGGAACCGCAGTGTGTTGCTCACCAACGTCCGGCATCCGCTGACCAGACAGGGGCGGCGGCAGCCGTGGCCGATCAGATAACGCATGGCCGTGGCGATGGATGAAAAATAGTCCACCATGGAGATCGGGGCGTTGACGCTTCTGTAATAGCCGCCCAGATAGGTAAAGGGCGTCTGGTTCTCCCAAAGCAGATTCAAATAGCTGGGGTCGGGGTTATGCCGAATGGAAGGGTAGATGATGACGCCCTCGGTGCGAAAGGAAATAAATTGCTCGATCATGTCCCGCTCATAGGATGCGTCGCTGCGGCTGGTGGCAAGGATCATCTGATAGCCTTTCTCCAGCAGACTGTTTTCTGCCAGCTGCACCAGGGAAGAATAGTTGGCATTGGAGATATTGGGAACGATCATGCCGATCAACCCGCTTCTTTTTTTGGCGAGCGAGCGGGCGTTTTTACAGGGGATATATCCGAGCTGCTTTGCCAGAGCCTGAATATTGGCCCTTGTTGCGGCGTTGACGCCCGGGCGCTCGTTCATGGCAAGCGAGGCGGTGGCCTCTGAAACTCCGGCTGCGGCGGCCAGCCCTTTCAGTGTAACACTCAATGATGGAACCTCATTTCTATAACAATTATTTTTTATTATACAGAAAATGGGAGAAATTGTAAAGATTAAAACGCTTGAAAAGTTAGCCGCTGCTTATGTGATAATAGACAAAATTTCACAGAAAGAATTGGTATATATGACGAATATAAAAGACTTGTAAAGCGCTTTAAAATGTGATAATATACAAACACGCAATAACTAAAGCGCTTTAATTTACAACAAAACGGAGGCGGGTGACAGGCGTGCGCGCAGGTGCATGCCGTATCTGCACCGAGGCGCTTCCCATGGCTAAAAGATTGCCTCGGTGACAGGCTGGACGTTAACAGGTTCTTTGCCATCGAATTGAAGATGGAGAAGATATAAAAAAGGAGGAAAAAACATGAAAAAAAGCGCAGCAATGCTGCTGGCAATCGTGATGGTCATCGCCGTCCTGGCGGTGCCTGCCGCAGCGGAGACCACCTACAAAGAGGCAATCCGTATCGCCACCACAGGCGATATGCCCTCTGCATTTCCCTATGGCAACTCCAGCACCCAGACTTCTATTGCGACGAACTCCACTCACGAGGGCCTGGTCAAGGTAGCCGCCGACGGCTCCGCAGCTCCTGTTCTTGCGACCGAGTGGTCCGCCAATGAGGATTCCACCGTGTGGACCTTCAAGATCCGCGAAGGCGTCAAATTCCATGACGGCAGCGCGATGACCGCCGAGGATGTGAAATTCACCTGGGAATACAGCTCCGATACGGCCAACGACGGCGTTAACTGGGTCATTACCGGCGCCGGTCTGATCGATACCATCGAGGTCCCGGACGAGTATACCGTCGTCTTCAACATGAAAGCGAGCACTCCCGACTGGCTGTTCTACGCCGCGCAGAAGATCGTTTCCAAGTCCGCCGTTGAATCTCTTGGCGGCGAAATGGGCGGCCGGGTCGGCACTGGTCCCTATGTTCACACCGCGCAGGAGACCGGCGTCAGCTGGGTCATCAGCCGCAACGAGGACTATTGGGGCGAGAAGCCTGTCACCAAGCAGATCACTTTCCTGGTCATCACCGATGCCAGCACCCGCGCCCTCACCCTGAAGTCCGGCGATGTGGATGCCATCTTCGAGGCCAACGCCTCTGATATCGTGTCCTTCATGGCTGACAGCAACTACAATGTTTACAAGGCTGAGAACTCTGCCAACGTCTACATCGGCATGAACTGCGCCAATGGCAGCGTCTGCGAGAATGAGATCGTCCGCCGTGCTGTGGCCATGAGTGTCAACCGCGACGATATCGTCAACGCCTGCTATGAAAACGGTGCCTGCGCTGTTCCGTCCTATAACATCATCAATAACGTCACCCCCGGCTATGTGGACGTGGAGGCCGTTCCCTATGATCCTGAAGGCGCTGCCAAGCTGCTGGCTGACAACGGCATCTCCAACCTGACCCTGAACCTGGTTACCTTTGCCAAGTATAAGAGCCTGGCGGAGGTGGTGCAGGCCGACCTGAGCCTGGCCGGCATCAATGTGGTCGTCAATGAAATCGCGCAGTCTGGCTTCACCGGGAGCCTGCGCTCTGACCCCACAAAGTACGATATGTACATCAACGCCACCTCCAGCTCCGGCGGTGTTCTGAACATCGTGTCCCGTTTCTTCAAAACTGACTCCCCTGTCTCCGCTATGTATTACAGCGATCCTACCTTCGACACGATGCTGGAGGAGGGTATGGCAAGTAAGACCTTTGATGAGATGATCGAGGCCTACGGCGGCATGCAGGAGTACCTGGCTCAGACGCTTCCCGCGATCCCTCTGGCCCAGACCTACCTGTGGTGCATCGGTTCCTCCGGCTTCTCCGGCGTGGACCTGGGGACCCAGACCTACGAGGTCAATTTCACCAACGCCTGTGTTGCGCAGTAATCCATAAGCACTGATGGGAGGACTGCCCGTTGTCCCGGGGTCGGGCGGTGGGCAGTCCTTTTTGTATGATTTTAGCGGGAGGACCTCAATGATCAAATACATACTCAAGCGAATACTGATGATTATCCCTGTGGTTCTGTTTGTTTCTTTTGTTGTGTACGGTGTTATGGATCTTGTGCCCGGCGATCCGGCGCTCACGGCTCTGGGTGATGAGGCGACCCCGGAGCAATTGGAGCAGTACCGGGAGGAGCACGGACTGAATGATCCTATGCCGCTGCGATATGTGCGCTACATGGCGGGCGTTCTGCACAAGGATCTGGGACAAAGCGTATACAACGGCGAAGACGTGTGGAGCCTGTTCTTTGCCAAGTTCCGCTACACCATCATCCTTGCGGTGGCCTCTGTCATTCTGACCATTGTCATGTCGATCCCATTGGGCATCGTGGCGGCAGTGAAGCAGAATACCTGGTGGGATACATCCGCATCTACATTTTCATTTATCGGCCTGGCTATGCCAAACTTCTGGATCGGACTGCTGCTGATCATCCTGTTTTCCGTGCAGCTGAAGTGGCTGCCTGCCTCCGGCGCGTCCGGCTGGAAGAGCGTCATCCTTCCCGCGATCACCTGCGGGACCGGCAATATGGCGGCGCTGACCAGAACGACCCGCAGCGCCATGCTGGATACGCTCCGCCAGGATTATCTGCGGACGGCCAGATCCAAGGGCGCGGTGGAGCGAGTGGTTATCTGGAAGCACGCACTGCGCAATGCCCAGATCCCGATCGTGACACAGATCGGTAACCAGTGCGCGGCGCTGATCGGCGGCGCACTGGTCACAGAGCGTGTGTTCGCGTGGCCCGGCGTGGGCAACTATCTGGTAACGGCAATTCTCCAGAGCGACTATGAGGTGGTGACGGGCTTCGTGATCATGATCGCGGTGGCTGTATCCCTGGTCCTGCTGGTGGTGGATATCATCTATGCCTATATGGATCCCCGCGTGAAAGCGCAATATGTCAGGAATTGAGGTGATCGCATTGAAAAAGGAACAACAGACGGAAAATGTAAGGGAAAACCATTTTCTGGAGGTTTGGCGTCAGTTCCGCAGGAACAAGGGCGCAATGATCGGCCTGGCGGTCACAATTCTTCTGATCCTCATTTCGATTTTCGCAGATCAGATTTGGGATTATAAGACCGATGTCATTGGCTTTAACGTGGTGGAACGTTTGCAGGGTCCCAGTGCGAAGCACTGGTTCGGCACGGACCAGTTTGGAAGAGATATGTTTGCCCGCGTAGGCTACGGGACGCGCTATTCTTTGCTGGTCGGCTTCGCGTCCGTGTTTACAGCCCTGCTGCTGGGCCTGCCCATCGGTGCGGCGGCAGGCTATCTGGGTGGGAAATTTGACAGCATTTTCATGCGCATTGTGGATGCCATTACCATCATCCCCTCCATCCTGCTGACGGTGATCCTGGTTACGGTGCTGGGCACCAGCATGTTCAATCTGATGCTGGCGCTGTCCATCAGCTCCATCCCGATCCTGGCACGGATCACCCGCGCCTCTGTCATGACGGTCCGCAACAATGAGTACATAGAGTCTGCCAAGGCAATCGGAGGCTCCAACTTTTACATCATAATGACGCAGGTCCTGCCCAACTGCTTTTCTCCCATTCTGGTGCAGGCAACGCTGCGTATGGGCACCACCATCATCAGCGCTGCCGGCCTGAGCTATATCGGCCTGGGCGTGCCGGTGCCGACGCCGGAATGGGGCGCGCTGTTGAATGCCTCCAAGGATTTTATCATTGACAAGCCCTATCTGTGCTTCTTCCCGGGCCTGGCGATCATGATCACGGTGATGGCGATCAATCTGGTCGGCGACGGCTTCCGGGACGCGCTGGATCCCAAATTGAAACGATAAGGAGGGGGACAGAATGGCATTTTTTCGAAAAAAGGCTTCCAAAATCGATAAAATTGAGCGGGAAGCAACCGCAAATGCCGTAGAGATCCGCAACCTGGCGGTGGAATATGACACCTCCAAGGCAACGGTGAAAGCGGTAAACGGCATTGATCTCACCTTGAAGAAAAAACACACCCTTGGCCTGGTCGGCGAGACCGGCGCGGGAAAAACCACGGCGATGCTGGCGCTGATGGGCCTGGTCCCGGATCCTCCCGGTGTGATCAAATCCGGCGAGATCAGGGTAAACGGCATCGACATGCGCCGCCTGACACCCGGTCAGCTCAGCGCTGTCCGCGGCAGCGAGATTGCAATGATCTTCCAGGACCCCATGACCTCCCTGAACCCGGTTATGACGGTAGGCGAGCAGATCCAGGAGAGCCTGCTGTTTCACCGGGATATTTCCAGAAAGGAAGCCTGGGAGCGGGCAAAGGATGCTTTGGCGACGGTGGGAATCGACCCCGACCGTGCCGGTGAATATCCGCATCAGTTTTCCGGCGGAATGCGTCAGCGCGTGGGAATCGCCATCGCATTGGCCTGCCGCCCGGCGGTCCTGATCGCCGACGAGCCGACGACGGCCCTGGATGTGACGATCCAGGACCAAGTGCTGAAACTGATGCGGGACCTTCGGGAGCAGTATGAGACATCCATGATCCTCATTACCCATGATTTGGGCGTGGTGGCGGAGATCTGTGACGAAGTGGCGGTGATGTATGGTGGCCGCATCGTGGAATCCGGGACCCTGGAGGATATTTTCAACCACACCATGCACCCGTATACCGAGGGGCTGTTCAATTCGCTTCCTAATATTCATGCCCGCGTCCATAAGCTGACGCCGATCCCCGGCCTGATGCCGGATCCTTCCCATCTGCCGGAGGGCTGCACCTTCGCGGAGCGCTGCCCCTATGCCACGGAGCGATGCAGGAAAGAGCAGCCTGCCGTTGTGGAGGCATCCGGCACCCATAAAGTCGCCTGCTGCCGGTATCAGGAAGGTGACTTCCACATCAAAAGAGGTAAGTGAGTATGGCTGAAATAATTTTGGAAGTCAAGGACCTGAAAAAGTATTTTAAGTCCCCCAAGGGGACGGTCCATGCCGTGGATGGGTTGAATCTGACGCTGGAAAAGGGCAAAACTTTGGGAATCGTAGGCGAATCCGGCTGCGGCAAGTCAACCACCGGCCGCGTTATCCTGCGGCTGCTGGACGCGACCAGCGGCACGGTCATCTTCGACGGGAAAGATGTTACAAAGGCAACGCCCGCGGAAATGCGGGAGCTGCGGAAGGATATGCAGATGATCTTTCAGGATCCCTTCTCATCTCTGAATCCCCGCAGAACAGTCAGTCAGCTGATCGCGGAGCCCATCATCCTGAATAAGCTTATCACCGGCAAGGACAAGAAAGAGCGGATCGAGGCCAGGGTGCTGGAACTGATGGAAACGGTCGGTCTGGCCAGACGCCTGTATAACGCCTACCCCCACGAGTTGGACGGAGGCAGACGGCAGCGAATCGGTATCGCCCGCGCGTTGGCGATGAATCCCAAGTTTATTGTCTGCGACGAGCCGGTTTCCGCGCTGGATGTGTCCATTCAGGCACAGATTCTGAATCTTCTGAAGGATTTGCAGGAGAAAATGGGCCTGACATATATTTTCATTACCCACAATCTGTCTGTGGTCAACCATTTCGCGGATGAGATCGCGGTGATGTATCTCGGCTCCCTTGTGGAGAAGGCGGCGGTGGAGGACCTGTTCCAGCGCCCCATGCATCCCTACACCAAGGCGCTGCTTTCCGCCATCCCGGTGCCGGAGATCACTCAGGAGCGGAAGAAGGAGAGCATCCGCGGTGAGATCACATCCCCGATTAACCTGGCGCCGCACTGCCGCTTCTGCAAGCGCTGCCCCTATGCCACGCAGGAGTGTGCGGAAAAGCCGGTACCAGAGCTGCGGGAGATCGGAAACGGGCACTTTGTTGCATGCCATCGACTGAATGAAAGAGGAGAAATGAAATAGCCATGAAACTGAACACGACTTATCAGGAAAACCGGCAGGAGAGCATTGCGGTCAACGGAAATCATTTTCCCAATAAGAGCCTGTGTGAGCTGGATGCGATCCCCAAGTTTGCGGTCAGCGTCAACCGCTGGATGCCGTATATTCGGTCTGTCAACGAAGCCCATGTGGTCATGCTCTATGAGCAGGGGATCCTGAAGCTCCAGGAGGCGGGAGCGATCCTGAAGGCCATTGAGGAGCTGGACTATGAGGGGTACAAGTCTCAAACCTACTGTGACGAATTTGAGGATATGTACTTCCAGCAGGAAAAGGAGATCATCGAAAAGAGCAACGGCGCCGGCGGAAACATGCACCTTGGCCGCAGCCGCAACGATATGTGCATTACCTGGACGCATCTGAATGTGCGCGAGGGCATCCTGGATGTGATGGAGACACTGATCCAATTCCAGAATACGGTGCGCCTGTTCTGCGAGGAGCACAAGGATACCCTGTATGTTATCCACACGCACACGCAGCATGCGCAGCCCGGTATTATGGGCCATTACTTCCTGGGCTTTCTGGATGTGCTGGACCGCTGCATCAGACGTTTCAAGAACGCATATGACATGACCAACGTTTCCCCCATGGGCGCTGCCGTTGCCACCACCTCTGCCTATCCCGTCTCCCGGGAAAGGATGGCGGAACTGCTGGGCTGCGACGGAATTATCGAGAATGCATACGATTCCATTGGCAATATTGAGTATTATTCTCTGACGGCCAGCGCGGTTTCCCTGTGTGCGATCGACCTGAGCAAGACCATTACGGATATGATCCTTTGGGCAACGGAGGAAGAAAAGATGATTATCTTTGGAGATGGCCTTTCCTCCATCAGCTCCATTATGCCGCAGAAGCGCAACCCGATCGTGATGGAGCATCTGCGTGCCTGCGTTGGTGTTGCCAAGGGCCTGGGCGATACCGTTCAGACGGCCTGCTTCCGCACCCCCTACGGCGATATCTGCGACTATGAGGATATGGATAGCTCACTGTTTTCCGCCTTTAGCATGCTCAAGCGCTGCTTGAAGGTATTTGACTCCGTTATGGCGACGATCGATGTGAACAAGCCCCTGCTGCGGCAGCGGGCGTTTGAGAGCTTCTCCGTGGTGACGGAAATGGCAGACGAGATGTACCGCTCTTACGGTATTCCATTCCGCAAGGCACATGGTTTTGTGTCCTATCTGGTGAGAAAGGCCAGAGCAGAGGGCTACGATCTGCGGGTCGTGGAGGAAAAGTATTTTGCCGATACTTATGAAGAATATTTCCACGAGCCGTTTACCTTCGACTTCGCGCCCATCGCTCAATCCATTGATCCCGACCATTTTGTAAAGGTCCGCGAGATCATAGGCGGCACCGGGCCGAAGGCAATGGCAGCCCAGCTGGCTTCCGCGCAGCGCAAGGTCCAGGAAAATGCCGCATGGTACGATGAGAAGACCAATGCGCTGGCAGCATCCGACCGGGCACGTCTGGACGCGGTCAATCGCATTATCCAGGCCTGGCAGCAGGAGAAGTAAAGGACGAAGAAACAGAAACCCGGGATTGCGTTTGTTTACAGCAAAGTGTATCATAAACGCAGTCCCGGGAGTCGTTTTATTATTTAATGGGAGAGAAGTTTATATGAAAAAAATCCTGGTTTTTGGCTCGCTGAATTTTGACAATATTTACCGGGTGCCCCACATCACAGCAGCCGGGGAGACACAGGCCTCTACGGATATGACGATCCGTCGGGGCGGCAAAGGTTATAACCAGGCGGCAGCGGCATGCAAAAGCGGCGGGGCAGTTTGGTTGGCAGGCTGCATTGGGACGGATGGAAAACCGTTCCTCGATGCTTGCAGCAAACTGGGGATCCATGCGGAGCTGGTGAAGACGGTCCCCGACTGCAAAACAGGCCATGCCGTGATCCAGGTAAGCGAAGAAGGGGAGAACAGCATCCTTCTCTTTGGCGGCGCCAATCAGCGGCAGGACAGAGCATATATCGACCACGTTTTGTCCAAATTTGACCGTGGGGATTATCTGATGCTGCAAAATGAGGTCAATGAGCTGCCGTATTTGATTGACCGCGCATACGAGATCGGCATGAAGATCGTGCTGAATCCGTCCCCCTTTAATGACATTATTCTGAAATGTGATTTGGACAAGGTGTCCTGGCTGTTGGTCAATGAAATCGAATGCCGTCAGATCCTTGAGGCTGACTGCGATGAAAAACCGGCCGAGCAGCTCCGCCGAAAATATCCGGGGTGCAATATTGTTGTTACCCTGGGCAAAAACGGTGCGCGCTGCTGGATCGATGGGCAGGCCATCTCCCAGCGGGCATTCTCTGTGACTCCTGTGGACACCACTGGGGCAGGGGATTGCTTCACTGGCTATTTGATCGGAATGACTGCCGCCGGATATTCCTGCCAGGACGCTTTGCGCACGGCCACCGCCGCATCAGCCCTGTGTATCACAAGGCCGGGAGCTGCTGAATCGGTCCCAACCTATGCAGAGGTCCAGGCTGCGCTGAGAGGAAGCATTGAACCAACCGTCCGCAGCTGACCGGCGAACCCTTTGCCCCGCGGCTCCGGGGCGAAATGTGAAAAATACATTATTATATCCCGGGACGGCTGCAAAAACCGATTTTTGCAGCCGTCCTTCATCCCATAGGAAAAGGTGACATCAACAGCACACGAAAGCGTTTCCTGATCCCTTAAAGCCAGGGAATTGTCTGCGTACAAGGTTTCTTGATTAATGCTTCCGCAAATGGTATAATGAACGCGGCAAGCCCTAATTCGAAGGGACGGTGTATTCCCTCATAATCATTTAACATTTAATGGAGTATCGAGTTATGATAATCAGGAATGAAGAAAAAAAGGACTTCCGTGCGGTGGAAGAGATGACGAAAAAAGCTTTCTGGAATGTCAGCGTTCCGGGCTGCAATGAGCACTACCTGGCGCATGTGCTGAGAGACCACCCCGATTTTGTTCCTGAGCTTGATTTTGTCGCAGAAGAGGACGGAAAGATCATCGGCAATATCATGTACACGAAATGCAGGCTGGTGGACGGACAGGGAAACGAAAAAGATGTATTGACCTTTGGCCCGCTGAGCATTCATCCTGACTATCAGCGCAAAGGGTATGGAAAGAAATTGCAGCTTCATTCCTTTCAGCGGGCAAAAGAGCTGGGATTTGATACCATTGTGATTTTTGGCAATCCAGAAAACTATGTGGGAACTGGGTTCAAAAATGGAAAGCATTTCCATGTGGGCCTTGGAGGGACCTATCCTGTCGCGCTGCTGGTAAAGGAGCTGGACGATGGCGTTTTGGACGGCAGGGAATGGAACTATATCGAAAGTCCTGCCTATGAGATCAGTGACGCAGACGCAGAAGCGTTTGACGAGGGCTTCGAGCAGATGGAGAAAGCATATCAGCCCAGCCAGGAGCTTTTTTACATTTACAGCAGATCCATGGTGGTGCGCTGATTTGGCGATCCGGAATCGGAAGGTCCAGACGGGCAGTAAGAATCAAGTCGTGGGTATTATTTTATGAAAGAATATCTGAATCGCATAAGAAACAAAGGGCAGACTGTTTCGCTACACAAACAGGCGCTTTACACGCTGCTGCTGGCGCTGTTGGGTATCGCCTTGGGCGCTTTTTCCAAATTTCTGGATACCACGGCCGGCAATACGCTGCCATTTCTGCTGGATTATCTGGACATCAGGCGCGGGCTGATCCCTAACAGTGATGCCATTGCCTGGGAAGATGAAATGATTGAAGCCCAGGAACGTGCCATTACCTACCTATCGTCCCTGCAATAAGCAGGAGGGGAGTATACAGGGCGGTCGACAGGCCGCCCCGTTCTGGAGAAAACGGATGGACATTTTTGAAAGCAGAAGGAAAAGACTGTACGCCCAGATGGAGCTGTCAGGTGTGAGTTGTCTGCTGATCACGCCCTCTGCGGATATGCAATACCTGACGGACTTGACACTTTGGGCGGATGAGCGGCTGCTGGCTGCTGTGTTTGCGCCCGGCTTTGTGCCCTTTTTGATCGCAAATCAGCTGCAAAGGGCGGCGTTGGAGAACAGTCCCTATCAGGATATTGTTTATTACAGGGACGGGGATGACGCTGCTTCCCTCCTTGCCGGGGAACTGAACGGCAGGGGGATACCAACTGACCATCTTGCCTTTGATAATGCAATGGCGGCGGCGAGATATGGTTCGATGATCTGCTGGTTCGTAAGGACGGCCTTTTTGTGCTTGATGAGTTGAAATGCATGAACCCTGATGAATTGATAAAGGAAATTGTCGTTCCAGACGAGGGCCATGCCTGAAAACTGTGAGGGAAGGTTTTATAAAAAAGCGATTGCAATTATCTTGAAAAACGTATATAATCAAGAGAAGAAAAGCGGGGTGTATGTATGGCAGAGGGTGTTACGATCCGCGATGTTGCAGCGGAGGCGAAGGTTTCGATTGCAACGGTTTCCCGCGTCCTGAATGGGGGCGGGAATGTAAAGGAGTCCACGCGCGAGCGTGTCTGCCAGGCGGTGCGGAGAGTTGGATATGCGTTGCCTGAGGCGTTGGCGAGGCAGGATGGATCGAAAACCATTTTGATAATGGTGACACATGTTGACAATATGTACACCGGGAAGCAAATCGAGGGGATCCTTTCGGCGGCAAATTATTCCGGGTATGACTGCGTCATCTTTAAACGGAAAAGCGAAGTGTACGAGTTGGAGCAGATTATTGGTATTGCCGAGTCTGTGAATGCCTGCGGCATCCTGATCTCCTGGCCCAATGTTCCTGCGGAGATTGTCAACAAAGTAGCAGAACGCTACCCGGTTGTGCAGATCAACGAGTATTGCGAGGACAGCAATGTTCCTTTTGTATCCGTGGATGACTACGGTACCGGGAAGACCGCGACAAATTATTTGCTGAAGCTTGGTTATCGGAAAATCGGTATCATGAATGGTGTAACTCGCTTTAAATACACCCGGGAGCGGTACCGGGGTTACCAGGATGCCTTGCGGGAATTTGGGATCGAGCCGCTGCCGGAGTATAGCTTTTCAAGCTCCTCTGCGCTAGTGGAGCCGATTATTGATCGGATTATCAATGTGAAAAATCCGCCCGAAGCAATTGTCACAACCTCTGATCTTCAGGCAGCCGGCCTGATAAAGGCCCTTCACGCGGTGGGAAAATCGATTCCTGAGGATATGGCGATTGTCAGCTGTGAGGATACAGAGCTGGCGCAGTATGTTTCGCCGCCTCTAACGACTGTGTCTCATCCGATTTTCCATATTGGGGAAGAGGCTTGCCGGATGCTGTTGGATATTATGAGCAATCACAAACCATCTCCTGATCAGATTTTTTTAAAGTCAGATCTGGTTGTTCGTGGAACGACCTGATACTGAACTCCAATTAAAATCTTTAAGGCAACACCGCGCAATTGTGTCTGCGAGCCGCAGCCGTCTTTTTGCCCCA
>OLOV01001981.1_pt1 | contig 14708 bp, 10 predicted proteins | sample 1672931 | NCBI WGS metagenome assembly OLOV01 (sample SAMEA3136738, study PRJEB25190) | human gut metagenome | biome: human gut; feature: human-associated habitat; material: faeces | place: Austria | collected 2013
CCGTTCATCGGCAGCACTCTTTCTATCTTCAATTATACTCTGTTTTTATGCTTTGTCAAGAGCTATATGCGGGAAACGGTGTTCACCTGTTTCTGTACTTTGCTTTGCTTAGACACTCCTCACAGCTAAAGCAGGGAGAGTATCAATTTGTCTTGCACTATTGCTGAAAATTTGGTAGAATACTGTTGAACTGCAATATGTGGTTCGGGTGCTGCCATAACGGTGGACGGTTTAGCCCTCAGGTACATTTTGGAACTATGTACCCGTGTGAGGGAGATTTCTTGATATGAAAATAACCTCAATCCTGCACGGAGAGAGGGATGACGCTTATGACGTTCGAGTTGACCTTTAGTGATTTGTGCCAGTTGGCACTCGTCATCATTGCGCTGATCGAACTGTTTCGTAATCGCGAACATAAAAAGAGATGAGCCGCCCTCACCCAAGGAATCGGCTCATCTCTTTGAGTCAAACTGAGGGCTAACCGTTCATCGGCAGCACTCTTTCTATCTTCAATTATACTCCGTTTTTATTCGTTGTCAAGGGTTATACGCAGGAAGGGACCGAACCTTTCCTTTACCGAAAGAACGCCTTATATCTCATACCTGAAGGCAGGGACCTTGCGGCGTTTTCCGATAAGAGGTTAATATCATTTATATATTTCTCTTCTGTGTCCAATTTCTAATACAAGGATTAGAATTTGCTCATCTTGTATTTCGCAGAGAAGCCGATAATCTCCTATTCGATACCGCCATTGACCGCTGCGATTAGCAACCAACCCTTTTCCGTGTGCCCGAGGATCGGTACAGCCTTCAAGATTTTTCCGAATCCAAGATGTAATTAAATGTGCAACGCCTTTATCTAACTTTTTCAAAGACTTTAGAGCTTCTTCAGTGAACGCAACCTTAAATCTCATCCTTGAACCCCAGTTCTCTTTCTACCTCGTCCAGCGAATATGTTACCGGATCATTTTTATACGTAGCCATTGCTTCATCATAAGCTTTAAGGTCATATTCATCTTCAATGCGTTCCATCACGGCGTCTCTAACGAGTTCGGATACGGTCATTCCGTGGAGAGCTGCATAGGCTTTAATGAGCTGTGTATCTTTGTCTGCCAGTCTAAGCGAAATAGTCATAACACATTCCTCCTTGTAATACATTGTATTACAAACATTCTTTAGTTGTCAATAGTATTTTGCTGTTTTCAGTGTTTATTACAGTTACTCGGCTTATTTCAACCGAGCGACTTACCAAATCTTTAGCAGAAGAATAGCACTCGCTAACGCAGCTACCGCTGAAAAAAAGAGAACTCGGTTTGCGAACTCGACTACCGTCCTTATGGACAAACAGCTATTTTGTTGCGACTGTTGGGGGAGCACCGTTAGAAGTCATTAAACAATATAGTGAAAGCCAAAAATACGTATAACCAGAGGTGAGAAAAGATGGAATACAGCTTTGACACTCCCCCCTGCTTTAGCTGTGGGGAGTGTCAATTCGGGAATTAAGCTTACGCTGCATACGAACATCTTTACCACAAAATACCATACGATCATAGAAACCAACCATACGGGAAGCTAAACGCGCACCGTAACGCTTTTCAAGTTCTTGCAAAGATAGGTTAGAGCTGATGATGGTCGGTTTTTTTGTAATAATACGTGTGTCAATTACACTATAAATAGTGGATGTTACGTAATTAGAGGAAGCTTCCACGCCGAGATCATCCATAATGAGCAATTCGCAAGTATTTAAAAGAGAGAGAGTATCGCCATTGGAGTCTTCACTTTGAGCAAAACGCTCGCGTTCAAGTGCAACAGCGAAAGTTATGGCATTTCCATATACAACACCAAACCCCTTTTTTATAGCCTCGGCAGCAATAGCGAGCGAAAGGTGGGTTTTGCCGAGACCGGTAGCTCCGGTGAAAAACAGATTACCGCTGTTACTATTAAATGTATCGGCATAGTGGCGGCAGTAATCAAAGATGATCCGCATAGTTTCGCGATCAGACCGTTTCCCGTCTACGGACACGTCGGAATAATATTTTAGAGAAAAATCCTCAAAAGACGAGAGTGTCAGCGGGGAGATGCTATTTAAGTTTTCATATGCAATCTGTTGAAGTAATGTCCGATAGCAGCTGCACATGTGCCCATCTATATATCCTGTATCTTCACACTTTTTGCAAGTGTATTGAGGCTCAATATCGGCACGTGTAAGGTTATGAGCAGCAAGAAGATCGTTAAACTGCTTTTGAAGTGAGAGGTTTTCTTCTTTAAGAGACTCTATCATTTTATGGGCAGGTGCGCCGCGCAATGCCGCTCTGGCGGCTCTGCTGGCCGTAGACGCAATGCGCCAGCGAAGATCTTGAGCTTCGGGACAAGCTGCATAGAAAGCGTCTAAGTGATGCTGCGCTGTATCTTGAGCAGTAACACGACGTCTATTCATTTCCTTTTCAGCCTTATTATAAACCTGAGTTGAATATTTCATTTATTTATCCTTCTTCTACTTCCTCAATGGCCTCCATTTTTGTTTCGACATTAGGAGTTTCAGAATGAATGACGTTTATCATGTGCTGGATGATGTCTCCTTTTACGTTGGCTCCTTTTTTCGTGATGACACTTTTGTAGGTGTTATAGAGCTCTCTATCCATCTTAAACGAGCATGTTACGGTTTTCGGATTCATGATTTTTATCTCCTCTGTAAAGCTACTTAGTAAGCTTAGTAAGCTCACTAAACTAAGTATATGCTCTTAAAATTAAATTGTCAAGTAAAAAAGCCTTTATCCGTTTATTAAGCGGGTAGAGGCTTTTTCTATTATATTGAAAGATTTTCGCGTGCAAGCATCCGCTTGTGATAATTGTAAACCGTAGCTTCGGCCACCTGTGCATCGGCAGCAATTTCTTTGTAGGAGTATTTTCTCCTTTCGGCCATATTGAGTATTTCGCTCACGACTTCGTAGGGTAATTCCAAATCTTGGGCAATTTCAAAAGTATCATCGCCCTGCTTAGCGTGATGTAGAAGATCCGCAACTGTTTGATACGACAGGTGCGAATATATAGCCAGATCTTCGAGGCTATACATCTTTTCGCGCAACCGATCTTCTATCTTCTTTCTCTTAGCATCGGAGAGAGGTGGTCTGCCCATGTGTACGCCGCGTTCGTGGGCAGCTCGTATCCCTTCTGCCTGATATTCTAACTTACGCTTACGATCCGAATCAGCAACAAAGGCTAACGTGTTAAGAACGTATGTTTCTAAAAGCCGACCGACTTGCCCCATTTTTTTAAAAGAGCGTGAGTCGAAAAAGCTTTCCTGAGCAGTCAGTGAAATAATATCTGCATTGATTTCGTGGCAAATATCATTCCATTCAGCTACGACTTTTTCCCAATTTCTCCCTAAACGATCTATACTGTCGATGTACAGCAAATCTCCGGCACGCAATTTTGATCTCATCCGCATATAAGCAGGTCGATCAAAGCGCGCCGGAGATTTTGTCTATATAGATGTTTTCCTCTGGAACTCCGATTTTTCGCAGCTTGTGAACTTGTCGGTCGATGTTTTGTGTTCGCGTTGAAACACGAACGTAGCCGAAGTAATTGTGGTTTGTGATTTCACTTTTGTTTTTGTTCATAATGAACACCTCCACGAAAATAATAACATCCGTGTTCAAAAAGGTATGCCTTTCCAAAACGAAAAAAATGCCTAAATAAGTACCTTTTTGAAGATTTTGCTCACATTTATAAACGTCCCTAAAAAGTAGGTGGATTATGCGCGTTGCACTTTATCAGATTAATTCAGATCGGGACACATTTAACACTAAATTCATGAGCTGGCGTTGGCGTACAGATCATGACTACATAATTTTGCCGGAAGAATACGATAAGGTTTTTGACGGCGACATTCAAGCTCGCTCATTGGCGGAAATTTTTGTGTTGTTCAACGTTATGCCGCCGGAAGGATTTGTTGGTCACAGCGCCTCTGTATCGGACGTTATTGCCATTTACGATGAAAACGACAATCCCAGCTACCACTTTGTCGATTCGGCTGGATTTGTAGATGTGGACTTTGGTATGAGATACGCCGTTGACGCTCTTCAAAAACAGGACTCTCCAATAAGCATTCGAGAATACATGGCCATGGCAAATATTGAGAATGAGAAGTGGTTTGATGTCGCGGACACCGTGACACTTAACCGCATTACGATTGGAAAAATTGAAACGAAAGAAGTGCCGAGTCAGTATAGTAGCCTCTATTCTCTTTACCATTTTTCCGATCTGCTTTCCCGTAAAATTCAGTTTTTGGGTACAAGCTGCAAAGATAATTTTGTCATCGGCAACCTGTCCGGCTACGTAAGAGAAAACGAGCTGCTGTTCCGCAGCTACGCTTTGTCGCACTGGAGCATCACGCCAGATACGGATACTTCGAGCTTTGTAAACCAAATGGTACGTGAGTTAAAAGGAAATTTGTCCGGCAATCTTCCAGAGGAAGAATACGAAGATCTTTGCATGGTAATTGAAGCAACAAAGGGTGTTGAAGATACCCATATAGCAAAGGTCAAATATGAGGATTGCACGATTTCGTATACTTGCCCGTATTTGCTCGACAAAGATTTGCAGGAGTGGAACCGATATGGAAAGCCCATTAAAATTGAGCTTTACAAAAATCAAAAAGGAAAAGTAGCTGCAGGCTCAGTTGTGGAGAATGTCGATAGGCAGCTCCCTGTTACAGTATTAGAAAATCCTTGGTCTGAAAAACCCGTTCAATTTAAGGATGGTAACATTGAGGATATGTACCAATCCAACAAAAGCCAAGATTATTTCTTCTTAAACGATGCAGAAGAAAAGGTGTGCGAAGTTCAATTTGACGGACATGCGTTTACACTTTCGGAGTTGCCTTATAAAACGGCAGCGAAAAACGACGAGCTGACCACAAAGAATTTCTTTGCGACGTTTGGAAAAAAAGAGCATATCATGCTCGGGGAAACCAAAAGCATACTTAGCATTTATGCTGAACTTGCATCAAATTCTGAACTTTGGTGCGGGAAGATACCGACAGTCCAAAATCGAATTTTAAAAGGAATCTATCATTATTACGTGCAAAAAGATACCAAGCGCATCAAAACGGTAGCAGATTTTTGTGAGAGTTTCGGACACAACAAAGAAAACAAGGAGAATGAAAAATGTACGTAATTGCTGTTGAGCCAAACAAAAAGGCACACACCAGAATTATTGATGATGACCTTAATGCTCTGCAAAAAGCTGTTGGAGGTAATATCGAAACAATTTATCTCAACGATGATCCCATTGTGATTGTTTGCAATTCGGAAAGAAAGCTTAACGGCAAAAAAATGAACCGTGCTTTAACAAATGATAACGGAGAAATATATGATATTCTCTCCGGCACATTCTTAGTAGCAGGTGTAAACAGTAACGGAGAGCTAACCTCAATTCCGGGTGAACTCGTTGAAAAGTATCTCGATAAATATGAAATTCTCCACGTGTTTGCTAAAGGCGATGATGGAAGATATACAGTCGCTGAATTACCTGCTAAGGTCGGTGATGATATTAACGAGTCTCTCGAAATTTATGAAGAAGACCGCGCTGCATACATCGAGGAAATGGGGGAAGAGCCCTCAGAATACCAACATGTCATTTGGAGCAATAGCCTCAACGTAGATCCGGAACTGTGGAGGGGAAGCTTCAATGATTACATCGCGCTGAATAATCTTGAACTCGATCCGGACAATAAAAGCGAGCTCTTTAGGTATATAGATAAGGTCAATATGGGCTATTGGGCGAACGTGAAAAACGAATTGGGCGTAGATGTACAAAATGAAATTATCGAAATTAGAGAAGATAAGGATGATATTTACAGCCACGAAAAGCACATCACTTATCACGAAATCAAAGCCAATAAAATCTCGGATTGCCTAAATGCTGATGATAGGGCACCCACATACGAAACATGGTATCTGGATGATAAAGGCGATTTTTGCTGCAACCAACTACTTAACTGCCATAGCTGCTATCGGATATACAAGCCCAATACCACAGAGGCGCAGAAAGCAGATTTAAGAGCAAAAATGCAAGATGGCACAGCAACGCGTTCGGACATCATTAACGCTACGCAGCCTCTTGGCGATGAGATTGCAAAGATATACGGGTGGACTTCTTCTAACGACAAGCAACAGGAAGAAGAAAACAATGGAAACACAATTACTGTAAACAGTAAATTGCTTGAAATGGTAGTGGTTGAACTCGAAACAGGGACAGGGAAGTGCTGTAATTATCGAGAAGCTAAGGATCCAGATATAACGTTTCCAGATATTTCTAATCCAGATGTTTATGAAATGCAGATTTCTGAAATGGATGCAGCAACACCTCTTACTACTTATCACATAGATAGCCGCGGCGATCTTTTGGCCGACAGGAGTTGGTCTGACGGGAGAGCAGAAAATTATTGGTATTACCGTTTGTATAAGCCGGAGACTACTGAGGCACAGAAAGAAGCTCTCCGGGAAAAGTTGCGTAATGGCACGGCAACACGCGCTGACATTACCAGCGTTACGCAGCGCCTTGGCGACGTGATTTCTAAGGCGGAAGAATACAAAGAATACGATTGGTACAAATTACCCGAGAGAGAAGATATTCCAAATGTGAAGGACAAAGATAAAGGCAAAATTACAACTGTGAGCGCTTTTTGCGAAAAATATAGCGAACAGGAAAGCAGTGCAAGTAGAGAGCGAGAATAAAAGTGGGCAAATTTGCCCACTTTGCTCGAAGAAGCTTAGAGATGCTTTGAAGTAACGATAGGAGAAATAAAATGAAAGTCATCATGGTTGAACCACTTAAACCTGCTTATGTGGCAGAAATTGGAACGGATCTTGAATCTATGCAGAAAGCAGTTGGTGGCGACATTGAGACGGTTTATCCATATACCGATCCACTGGTCCTTGTCTGTGATGAAGAAGGAAAATATGACGGTAAGGAAAAAAATCGAGCTTTAGTATCTGATAGCGGAGAGATATATGATGTTGTTTTTGGCACATTCTTTATTGCTGGCATAGGGGATGAAGAGTTCACATCTGTCCCGGATAACCTCACTGAGAAGTATCTCGAAAAGTATAAGAACCCCCATGCGTTCATTAAAAGCGACACAGGTAAATACATAGTTGTGGAACTTCCGGTGGAGATAAGTAAAGGGATCGCATCTGTTGAAGGCTACGCAGAAACATACGGCAACAATAAAAAGGAAACGGAGAAAGAGTTGTAAAGTGGGCAAACTTGCCCGCTTGGAAGGAGCGTACATATGTGGGAACGCAAATACATTATTTGGAGTAATGAAAACCTTGATACCGAAGATTGGAAAGAATCTTTTAAGGAGTTCATCGAGAAGAATAATCTTGATATTGATCCCAATGATGAAGAGAAGCTTCATAAATATATGGTTGAAACGAATGATGAGTATTTAAGCGACGAGCGAATCAACCTTAATATTAATGTTCCCGATACGGACACTGTTCTTGTCATTGCAGACTTGGAATTTTGGGACGGCAGATGCAGTGCATATCGCGAAATCCATGCTGACAAGATTTCAGATTGTCTGTACACGGATCCCGATACCGATTATACAACGTGGTATCTGGATAATCGAGGCGATTTTTGTTGCGATCAAATCCACCATGACGGAACAAATCACCTCTGCTTTCGTGCGTATAAGCCGAACATGACTGAAGCCCAAAAAGAAAATCTTAAAGCAAAGCTATACATGGACACGGCAACTCGTGCTGACATTACGCGTGTGACGCAGCGCCTCGGTGATGAAATTGCTAAAGTATATGGATGGGATATACCTAAGAGCAAAACCGAAAGTGAAAATGACTTCGATATGCCCCTATTCAACAAGGAGCTTTCAAGGGAAGAATTTGACCGCAAAGTGCGTGAAAATCCAATAAACGACCACTTGAAGGTCAGTGTATTACCGGCGGAAGAAAAAGCCGTTACAGGTGAAAATAAGGCTCAAAACGATACCGAAACCGTACAGGATTTCAGTCCGATAACCGGTTATGACGACGCCTTCTTTATCGACCGGGACAATGAAAGTGTAACTTGGATGTACTATAACCCCGACAGCAATGCCGGAGGTCAATATGTTACAAATACACTCTCCTTTGATGAAATCAAAGAAGCGGCAAAAACCCACAAATCGACAGATGACTTCTTTGATTATCTCGGCAGTATCGCAGACCAAACGCTTGCAGATGTAGGTACTGAGTGGTTTGAAGAAGCTGAAAATGCTTTCAGTCAGACACCTGATTATACAGAGTGTACGCCTGAGACAATAGAAGCACTCATTGACACTGCCGAAAGAGATGATATGGTAGTAACCAATATCGGTAAAGTTCCGATTGAGGAGTATCGAGAAATTGTAGCCGTTCAAAACGGTTTTGACAGCTACGATGAGATGTATAACGAGGGCATTCGTATCGGAAACGGTTACGATAAAGAACCTGAGCCAATTGTTCCTGCTTGGGAGAAAAAGAAAAAAGAAAAGGTAAAAAGTTTTGACCTGCACCCTGATGTGCCGATGGCGGAGCGTAATAACTTTGATTTGAGTTCTAATCCTGTTGAACAAGTAGGCAAGAAAGAACGCTTTCACAGAAATATGGAAGCCATAAAAGTTCTGAAAGAGTGTGAGTTTGAAAACAGATTTGCTACACCCGAAGAACAGCTTATTTTGTCAAAATATGTCGGCTGGGGAGGTTTATCAGAAGCCTTTGATGAAAATAATTCGGCGTGGGCAGATGAATTTGTTGAGCTATATACAGCACTGTCTTCCGATGAATATGCCGCCGCAAGAGAAAGCACATTAACCGCCTTTTATACTCCACCCGAAGTTATCGACGCTATATACAAGGCAATGGAACAGATGGGCTTTCGTGAGGGCAATCTGTTAGAACCGTCCTGCGGTATCGGTAATTTTATCGGTATGCTGCCGAATTCAATGGAAAACACAAAGATTTACGGCGTGGAACTTGATAAGATTTCGGCAGGGATTGCTCAGCAACTTTATCAGAAATCATCCATAGCAGCACAGGGATTTGAAGAAGTCAATGTGCCGGATAGTTTCTTTGACGGAGTTGTGGGGAATGTTCCGTTTGGCGATTTCAAGGTGCTTGATAAGAGGTACGATAAGTATAACTTCCTTATTCACGATTATTTCTTTGCCAAGTCTTTGGATAAATTAAGACCCGGCGGTGTGATGGCACTTGTTACGAGCAAAGGCACGATGGATAAAACCAATTCGTCGGTCAGAAAATATATCGCACAAAGAGCCGACCTGTTGGGAGCAATTAGACTTCCAAATGATACTTTCAAAGGCAATGCCGGTACAGAGGTTGTATCGGATATTTTGTTCCTGCAAAAGCGTGACAGGCTCATAGATATAGAGCCTAATTGGGTACAACTTGGCACAACCGATGACGGTATCACGATGAACTCGTACTTTGTGGAACATTCCGAAATGATACTGGGCGAGATGAAAACAGTAAGTGGACGCTTTGGAGAAGAAGTAACTTGTGTACCGTTTGAAAATGCCGATTTATCCGAATTGTTATCGGAAGCGGTAGCAAATATCCACGGAGAAATAAACGATTACGAAGTAACCGACGAGTTGGAGGAAGAAGATAATTCTATCTCTGCCGACCCTACGGTAAGGAATTTTTCTTACACAGTGGTGGACGATAAAATCTATTTCCGTGAGAATTCTCGTATGACTCCGGTGGAGGTGTCGGCAACCGCCGAGAACAGAATCAAGGGTATGATTGCGGTTCGTGACAGCGTTCGCAATCTGATTGAACTTCAAACCGAGGACTATCCGGACGAAGAAATCAAAGCCGAGCAGTCAAAACTCAACAGTCTTTATGACAGTTATACCAAGAAATATGGACTGATTAACAGCAGAGCAAATATCTCTGCTTTCAGTGATGACAGTTCCTTTGCCTTGCTTTCTGCACTTGAAGTCATTAACGAAAACGGAGAACTGGAACGCAAGGCAGATATGTTCTTCAAGCGTACAATTAAGCCGCATAAGCCGGTAGAAAAGGTAGATACCGCCAGTGAAGCACTTGCTGTTTCTATGGGAGAAAAAGCCGGAATTGATATGGAATATATGTCAAAGCTCACAGGTAAAAATGAAGAAACACTCTATCAGGATTTGAAAGGTGTTATCTTCTTAAATCCTCTTCACGGGTACGGGAATGTAACCGAGGCAAAGTATTTGATGGCAGATGAATATCTATCTGGTAATGTCAGGGAGAAACTTATCACAGCAAAAAAATCTGCCGAGGTGTATCCTGAAGATTATAAAATCAATGTGGAAGCATTGGAAAAGGTTCAGCCGAAAGACTTGACTGCAAGTGAAATATCTGTAAGGCTCGGTGCTACTTGGCTACCGCAGGAAGTAATCCAGCAGTTTATGTTTGAGTTCCTTGATACACCGAGATATGCACAGTGGAATATAAAAGTTCACTTCTCTCCCTATACGGGCGAGTGGAATATCGAGGGTAAATCCTATGACCGTTCCAATGTCAAAGCATATAGCACATACGGCACAGGTCGTATCAATGCCTACAAGATAATTGAGGAAACGCTGAACCTGAAAGATGTCCGTATCTTTGACTATATCGAAGATGATGAGGGCAGGAAAAAGGCTGTCCTTAATAAAAAGGAAACAGCAATCGCACAGGCAAAGCAGGAACTTATCAAGCAAGGTTTTCAGGATTGGATATGGGCAGACCCTGACCGTAGAGAGAAACTCACGAAGATGTATAACGAAAAATTCAACAGCATAAGACCTCGTGAGTATGACGGAAGTCACATCACATTTAGTGGTATGAATCCGGAAATCACATTAAGGGAACACCAGAGAAATGCGGTTGCACACATTCTTTACGGCGGAAATACCTTGCTTGCACACGCAGTTGGTGCAGGCAAGACCTTCGAGATGGTAGCGGCATCGCAGGAGTCAAAAAGGCTCGGATTATGTAATAAGTCGCTGTTTGTTGTGCCGAATCATTTGACGGAACAGTGGGCGGCGGAATACTTGCAACTTTATCCGTCGGCAAATATACTGGTTGCAACGAAGAAAGATTTTGAAACAAAGAACCGTAAAAAGTTCTGCGGAAGAATTGCAACCGGTGATTATGACGCAGTTATTATCGGACATTCTCAATTTGAAAAAATTCCGATGTCGATTGAAAGGCAGAGGGCAATTCTTGAACAGCAGTTGAATGAATTGACGGAAGGAATTGCAGAACTAAAGCGTAACCGAGGAGAAAACTTCTCTGTCAAACAGCTTGAAAAATCAAGAAAATCCGTCAAGCAAAAGCTCCAAAAACTCAACGACCAAAGCAGAAAGGATGATGTTGTAACCTTTGAAGAATTAGGTGTGGACAGGCTTTTTATTGACGAAAGCCATTACTACAAGAACCTTTATCTTTACACAAAAATGCGTAATGTGGGTGGTATTGCTCAGACAGAAGCACAGAAATCTTCCGACCTGTTTATGAAGTGCCGATACCTTGATGAGATTACCGGCGGACGAGGAACAGTATTTGCGACAGGTACGCCTATTTCAAACAGTATGGTGGAACTCTATACCATACAGCGATATTTGCAGTACAACACCCTTGTAAAAAACGGATTACAGCACTTCGACGCTTGGGCTTCTACCTTTGGAGAAACGGTAACAGCCATAGAACTTACGCCAGAGGGAACGGGATATAGAGCAAAAACACGCTTTGCTAAATTCTATAACCTGCCCGAACTTATGGCGATGTTCAAAGAGGTTGCAGACATTAAAACAGCCGATATGCTTAATCTTCCTGTACCGGAAGCAGAGTATCATAATGTGTCGGTTGAACCGTCCGAAATGCAGAAAGAAATGGTTGCCTCCCTTGCAGAGCGAGCCGAGAAAGTTCGTGGCGGAGGTGTAGATTCAAGCGTAGATAATATGCTCAAGATAACAAACGACGGTAGAAAACTTGCACTTGACCAGCGTATGCTAAATGCTATGCTGCCTGATTTTGAAAAAAGTAAAATCAATGCCTGCGTTGATAATGTGTACCGCATATGGGAAGAAAACAAGGATAAAAAGTCGGCACAATTAGTGTTCTGCGACTTATCTACTCCAAAGAACGACGGAACATTTTCTGTCTACAACGACATCAGAAAGAAGCTCATAGAGCGAGGTGTTCCCGAAAGCGAAGTTCGATTTATCCACGAAGCGGAAACCGACGTGAAGAAGAAAGAATTGTTTCAGAAAGTCCGTAAAGGCGAGGTCAGAGTGCTAATGGGTTCAACACAAAAAATGGGTGCCGGTACGAATGTTCAGGACAGACTTATCGCACTTCACGATGTTGATTGTCCTTGGCGACCGGCAGATTTGGAGCAACGCAGTGGTAGAATTATCCGTCAGGGAAATTCAAATCCAAAGGTGGAAATCTATCGTTATGTTACCAAGCAGACCTTTGACGCATATCTGTATCAGCTTGTCGAAGGAAAGCAGAAGTTCGCTTCACAGATTATGACGAGCAAATCTCCGGTCAGAAGTGCAGAAGATATTGATGAAACCGCACTGTCTTATGCTGAGATTAAAATGCTTGCAACAGGCAATCCATATATCAAGGAAAAGATGGATTTAGACATTCAGGTGCAGAAATTGAAGCTGCTAAAATCCAATTTTTTATCTGAAAAGTATAGCCTTGAGGACAAGATAATTAAATATTATCCGCAGCGTATCACTTCTCTTGAAAACCGAATTAACGGTTTGACGGAAGATGTGAAAACTGCAAAACAACACCCGAAACCAACAGATGACCGCTTTGTCGGCATGGAGGTTAAGGGTGTTTTTTATTCCGAAAAGGCAGACGCAGGTAAAGCAATTATCGAAGCCTGCAAGGAAATGACAAGTCCTGCACCTATTCCTCTCGGCAAGTACAGAGGATTTGAAACGGAGCTGTCTTTTGACACAACAGAGCGTTCTTACTGCGTGACAGTCAAAGGAGAAACCGGCAAACAGGTGTCGCTTGGCGATGATGTTTTCGGTAATATCACTCGTATTGATAATGCGGTTGAGCGTTTTGCAGACGACCTTGAAAAAGCAAAGGACAGTCTTGCTGATACGAAAAATCAGTTTGAAACCGCACAGAAAGAAGTGCAAAAACCGTTTGTGCAGGAAGAAGAATTGAAGTTAAAACTTGCTCGTTTGGATAAGCTGAATATCTTGCTCAATATGGATAAAAAGGAAAATGAAATTGTGGGCGGCGAGCCTGATGAGGGCGAATCCACCGAGAAGCGAAAGGAGAAGTCGTATGAAAGATAAGAAAGAAATGTGAGGTGGTCAGTATGCCATATATAGCACCGGAAGTCATAACCGAAGCAAAGAGAATGGATTTGCTGACCTATCTTCGCACCTATGAACCGGGCGAACTTGTCCGTTACAGCGGTAACACTTACTGTACCAGAGAACACGACAGTTTGAAGATTTCAAACGGGAAATGGATGTGGTGGTCGAGAGGTATCGGTGGTAAGTCTGCCCTTGACTATCTTATCAAAGTCAAAGGACTTGATTTTGTAGAAGCGGTTGAAACCATTATGGGACAGTGTGCTGTTTCTACTCCGGTCTATGAAAAAGAAAGCCGGAGTTATGAAAATCAGCCGCTTCTTTTACCGCATAAAAGTCCGAGTAACGATGTGGTTACGCAGTATCTCTTCAGTCGGGGGATTGATTATGAAATCATAAATTACTGCCTTGATAAGGAACTTATCATTGAATCACTGCCATATCACAATGTTGTTTTTATTGGTTATGACGAGAAAAAAGAAGCAAAGTATGCCGCATTTCGGGCAACAAACAGCAGTCGTATTATGGGCGACTGCACCGGTAGCAAGAAGCAGTTTTCTTTCAGGCTGACAAATGAAGAAAGCACAGAGGTACACCTGTTTGAATGTGCTATCGACCTGCTATCCTATGCCACATTAGCGAAGATGGCGGGCAGGGATTGGCACAAATTAAACCTTGTTTCTCTCTCCGGCGTGTATTCGCCTAACAGAGAAACAGAGAAATCCAAAGTGCCGGTTACACTTAAAAATCTGCTTGAAGAGAATAAGAACATTAACCGTATCGTGCTTCATTTTGACAATGATATTGCCGGAAGAAAGGCGGCAAATGCACTGAAAATAAAATTAAAAGACAGATACGAAGTCGTTGACGATCCGCCCAAGTGCGGGAAAGATGTCAACGACTTTTTGTGTATCAAATTAGGAATTTCCAAGAAAAATGAAAGGAGTTTTGAGAGATGAGCGAAAAAATAAATGTACTTCTCATTGAACCGGGCAAGTATCCGAAACAGATTGAGATTGAGGATACGCTGGAAGCAATGCAGGAAACCGTAGGCGGGTATATTGAGGAATATATGCCTTTTGACGATGAGATTGCAATCGTATGTAACGAGGAAGGGAAGATGAACGGTGCTGAGTTAAACCGTGCAATTTACTCCGATGATAAAGAAATCCTCGACATTATTGCAGGAAAATTCTTTATCGCATACGCACCGATTGAGTCGGAGAGTTTTCTCAGTATGCCAAAGGATTTGATGAAAAAATATGAGGATAAGTTCCGGTATCCGGAGCGTTTTTATCAGACGGACAAGGGCATTG
>OLOV01001989.1_pt1 | contig 14657 bp, 11 predicted proteins | sample 1672931 | NCBI WGS metagenome assembly OLOV01 (sample SAMEA3136738, study PRJEB25190) | human gut metagenome | biome: human gut; feature: human-associated habitat; material: faeces | place: Austria | collected 2013
CAAGCCCCACAGGCTTTCTGGTGTTCTCAAAAAATGACATCTTATCACACCTCCGATTTCACACATTCCGCATAGGTCAGCGGGAAGGACGCCTTCAGAACAGCGCTTTTCCGCACCGTCCAGCCATTCTGACTTAGAAAGCGCAGGTATTCCGCGCTCGTCCACTTGCTGTGGAGAGGAAAGCCCACACGCCTCATAAAAAATGCCCTGACCTTGCCGGAAAACGAGTTTTCCGCATGGGTAAATGTGGGCGCGATAAGCACACCGTCGTCCTTCAGCACCCGGCGGATCTCGGCAAGGGCCTTCTCCGGCTGCGGCACGATGTGCAGTGCGTTGGACACGATCACCACGTCGAAGGACTCCTCCGCATAGGGCAGGCAGAACATATCCTGCACGGAAAAGTACAGCTTTGCCGAGCGATTATCCCGCTTTGCCTCGGCGATCATCTCCGCGGAGGCGTCCGTCGCCTCGATGTGTGCTGCTGCATTCACGATGTGCTTTGCGATCAGGCCCGTGCCGGTGGCCAGCTCCAGCACTGTTTTTGCTTTCACGACCGGCCGGATCAGCTCACACATCTCGTCATACGCCGCATGGTCCTTTCGCATAAAGTGGTCGTATCGACCGGCATTTTTGTCCCAGAAGTTCTTGTGTTCTTGCATCGCTATCATTCCTTTCGGCGTTAGATTCGGCTAACCGATACGCACAGTCATATAGTTAGAGGAAGCTAACCGCTGTATCTCGAAAAAGCCGCATCTCTGCGACCTTCCGCTTATTTAAATAACTCCCTGCAAGCACCGTACACCAGTGTTTCCAGCACCTGCGGGTACAGTTCCCCGATCTGCTCCTTGTGAGAAACGGTAAGAATCAGTCCTCGCACCGTGGCGGCAGCCAAAGAGATACCGCGATTCGGTACAAGGTCATATTTCTCTAAAAGCTGACGGATGTGTGTCTCGTCATCGTGGTAATGGACATTTTTGACGTCATCCGGCAGCCTCTGCAAAAGCAGCTTCGCATCGTTTTCAATGAAAACCATGTCGCCGGTATCAGACAGTCGCCGGCAGACGGCAAGAACTGCCTTTGCCGCACGTTCCGACGGTGGTAAGCTGTCAGCTTCGTTCAGTGCATGGTCAGCCACTCCGTAAAGCTCGAAGTGTATGTTCTCCAAAACCGCGAAAAATAGCATCTCCTTGGACTCGTAGAATTTATAGAACGAGCCTTTCGCAATGCCGACAGCCTTCGTCAGCTGATCCACGGAGGTTTTCTTCATCCCCAGCGTTACAGCACAATGTCTCGTTTCCTTCAGCAACGCCTTACGGAGCTGCTCAGTCTCGTAATCGGTAAAAGCCAAGCGTACGCCTCCTTAAATATGACCGTTTTGGTTTGTTTGGTCATATTATACCGCGTTTCTTTCTCCTTTGCAAGTGGTGCAGAGAAAAACATACGCATTTTAACAAAAAATTATTTTCACCTAACGCATTGGTGCACGAAGGCGATCCTCTTCCTTTGGCAAAGAACTGCACCCCCTTAACGGGTTTCTGTCAAAATTAGAGTCATCTGCCATGCGAAGGGGCTGTCGCATTAACGGAAAATAACCGTTAGGGCACAGCCCCTTTTATCTTGAATCCACTTATAAAGCAGGTTACTCCGAAATCAACCTGATTATTTTCTCCAGTCTTGCCCTCTGCGATGCGTTCATCATCGGCATGAGGCTTTTCAGCATTGCTTTCTGCCGTGCGGGACTGATATTGCTCGCCGCAAGCTGCTCCTTCATTCGCAAAATGTCCCTTGCCAGTTCTTCGTCCGACTTGCTTTCGAGTCCTCTGAGGAGTTGTTTGTTCACGCCCCCGTTACTTCCGAGCCCGAGCTGCGCGGCAATCTCTGCCGCCATTTTTTCATTGATATCCATTTAATTTCCCCCTTTTTCCGATTTATGTAATAATCTATGCGGCGCGGCGCACGAAATTGCGCGTCCTTTCATATTATGTTTTATAGAATTATGCGAACCATCTTTCATTCTTGGGAGGAATACATAAATGAACAATCAAAATTCCATCGGCGTCGTGCTTCTTCTGCTGCTCGTTTTCGCCGCACTTGATGGCGGCAATGCCGGCCCCGTTCCGGGTTCTGCGGCAGCCCTCGTTCGGCCTCCTGCCCGACCGCCGCATCCTGCAGCGCTTGCAAAGGACTTTCACCGCATGGTTGGAATCATGGGCAAGGTCGATAACCTGGGACAGATGGCTTTAACTCCGCAGAAACTGCCGAAGCCGCCGAAGGCTTCCGAGCCTGAATCTTTGATTAACGCTTCGGCTCTTCCTGACCTTTCGGGCATCATGGATATGCTCGGCCCGATTATGTCGGGGCTTGGCGGTGCTTCCGATGAATAATTGCGGAAAACCAAAATTGCCATCTTTCTTTTCGACCGCCGATGTTGTATACTATATGTAGTTTAAGTTCCAAACAGCAGGAGGTAAGAAATGGCATTAGTCACCACGAAAGAAATGTTCGCCAAAGCATTGCAATCCGACTATGCAATCGGCGCTTTTAATGTAAATAATATGGAAATCATTCAAGGTATCGTCGAAGCAGCGAAAATCGAACAGTCACCGCTGATTCTTCAGGTATCCGCAGGTGCGCGCAAATACGCAAAGCCCGCTTATCTGACGAAGCTCGTAGAGGCTGCAATCCTCGATACGGGTCTTGACATCGCGCTTCACCTCGACCACGGCGAGGACTTCGACATCTGCAAGAAATGCGTGGACGATGGTTTCACTTCCGTTATGATCGACGGTTCCAAGCATTCGTTTGAAGAAAATATCCGCCTCACGAAAGAGGTTGTGGAATACGCACACGCACACGGCGTTGTGGTTGAAGCGGAACTTGGAAAGCTTGCGGGCGTCGAGGACAATATCAAGGTTGATGCGCGTTCGGCAACTTTCACAGACCCTGATGAAGCCGCGGAATTCGTAGAAAAGACCGGGGTTGACTCCCTTGCAATCGCAATCGGCACCAGCCACGGTGCATACAAGTTCAAAGGCGAGCCTTATCTTGATTTTGAAAGGCTGAAGGCCATCCATAAATTGATTCCGGACACACCGCTTGTTCTGCACGGCGCATCCTCGGTTCTGAAGGAATTCGTTGACAAGTGCAATCAGTACGGCGGCGACATTCCGGGCGCACAGGGCGTTCCTGAGGAAATGATCCGCGAAGCGAGCAAGTACGGCATCTGCAAGGTCAACATTGACACTGACCTTCGTCTGGCAATGACTGCGGAAGTCCGCAAGTACATCGCTGAAAATCCGGCGGACTTCGACCCTCGTAAATACCTCGGGCCGGGCAGAGACGCAATTCAGGCGATGGTACAGCACAAGATTAAAAATGTCTTGAACGCTTCCGGCACACTGTAAAATTAAATAAGAAAACGCCTTCGGAACTTCCTGCACCCAGCAGGCCTTTCCAAAGGCGTATTTTTTATGCGTTTTTCTTTGTAAACTTCATGGCAATGAGTCCGACTACGGTTCCTATAACGCCCGGAACCAGCCAGCCAAGTCCCATCGTATAAAGCGGCAGCCAGCCGGAAGCCCATTCCACAACTCCCTGTGCAAGTCCGCTCACGCGCAGCAGGTCAAGCACGGCAGCAATCATTGTAAATCCGATTCCGCATACATAGACAATGCGCGAATGTCCGAAATATTTTCCGAAAATCGTGAGCAGTATCAGCACGATCGCAAGCGGATACAAGAAGTACAGCACCGGTGCCGAGAAAGAAATAATCTTTGAAAGACCGATGTTGGACACGAGCAGCGAAAATGCCGTAAATGCAATCGCCCAATTGCGATACGAAAGTGAATGCGGAAAGATTTCCGAGAAAGTGTCCGCACATGATGTAACCAGTCCGATTGCCGTCTTCATGCAGCAGAAAGTAACCGTCAGAGCCAGTACAATCATGCCTGTGCTTCCGAGATAGTGTCTTGCGATAACCGCAAACGCCGTTCCCCCGTTAAAGGAAGGATCTGCAAGCTGATCCGCATACAGTCCGTAGCTCTGCGCTCCCACTATAGCAATCAATGCATAAATCACTGTCATTAAAATCATACTGAAAACGCCGGATTTAATCGTGTTTTTCGCAATCGCGCCCGGTTCTTCAATGCCCATGCCCGTAATAACATTTATTACGATAATGCCGAACGCAAGAGAAGCAAGTGCATCCAAGGTGTCATAACCCTGCAGGAAGCCCATTGAAAAAGCATTCTCCGCATAAGCCCCACTTGCGGGTACGCTTGAAACTGTCTGCTCCGGTGAAATCAGTGCCGCAATAACCAAGACTCCGAGGCAAACGAGAAAAATCGGATTCAGATATTTACCGACTGAATTCATGATGTTCGACGGTCTGAGCGCAAAGAACAATACCGCCGCAAAGAAAAGCGTCGTAAAAATTGCCTGCACGACCGTCACATTCCCGTCGATAAGCGGCTCAATTCCCATCGTAAAGGATGTTGCCGCACATCTTGGTATTGCAAAGAACGGCCCAATCGTCAAATAGAGCGCACATGTAAAGAAATATCCGTATCCTTTCGCGACGCGGCTCGACATTTCCATCAGGCCGCTGCTCTTCGATACGCCAAGTGCAACGATTCCCAGAAGCGGCATTCCGACTGCCGTTATCAACATTCCGATCAGTGCAGGAACTAAACTCGAACCCGCCTTTGCCCCGAGTATAATCGGGAAAATGAGGTTGCCCGCTCCGAAAAACATTCCGAAAAGCATCGACGCAACCAGGGCATACTGCTTGCCTGTTAATTTTTGATTCATTCCTTATCCCCCATTCATATTGTTTCAATCACATAGGAGATATTATATCATCTGCAAGCTTCATTGTCTACCAAACTCTTTATTTCGGCCGGTTTGAATAATTTTTGCATTCTTTAAATTTGATACTAATTGATATCAAGTAGTATCAATATATTTCTGCTTTTTCAAGTCTCTTACGAAAAAAACCATAAAACACGCTTTTGTCCGTCGGTTTTATGGTTCTTCTCAGTTTTTATCCGTTGTTCTGTTTTGAAACTATTTCGCCGAATACTCTCTCAGCAATTTGTTCTTCATATCCCAAAGATTCTGCGAAAGATCAACATAGTATGTCTGCGGGTTCTCAAATCTGAGGGTTTCATCCCAAAGAGTTGCGACCTGCTCCTTGCAGTAGCTCTTGATTTCCTCAATGGAAGGACTTTCGTATACGCATTTGCCCTTCTCGAAAATCGGAACATGAAGATCTCTTACCGTGTAGTTCTTTACGATTGTTTTCTTCCAAACCGCATTCGGATCGAAAATCTCGTACTCGCCCTGCTCAGGAATGGTTTCACCGGCAGTCGTCATTACATCCCCCTGTGCTTTGCCCGTAGCTTTGCTGTACAGTCGGTAAAGTCCTTTAAATCCCGGGTTCGTAATCTTTTCAACATTCTCCGAAATTTTGATTTTCGGTGTCAGCACGCCGTCTTTTTCGAGTGCTGCAAGCTTATAAACGCCGCCGAAAACAGGTTCTGACTTCGCAGTAATGAGTCGTTCGCCTACGCCCAAAGAGTCGATGCAGGCTCCCTCAAGGATGACATCACGGATGATGTATTCGTCAAGTGAGTTTGAAACGACGATTTTGCAGTCCTGAAGTCCTGCGTCATCAAGCATTTTGCGGGCTTTCTTGGTCAAGTATGCCACATCGCCGGAGTCGATTCGGATTCCCATGCTTTGCGGTTTCATTTCTTTGAACACCTTAATTGCCGCCGGTACGCCCGATTTGAGCACATTGTATGTATCTACCAGCAGAACGCAGTTCTGAGGATAGATTTCGGCGTACTTTTTGAATGCGGAATATTCATCCGGATACATCTGTACCCAGCTGTGTGCCATCGTGCCGAGTGCTGCGATCCCGTAGTCTCTGTCTGCGATTGCACATGCGGTTCCCGCGCATCCGCCGATATAAGCTGCTCTTGCTCCGAGTATTGCAGCGTCTGCGCCGTGGGCTCTTCTTGATCCGAATTCCATGACCGCTCTTCCCTGAGCGGCTCTGACGATTCTGTTTGCTTTGGTCGCAATCATGCTCTGATGGTTGATGCAAAGAAGCACCATCGTTTCGATGAACTGCGCCTGCATAACGGGCCCTCTTACGGTTACAATCGGTTCATGCGGAAAGATCGGTGTTCCTTCCGGTACGGCCCATACATCACATTTGAACTCAAAGTTCCTGAGATAATCGAGAAATTCTTCACAAAACATGTCTTTGCTGCGAAGATATTCGATATCTTCCTCTGTAAATGTAAGGTTCCGGAGATACTCGATAAGCTGTTCAAGACCGGCCATGATGGCATATCCGCCGCCGTCCGGTACTCTTCTGAAAAACATATCGAAGTACGCAATGTCCTCTGCCATGCCCGATTGGAAATAGCCGTTTGCCATGGTTATCTCATAAAAGTCCGTAAGCATCGTCAGATTCAGTTTTTCTTTCATTTTGGATTTCCTCCGTTTTGTTTCCTTTTGTGATTGTTACAGAAGCTTTTTTAGAAATTGTCCTGTATACGATTCGCTGCATGCAGCCACTTCCTCCGGTGTTCCGGATACAACGACTGTCCCGCCGCGGTTTCCGCCGTCGGGTCCAAGGTCGATGATATGGTCCGCACGCTTTATTACATCAAGGTTGTGTTCGATTACAACAACCGTGTTGCCGGCATCCACGAGTCTGTCAAGAACGGCAAGCAGCTTGTCCACATCCGCAAAATGCAGTCCCGTAGTTGGTTCATCCAGAATGTACAAGGTCTTGCCTGTACTTCGTTTTGTCAGCTCTGAGGCAAGCTTGACGCGCTGTGCTTCGCCGCCCGAAAGCTGCGTCGACGGCTGGCCGAGCTTAATATACCCCAGTCCTACTTCATCAAGTGTCCGAAGATGTCTTGCTATGGAAGGCACATTCTGAAAGAATTCTACTCCTTCTTTGACACTCATGTCAAGCACATCGAAGATACTTTTGCCTTTATATTTAACTTCAAGTGTTTCTCGATTGTATCTTTTGCCCTTGCAGACTTCACAAGGCACATATACATCCGGCAGGAAATGCATCTCAATGCATATGATTCCGTCGCCGCTGCATGCCTCGCATCTGCCTCCTTTAACATTGAAGCTGAATCTTCCTTTTTGGTATCCGCGGAGTTTTGCTTCCGGAAGGCTTGCGAACAAATCACGAATGTGATTGAACATTCCCGTATAGGTCGCCGGGTTGGAACGCGGTGTTTTGCCGATCGGCGACTGGTCAATGTCGATCACTTTGTCAATATTCTCAAGTCCGAGGATTTCGTCGAACTCTCCGGGTTCCTCCTGAAGGCGGTTTGTAACCCTCGCGGCACCTTTGTACAGGATTTCGTTGATCAAACTGCTCTTTCCGGAGCCTGAGACTCCCGTAACGCATACAAACTTGCCAAGCGGAATTTCAACGTCGATATTCTTCAGATTGTTCTCGCGTGCGCCCTTGATTACAAGCTTCTCGCCGTTTCCCGGTCTTCTGTGTTCCGGGACAAAAATTTTCTTTGCTCCTGAAAGGTACTGACCGGTAAGAGATTCCTTACATGCTTTGATATCTTCAACGGTACCCTGTGCCACAAGTTCTCCGCCGTTTATTCCGGCGCCGGGACCTATGTCTATGATGTGATCCGCCGCGTACATGGTATCCTCGTCATGCTCAACCACAATCAATGTGTTGCCGATGTCCGTGAGATGGCGAAGCGTCTGCAGCAGTTTTTCGTTGTCCTTTTGGTGAAGTCCGATGCTTGGTTCGTCAAGGATATAAAGCACACCCACAAGGCTGGATCCAATCTGCGTTGCAAGCCGGATTCTCTGCGATTCACCGCCCGAAAGTGTGGATGCGGTTCTGCTGAGCGTAAGATAGTCAAGTCCGACATCCACAAGGAAATGAAGTCTTGCCTTTATCTCTTTCAAAATCTGATAAGCAATTTTGCCGTCTTTTTCGGAAAGATCAAGTCCGTCGATAAATTCAAGTGCTTCCTTTATCGACATTTCAGAGAGTTCCGCAATGTTTACGCCGCCTACCGTAACCGCCAGAATTTCGGGTTTGAGTCTACGGCCATGACACGCAGGACACTCCCTTACGACCATGTATCGTGCCATTTTTTCTTTGAAATAATCTGACGTCGTCTCTCTGTATCTGCGTTCGATATTGACCAGTGCCCCCTCAAACGGCCTGTCCTGATGGGAAACCGTGCCGGTGCTTCTGCTCACATAATCGTATACGAGATGTTTGTTCCCTGTGCCGTAATACAGTTCCTTTTTGAATGTCTCCGGCAGCTCGCAAAGCGGCCTGGAAGAATCCACACCGTGCGCTTTGATAAGCGCATCAACAAGCTGGCGGTAAAAACCGCTGAATTCCATCGTTCCGAAAATCGGCTGAAGAGCTCCGTCATCGATGCTTATGCTCTCATCTATCAAAAGTTTCGGATCAAGTTTCTGTGTGAATCCGAGTCCGTTGCAGTGCGGACATGCTCCGAATGGTGCGTTGAAGGAAAACATTCTCGGCTCAAGTTCTTCTATGCTCACGCCGTGATCCGGGCAGGCAAGCTTGGTGCTGAATGTCTTCTCATAGTGTCTGTCATAAAAGTCTCCAATCACTTCAACGAGTCCGTCTCCCTGGGCAATCGCAAGCTCGCAGGCTTCTGCAATTCGTCCTTCCTGACCGGGTTTTACGACAATTCGGTCGATTACGATTTCAATCGTATGCTTGGACGTCTTTTCCATCTTGATTTCGTCCTCGTCCAGCAGATAAATTTCGCCGTCGATGCGGACTCTGGTAAAGCCTTCTTTGCGGATTCTTTCGATTATTTTTTCGTGTGTACCCTTGCGCTGACGAATAACCGGTGCAAGTACCATCAGTTTCGTACCCTCTTCAAATTCCATGATGGTATCGACCATCTGGTCGACAGACTGGCTGCTGATTGGCTTTCCGCAGACCGGACAGTGCGGTTTGCCAACGCGCGCATAAAGCAGACGCAGGTAGTCGTGAATTTCCGTAACCGTACCCACCGTGGAACGCGGATTGCGGTTCGTCGTCTTCTGGTCGATGGAAATCGCAGGCGAAAGCCCTTCGATATACTCCACATTCGGCTTCTCCATCTGCCCGAGGAACTGCCTTGCATACGAAGAAAGACTCTCCATATATCTTCTCTGTCCCTCCGCATAAATGGTATCAAAAGCAAGCGATGACTTGCCGGATCCCGAAAGCCCTGTTAAAACCACCATTTTGTCTCTTGGAATCACCACATCGAGATTTTTTAAATTGTTTTCGTTTGCACCCCTTATAATGATGTCTTTTGACATTGTGTCTCCTTTGTAATCCAATTTATAATCTGACCTTATATTCAAAAATCCGGTCTCTGAGCTGTGCCGCGCGTTCAAATTGCAAATCCTGCGCTGCCTGCTTCATTTCCTTCTCCAGTTTCTTTATATAGTCATTCAATTCTTTCTTTGTCAATTCAAGCGGCGTCTTGCCCTTGTATTCTTCCATCGAAGGCTCCATAACCTTCGTGGCCTCGATAACGGAACGAACCGACTTCTTGACCGATGCCGGCGTGATTCCATGTGCCTTATTGTAATCGTCCTGAATTTTGCGCCTTCTGTCGGTCTCTTTCATCGCCACATCCATCGCCTTGCTGATGCGGTCCGCATACATGATAACTCTGCCGTCCGCATTTCGTGCGGCTCTTCCGATGGTCTGAATCAGCGAGGTCTCGGTACGCAGGAAGCCTTCCTTGTCCGCGTCCAAAATTGCCACAAGCGAAACCTCCGGTATATCCAGTCCTTCCCTGAGCAAATTAATTCCGACCAAAACATCGAAAACGCCCAGCCGCAGATCCCGTATGATTTCCATTCGTTCAAGGGTATCGACCTCTGAATGCAGATATCTTACCTTTATGTTTACCCCTTTGAGGTAGTCTGTCAAACTCTCTGCCATCTTTTTGGTTAAAGTTGTCACCAGAACGCGCTCACCGCGTTCCGTAACTTTGTTGATTTCTCCTATGAGGTGGTCGATCTGCCCCTCGGTGGGAACAACCGTAATCGGCGGATCGAGAAGGCCCGTCGGCCTTATTATCTGCTCTGCGTTTATGCCGCCCGAAACTTCTTTCTCGTAATCCGCAGGAGTCGCACTGACAAAAACAATCTGCTTAACGAGATTGTCAAACTCCTCAAATTTGAGCGGTCTGTTGTCGAGCGCCGATGGCAGGCGGAATCCGTATTCCACAAGCGATGACTTACGCGAACGGTCTCCCGCATACATTGCACGAAGCTGCGGAAGCATAACATGCGACTCGTCGATAATAATCAAAAAATCGTCCGGGAAGTAGTCAATCAGCGTATAAGGCCTTGTGCCCGCAGGCAGTCCGTTTAAATGCCTTGAGTAGTTCTCAATTCCCTTGCAGCTTCCCACCTCACGCAGCATCTCGAGGTCATATCTTGTCCTCTGCTCGATTCGCTGCGCTTCAAGGAGTTTGCCGCGGTCTTTGAACCACTGAACTCTTTCAATCAGCTCAGCGTCAATTGTTTCGATTGCTTTTTCCATCTTCTCGGGAGATGTTACGTAATGCGATGCCGGATATACGGCAATGTGGTTTCTGAGCCCGATGATTTCGCCTGTAACCGGGTTCATTTCCTTGATGGATTCCACCTCGTCTCCGAAAAGTTCAACCCGAACCGCCGATTCTGCTCCTGCCGGATAGATATCGATGACGTCTCCGCGCACACGAAAACTCCCGCGTTCAAAAGCCATGTCATTTCTGACATACTGAATGTCCACGAGTTTTCGCAAAATATCCTTACGCGGCTTCGTCATGCCCGGACGCAGCGAAAGCATCTGGTTTTCGTAATCAAACGGACTTCCTAAGCCGTAGATGCACGAAACCGATGCGACGATAATTACGTCTTTACGCTCTGCAAGTGCCGCTGTCGCCGAGTGACGCAGCTTTTCGATTTCGTCGTTGATGTCCGAGTCCTTTTCTATATAAGTGTCCGTCGAAGGTACATAGGCCTCCGGCTGATAATAATCGTAGTAGCTGACAAAATACTCCACCGCGTTCTCCGGGAAGAACTCCTTAAACTCCCCATGCAGCTGCGCTGCCAGCGTCTTATTATGGGAAATCACCAGCGTCGGCTTCTGCACCTGCTGGATCAGATTCGCCATCGTGAAGGTCTTGCCAGACCCCGTCACGCCCATCAAAGTCTGATATTTCCTGCCTTCCGCGATCCCCGCGACAAGCCTGCTGACCGCCTCCGGCTGGTCGCCCATCATGGTATAGTCTGAATGTAGTTTGAACTCCATTTCTCGTTTTCCTTTCTCAGTGACCCTGCGAAAAAGCTCGTGTATCAGCCCGAAATTCGTAAAAATCCAAATTTTCAAGTTCTCCGTTTTTGCCCATTTTTTGCGTTTTACGAATGGAAGTCACGAAAACCGATTTTCCAAATGCCGCAAACCTTAGTAACACCAACGGGACGCGGCAACACAAAATGTCACTAAAAAAGTATATCACAAAAAATATAAAAAGTATAGCCAAAAACGAACATAGGTTTTCCAAATTGCGGTTATGTCTATACTTTTTATAAACTTTGCTTTTCGATTCGAGATTCTTTAAGATAGATACGATTTTGCATTGATTACAACATCCATACTCTCTGTTACAAGGACGTTATCCTGCTCCGCATTCGGCAGCACTTCTTCGATAAATGGCTGCAGCTCGTCCACACAATCCGCAAGGATGCCGCGGTTATCGCCATAAACATCCATGGTTATCAATTCTTTCGCGTGTCCCATCAGTTTGGATACAGCTTTCGGATTGAAATCGTTCTTCAGCAACAATGTACAGAATGTGCTTCGCAAATCGTGCCAGCGGATATTCGGCAGATTGTTGTCTGCCAGCAGTTTTTTGTAATGCTGCCAATGAAACGAGCTGCTTCGCGGTCTGCCATAGCTGGAACAGCAAATATAGCCAAGGTCTTGAAAGGTGCTGCTTCTTCTTCGCTTTTGCTGCTCGTAAATCTTCCGCTGCTCTAAAATTGCTTCAAATACATAATCTGGTATCGGAATTTCCCGATAGCTGGAGGATGTTTTCAGACGCACCTCCTGCTTGCCGAAGGTCTTTGGTGCAAAATCTTCTTTTGAACTCCCAATCTTTTTTCCTAACTGTCGCTGCACTTTCAGCGTACGGTTGATATAGTCTACATCAGAAAACTTCACACCGTTGATCTCCCCACGCCGAAGCCCCATCAATACATTCAGAAGTACTTGCATATGAATCGGCGTATCCCTACTGGCTTCCAATAAGGTTTGGATCTGCTCCATCGTCAAAGTCTTTTGCATGTCAATATTTCGTGTATGATATTTTTTCTTTGACGCTGACTTCGGAAGCAAAACCTCGGCCGCCGGATTCTCCGGGATGATTTTCTTGTCTACCGCATAGCGCATAGATAGATTTATGACCGTTTTCACCACACGGGCAACATGAATCGAATATTCCGCTTTCAGATTATATAGCTTCTGAATATCTCCGCGGTTTATCTCTTCTATTTTTTTGCCGCCAAGGATTGGCTTGATATGTCGTTTTATCGTGCCTGCAAAGGTGGCGTAAGTTTCGTAGCTTCCTACGCGTTTTTTAATGTCTTCCTCCAACCAGAAATCTAAGAACTCTCGCACCAGTATATTTCCGTAAACCACATATGTCCCGGCATAAAGTTCTCCGATGGTTTTATCTCGTGCTGCACCGGCTTCTTTCTCCGTCTCAAATCCAGATTTCTGCTGGATGCGCTTAGATCCATCCACATAAATGAGAGAAACTCGATAGCCAAATTTTTCTTTGATTGGCATAACATTTGAAACCTCCCACTCCACATATCTTTGTAAGTTCAAATCAAGTTTCATTCTCTCACCCTCCCTTATGCACAGACCGGAGCAAAGGCATTGTTCATAAAGGCTAAGATGTTTTCGTTCTCGTCCATGACATCACAGTAATACTCAAATGTGGTATGTACTGAACTATGCCCCAGCAGGGCGGAAATTTTGACTAAAGGTACTTCCATTTCAAGCAAAATCGTTGCGTACATATGCCGAAGTCCATGCACAGTGACATGGGGCAAGGCATTTCGCCCACACAGCTTTGTCAGCGCATTATTAAAAGAGGTTGCTGTGTGGAGGCATCCATTTGGCTGACAGCAGATATAGTCATTGTCCTGATACTGCTCGCCATAGCGCACCTTATTGGCTTCTACAATAATTTTTCTCTTTTTAACTTCTGCCATGACAATATCCGGTACGCGCAAAAGGCGAAAACTGTTCTGTGTCTTTGGGTCTCCTTCTACCATTCTGTATTCTTCAATATGGCTGCTCCCTCTCTTACCTTTCGTATTCAGAGTAACTTGACGCTGAACAAAAACAGTGTTTTTCTCGAAGTCAAAATCGCTGAACTTCAATCCGGAGATTTCCCCTTTTCGCAGACCGCAGAACAATCCCAGTAAAATCTCAAGATACCAGTTATTCTGTGAAGCAGCCTTAAGGAATACTTTGATTTTATCTTTATTTAGTATGGTTACACTTGGCTTCGGTCGCTTATATGGTTTCGTGCCGGGTACCGGATTATGCTTGATATAGCCCTCAATAACGGCTTCCCGGAATGCAATGTTTAATAACTCGCGTCCTTTATTGCCTGCTGATTTGCTGCATTTTGCTACCTTTTCCAATAAACTGTCTAAATACTCCGTATTCACATACTTTACCTTCATGTCGTATTCCATCTGCGGCAGTATCCAGTCATACAGGACATAGGCCCCGACCATTCGTGTGGTTGACTCCACGCGCTGTGAAAACACATCTTCAAACCAGTAAATTAAATAATCTCTGAGCATAATTTCTGTATTAACCTTGTGTTCCAGCTCATACTTACGGCAGGCTTTCTTAAACTCTGCTTCGTAAGCATCATAGCTGGCATCGGCCTCTTTGCTGGTGGCAAATCCCCCTTTCTTTCCGTATTTGGTTGTACCGTCCTCTTGCAGTGCTTTGGTACGATGATACCATGAATTGTTTTCAAAGAATGATTTGCTTTTTTGTGGATTTTCTTTTTTCATTTTGACACCTTCCTTAACTGCTTTGATTCAGCCAGTCATCAAAAGATTGTTTGGGTACCCTTAAAAGCTTTCCAATCTTGATTACTCGAAACGGTTCTTGCCGCTGATACACCTCATTCAAATATGCGTAAGCGGTACTTCTCCCGATTCCGAGCAGCTTCTGAATATCTTCAGCATCATAAACTTGTTTTTCATTATATAGAGTCTCTATTGCAGCCACCTCCTTTCCGGTGGGACTGTATGCCTATCATACAGAGAAAATTTGCTTTCGTCTATTCTGCGATTTTTTCATTCGCACACTTGACTTTTCTAATTTGTGGGCAGCAGCCCGATACTGATGGCCGCCGCGTGATCCATCTGCAAAATTTTCTCCGCCTGCAGATGTCCGATGTACCGCAGCAGTCGTGTCTTATCAATCGTATAAATCGACTCTAACAATAACAGCGAAGGGCGGGATAGTCCCTGCGCCCTGCCAAGCGGCACATGGGTCGGCATCGGTTTCT
>OLOV01001990.1_pt1 | contig 14647 bp, 7 predicted proteins | sample 1672931 | NCBI WGS metagenome assembly OLOV01 (sample SAMEA3136738, study PRJEB25190) | human gut metagenome | biome: human gut; feature: human-associated habitat; material: faeces | place: Austria | collected 2013
AGATTTGCAGTGCTTTTCCCTACTTCATACAGCACGCTTGCCAATTCGTTTTCCGAAATATCTCCAAAGAGATCCAGAACATATTCTTCCCCATTGTATACAGCCGTTCCTGACCTGTATTTTTCGTTGAAAACAAGGTTTGACCTATGAACAATCACAACAGGATTCCCGTTGCGGCATACGTTTTCCGCAAGCATAAGTGCAAACTTTGTTCTGACAACATTAAGTGAACCGGAAATCACCGTTTTCCTTATCATTCCCGAATTCTGTGATCCCGCAAGAAAAAAATCGTTTAATATGCCGTTGCTGGCTGCTATTTCTTTTCTATCTCTCATATTCTTTAAACTTAAACTTAAATGGGCTGTTCTCAATGATTCTTATAAATGCTTCTCCCGGCTTCAATTTGCTGACTTCCCACGCTTCAACCACATGGCCTTCCCTCCGCTCGGTTGAGGGCAAACTGCCGGCTAATGTAGTCTCGCTCAGATAGTTCAATCCGAACGCATCCCTCACGTACTCCGTTGTCAGCCAATCGTTTGACCGGAATGCCATAACAGAGCTGAACCCTGCTGCAATACTGAGCCCCTTATCTTTGCCGTAGACATCATAAAGCTGCGCCATACTTTGCAGTCCGGCAGCAACTTTTAAGCCCATGCTCCTACCAAAGTTTACGGCATCATCGATATGAGTCAAGTTGGGCAGAAGTTTAAACTCATCAATTATAACGTATACATTTCCTCGTTCTTTTTTTTCCTGTCGGCCGAGTGCCTCTTTAAGTGCAAGGTCAAGCAAGAGACTGTATACCTGCGATAACGCTTCACCAATCGCCATATCATATTCGATGAAAAGCGTTCTCCCTCCTTTTTTGCGCACGAACTCACGTATTGAAAAATCACCTGCCTCACCGAACACGCCAAAGAAGCTGTCCTTTATCATTACTATTGCTTCGGAAAGCACACCCAATGCCTGATTGTTTTTTCCGTCGCCAAGGTACAGATTCACGTTCGACAGATCCGGATATATTCGAACCATCTGCCTGTAATCTTCAGCAAGCGCTCTCTCGAACCAATCTACTAAATCCCAATTGCTTATTTGCTCCTTTGTGCCACCGCCATCTCTTTTCTCGCGCATCATATAAAGCATCACAGCAGCAACAAGACCGCGTCCTGCATTTGAAAAAAAGGGTTGACTTGATGACTCGTATTTTTTAAACAAACACCTGCACAAATCATTGATGTTCACAACAATGCTGTCATCATCTTCCCCGTCCACCGCAGCCTCACAGAACACGTTCCAACGTTCGCTTATGCTGCGGAATTGCCTTGAATTACCGATTACTTTGTCACCCAAACTATAAAAGTTTTCGTAAAAATCACCTTTTGTATCAAACACAATCATAACATCGTTGTCGGTCATACGTGCTTTAATCTGGCTGACAAGCTGATTTATCGTGTTTGTTTTACCGCTTCCTGTCCCGCCGATGCACAGCAGGCCGCGGGACAGGATCTCCTCGTTGAGCGAAAAGCCGGTTTTCCCATCGGAACTCATAAATTGAAATTCATCCTGTAAATTATAAAGCGGCACGTTTTCCGCGGCACGACTTCCGTATAGTGTTTCAGTAATAATTGGCATATTAACACCTCATTAAACTATAGATTCAGCATCAGCGGTCGTGTCCTCCGTCGTTGTCACGGTCGTTCCCTTCCGCTGCAGAATCATCCTGTTCGTTTCCTTCACCGAATGCCTGGTTGCTATTCTGCTCACTGTTACTCTGTTCGCTGCTGTTATGCTCACTTTCCTCTGCTTGACTGCGTTCAGTTTTGTCCGCCTGCATCTCTTGAGCAGGGTCGCGCTCGCGCTGGCCCTTATCCGGCCCCGCTTCTTCAGTGTTATCCTCAGAGTTTGATTGGTTATTATTGTTATTTTTGTTAAGTTCCTGTCTGGATACTCTTATTCTGTCCAGAAAAGATTGTCTGTCTGAATTCGTCATGTTTGTTTTTCTCCTGTTTTTTATTTTCTCTATAGATGGACAGCGCAGTGCCGTCAGGCACCGCACTGTCATTTTCACATGTCCTTACTTATTGCTGAGACCCTGCTGTTGTCACAGGTTCATTAGACTCCGGCGCGCTTGTTAGTCGTTCACTGTTTCTGCTAAATTCTTTCCGTCTTTCTGCCTGTGCTTTCTGCATATGTTTGCTCGCCTTCATTGGATCCACTGTCGGCTCGACAGTCGGTTGTGTCGTCGCCGGCGGTTGTGTCGTTGCCGGCGATTGGGTCGTTGCCGGCGGCTGCGTCGGAATCAACTCCTCATCTTCTGCAAAGAAATAATTATACAAATAAATCCCTGCAAATGAAAGTATAAGCACGAGCAAAATCAGAATTACTATTAACCGAATGTTGCTCGATTTAGTGTCATGATCCCGGTCCGCTGACCTTCCCGGCTCTGTCTTTAGTTCATTTTCAATTCGTCTGAGCTCCGTTTTCTCGTTCTCATTCAAATTGCACTCTTTAAGCATTCTTATGCAGTCCCTCTTGGCCTGCACATCTTTGCATTCATCCCAAGTTGATGCGTCGTTTTTGCGTGACGAGCAGCTGTTCGTTTTGTCTGTTGATTCCCCGCTGTCGGAATCACCAGACCGCTCATTGTCACCGTTGAGACTCACCTCAATTTTTCTAATCAAGTCCAGAGCAATGCCAAGCTTAATTTTAAACGGCGAAGATTCTCCTGAATTGCCGTCTGTTTTTTTTCGGCACGGGAGCTTCTCCTTCCACTTCCGCAACCACTCCGGTCCTTGGTTCACGATTTTTTCTTCCTGCGTGCTGTTCTTTTTTCCGGAACTCCCGGCAAGGTATCCTTCCGTCAGGCACTTGATTGTATACTCATCTCCCTCTTCCGGTTTAAGATATCTCAAGTAAAGAAGTTCCTCTCGAATATCAGCAAGAGTTTTGCTTCTGCTCGCCATTATCGATACCAGTCCGTTTTCTATAATGAGTTTGACCGCATCATAGACGGTTTGATCTTCATAGATATCATATTTTCCCGAGACAAACTGAGCCGCATGCATCAAGTCCTTGACACTGCAATCAACACAAACGTTCTCCTGCATATTTTTACGCAGGCGGTCAATACACTCACCACGCCAATTGACCTGTTTGCCTTTTTCGCAATACCATTCAATAAATGCCTTGAAGCCTGTCATGCTTTTGAGAACGTTTTCCTTTTGTTTATCAGCTTCCTTTCTTTTTTCGCAGTCGGCTTCAAGCAGTTTAATGTCCCCTTCGCAGAAGAAATTCTCAACGCATTTGCAGCAGTTAACGATTTTTTCAAATCGCTCTGTTTCGATTCCGTTTGCTATCCGTTCGATTGCTTCACAAACGTTTTTTGAATACTTTTCCTGAATGTCTTCATCAATCGTTGCTTCCCGGCGTTCTTTCATTTCTTCAAGCAACTTTTTCAAGGTTGCTGTCGGATCTGACTCGCCTCTGCTGCGGTCTGCGTTAAGATCTCCGGCATCGTGGGAATCGGAAGTATCTTTTTCGTCCTGTGGCTCCTCTTTCGCTCTGACATTATCATGCTCGTCTTTTCTCGGCTCCGAAGATTGCTTCCCTGTTCTTTTCAACCCGCTATTTTTACCTTGCTTTGATCCCGTGCAGGCTCCGTCTCGCCCTGCTCCTACGTTTTCGTTTTTTTCATTGCTGCCCGCATGAACGTCGATTAAAGAACCGGAAGTTCCAAGGAGCGCAGTTTCAAGTTTCGCTTTAATATCTTCAAGATATTTTTCTGATGCCTTTCCGTTTTCAGCTTCAAGCTCTTGCATGCGTTTTTTAATGACAGAATCTGGAATAAGAGCAGGAAGATACTCCAAGCCTTTTCCCAATTTCGCATGATGTTTATGTGTTTTTTTTATGATCTCATCAGGCGACTGATCTTCGAGCGGAGTTGCTCTTTCTATTAAGCATTCTGCTGCACCAGTGTCAATACGGAGTTCCGAGTTTGGCGACATCTTCATCATCGACAATCGAAGTAGGAATTCTGAATACTTTTTTATACATTCGTCCAGTTCTTGAAGATTTTTGCATTGTGAAAAGTCGCTCTCAGGCGAGGTTAATACATCACCAAGGTTTTTTTTATGCATTCCCAGCTCGCGTATAAACCGCATCTCACAACATTGTGATTTTGCAATAGCTTTATTCTCCTTGTTTTCCTCCAGTACATTGCTAAGGATCTTAAAACATTTCCAAAGATTTTTATATGTTGTCAGTCTGAAAGCATTTGCATAAGACGCATAGCTTGCATCTTCAATACACGCTTCAGCACTTAAACCACTCTCAAATTCGTTATAAAATTTCTCACGATAACCGTCTTCAACAACACACTTCCAAATCAACCAGTCAAAATTGCTGCTGGGTTCACTTGCTTCTTCGTACGATGCATCTATAAGATATTCGCCGCCCTTTGCACTGTTCCCTGTTGCAAATACAACCTCACGTTCTGAATTGGCTTCATTTACCGAGAAGCCGAATCGATTCCACATGCCGTACGGAACATGCTTAAGTATCTCAATCACCGAACATCTGAAAGTTGCTATCAGATCGTAGTCGGTCGGTACGATAAGCCTAACCTGTTTTTTATCACATATAACACCATTAATAATTTTCCAAACAAGATTTCTGTTCGGAACAGTTTTATTTCCGCTCGTTTCATTCTTCGAACCGATTTCAACCCAGCCCGGCTCAATCTTTTCTTTTCTGCTTTCCACAAATTTATTAACATCAGCCGCAGAAGCAAAGCAAACGGTTCCGATATAGCGACTTATATCATCATTCTCCTCTCCTTTGCCGGCTATATCTCCTATAGACAGGTAAGAAAAGCAAAAAGCATGTGTGTAAAAAGCTATCTCATTTTGCCGTTCAGTATGTGTCATCCGTAACTCGAGTCCATCACTTTCATCGAAATAGACTGTTTCACATGGCATGCTTTCATTTGCGGAAGTAATTGCTATTTTCTCTTCGTCTTTAATCCTTCCTTTATTATCCACCTGTTCATACCCGCCGTTACCGTGAAAGTAGAGTTTCTCATTTCTTTTCATTCTTCTCTCCTCCTTCTTTCTCCTATCCAGCATAAATAAGTCTTTTTATCATCATCCGTGTTCAAACATTTGGGAATAAACTCCGGTTTCCTAAACCGATGGTGTTTTTCCGTTTTGACTGCAATTCCACCCTCCATTGCTATCATCCAAAGAAGCGGCAGCATTGTATTGAATGGCTCGATTGAGTTATTTCCCTCGCTGTCTTTTTCTTCCCTCGGTTCATGCCCGTAGTTCGAGGTTATGAAAGCTATGGCTTTACTGTCCGTTTTTTCCCGAATCGTTTCTATCAAACTTTTGCCGATGCTTTTTTCTATTTCCGTGCAGATTATATTCGACTGCAGCTTAATTAGGTTCGGATCATAAACAACCAGTTTCCTACCACTTCTTCGAACCACACCGTAGCCTTGATTATAGTTATCATCAAACCCAGGTTGATTCTTCAGCAGATAAGGCCTTTGCATAAAACCATTTTCATCCTTGAGTGCATCGATCTTGCCCCATATCAATACAATACCCTTCAAGCTCTCGAACATATTCATTGCGTTACTGAGTGCTTGATTTAGATCTAGTACATTCAGAATTTCGCTTGGGTCCTTATAACCTAAAAGTCCTTCACAGTCTTTTTTTCTTTGTTCCTGAGTTGTACTCACTCCTGTTGTATACTCCAGTGTCGCATGATCAACGAGCACCCAAAGATAGTCAAGATTCTTGTACCTTGTTTCATATCTCTTTCTCATTGACTCAATCATGTCTTCCGTGCCTCTGGCTAAAGAGCGCACAAACTCTCCTGCAATATCCATAACGGAAACAAGCAATTTTGTTCCATCAATATTGATAAGAAATGTGCATCTCAATTCATTTTCCCCTGTTTTGGTCGCATCAATCCTTATGTTTTGCCTGTATTTTATGAGCGGATAGTCTTTAGCTGAAGGTTGTGCTCCGTCTTCCGCTTCCTTCGGTACGCCATCCTGTGTTATCGCCCATTTCTTTTTTAATTTTTCATCCGCGTCAAACTCCAAGCATATATTTTGATTGTTAGCTTGTTCTCTCCATTTCAAAAACGCATCCATCGCTGCACAAAGAGCCGTCGTTTTCGATGCTCGAGGTCCGGCAAACATGGATAGTGTTATTTCAGGATAGCAACCTGACCAGCCTGAAACCTGACCTTTTCCCTTGCACTTCGGGCAATAGCGTCTCCACGGAAGCGGCTTTCCACCGATTACAACTTCAAATGTTACATCCGAATTTTCCCTATGCGGCTTTAGCTCGATGGAGCCGAAATTTTCCGTAAGTCTCTTATTAACTTCTTTTTGAACTTTCTCAACATCTGCTTTCATAAGCTTGCCCTGCCCAACTGAGCCTTCCAGTGCATTACCCACGCGCTTTAAGATCTCTTTTATACGGCTGTCCTTCAGCCGGAACTCGCCTTTATGTTGTTCGCTTATATCACGCAGCTCACTTGTCGATACAAACTCCCTGATTTTCGCATTTTCAATTGCATCCATTACAATTTCCTGCTTCGTTTTCTCTTTCTTCGCTTCGTTTTCATCTGCATTCCGGGTTTGCTCTATATTCATCGATTCCGCATCCGTTTTTGCGCTTTCATCGGTAGTTAGTCTGCGAATCCTTTCTATCTTCTCCTGAATAGCTTCTTCGCTGTTGACTTCGGATTCGGCGAGGCTCTTCGCTGCCGCTTTCAGTCTGGGTGTAATCAGCTTAGTGATTTCAAACAGCAATTCATCACTGTCACCACGCCAACCGCATTCCGGGCAGAACGAATAATACCTTCTCGTTCCTTGAATCGGCTTGCTGTAATCTATTCTTTCTGTTCCGTTTGTGATGCTTTCTGACTGTATCCGTTTTCTTATCAGCATTGTGTTTTTCCTTTCGCTTTGTCAGTTGTTTTGTCCTTTATCTCGCTATCATCATTTTAACATTATCGCTATAACTGATTTTCCACTGTATTTTTGAAGTTTCTTTAGGGACGGTAAATTTGCCTCCGTTGCCGGTTATGCAAAGCGGAACTGTGATATTGACAACTTTTACGTCCCTTTTTCCAGTAAAACAAATTTCCGCATCGCCTTCAATAAGCTTTATTCCCTTCGATTCCATTGTTATAGTTGTACGCTTTTCGAAACACCCTCTCGTCTCTCTATATGTCGGCGATTCTCTCTTTTTCCCGATAAATATCTTTCCGGTTTCAAGCCCACCTTCGCCGTTGTCATATGAATAACTGTATACACCATAATTCTCGTGTTTTGCAAAGGATCCGTTCCGGTCATAAGAAATCAATCTGGGGCTTTGTTCTGCATATATTTCTCCGGTCGTCCAATTTATCATCGGTCTTTCCGGGTCAAGCAATCGCTCTGATCTGAATGTTATTCTCGTTGAATTCTTTCCGCAACCGGTGTATATTGCCCTGCATCGCACATTGTAAATGGTAATGTTGTTGTTTCGTTCATTTCCGAACTCTATCTTAATCATTCCTCTTCTCCCTGCTGCGCGCTTTCATCCATGTTTTCCGTCTGTACATTTTCCAACGCTCCACGTTGGCTAAACACCAGCAATCGTCCTCCGAACATAAAGCCGGGCGCCAAACCACGAATCTGAATCCTGTGTTTACGGTTCTGTCCGTTATTATGGAGTTCCTGTGTTCGCTCACCGGAACTGAACAGATAGTCTTGCTGCGTATCACTGCCGTCAGCAGCACGGTTCTGTATTTCACCCCAGATCCTATCCTGCTCATTCATTTCAAACCTGCTTCTCGCTTCGCATGTCTCCAGGAGTTTATCGCAGTCCAGCCCCTGCCAGTTTAGTTTATCAGTATGCGAACCGACGTTCCCATCCTCAAAGCAAATTGGCCTTGATATATCTCTGCAGGCGCAAAGATCATTTCGCATATTTCCTGCGTCCTCAACCAAAGTCTTAAACGTACTTTCAAAAATATCGATAAACATTTTTTTAAGGCCCTTCTTGAGGCGTTCTTCCCATGCTCCAGCATACATTCTTGCGTCTTTGTGGTATTCGTCTTCCTTCCGGTCGGCCAATTCAGCCTTTTCTTTTAGATGTTCAATCAGTTTGGCAATGTTTTCGTTTTCGAACATGTTAAGGGGAAACTCTCCGAAAAACGTTTCCTCCTGTGAACACAATTCTTTTTTGAAAAACTCTTGGGCAGCTTTAAGAATATTCTCCCTGAAAATTTCGCAGATCGGATGACCTTCTTTATCCGTTCCGTATACGGTGTGTATATCTGCATTCCGCGATAATTTTGAATATTGCGGAAGGAGTTCAAGTTTACACGGCGCAACAGAGAGGAATGTTTCCGTCAATTCGTTCATTTTCTCTTCAGCGTTTTCCTTGCAGGCTTGCAGCTGAGCATCGAACTTCCTGCACTGATCCTGATTTGCTCTATCAACGACCGTTACGCCGAGAATACTGTTGATCAGCCCGCACACAGACCCTACACGAGAGAATTCCTGCGCGCTGTATACTTTTCCGTATTTAACGCGAATGTATTCAACTCCTCCTGCTTTATTAAACACATGCAAAGTTAAAAGCAGAATTAGTTCAAATGCAGCTGTCTTGTTGGAATCCGTCAGTTTCCACACGCGGCTAACGCCTTTCGGAACATTTTTCGGCAAACAGTCATCTGTATCAAGCCCTTCTGCCTGTTCAATGCAAATCTCGACACGGCAATAGTCTCTGTTTTGTTTTTGTTCATTTCTGTTATTAATATGTTCGACTATTGGCTTGATTTTCGGAATATCATCTGCTTTTTCAAGCAAAAGCAAAAGCACTGTAACAAGTCTGTTGGGTGATGGCGTACCAAGGACTCTTTCCCTTTCGGCTGCAACTCCTTTCAAAGCTTCATCTATGGATGTAAATATGGATGTAAAATCAAGCGTACATGCGACTTGTGTCCTGCCGTTCAGAAACATGTCCTTAAGCAACGGATCTTCCATGATTTTGCTGCCGTAATGAGCAATAACAACATCACATTTTGTGTTCACCGGACTGATCCCCGTGATGTTGCTTGTTGCACCTTCTTTGATTTTCTGCAAAATATTCTCAGAAATTGGCATTACGTTCTCCTTTGCTGCATAAGCCGGCAAGCGGAGTGAGCCTCCGCCCGCCGGTTTGTTCGGTGTGTTACCTTATGTACCGTGAATTACAATGCGATGGGATCCTGTATATCATTGGTGTAGAACGTGCGAAGCTTGTCGCAAAGGCCTTCCTCGATTCTTTCAGCTTCAATGCTGAATTCAACCGATGCCATCGGGTATCTCAAGTCAGCTTCAGCTTCATCTTTGCTGCTGCGATCCCTGAACTCTTGAGCCATATTACTTCCGCGCTCCTGATCAGCACCCCATACTTCATCGATATTTCTTCTCGCTTCTATCTGCCTCCTGATGCTGTTGTAATCAGCTTCCGGAAGTTCAGAGAAAGCCACAAACGTGAAATACTCTTTGCATTCTTTGTAAAGCGTGCTGTTCGGCTCACGATCGCTGTAGCCGATCTTGGTCAAAACACTCCAATTCGTGCCATCCTTCTTAATTTCCACCCTGTCTCTAACAAATCGAATCAACACAGGTCTATCCTCCGTTGTTCCGTCATTCTTAACAACAGTTTCATGTGCGCGCAGCGCTTGCGCGAAAGTGGTTCTTCGTGCCTCCATGCGCTGCAACGCTTGAAGCTTCTCGTGCTTTGCATCGATTGCGTCCTTAAGCTTTTCAACGTACGGAATAGTCTCCTTCACCGCGTGCCACAGATGGAACATCTGGCGCAAGGTGTGCCAAGCGTAATCGTAGTAGAAGTTGTCGGGCAGGTTTGCATCTGCGCCTGCAATCGGCTGATCACCGGTCTGGCACAAATCAACACGACTGATAACGCTGCTCCGCTCCTCCGACTGTTTCTGCTCCAACTGTTTTAAACAGCATTCAATGTTAAGCTCGTCAGGGTTGTCCGGGAGGTTGTTCGAAATATAGTCTTCGAACTCCGATGTCATCCACCTCTCCGTGACGGATCCGACATCCTGAGTTTTGTTAAGCCTAAAGATCGATTTGATCTGCATATGTTGATTGGGATAATTCGGAGAATCCATAACCATGCCGAGAGCAACAGCAGCATCATAGTCCGCCTTTGCCTCTCTAAGATTCTGTTGTTCTCTGTGTTGATCTCCTCCGAAAACAAGGTTTGGAAGATTGACCCAATTGTGAACTCCTTGTCCGCACTGTTCAATATGAAGCCCGATAGAAGTCCCAACTTTTTGCTCATACGCACTCTCGCAGTTCTTAGTTGTGTTGAACGCGAAAGCCGGGATACCGTGATGCATGGAAACCATTATGAATTCATCGTCCGACTTTGATTCATACACGGTCACTCCCTGTCTCATAGTCTGCGCATATTCCTTTAACTCTCTAAACAAATGTTCGCATTTCTCCTTCGGAGCCATGATGTACTTCTGTTTGAACACCCTGTCCCCAATGTTATCAGACAACTGCGCTAATGCCGTGCCCTTTGCAAGCAGCGTATCGTATATGTACCTTGCTGCCTGCTTGAGGGCATCAGTGGGGAGCTTTTCTCCGCCCGGATTATCGGGATCGTCCATGACAGCCTTTGCATTCGCATCCGCAGAGAAGAACTTAACAAGAATTTCTTCAATGTTCGCGTTGATCATTTCCTTGAACTCCTCTTTTATAAAGTTTCTGATCATATTTGCCGAGTCAAAACTCGTTCCACTTGACGTTGAATTCTCTGCAAGGTTGGCAAAGCTCTTAAGCGCATCTCCAGACAGAATCGTTTTCACAAAATCGTTTGCGATTTGTTTCTGTTGCTCCTCGTTATATATATCTTCGTAAATGAACTTCCTCAATGCCTGTGCTTGTTCGTAGGTATTCCTATCTTCAGTAAGATTTATAGGGGTGAAGCAGAGCACTTTATTAAAGTTTCTGTTATACACCTCAACATCGGTCATGATCTTGCTTTCGGCCTCAAGCAAATCCCTGAACGTTTCTAATACGATCTTCGCCGTTTCCCAAACGGTGTTGTTTAGTTTGATAAGATGATCGTGGGCGGCCTTCAGCAATGTTGCGGTGTCTTCCCAACCTCTGCCTTTTGTCCTCGCATAATTCCCATACTTATAACCCCTCCTATCAGTAATACCCTCATCGTCCAGAAGTTTCGCTGCTTTAAGAGCAAGATCTATAACATAAAAAATGCTATGTTTATTTATCTTTTTATTTGCCTCTTCCTCAATTTTTCCAAGCAGTCCTTCCGTGGTTTTACTTCTGTCAATCTTCTTTTTTGCTTTTATCCCGCAATTTTCAAGAAACGCCGTTACATCTTGATCCGTAGGGCGCTCATTCCATTTTCTCGTTATTTGTTCATACACCTTAAAAACAAGTGCACTTGTGAGCAATTCGACAGGTATTTTGACTGATGCAAAACCCATCGCACTGAATTTATAACTCGCGTAGCGAGGATACCTGTCCACCGGTGTCAGCGACGGAATTTTGTGTCCGACATAAACAAAAACATTGGACAGCATTGAATCAAAAACGGTCTCCTGAGGACCAAGAGGATTAGAGGGGTCTCCGTCATTTATTGATGTCATGAAACCAAGGATTGACTGGGCAACTGTCTCTCTCGCTATCGCCGCCCTTTGCATCTGATCGGGATCGCTGTAAAGCGGATTGCTTCCATCCACCAAAAAGCACACATCAAAGATGCCGTTCTCGAATTCGACATCCCGACCTCCGTACCTCATTTTTATCCTCTCGTGCCGGTCATTAAGCCGCATAAGATAGTCAACTTCCTTCATTGCAGCGTAATGATTCACCTGCGGCGGTGTATGGAAAGTAGCACTATCTGCAGTATCACCTCTTCCCTCGCAAGCATCCGGACTAAAGATGAAGCCAACAAATCTGGTTTTGTCGTAGAAAGTACTAAATTCTCTTCTCATTACGTCTCTTGTCATGTACGCAAGATCAATGATCGTGCCGCTGCCCGTACCACCTGCAACACTGCAAAGGAAGAACACCTTGATACCTGTTCCGGGTTGTCTGGGCATAGACCCAACCTTTCGTTTGATTGCATCCATGAAATTCGTTCCACCGCTTGATGCGAGCCTTACTCTGCCGGGCTGACGCCATGCTCCGGCACCGTTTTCTTGGAAACCGGGATGACTGCCGGGAGCAGTTCCACCCGTTTCCTCGAACAGCCTTGAATCCACCCATTCTTCCTTGTCAGGGGTTATTTGGTGCGGGTCAATGGTTTCATGCGTTCCGCTTGAAGGCACCGTAACAGTTTCATCTTGCCTAAACTGTCCCGATCTGATCAGACCATTAATTTCATTCTCCGCACAATCCACGACAAGATAACCGACCTTATCGCGATATGCGGGATCGACCGTTCGTTCGATCAACTCTTTAACGCACTGCAAAGCCTTGTGTCCCGTTCCGCCGGAACTGATAAAAAGGTAGATCTCGTTTTGAATCAGCGGTTTCTTCGCCGTCTCAAGCAAGCCGTTTCCTTTTGCATAGTTGAGCCTGTCAAGATCGGCCTTTATCTTAGCCCGCCTTGCCTCATCCGTCTTCATGTTGACATAATTTTTGTCTCTGTCAAGTATCATATTTATTCTCCTTTAATAAAATATCTTATTATCTTCCTATGAATTTGAATTCATAATCCGCGTCGAGGACGCATTCTTCCGTGCAGTTATCATTGACCTTGAAGCTTTCCCCTTCAAGTTCATAATCCACGGCGCTGCCGAAACGAACTTTGTAGCGCCAATTCTTTCTTGTTATGTTGAGCTCATCGTCGATCGTGTCCATGAACGATTCAACATAGATCTTTACCTTTTTGAGGATGCGCTTATCACCTGTTGAAATATTGTTAAATCCTGCCTTGGCGAACAGATCGTACGCCGTGAATGAGCGCCCGCGCACACGCCAGGATGAAAGGCTTTCGCGCACACCGTCGCACTTCAGATAAAACTCGCCGTGAATCTTGTTGAAAGTCAGATACGAGACCGCAATTGCTGCCGCGACAATTGCAAGGATCGCAGCCGCAATTATGATCAGCATGGGGATATAATTCTTTGTTACGGTAACGTTATAAACGATAACGTGGTTGCCGCCGAACTTATCGGTGATCGTGTTGGTGACAACACATTTGCCTTTGCGGTTGGCATGGATGACGGCCTTGCCGTCCTGCTCGGTTACGGAAGCAATATCGCTGTTGCTGCTTGCAACAACATGCTCACTGCCGACGTCTATCCAGTCGGTGTAGAAATCGGCTGCAATGTCAATTGTCTTGTCCTTTCCTACAATGATTGAAATGCTCTGTTCTTTATCGGAAACGGTTTTTGAAACGAACTCGATTTCCGTCTCGGAAGAGACCTTTTCGTTTGAATCGGAAACATACTCCTCATCCATCACGGCGGTGATCTTGTATTTGCCGGGCAAACCGACAGAGAAGGTTCCGTCGTATTTGCCGGTTGCGGAGTTAAACTGCAATCCGGAGAACTCGACGCTGCGGGTATGCGCTTCTGTCTCACCGGTTATCTTCAATCCGATAAGGTTAAGCAGGCTGCCGTCGGGAGATTCCGCATTGCCGTCCACAATGCGGTTTGCCGTTACGGATATGCTTCCTTCGTTTGGTTTGCCCGTGATATTTGCTGCTTCAACGGAGACGGAATACTCTTCCGTTATCTCAATCTCCTTATAATAAGCAATGTAATCAACGTTTTGGGGCAGTTGGATTGTGTATTCGCCGAGAGCGGGGGCGTACATTGTTACATAGGCGCTTCTGTCTTTTTGCGTAATTGTGAAGGTATTATCCTCATAATCGACCGCAGGGTCATAGTACTCCTCGGTCTCGGTCAATGTGACCTGTTCATTGTTGTAAAACAGCGAGACACTGTCGATATCCCGGATATCGTCCGAAGTTGCAAAGATGTTAACGATCACGATTTCGCGTTTGTCAACATTTATCACGCCTTCGTATTTATCGATCTTAACTCCGATTTTTTCGGAAATGATATCCATCAGGAACCTTTGAAGATCCTCATTGATTGCTGTTGCAATGAGGTAGTTCGCTTTGCTGAACGAAGTTTGAGTCTTGTCGCTGTTGGGTCGCTGGGCGATGCCCTCCGTACGCTGCGTTGTGTTTGCCATGCTGTAAATTGTTTTTTTCGCAACGTCGTCTATGCTTTGCCTTGAATTAAGGCCGAGAACCATAACTTCGATGTCGTATTCGCTCATTGCTTTTATTGCTTCGTCCGGCCGGTTCAAAACCGAGTTCGCATCTTTTCCGTCGGGCTTGCCGTCAGTGAACATGAAAACCATGTTCTTGCAATCAGATTTTGTTACCGGAAGAGCGGAGTAAGCAGCTCGGAGCGCGGGACCGTAGTAAGTTGCGCCCGTGTTCCTTTTTTCGAACTTAATCCCTTCAATTTTCCGTAGAATATCGGCACGATTTGATTGGTCACTGATGTCGGTCAAGTCGGAAATTTTCGTTGCTTTGTCGGAAAATGCGTATACGCCGACATTTATATC
>OLOV01001998.1_pt1 | contig 14614 bp, 15 predicted proteins | sample 1672931 | NCBI WGS metagenome assembly OLOV01 (sample SAMEA3136738, study PRJEB25190) | human gut metagenome | biome: human gut; feature: human-associated habitat; material: faeces | place: Austria | collected 2013
GCGCAGAACGCAGCGAAGCTTTCTCGAAAAAGTGGCTTTGCCGCTTTTTCGACAGTCTACAAACCGCATCGGTAAAACCGGTGCGGTTTTGCGTTTCGTATCTGCTCAGTCGAAGAGGACGTCAACATCCTGTGGGATGCCGTAAAACTCCTTGAAGTACATGAGCTTCTCTTTGCCCACGGGCGTCGCGCCGTGGAGATATCCGGCATACGGGAAGCGGGGGAGGACGATCTCATCTGCGCCTGCGTCAAGCGCGGCGGAAATAAGCTGCTGCCGCTCGGCCTTGACGCGGCCTATCGCGCCGTATACGACGGAGAAGCGCAGCACCAGCGCGGCCAGCGCCGCCGCAGAAAGCCCCGCAAGCACGCGGCGCAGCTTAACGGGCGCGGCGGATATAAGCGCGGCAGAGACGGTGAGGATGACGAGGGAGATGAAAAACAGCGGCGTGTAGAACGTGCGTGGGCCGACGGTGTTCACCGCTGCCATCGGCAGAACGACAAGCGGCGCGGACACCCAGAACGCAAGCGCCCAGCCGCGCGCACGGCCATCGAGAAGGCAGATGAGCTGCGCCGCTGTCACGGCGAAGAACGCCGCGGAGACAAGAAAGGAATACGCCACGGCAAGCCTGTGGTGCAGCGCGTCGATGCGGCTGCTGAAAGAGAAAAGCTCCAGCACGAAGGGAATAGCCAGAAGCGCGTCGCAGACCGTGAAGACCGTGCGCGCCCGCTTTGAAAGCGGCCTTTTTCCGTGCATGGTCAGCATGAAGAGCACGAAGAGAAGAGTGAGGCAGTGCACGCTGCTGCCAAGGTACAGCGGCGGCACGATATCCGCGGCGAGCTTGCGTACAAGCGACGCGGCGACACCGAAAAGCCCCGTATCTGCGCGGAAGGTGAGCTGGCGGTACTCGTCCACGGCGTAGCCCGAGGAGAGCAGACTTTTATATATATTTGAAGAGAACATCACCGCCGTGCCGGTAAGCGCGGCGACGAGAGCACACCAGCCGCGGATGCGGCCGGAACGGCTGTGCCGCGCGGCGATGAGAAGCGCCAATGCCGCGGCGGCGACGTAGAGCGTGAGGTTTTCCAGATAGAGCTGGAGCACGAATACCGTGACGAAGATGAGCGCCGGGGCGGCGAGGCGGCCCGGCGATTCCGTACCCTCCGCGGAGAGGGTGCGCTGGGCCTGACGGATGAACACGGCGAGGATGAGCGCGGAGAAGCTGTAGTTTGCAAAACCGGCAACCCAGCCGTTCGTCTCGCGCCACATATCTGTGCCGGTGGCGAGGAACAGAACGAGAGACAGGCAGCAAAGCGCGATGCGCGCCTTTTCATCCGTATTATCCGCGCCGGGCGTCACCCACACGGCGGCCAGCGGCAGGGCGAGAAAGGTTAGCCCCATGATGAGGCACTTTGCCGCCTCACTGCGCGTGAGGATGACCTCAAGCAGATTACCGGCATAGCGGCTGTTGACTGTGGCGTAAATAAGCTGCCGCATACCGAGGCCGATGCCCCAGTCCCAATCGTCGTGCGCATATGGGATCTGCGCGGCGAGCCAGATGAAGAACGCGGCGAACAGTGCCGGCACGGCCCAGCGCAGAAGCCGGGTAGAGTTGTCGGAGGAGAGCTTTTTCATGATAGACGACCTTTCGCGCCGCGTCATGCGCGGTAATATACGGTGCAGGTAGGAAATTCCAACACCGTGCCCGTCGTGCCGGACAGCCAGTATCCGAAGAGGTAGTAGTAATACTGCGGGTACAGCCGCCCGACGCAGTATTCCTCATTCACGGCGGCAAAGCTGCGCCATGCGGTGCTGCTGGCAAAGACGGAGTATTTTTTCGGCAGGAAGTTGTACCGGAAGCCGCCGATGGCAAAGTCGCGCGCACCGGCGATGAACAGTTCACCGGGGGCGAGGCGCATGGCGTCCTCACCGGCAAAGCGCGCGTCAGTGATGTTGACGACGGTCGTCTCCTTTTCATCCTCAAGCCCGTCCGGAAAAATGATGTATCCGGAGAGGATGGTGGTCTTATCCCACGAATCGTCCACGGCGGACTCTATAAGCGCTGTCATGCGCGCGCCGTCATTGCGCGCGGACATCGCGCCGACGAGCCACGCGCCGCGCAGGACCATGAAGGCGGAAAGCGCAAGCACTGCCGCGCGCCGCGCACCGCCGCGCTGCAGCCAGTTCCCCGCCGCGGCGGCAACGTAAAGGTCGCCGAGAAAGAAGAATGGGTAGAACGAGCGCATGGCGAAAAACGTCGCAAAGAGATTATAGGAAAGAAAGACGATGAGCATCACGGGCATCACGCGACAGAAAAGCACGCGCACGCCGTCGCCGCCCGTCTTTTCCCGGAAAGCCGCACGCAGCGCGAGAAACAGCCACAGCGGCATGAGCGGGAAGCCGGAGTAGAGCATGGAATATGTAAATATGCTCATAAAATTCGACCAGAGCTTCAGACCGAGGGGGAGTCCAGCCGCGCCGAGATAATCGCCCAGCTCGCGCGTCGAGGCGCGCAGGACATACATGGGGTCGAGCGCGGCCTTCGGCGAAAAAACGGCGAAGCCCAGCCAGAGCACCGCGAGAAACGCGGCCGCGGCCGCGAGCTTCCGCCCGCGCGGCGCGCCGCGCAAAAGGTGCACGGCGGCGAAGGCCGGAATCGCGGCGAAGATGACGAGCGGGTACTTCACAGCGCCCGCCGCCCCGGCGGCAAACACGGCAAAAGCGACATGCATGCCGCGCCGCTTCTCCGCGGAGAGGCCAGAGGCCGTCAGCAGCACGACGGACGTCAGGAGAAACAGCGATATCGCGTCGCCCGTGCCGTAACGTGACTGCTCGATATGCAGCAGCGAAAACACCGCGATAAGCCCATAAAGCGCGGTATACACCGGCTTTTTGGAGAAAAAGCGGTATATTATCACGCCGCCCAGCGCGACGCCTATGGTAAAATAGAAGACATCCGCGATGCGGCCGCTGAGGCGCGGGGAGATCCCGGCGGAGCACAACCGGTTTATGACGGCCGTGAGGATGTGAAAGGGGAGCTGAAAAACGATGGCCCCTTCGGGGTACTCCTTGACCTCTTCATACACCGGCGATGAGCCGGAGAGATAGCCCTTCAAGCTCTGTGCGGCGGTGAAGAAAACATGCTCGTCGGAGTGGAGCTCCATATTATGCGATATCGTAAGGCCACGCGTCAGCGCGACGAGAAAGACGGTGATAAGTATGATAGCGGCGGCCTGCCGCTTGCTTTTGACCATAAAAGCCGTTCTCCCTTGAAAAATGTATACTGCAATGTAAATGCAATTATAAACCAGCGCGGGCGCAAAGGCAACAAAAAACGCCGCATTGCGCGGAAAAAGGGATGCCGCAATGTGAACAGCATCCCTTTTCATAATTCGCCTGTGCAGGAAGTGCCGCGCGCCTATTGCGCGGCACGCTGCCATTGCCTTACTACACGCCGGTAGAGCAGCAGCCCGACGCCGCCGGAGATGACCTCAGAGACCGGAAAAGCAAACCATGTGAAGTCCAGCCCCAGCTGGGCCAGCAGCCAGAACAGCGGCAGCAGGCAGACAATCTGCCGCAGCAGAGACAGCGCAAGGCTTGTGCGGCCATAGCCGATGGCCTGAAAGAATACGGGCATCATGAGCGAGACAACGGCGGGCAGAAAGCTGCACCCGATAATGGGGAACGCATGACGCCCGATGGCAAGCACCCCGGCGTCCTTGGAAAAGATGCGGATGAGAACGTCAGGCACCAGAATGAATGCCGCCGCGCCCACCACCATAACAAGCAGAGAAAAAACGACCGAGCATTTCAGCGTGTCCCGGCAGCGGCGGTATGCGGCGCTATCTTAAAAAGGATGCGGCTGATGCTTCCCGTTCCGAAGAAATCATTTTCCTGCGTCAGTTTATCGCGCTTCATGGCACCAGCTCCTCCAGCGCGGCGCTGAGCGCGCTGTCATATTCCATCACAAGGCCGGCCATCGTGCGGATGCGGTCCCGCCCGAAGATCTGCGCGGCCCTATCCTCGACTGCGTTCAGGGAGGCCAGATGCCGGGCTGAATATTCGGCCCCGGCGGCGGTGAGAACATAGGCCTTTTCCCGGCCCCGGCGGCGGGAAGGGTCCTCCGTCAGAAGCCCCTCGCGGCAGAGGGCGGAGACGATGTTGTTCATCGTCTGGCGCGGCAGCAGGTATTGATCGCACATCTGCTTCTGCGTGCAGTATCCGTAGTCGCGGATCGTGTAGAACACGAGCATACGGTTATAATTCACGCCGGTCCGCTTGGCCCACTGTGAGTAGACCCCGCGGCATTTGATAATGGCGTGGTTTACACTGTTGTGCAGCTTCCGGTTTTGGCTGTCCATACAAAAATTCCTCCGCTCCAAAATCCCAAACGGGATTATAGAACTGGAACCGGGGCTTGTCAAGCCTGTTCTGCTGTCCGAAAGCATTTCTGCCGAAAGCGCGGCGCGTACAGGGGAAAAGCGTTTATTCACATAACGTTCACTTGACTTATCGCGCCGTATGTAGTAAGGTAAGCGAGGATACATTTTGCGGCTCCGTGTTCCCCGGGCGGGAACGCGGAGTCTTTTTGCGGCGGCGGATGCGCGCATACGTATGCCCGGAAACGAAAAACATATGGAGGAAGCAAGCGATGACGAACTATGACGTGATAATTGTCGGCGCAGGCCCCGGCGGTATATTTTCCGCATATGAGCTGGCACAGGCCGGCAAGGAACTGAAAATTGCCGTGTTTGAGCTGGGGCGTCCGCTCGCGCAGCGCCGCTGCCCGATAGACGGGAAAAAGGTGAAGGTCTGCGCGAAGTGCCCCGTGTGCAATATTATGAGCGGCTTCGGCGGCGCGGGCGCTTTTTCGGACGGAAAATACAACATTACAAACCAGTTCGGCGGCACGCTGTACGAATATGTCGGCAAGCAGGAGGCCATCGAGCTGATGCAGTATGTGGACGAGATAAACCTCAGCCACGGCGGCGAGGGGACGAAGCTCTACTCCACGGCCAACACGAAGATAAAGCGCATGTGCCTTGAAAACGGACTGCATCTTCTCGACGCGCAGGTGCGCCACCTGGGCACAGATATAAACTATGTCGTGCTGGGCAACATATACGATGAGCTGAAGGACAGGGTGGACTTCCACTTCAACACGGCCGTCACGGGCATAGAAAAGCGCGAGGGCGGCTATACCGTCCATGCGGGCGGCGAGAGCTATGAATGTAAGAAATGCGTCGTCTCCGTCGGGCGCAGCGGAAGCAAGTGGCTGGAGGGCGTGTGCAAGAGCCTCGACATCCCCACAAAGTCCAACCGCGTCGATATCGGCGTGCGCGTGGAGCTTCCGGCGGAGATATTCTCCCACCTGACGGACGAGCTGTACGAAAGCAAGATAGTCTACCGCACGGAGAAGTTCGAGGATCTTGTGCGCACGTTTTGCATGAATCCGCACGGCGTCGTCGTCAACGAGAACACCAACGGCATAGTCACCGTCAACGGCCACAGCTATGAGGACAAGGCAAAGCACACGGAGAACACCAACTTCGCCCTGCTCGTCAGCAAGCATTTTTCCGAGCCGTTCAAGGATTCCAACGGCTACGGCGAGAGCATTGCCCGCCTCTCCAACATGCTGGGCGGGGGCGTGATAGTGCAGCGCTTCGGCGATCTGGTGCGCGGGCGGCGCAGCACCGTGCGCAGGATAGAGGAGAACTTCGTCACGCCCACGCTGGCCGCGACGCCCGGCGACCTCAGCCTTGTCATTCCCAAGCGCATACTCGACGGCATTATCGAGATGATACATGCCCTTGACAAGATAGCGCCGGGCACGGCGAACGACGACACGCTCCTTTACGGCGTGGAGGTGAAGTTCTACAACATGGAGGTGGAGCTGGACAACAGGCTCCAGACGAAGGCGGAGGGGCTGTACGTCATTGGCGACGGCTCCGGCGTGACGCATTCGCTGTCGCACGCCTCCGCCAGCGGCGTGTACGTCGCGCGCGATATTCTCCGCCGCCACTGACTCCAAAACCTTGATTTTTTGGGATAATAAGTATATAGTACCCTCGGTTGACAAGAGCACATACGCCTGACAGCGTGTCTTTCCGGCGCTTTTTGCCCTTTTCGTCTTGATGGGTTACGACACATCTGCGCCTCAAAAGCCAAAAATCGCACGAAAATCCATCGCTGTCAGGTGCAAGCAGTTTTGCCGAGGCAGAAAGGCGGCCAGACGACGAAAAGGCCGCAGGGAATACTTTGTGTATTTTCAAGGTCTTTGAGGATGTATGGGCGTTCTTTCTGCCCGCCAAAACCGTGTGTGTCCTTGTCAACCGAGGGTACACTGTATTATGTGATAATGCGCATCCCAAGATCCGGTTAAAGGAGGAGAGCAATGGCAAAAGGAAATCGGCAACCCTATATACACGGCGCGGCTATCCTTACAGTCGGCGTGATAATAATGAAGCTGCTGGGCTTTATATATAAGATCCCGCTCGGCAACATCCTCGGCGACGAGGGGTACTCGATGTTCACGAGTGCCTACAGCATATATTTCATCTTCTTCACTCTGGCGACGGCCGGTCTGCCCGTGGCGCTGTCGCGCCTTGTGGCGGAGGCGGACGCAAATGGCCGGGCAAAGCAGGAGGAAAAGACCTTCCGCGTGGCGCTGGGCACCTTCTTCGTGATAGGGCTGGTGTTCGCGCTGATAATGTTCCTGTTCCCGGAATGGCTGGCGGACAAATACCTTGAAAACCCCGACGCCGCGCTGAGCATAAAGGCAATGAGCCCGGCAATACTTCTTGTGTGCCTCGTCTCGGCCTACCGCGGCTACTGTCAGGGCAACGGCAACATGATCCCCACCACGGTGGACGAGGTGCTGGAGGTGCTGTTCAAGGTCATTTCCGGCCTTATTCTGGCGCACCTTGCGATGAGCGCCGGGCTTGGGCGCCCTGTCGGCTCGGCAGGGGCGATACTGGGCGTTTCGATAGGCTCGGTCATATCGCTGCTTTACATGGTGATATACAAGCGGCGGAACTATGACATCCTTTCCGCGCCGTATTCCGCAGGCATCGTGGATGCAAACGACACGCCCGACGACGATGAAGTCGTTGATTCCACGGGGAAGATAGTGCGCGACATCCTCACAATCGGCGTGCCGATAGCTTTCGGCGCGTGCATAATGGCCATACTCAACAGCATCGACTCGAAGCTGTGCATGAACAGGCTCCAGTCCGCGGCGGGCTTCAGCTATTACGAGGCGAAGGTGCTTTACGGTGTGTACGGCAAGGCGCAGACGCTGTTCAATCTGCCTGCGGCGTTCATCACGCCCCTCACCATCGCCATAGTTCCGGAGATATCCGGCGCTATCGCCCGGCGCGAGCACGCCTCCGCCGCCAGGACCGCGGAGGACTCCATGCGTATTTCGGCGCTGATAAGCCTGCCGATGGGCGTGGGGCTGACGGTGCTGGCCTACCCGATAATGCAGGTGCTGTACCCCAACAGCAACGCGGCAGGCCCCGGCCTTCTGCGCATCATGGGCGCGGCGAGCTTCTTCGTGTGCATAGTGCTGATGGAAAACGCGATATTGCAGGCGTCCGGCAGGGAAAAGCTGACCATGGTCACAATGATATCCGGCGGCGTCGTGAAGATAGTGATAAACTGGTTCCTCGTGGCAAGGCCGGAGATAAACATCTACGGCGCGCCGGTCGGCACGCTTGTGAGCTACATTTCGATGGCGGTGATAAACTATGTGTTCATGTGCCGCACGATAGAGGGGCGGCCCCGCCTTGTGAAGATATTCCCGCGGCCGCTTGCGGCAAGCCTGCTTATGGGAGCGTGCGCGTGGGCGGTATACGGACTGGGCGCGCGCTTCATCGGCGCGGGCGCGAGGCTTGGCATAGCGGTCAGCATGTTCGCCGCGATCCTTGCGGCCGTAGTGGTGTACGCGGTCTCCGCCGTGTGCCTGAAAGCAGTCACGGCAGAGGACATGAAGAGCATCCCCGGCGGAGAAAAAATAGGCAGGATTCTCCACTTTCGTTGAAACCGGCGCTTATTTTTCATAAAAACTCAAATTTCGGGGAATTTACTCTTGATATTAGCGGAGAACTATGCTAAATTTTACATGCTGCGTTTGCGGGGGTCCGCAGGGCGGCCGAAAGAAATGAGTATTCTGCGCAATTTTCGGGCAGACTCATCATATCATGGCAGATGCCATATTTTTAGGAGGAATAGTAATGAATAAAACCGAACTTATAGCGGCTGTTGCAGAGAAGGCCGGCATGTCCAAGAAGGACAGCGAAAAGGCAGTCAACGCTGTTTTTGAGTCCATCACCGCGGCCCTCACCGAGGGCGACAAGGTCCAGCTCGTCGGCTTCGGCACCTTCGACGTCAAGGAGCGCGGCGCACGCGTCGGCCGCAACCCCAGGACCAAGGAAGAGATAGAGATCCCTGCAAGCCGTGTTCCGTCCTTCAAGGTCGGCAAGGCTCTCAAGGACGCAGTTGCAAAGTAAGAAGCAAACGGTCATGGCAGCGGCGCGGGGCATCCGCACGCTGCCGTTTTCATAAGAGCATATGAGACTTGACAAATACCTTAAGGTCTCCCGCCTGATAAAGCGGCGCACCGTGGCGAACGAGGCCTGCGACGGCGAACGCGTGAGCGTGAACGGCCGGCAGGTGAAGGCCAGCTATCAGGTGAAGGTCGGGGACGTTATAGAGATCGCCTTCGGGCAGCGCACGCTTCGGGTCGAGGTGACGCAGATAAGCGAGACGGCCAACAAGGCGGACGCCCCGGCGATGTACAAAGAGATAGAATAAAAGCTGCACGGTGAAAACCGTGCAGCTTTTGCATAATACGTATTTATATCAAATTTATATCAAAGCACAAACTTTTTAAGCGCTTCGGGCGCAGCGTCGGGATCGGTGGAGATGCTGATGAAGAATTCTATCTTCTCCGCCTCGGAGAACTTGTCCAGCCACGAGATAAATCCGATGAGCGCCTCCTCGGACTTGTCGCTTACGAGCTTGTAGAAGTTGTCTATGTAGAAATGGGTGATGTCATAATTTCCGGCATGGATGCCGCAGATGAGACCCTTGAGGAATTCATAGGTGCCAATGTCGTAGGTGCCGGCGTCGATAAGACGGGCCTGATAGGGGATGTCATAGGTGAGCTTGCGCTCCTTCTCGATAACGACGACGTCGCCGTTCCCCTCGTCAACAGCCTCGCGGACAAGATCGACCAGCTTCTTCGTCTTTCCGGATCCTTTCAGACCCAAGATCAGCTTAACCATTTCGGCCACGCTCCTTTTCAATTTTTCAATAATGGTTGTTCGCGCTTTCTTTGACTACAGCTTACCATCTTTCCGCGAAAAGGGCAAGAGCATAGTTGTGAATCGCCGGTAAATTTTCCTCAGAGGTGTGTGAGCACGGCGGTAAAGTGCCAATAATACGAAGAAGGCGCGCGGAAAGCGTGCCTTCTTTAGACAATTTGGCAAAATTGCATAAAAAATACCATGATAATTCCTTGACGTGGAGGGCACGAGTGTGTTAACATTCTAATAAGCGTACTTTGACTGAGTGCCGGTACGCCCGGCGCTTGACCAATAAATTAAAAGAGGTGTATCGCTTGAAAGATCTAAAGCATCTGATCTACTTTGAGAACCTGCTTCAGGACGCACAGAACGAGCTTGTGACAAAGGCCGTCGAGGAAGGCAAGCACGCCCTCGGGTACAACTGCTACTACATACCCGAAGCGCTGCTGAATCTGCCCGGCTGCTTCTCGGCCCGCCTGCGCGCCCCGCGCTGCACGTCCACGGACGTGGCAAACTACTACATGACCACCCGCACGTGCCCCTATGTCCGCTCTATCCTTGAGCGCGCCATCGAGGGCGGCTACAACTTCCTTGAGGCTCTGTTCGGCGCGGAGTGCTGCGCCGCGATGGAGCGTATGGAAGAGCACTTTGCCCTGATAAACCCGGTAAAGAACGACAAGTTCTTCACCACCATAATCGACCCGCCCATGAAGGGCGACAAGACCAACCTTGAATACTACAAGGTCGAGCTCCAGCACAAGATCGTCGATAAGCTGGCCGAGCGCGGCGTGGACGTATCCGAGGAGGCCATGCGCGCGGCTATCGCCGACCACAATGAGATAAGCCGCATCATCACCGAGATAGGCGACAGGCGCAAGCTCGACAACCCCAACATCACGGGCTATGAGTTCCACGTCATCCAGCTCGTCAGCCAGGTGTGCCCGCACTACCTCATCAAGCCCTACCTTGAAGAGACGCTTGAGGAGCTTAAGACCCGCGAGCCGGAGCCGCAGTTCCCCTTCCGCGTGAGAGTGGCCGTGGCCGGATCCGAGATCGACGACCCCGAGTTCACAAAGCTTATCGAAAACTGCGGCGCGATGGTCGTGGCGGACAGGTACTGCTTCGGCTCCTTCCCCGGCCGCGAACAGATAGAGATAAGAGACGGCGAGACCGCGTTCGACGCCATCTGCCGCCACTATCTGCACTGGAACCAGTGCGTGCGCTTCATGGACGGCGAAAAGATCGACCAGCGCACCGCCGAGATAAGGCGCCTTGTCGATGAGTTCAAGGCCGACGGCGTGATCTATGAGAACATGAAGTTCTGCGAGTTCTGGAGCTATGAGAAGGTCCTCGCCTCCCACATCTTCATAAACGAGCTTAACATTCCCTGCTGCACCATCGAGAAGGAATATGCCCTCGGCGCTGCGGGCCAGCTCCGCACACGTTTCCAGGCGTTCATAGAATCTCTGGAGATCAAGAACATTCAGGGAGGTAAGTAAAATGAAGGTTACAGATAAGCTTATCGCTTCCATAGACAAAAAGCTTGAGCGTTTCGACCCGCTGTGGCAGGCCGAAAACGGCGTCGGCGGCCTGAGAAGCCGCTACTACGACAAGACCGGCGTCGCCAAATGGCGCGAGTGGCGCGGCGTGAAGGACACCTTCTATGACTACACCCAGTGGCTCAACAACCTCGTGAGCATGGTGCAGATGGTCGCCTCCGCCCCCATCCCCTGCCTGAAGGGCTTCTGGGAATACCGCTGGATGGGCTCGTACCTGGGCACGTTCATGTTCATCGACCGCCTGTTTGAAGGCTACCGCGGGAAGGAGCTTCGCATCGCGCACATGAACATGCACGCTATCGTGCAGAGCCTGACCAAGAGGATAGCTTTCGCCCTCAAGAACGACAAGCGCCTCGGCGGCGGCCCCGACAGCGACAATATAGTCCCGATGGACGAGGTCATCCCCGCGCTTATCATGAAGGGCTTCAAGGGCCTGACCGGCTTCCCGCTCCAGACCCTGCCTGAGTTCATCATCTGCGACGTTGACCAGCATATTGAGCCTTACTACATCGACGTGGCCGAGTCCTTCGGCCTGCCGGCGGACGTGTGCTCCCGCTGCTCGGCGGAGACGGGCGTGGCGCTGGACGACGCTTTCCCGATATTCGGCAAGGCCTTCGTCACGACCAACATGCCCTGCAACGCGTCTGAGGCGACCTCAATGTTCCAGCGCCGCCGCGTCGCGCTGCCCGACTACGCAGTGACGCTGGCGATGCAGCACACCGAGCCTGAGGCCATCCCCTATTCCAGAGCTGTGCTTGAAGAGATGATAGCCTTTGTAGAGAAGGAATACGGTGTCAAGTACGACTGGAACGAGCTTTTCAAGTACGCGGAGCTTTTCAACGAGCAGAACACCATCGAGCTTGAAAAGTGGGACTTCTTCAAGACCCCGTACTCCCCGCTCTCCGGTATTGCGGAATCGCTCTACAAGCTGTATGAGTGGCAGTCCGTCAACGGGCAGGATCCGTACTTCAACAAGGTAGACCGCAAGGTCATCGAGATCATGCGCAAGGCGTATGAAGAAAAATATGTGCCCTTCGGCGGCAAGACGCGCCACCGCGCCTTCCTGTGGGGACCCTCCGCCGTTTACTACACCGATTTCCCGACCTGGGCGCAGAACTGCTGGGGCATCACTATCGTGCTGAACATGGACTCCACCATGGGCTACAACATGATAGACACGCACGACCCCGACAAGGCGATGGACGACCTGACCGCAATGACGCAGCGCGCATGTATGCGCCACCACGCCGTCGGCGGCTGGGACAATGTCAACGCCGTCTGGGAGTGGGCGAAGAACTTCAACTGCGACATGGTCCTCATGAACGACAACATCGCCTGCAAGGGTATGCTCGGCGTGCACGCCCTCATGGAGGAGCAGGCGCGCGACCTCGGCTTCCACTTCATCTTCATCGAGCATGACCTTGAGGACAGCCGCACCGTGTCCCGTCAGGAAATGAGAAACTGCGTCAACAACTACATGTCCGTCGTCCTCAACGAGAAGCCGCTTGACCCGACCATCGTGGAGTTTGACGATTCCATGGCATACTGATAGGAAAGGAAAGGTCTGAAATATGAAGAAATTCTGGAGCTTTCTGATGAAGCTTATAGGCAAGCTGATACTCATCGGCTTCATCGGCTTCGTCGCCACCTTCGCGCTGTACATGTTCAACGGCGAGAACAAGCTCATATACTATGTCGTAAGACCGCTTCTGAACAAGCACTATGACTCTCAGGTGAGAGACAGAAGGATCTGAACCGCGAATGACACCCAAAGGGGGCTGCAGCAAAACAAAAACTGCTGCAGCCCCTTTTTCGTTATCCTCCGGCGAATGTGAAACGTATGGACAAACGCCGCGCGGGCGGGTAAAATGGACGCATAAGAGACTGAATGTGAGGGAGCGGCGCAATGCAGAAGGAAATCGTCATAGCGGGGCAGCGCATCGGGTACACGCTGGAGAGAAAGCGCGTGAAGAACATAAACCTGCGCATTCGCCCTGACGGGAGCGTATACGTCTCCGCCGCGCCGTTCGTGCCGCAATCGGCGATAGACAGGCTCATCCTTTCAAACGCGCAGGCCGTGCTTGCGGGCATAAGGCGCGCGGAGGAGATAAAGGCGCGCGCCGGAGGCGACGGCGAGTCGCTCATCTTCGGCGTCAGGTACCCGGTGGAGGTATGCGCGGGGAAGAAAAACACGGCGGAGCTTACGCCAAGCGCCGTGCGCGTGACCCTGAAGGACGTGCAGGATGAGGCCGCGCGCGGCCGGGCGCTTGATAAGCTGCTGCGGGAGGAGTGCGTGCGCGCCGTGACAGACTGCTGTGAGCGGGTGTACCCGCGCTTTCGAGACATGGGCGTAGCGTGGCCGGAAATAAGATTCCGCCGCATGACGGGCCGCTGGGGGAGCTGCCAGCCGTCGCGCGGCGTGATAACCTTCGCAACGGGGCTTGTCCATGCGCGCGCGGAATGCATAGAGTACGTCGTGACGCACGAGTTCTGCCACCTTATACACCCGGATCACTCCCCGGCCTTTCACGCGCTGATGACGCGGCTGATGCCGGACTGGAGGGCGCGGAAAAAGCTTCTGAACGAAACGCCGATAGTATAGCGCCGCCCTGCGCGCCGAAGCGGGCGAAAGACGCTTGTGCGCGTGCGCGGGATAGGGTATAATAAGGACACATAAAGAAAAGTGAGGTCGCAGGGATGCCGATAGCTGTAGTGGGAAACGTATTTGTGGATATAAAGGGCTTTCCGGATGATAACTACATCCCCGGCGGGCGCAACGCCGGTAAAGTGGAGATAGTCCACGGCGGCGTGGGGCGCAACGTGGCGGAGGATATCGCCAATATTGAGCTTCGCCCGCGCTTTGTCAGCATGGTGGACGATACGCCCGAGGGCGAGGAGGTCCTGCGCAAGCTGAAAAACCACAAGGTCAACACCGATTATGTGCCCGCCGTGCCGAACGGCATGGGCATGTGGCTGGCCGTGTTTGACGAGACGGGCGACATCGTCGGCTCCATCTCCAAGCGGCCGGATATGTCGGCGCTGGAGACGCTGATAAACGAAAAGGGCGACGAGATATTTGCCGACTGCGACAGCATCGTGGTGGAGATAGATCTCGACAAGGAGATCATAAAAAGCGTGTTCAAATACGCGGAGAAGTATAAAAAGCGCGTATATGCCGTTGTGGCGAATATGAGCATTGCCTCACAGCGGCGCGACTTTTTGCAGTCGATAGACTGCTTCGTGTGCAACGTCGAGGAGGCGGGCATACTCTTCGTCAGCGATTTTGAGGGGATGAGCCCGGAGGAGCTTTGCGACGAGCTTTCCAGAAAGGTCGTCAGCGCGCGTATCCCGTCCATGGTCGTCACGCTGGGCAGCCGCGGGGCGGTGTACGCCGATATGAACGGCGACAAGGGCGTCTACCCCGCGCGCCGGGTCAAGGTGCGCGACACCACCGGCGCGGGCGACGCGTTCTGCGCGGGCGTTGCGATAGGACTGACCTACGGCAAGACGATGCGCGAGGCCGTGGAGATAGGCACGCAGCTTGCCTCCTCCGTCATCACCGTGTCGGAGAATGTCTGCCCGCGCTTCCTGCCGCGCGAGCTGGGCATAGACATCGACGTGCAGGATTGACAGTGCGTGTGTCGAAAAATGAACAGAAATGAACACCGAATATCAAAAGCCGCCCGCAGGGCGGCTTTTTTGACAAGCTGTCAAAAGTCGCCTATCAGGCGGCTTTTGTGTTGTCAATAT